>Ga0192242_10005_pt1 | contig 131837 bp, 109 predicted proteins | sample Koala_Koa27_J3_FD_131235 | JGI IMG/M metagenome (GOLD analysis project Ga0192242, IMG submission 131235) | Enriched cells from koala feces incubated with labeled cellulose particles, San Francisco Zoo, California, United States - Koala_Koa2-7_J3 ...
GAACTGGACACCCGGCGACCGCTTCCGAAACCTCATAGACAGTGCCGTATTCAACCTCGTGCCCTCACGCCGTTCCGCCAAGATCCTGCTGAAGAGCATCAAGGCAGGAGAAACCACCGTAGACCTGACGGGAGGAGAAGCCGGCAACTCTGAGCCAGTACAAAACGAGAACCTCTAACCGTAGGGGCGGACCCATATGTCCGCCCTCTCCCCATTCTTATTTTCTAAAATCCAAACATATAAAATTATGAGTGAAACAAAGAATAAAATCACATGGCAAAAAGTATTCCAAGCCATCATTCAGGCGGCAATTGCCGCACTCACAGCCCTGGGAATCACCAGTTGTACGACTATAATTTAACAAAAAGATGACAGAAGAAACATTCCCTATGCTGATTGGCGGAGAGGAAATACTGACTGAACGCCAGCTTCTCACGCAGATGGAGGACGGACCGGTGATGCATGAGGTGAAGTACCTCATCATCCACTGCTCCGCCACCCGCTGCAACCGCGACTATACCGCCGAGCAACTGCTCCGCGACCACAAAGCACGCGGTTTCCGCACCGTAGGTTATCATTTTTATGTGAAAAGAAGCGGAGTCATCACACAGCACCGCCGCCTGTTGGAAGTGGGTGCGCACTGCCGCCCCTGGAACCGTTGCAGCATCGGCATCTGTTACGAAGGTGGGCTGGATGCGGAAGGGCATCCTGCCGATACCCGGACGCAAGAGCAATACGAGCAACTGCTGCTCCTGCTGATGAAACTCAAGAAGCTATTCCCCGATGCCCGGATTAGAGGGCATAGGGATATGCCGGGAAGTATTCCGAAGGCTTGCCCATGCTTTGACTGTTCCGAGTATGACTTTTTAGAAAAGTAAACATCTATATAGAGAAGGCTAAAGCAAGCAGATAGTGTCATGCTTTAGCCTTCTCTACGATACTTTATTTATATAAACAAACAGGAATATTGCAATTATATCTTACTAAGAAAAGAGATGAAAATTTCACCAATTCTTTCTATGCTAAATTTTTCCTTCATCGTATTTAATCCATTGCGCCCAATCTGAAGAGATTTAACTGGATTTTCTGATACATATAATATAGCACTAGCAATAGCATTAGAATCTTCAGGTGGTATAAGAAGAGAGTTATTTTCATTTAAATATAAAGGAACATCTCCCACTTCTGTTGCCATAACCACATTCCCTATAGAAAGGTATTCTGATAATTTAAATGGAAACCCAAAATTAGCAAATTTTGAATTTGTTCTTGTCATTGCCAAAATATCACATTCTCTCATCTTTATATATAATTCTTCATCTGAAATAAAGCCTAAATATTTTATCCATGAAAAATCCTTTATTTTATCTAGAAAGGCCATATCACGAACACGACCTTTTCCGACCAAAATCAATTCACACTTACAACCGGCTTGCACAGCTTTTTCTACACCTTCTATCAAAAAATGAGACCCCATCTTTTAAAGCATAAGTCCCAGAATATAATATTTTTATTGGACTTCCAATCGTTGTTTTTGGCATTCCATAAAATGTTGGCGTAGAATTGGGAAGTAAACACAATGGCATGCTTGGATACTTAGATTTATTTTGTCTTAACAAAGCTTCAGAAATGACAAATGATCCTGCTGCCTTTTTATAGGCATAATCAGATATAAATTCACAAAACGAAATGTAACATTTTCTTTTAAAAGATTCATCTGTTCCATCAGCTATATAGCTAGTTTCCACCTGATCAAATATAATTTTATAGCCCAATTTATGAGCATATCGAAAGAATATAAAATCTTCCACATTTAATATAGTAGGGAATATCATGATATTTTTTTTTGAAGAATCATACCACTTTTTTATCTTCTGCTTCCCTTCCTTATAATAACTCAAAATACATCTTTTATAAAAAAGATCAGATAAGTCATAATAATCAGCCTTTCCATATATTCCTTCGGAGGGGTTATTCAACTGTTTATTTTTCTTATAACGAGTAGAAAGCACATGACATTCTATATGTTTCTCATTCATATAATCCACCATATAGCGTCTTCTCTTTGTAGTAGCATAACCTAATGGGAACGACAGCCCCCCCAATATAAACAATATTTAATTCCATACTGCTATTTTAATATAATAGTAACCATTCATAAAACCTTATTTTATGTAGTCTCTATAGATTCCTATTTAAAATAAAACTCGATTGTTTTCTCTGCTATCCTATTCCAATCAAACTGATCGTTTATTCCAAAACGAAACGCCCCCCTCTGTAACTTTTTAAGCAAAGCGATATCTTTAACCAATCTGAGCATAGCAAAAGCAAAACCTTCAGCATCACCAGGTTCAACTAATAACCCATTAATTTCATTACAAACAGTTTCAACCAAAGCTCCAACCTTAGTTGCTATAACTGGTTTCCCATACATAAAAGAAGTCAGTACAATGCCACTTTGAGAAGCCGATTTATAGGGAAGTAAAATAGCAACAGACAAACGATTCAGTTTCATCATCTCTTCATTTGTCAAAAAACGATTTATTACGACACAATTTTTCTTCGTTTTAAAAAAATAGATATTTTCATCATATCCTCCTCCGGCTATTATCAAATTAAAAAATTCGCACTCGTTTTCTAACCGTTTATATGCCTCCACTAATAAATCCAAGCCTTTATATGGTTTAATATAGCCATAAAATAAAAATGTTGGCTTTGAAATATTGACACTAACAGGCAAAATGACATCTTTTTCATAAAGAAGTAAAGTTTCCAATTTACCAATTGGGATCATTGTCATAATTGCCTTGCTCGAATTAGGAATCTGATTAAAACAGTTATATGTGGCCTTTGAAGGCAAAATTACTTTTGAAGCATCTGATATAACCTTATCCAATAATGGAGTTGTCTTTTCTCCTGTCTGATGAGAACCTACTTCATGAAATGTATGTATCAGGTTTTCCTGTTTCAATGCATCATGAATAATAGCCACCCAAGGATGCTGTCCTATTATATTAATTGCATCATAATGCTGTTGTTTTATCTGCTTTAAAGTTAGTTTAAATATCAACTTATTGAGCAACAACAATTTGGGAGAATAAGAAAGAATGCGGAGTAAGAAATATTGTACGTTTAGTCCTATCGAATCATTATAAATCTCTCGTATCACATCAGCCTCCAATTTTTGAATGCCAAGTCTCTTTTTAGCTTTAAAATATTCAAACCCTGAAACATATCCTTTATCACATATTAAATCTGTTATATAATAAAAGTCAACACAGATGTTTTTTTGCAAGATATTTGGCTAAACATAACGAAGCCTCAGAGTGATAAAAAGCAATAATAGCTATTTTTTTCATTGTCAATCAAATATAGTTTTATAAGGAATAAAAGCCTCAGGCCACGTGCCTACAAAAATCGAATTATTTAATCTATAAAAGAAATATGCAATCAAAATAAAGATTATTACAATTCGAAACTTCCTAAAACACTCAATAAACAGTGGCATCAATAGAAATGAATAATCAAAAAATAGTGCAAACCGACCCAAATGATGTAAGGTAGCACTAAATAAATTATATATACATAAAGAAATCACATAGCACATTAATAAAAATTGATATCTATTTTTCTCTTCACCTTTTAGCTTTGATACTCCTAAAGAATAAGCCGCTATCCAAAAAAGAGCCAATATATGTGTCGAAACGCTACGCATACTAGCCCATTGATCATCAACTCCAACTGTTGTATAAAACTCTGACATACTTTCCATCGTATTACCCAATAATGCGAAATATGGAACGAAACCTCCCATCAACTGTGAAATTCCCATAGAAGCACCCACAGATACAATATATAGAAAAAAAGATATAAAGGTCTGAGCTTGATTTTATATAAAAAATATACGCCAAAGAAAATGACGGATGACAAATGAATCAAACAAGCGACCAATGTTACAATCAAAAAAGGGAACAATTTCCGCTCTAATATAAAGGGGATTGTCGAAATACAAACAATGATGGCAAATGGATTCCTCGTTGGAAAGAAATAGTTCAATGAAACATATACACAAAATGCAACAATTGGATATTTACAATACTTAAGAACTAAATACGAGACAATCCAAAACCTAATAGCATTAGTTATTAATAAATAAAAAGTGTACGACCCAACGCCTAACGATTTTAATAATATATTTACAAATACAAAACCAAACTCAACTTGATTATCTTTATTAGAATACCTAGTAAACGAAAATATATTATTCCAATCTGAAAACTGAAATATATTATAGTATTGACTCCAATCTGTCCCAGTTTCCCATCTTAATCCATTAAAAGCAACTAATATAAATGATATGTAAACTAATATAAGTTTCTTCGTCCTCCTAGATATTCTATCACAATCAAAAAACATCATAATGAATACCAAGGAATAAACAATAATATATATATCCATAAGAAGAACTTGTAGAAATTATTTAGTTACCTATAACAACTTACAAAGATGTCACAATATATAAAACATAGACACTATTTTTTCAGTTACCTCAAAAAAATTCGTTTCTTAATATATCTCATCAATGCCCTAAAAAAGAACAAAAAAGCATTTACAGGCGTTATTCTTAACACTTCAAATAATAAATCATAACGAGTCTTAATTTCCGGATGTAACAATGAGTATAAAAACATGCATTTATACAATTTCTCGCATATATTTTTTTGATGCTTTTTTATAAGTACAACCAAAGGTCTTATAAATATATAAATCGTGAATTCTTAACTTTAAACTAACATTATACCTATCTTTCAAAGTAAAACTATCTTGATGTCTTCTATATACACTCATTACATCACTCATCTCTCTTAACATTCCTTCATTAGCACAACTTAAAAACAATAAGATATCCCAATAAATAAATTTTTCATTAGATATTGCTTGTTTATAAATAGGACTAAAAAAACATTCCTTCTTAATACCACAGAAGCCGTTGGAACTATCCATCTTTCATATATCTCCAAACCCGTATAATCAGCATCTCTAACATTAGAAAAAAATCCGATCGGCTTTTTCATCAAACTCATAATGCTCAATCGTGTTATGAAAACACATTGAATATTCCAAATTAGCTTCAAGAAAATTTATTTGCTTCTGTAATTTCAAAGGATCAGTCCAATAATCATCACCTTCACATAATGCAATATATTTACCACTACATTTTTCATTTATTATAAAAGATATCTTATTTCCAACTCTCGAATATAAATTTTCAGATTCATAAATAGGCTTTATCAGCTTAGGATACCTTCTTGTATATTCACTAATAATTGAAGCTGAATTATCAGTAGATGCATCATCATGCACAACTACTTCATAGTCAAAATTCGTTTTCTGCATTATAAAACCATCTAAACATTGTCTCAAGTATGGTTCATGATTATATACAAGACATTGTATTGAAAGCAATATATTTTGCTCCATAATTCTTTATTTTAATATATATTCTATTTAAAACAAATAAAGGTAGTTTTAACCAAACCTTCATAACCAAAAAAATCCCAATGCAATGCAGACCACTGATGGGATATAATAAGGCCGTAGCATTGATGCTCTAGTACTTTTTTTAATATCGGATCTTTAGCAATGCTATAAAATTCATAATAGACATTATATCCTATTTTTATCCGTTCCCTACAATCTTTTGATCCATAAATACTATATGGATTTACCCTATACACCCCTCCAATAAATGAATGACAAACTCCAATCCCTTTATTCAGCAAAAAATAGAACAAATGGGTATCCCTATAATATTTAAATTTTTCACAAACTGAAATATCCAATGAATCCTTTCGATAAACACAAGTAAGAGTTTGCGCAACAAAATCTTTTAAAAAAAAGTATCTCCGATCAAAGAAAAAATAGGTAGCGTTGGGATGCAAACGAAAATATTCTTTCTGTGCAGAATATAACTTTTGATTATCTTCTCTATATACGTTATAACAATGACATGAAAATGTACATTCATCATGTTCTTCAAGAAAATCAATCTGCTTTTGCAATTTAAGTGGATCAATCCAGTAGTCATCACCTTCACATATTGCAACATATTTTCCTAAAGAGGCTTCATGCATTATTTTATGTAAAGACCCATCACATTTAGAGTAACGATTTTCTTTCTCAAGTATTACCTTTATCACATCTGGGTATCTTTGGACATAGTCTTTTATTATAGATGCCGAATTGTCTGTTGATGCATCGTCACGTATTATAACTTCAAAGTTGAAAGTCGTTTTTTGCATTACAATACCATCCAAACATTTTTTCAAATAAGCCTCATGATTGTAAACCAAGCATTGTATTGATACTAAAGGTCTTTCCATTTTTATAATTGCAAACCATTACACAAGACACCGTAGGCAATGTCTTGTCGTTATCTATTACAGTAAGGAGAAATATATAGCTCCGCAGGTTAGTGTTCAATTTAGAGCATACCCCAATTTATAGGCACTTTTATAGTACCTACTTGTATTCATGTTAAAAATTGAAAGTTTAATTTATTAGTCTCGTAACACACCGCTGCTGTACATAAAATTATCATTTTAAAATTTTCAGCAAAGATATGTATTATATATTTGAGCCCTAATTTGACTACTTACTACAATGTTAGAGAAATCTTAACATATATTTTATTCCCATCTTCATCAACAAAATAAGCGTTTGTATAATCGCCATGAGTTAAACCTCTAAGTTTATCTATAACTTCTCCTACAGTTGAAACCTCTGATAAATCCAACTTACAAAGTTCTAAAAATTCTTTCCTTGTATGAAAAGTCCCAATATTTTCAGGAAGTATAACTTGATAAGTCCCATTTACTATATCAATAAAATTTTGCTTCAACAATACGATTTCTTTTTCCAAGACTCTTTCATAAACTTCTTTTGAAGTATCATTTGCATATATAGGAACAGACTCCCTACAAATGATGTATCCATTATCCACTTTTTCATCCATTTCATGAATAGTTGCACCAACTATAGTATGGTTTATAATTGCAAAAACCTGAGGATACCAACCCCTATTTTGTGGATTATAACCAGGATGAACATTCACACAACGGACTTGGGATATTAGTTCTTTTGGGAAGAGCTGTTTGCAATGTAGGGAAATAATCAAGCTATATCTGGCTATTAATTCACAGATATTATCTTTAACATCTATCTCCTCTAATTCTTCAATTCCACTTTTATAGTTCTTTACAATATTACTTTGCCTGCTCTTTTTAAAATCAAACAAATCTAAATAATCAGGAAAAGAAGATACTAATAAATTTATAAACTTATTATAAAGTAGTCCATTATCGGTCAAGAGTAAAATCTGTTTCATTTAATAATTTTACTAATAAAGAAGTTATATATTCAATTTCTGAAATAGTTAAAGTGTAGTACAATGGCAAGCATAGAATCCTACTTGATATATCTTCAGATATAGGCATGCTTATATAAGGGAAAAGCCGATTGAAAGCATTAATAGAAGGATAGAAATATCGACGGGGATAAATATTTTCATCATTCAATGCCTTCATAACTTTTAAGAGCTCTGCTTCATCCTTGAAGATAACCGGGAAATAACCATAGTTGCAATCTTCTGTTATTTTCTGGAACGAAAGAGACGGAATCTTGGAAAGTTCATTCTTATAACAGGCATATTTCTGCTTTCTGTCTTCAAGCGCCTTATCCAGATATTTCAAGTTAGCCAAACCAACGGCTGCATGTACCTCGGTCATTTTGGCATTGGTACCGTCTTCTACAATATCTGCATGGTTTTCGAAACCGAAGAAGCGGATGCGACGAAGCTTGGCATCAAGCTCTTCGCTATTGGTGAAGCAAGCACCGCCTTCAGTGGTATTTAACATCTTGGTAGCATGGAAACTGGTGCATGAGATATCACCATATTGGAAGACAGACTTTCCTTTATAGTTCACTCCTACGGCATGAGCCGCGTCATAGATAACTTTCAAATTATGCTTTCTGGCGATGACATCAATAACCTCTATGTCACATACGTTGCCAAATACATGCACAGGCATAATGGCAACCGTATGATACGTAATCTTCTCTTCAATTTTTTGAGGGTCGATATTAAATGTTTCAGAATCAATATCAACAAAGACAGGAGTACATCCTTCCCACAAGATTGAATTGCTTGTGGCAATGAATGTAAAAGGCGTTGTAATAATCTCTCCTTTCAATTTCAAAGCACGAATGGCCATCTGCAGGGCGAAGGTGCCATTTACACATGATACCACATTGGAGACTCCCAAATGCTCTCCTACCTCCTTTTCAAATCTCTGAACCAAAGGGCCATTATGCGTCATAATGCCGCTTTCCCAGATTCCTTTCATTAGCTCATTGACTTCCTCCAAAGGAGCAAGTGTAGGCATCGTTACATAAATATTCTTTAAACTCATTTGCTTTTGTTTATAAAATCATCTACTAAAATTGCCTGACGAAGAATAGCCTGGTATTCTTCGTCTCTTTTCTGACTAGAAGTAATACATTCCTTGAACACATGAATGGACTTACTGAATGTATCATCGGAAGGCAAGAGTATTTTTTCCTCCTCGCTTCCTCTACGGATTATCACTTCGGGCACAAAACCATCGGGTGCCGTGAGCACCCGGTTCGTGTAAAGGCAACCTCTACTGCCCCACACTTCCAACTCGCACCTATAGTTATTATCCATACCGAAAGCGACCTGCACAGTTGTGCCCTTATCATTAGAAAGTGCTGCCGAACCATACAAATCAACCTTGAACCGATCTGTATAATTCGATTTTGCATAATCTATCTTTATAGTATCACCCAGTAACATAGAGGCATACTTCAGTGTATATCCCCCACAATCAAGCAATGCACCACCACCTAAAGCTCTAGTATATCGGAAGTCATTCAGCTGACGCATGGGAAAACCAAAAGAAATGCGGTATAGACGAACCTTCCCGATCTCACCAGAACTTACATAATCGGAGATGAACTGCAATTGGTTGTGATAAGTAAACATATAATTCTCGTGAAGTGCTAGCCCTTTCGAACCAGCGATGTCTACAAGTTCTGAAGTTTCATAAAGGGATGTCGTAGAAGGCTTTTCCACAAACACATGTTTGGAAGACTCCAGTCCTAACTTGGCCCATTTGTAGTGAAGAGCAGGAGGAAGAGGGATATAAATACAATCAACATTACCGTCAGTTATCAAAGATTCATAGCTGTCAAATATCTCACCACCATAGTTATCAACGAAAGACTGAGCCTTAACCTGCTCGGCTTCTCTTATCTGCTGCCAGATTTCATCGGTGATTTCAATATGACGTTCACCATACCATTCTTGTTTAGAAGCAACAGCCACACCTACAAATTGAAAACTGGTTGACTTCCGTAAAGCTGACAGAAAACGTCGATACGCTATCTCCGACGGAGATACGATTCCTAACTTATTCATTTTAATCTTATTTTTATATTGAATGGCACTTATCAGACTGCGTGCTTGAATATTCAGAAAGTTATTAAATTTCAGGAAAGAGTACATTTGATTTAATGTCATCCATGTATAATGTTCAGGTACTTCCACCGGGAATGACTCATCGGCTTCCACCATTATATTACGATTCTGTTCTTTATAAAACCGACCTCCTTCTTCTGACTGGAGGGTATCAAAGACAATTTGACTGCGACTGCAATTCAAAATATAATCAACAAAAGGTGGATGTTGGGGAGTCTGCCCGTAGTTGCCGGTAAGACACTGTACTGTCGGAGACAGTTCAATCACATCAAAATTTCCGCATTCCAGTTTTGCCTGGACCAGGAAGTGATAAACTCCATCTATTTTCTTAATAATATAACCGCAAAGTCCTTGCTGCATGGGAGCAACCAAAGGCTGACACCACGAAGCCACTTCACGGTTGGCTATCGTGACCCTCACACCTATAACCTTAAAAAAACGTTTGTCGAAACGTACAATCTCACAATCAGTTATCTGCCAGTCGGACATTTTATTTATAGGAGTGTTCGACACCCACAGGTCGTATTTGGCTTTTAAGGAAGAGAGCCAGGACAGATGTTCGCGCATAGAGCACAAACTATGATTGGTATCTGAGGAAAGCATCATATCAGCACCAAATGAAGAAAGATTCTCATTATTGTCCAACGGGTTCTGATAATCGCTCAGCTTAAGGCCGGACAAGACTGTCCGTGTATCCATATTAACCATATTGTTAATACACGCCAACTGCTTGATCTGTCCCAATGTCATCCAACGGAAGTCATCTTCCAGTTTTACCTCCTCATTTACTTTGATTATGATATTTCGGTTTCGCTTCCGCAAAAAGCGTGCTCCTTGTTCCGATTGAAGCTGGTCAAGAATTATCTCCTCAGACCGGGCGTTGACAAAGAAGTCGAGATAGTAAGGCTTCTTGCCCTGGTGAATCTGACGGTAATTACTCTTGGTAGCCTGTAAAGTGGGGGATATCTGCACGCAATTCACATTACCTGGCTCGATTTTTGCCTGCATCAAAAAGTAAAGCACCCCGTCAAACTCTTTGGTAAGAATACCCAAATAACCGATTTCGGGTTGATTTATAATGGGTTGTTCCCATTCATTCACCAGACCGTAATCTGTCTGAACCTTAATGCCTTGGATGGAAAAGAACCTTCCGGAGCTGTGCCGTAAAGAACCTTCAGCATCCTGATACCATCCTTCCATATTTTTAAACGGAATAGTTTCTACAGAAACCTTCACGTCTCTATTGCGTCGCTGGATCCATTGAATTAACTCCTCTGTGGAATTAAACTGGTTATCCGTTGTTAAAAGTGATCTGATTAGCATGATTTTCCATTTTTATCATTTGCGAATATGTAAAAGTCCGAGTATTTCATCAAGTTCTGAAAATTTAAAATAGTAACACGGTGCAAGATAAACCAGCATACCTAAAGGGATACCAATTAATAACTGCGCACAGGCACTACTTACTACATACTGAAGACTATATGTGGATACAAACAATAATAGAGATAAACAGAGTGTAGGTAACAAATCGTGCATTTGTCTGAAAAATCCCACTTGTATTATTTTGCCTGTATAATATGTATTAATTGCCAAAGAGATCAAAGAACCTAAAATCCCCACTGCACACATAGCCTTGATTCCATAGGAAATAGAAAGCACTAAGAGTGTAAGTCCTACTCCTTTTTTAATAAATTCAAGTTTTAGATATATATCTGAACGCCCTTTAACTTGCAAAAGATTCAAATTGATAGAGTGAATAGGATACCACATCATGGTAAAACAGATTATAGTTAGTAATTCAGAGCAAAATAGCCACTTCTCTCCTATTAAAATAGTAATCAAAGGTGTAGATAATCCTGCAAGTCCACACATTAACGGGAAGACAACAAAAGCTGATATTTTTAAAAACTTACGATAAGCGATAGCCAATCTTTCATCTTCATTCTGAATCTGACAAAGAAGAGGATACGTAACCCGGTGAAGAATCACTGTTAGATTACTCGATGGCAAATCCGAAAAATTCTTCGCCCTACTATAGTAACCCAAATCTGCCGGAGAGAATACTTTACCAATAATAATAGGATAGATATTATTGTAGGTAATATCAATCAACCCTATTGCTGTCAACTTTGAACCAAAGGCAAACAGACTACGGAAAGAGAGCCATGAATACATCAGTTTGGGATGCCAAGTAGAATAATACCACAAAATGATGGCACTAATAATCTGGTTTATAATCTGCTGATACACCAAAGCCCAAACACCATATCTATTAAAGGCTAATATTATTCCCAAAATGCCTGAAATAACAGCTGCAATAAAAGAAGCTGTAGCCTGAGTTTTAAAATCAATCTTAGCAGTAAGAATGGTTTTCTGTACTATTGTCAGCGCATTAATAATAATAACAACAGAAACAACACGCATGACACCACACAACTCAGGCACATCATAAAACTCAGCGACTATAGGCGATATGGCAAAAAGCAGCAGGTAAAGTAAGGCCGATATTACTGTATTGAAATAGAATACAGTACAGTTATCTGCCTCGGTTCTATCTTGCCTTCTTATGAGTGCCTGCGAAAATCCGCTATCAACAAGAGATTGAGAGATGGCGATAAATATCATTATCATGCCAACGAGACCATAATCGCTTGGAGAAAGCAAGCGAGCCATCACCAACATGATTACAAACTGTACTCCTTGAACTGAAAAACGTTCAACCCCACTCCAAAATATTCCCTTTGTGGCGGTTTGTTTAAAAGATTTAGACATAAAGTTGTTAGCGTCCTATTTTAACGTATTACCTAGCAAAAGCTAACTTGAGGTAGTTATCCTGTAAGTTAACTCAAAATTTGAACTAATATTTTATTATTTGTCACTACTTTCACTCAATCTTCTCGAACGGAAAAGCATGAAGATAACTCACAGCCACCGTCATATTGCCAAAAGCAAACACCAGCCTTGTATTCCGATGCAAACGCATGATGCAACCCTCCTTGCCTTGGAAGACACCGGCAGTGATGCGAATCCGTTGTTTCTTTTGAAGATAATCTTCCAAAGGACGGTTCATCAGTTCGATATTGTAAGGCATAGATTCGTACAAATAAATAAATTCCTTCATCTGGCGTTGAGGGATGACCGCCGCACAATGTGTGTTATAGTCAGTCACCAAGTACTGGCGGGGAAGCATGGCGGACAGAATGAGTTCCAGCTGATCTAAAGGAGCACAAACAAACAGCCAGCCGTTGCCTGCGACTTCCTTCTCGTCCGTCAGATCGTTCAACTTCCGAGCGGAATCGGTAGCAAAGGCCTCCTTCACCACCCGGACGGAATCACGGCGAACGGTATATTCTTCCTTAGTATAGGCGCATTGCTCGAAGCGTTTCTTGTGGTCTATTGCAGTATAAGAAAATACCTTGAAACAAAAGAATCTCTCTTCTACGGCACCCGATGAAGTACGAAGCTTTACGGGCTTCCTGCCACTGAAGACACCGATGTAGCGTTTCAGTTCCCTGTTAGAAAGATATAGGTAGTACCAACTGACTTCAGGGTGTTCTTTTCCTATTCTCGCCAACGGCGTAGTTACTACATTTGACCCCAGGTCTGAGACGGAAGCGATTGAACTGCAGAGCAGTAACTTAGGCACTTCGCTCGTTATGTCTTGATTATCATTCGCTGTTTTCATCAAAACATTACATTTTATATTTCTATTATTTAAAAATGAGGAACAGATTTTTCATCAGATATCCTCAATATTTTGGGGTTCTCTTCATAAGAGATCCCCATTTCGAATTAAAACACTGATAATTAGGTGTTTACTGATTTCATCTCATGATATTTTTGTGAACGAAGCTTGCTTACTTACAACTTTCTCTTATTTTTTTCTGATAAAAAATTGCGCTTTAAGTAAATATGGGCTATATTTGCACAGAAAATTTGCATTTTAAGCAAATACAAGCTGTATTTGCATATAAAATTGCGTTTTAGGCAAATACGAACTATATTTGCACAAAAATGGGGATCTCTTATGAAGAGACCCCCATTTTTGCTGAGTATTCAGGCAAGCAAATCACCTGATTTTCAAACCATTACATTACAGATTCATTATCGGAATTAATTTCCCGTATTTAGATTTTCATGGTGCAATTTAAAGATATATCTATTCGCAAATTACAAATAAATTCGTTGACAAAGCCAATCGAAAATTCCATTGCGTAGCTCCCCCATGGTAAAAAGATATGTAGAAAGACAAAGGATGAAAGTATCACCACTCGAAGATAACCGGAATTGTAAATTGAGTGACATAAAACTCCCTATACCACTTCTTTGCATTAAAGTAATACCCCGTAGACCACTTTGTATCCACCAACTGAAGCACCCGTAGCGCCTCGGCATCCATCAAAGGATCAAGACCGCGAACCAATTTAAAGTTCTTCATCGAGCCGTCTATATCTACATCAAAACTATAAATGACACGCCCTTGCTTTCCTGTAGCCTTCATCTCGGGCGTAACGTGGAGGTGAGCATTAATAAACTGAGTCAAAGCCATGGTGCCTCCCGGATAAACGGAATAAGTATAAGGTTCTCCATAAACCTTCTCCAATTCTTCCTGCGCAGTCTCCCTGTCCCGCAGATAATGCATAAAATCCTCTTTCCAGAAACTCATCGTCAGGAAGTAATCAAACGGCACATATTTCCCATCCCGCTTGGCAGGAATCAATCGGGGAAAGCTGGAAAGAATACGCACCGCCTCTTTATCAAAGACCGGATTCGTTCCTTTTAGCACACGGGCATTCTCTATGTATCCCTGTTCATTCACGGTGAAGCGACACACAGCAACCGCAGTCTTTACTTTCCGGTCGGGCCAAGTCATATTTCCCAGTACCAGCTTACGAATGTTATCGGGAAACAGAGGTTCCGTATCTACTATCTGCCCTCTGCACGGGTCCAAAATCTGCTGTTGCCGCCATACGCGCTCCAAGTAGGTATCAGGATTAAAAGGTATGCGGATTACGACCGTAGTATCTACTTTGCGCGCTCCCAGCCGTGCAGGACGCCAATTTGTCATTTCATCAATTACTTTTTCTGCCGCTTCCATAAACAGTGGATGCGAAGCCGTAATCTGCTTGCTGCCTACACGTCCCAAGGTATCAATGCGAACCGTGCAAACCGCCTCTCCTGCCACATCTTTCCTCAACAACGAATCCGGATAAACGAGATGCCATACAGCATAGTCACCCGCACCATTCAGAGTGGGATAAGAAGGAGGAGAATAATGACTCTGTGCATAAAAAGAAGTAAATGAAAAGACGTACAATAACAAAAGTGTAAACCTATATCCCATAATCAAGTCTTGTTTTTACAAAAGTAACGATTGCGATCCGGACAAACAACAACAGTAATATTAATATATATAAATAAAAGAAAGCGGAGATGCCTCAACGCACCCCCGCTTCCTTAAAATATATACTTAAATACTAACTATTAATTGTTTTCGGGACGAAGTTGACGTACCGTAACGGCAGTCTGCCACATTTCGCTTTCGCGCAATGCTTTCAATTCTTCTTCCAACTTTTCACGATAATCGGGTTTAGAGTTAGAGTCGATTGAAATCTGGGCTTCGTTACCGGTCTTTACGCTGTGGTACAACTTTTCTACAACCGGCTTGATGGCATCGTGGAACGGAGTCATCCAGTCCAATGCACCGCGCTGTGCGGTAGTAGAACAGTTGGCATACATCCAGTCCATACCGTTCTTGGCAAACAAAGGCATCAATGACTGAGTCAGTTCCTCTACAGTTTCGTTGAATGCTTCGGAAGGAGTATGTCCGTTTTCACGCAATACTTCGTACTGAGCCAACAGCAAGCCTTGGATAGCACCCATCAATGAACCGCGTTCGCCGGTAAGGTCGGAAGTAGCTTCGCGCTGGAAAGTAGTTTCGAACAAGTATCCTGAACCTACACCAATACCCAGGGCGATAGTGCGGTTGTATGCCTTGCCTGTAACGTCTTGATAGATAGCATAAGAAGAATTCAAGCCACGGCCTTCCAGAAACATGGTACGCAGTGAAGTACCCGATCCTTTGGGAGCTACCATGATCACGTCAATGTCAGCAGGAGGAACTACGCCTGTGCGGTCGCTCCAAGTGATGGCGAAACCATGAGAGAAATAAAGGGCTTTGCCCGGAGTGAGGTAAGGCTTCATAGTAGGCCATACAGACATCACGGCTGCATCAGAGAGCAGACACATGATGATAGTTGCCTTCTGGCAAGCTTCTTCTATGCCGAACAGAGTTTCACCCGGAACCCATCCGTCTGCGATTGCTTTTTCGTATGTTTTACCCGGACGCTGGCCAACGATTACGTTGAAACCATTGTCGCGCAGGTTCAATGACTGACCCGGACCCTGTACACCGTAACCGATAACAGCGATTGTTTCATCTTTCAATACTTCACGTGCTTTTTCCAAAGGAAATTCTTCGCGGGTTACTACGTTTTCTATAACACCGCCAAAATTCAATTGTGCCATTTTAAAACTAATTTTTTTACGGGCAACACTGTGCCGCCCTATTGTTATTAAATTAAATAAATATCACTTTGCTGCGAACAACGACGTCTGTGCCGTTCTTCTTCACTTCTATATCATATTCGTTTTCGCCCACTTCCTCGCGGTAGAAACTCAAGGTATCGCCATAATAGCTTTCGGCCACGTATGCCATTTCGAAACGCTTGATCTGCTTTTCCTTGAAGAACTCAAGGGGGAACAGGTCGAGGATGTGCTCAATGTACTTGATGCTGTTTACATGGCCGTTTATGTCAATATCGCTGTACTTGGTGTGGTACTCGGAAAGCGGAGTCTTTTCGGTTACCTTGATGCGGCCCGGTTTGCTGATGGGGCATTCCTTGTCACAGATATATTCGGTAATCTTTCCTTCGTGAAGGGTAAGCAGGTCGGCAGGTTTACGGGTTTCTATGCTGATCATTGCCCATACGGAACGGGCGTAGCCGATGGCTTTACCTTCCTTGTCCAAGAGGGCGAAGTTACGGTCGGTAAACAGGCGATAGACATTCTCTACCCACGTCTGGATACTGAAATCCTCGTATTGGCGAGGCATATCTTCCAGTTCGATAGCCAGGCGGGAAAGTACCCACGTATAGTGGTTTTCATTGAGGCTGGCGATGCCAAAGCCTCTGTCGGCAACATGGAAGCCTGCACAATTCAGCAAATGGTTGCCTAGTACACTCATTGTCAACTTTCCACTGAAATCACAGTGGAAGGGTTCTGCCACAAATTTGTATGTTCCTACTTTATCTTCACTCATTGATTGCTCCGTTTCTTATTTTTGTTGACGATATTTTTCTTCGCGTTGGGTGAGGTATTCGTTTACGCGTTCAAAGCAACTGGTAGTTATCGCTATGCGTCCTGAACGGACAAATTGCAATACACAGCTCAGCGCACGTAATTCCTCGTAAAGGGAGGTGATTTCCTCACTCATGCCGTTCTTTTCGACGATAGAGAATACAGGGTTCACCTCTACGATGCGGGCATTATAGCGGCGGATTACCTTAGATGCGATGGGGTTTTCCTGAAACTCAGGGGTAGACACCTTATATAAAGCAATCTCGTGCTGGTAAATTTCATCATCGCTGAAGTAGTGTGCCTGCAACACGTCTATTTTCTTTTCTATCTGCTTCACTACTTTCTCTATCACGTCTTGGGTGGCCCAGGCGGTGATGGTATATTTATGTATTCCTTTGATGGAAGATGCAGACACATTAAGGCTTTCAATGTTGATCTGACGACGGGTAAATACGGCCGTAATCTGATTCAGCAAACCGGCGATATTTTCCGAATGAACGATTAATGTATATAATGTTTTATCCATAACCTTACTCTCTTTTAGCATTCTAACAACATCTGGTTTACCGAACCGCCCGGAGGGGTCATCGGCAACACGTTTCCTTCTTCTACTACGCAAGCCTCCAACAGGAACGGACCGTCGGTAGTAAGCATTTCGCTGATGGCATCTTGCAATTCTTCACGCTTCATGACGCGGCGCGAGGGGATTTCATATGCTTCGGCTATCTTCATGTAGTCCGGGTTCAGCATGGGGGTGAACGAGTAGCGGCGTCCGAAGAACATGGCCTGCCATTGACGAACATTGCCCAGATAGTTATTGTTCAGCAGGATGATCTTTACCGGAGCTTTCTGTTCCATGATAGTGCTCAGTTCCTGAATGCTCATCTGCAAACCGCCGTCTCCCATAAATACGCATACGGTGCGGTCGGGACGTCCGAAGGTGGCGCCGATGGCTGCGGGAAGCCCGAAGCCCATAGTGCCCAGACCGCCGGAGGTTACGATGCTGCGGTTCTTGCTGTATTTAAAGTAACGGGCAGCCATCATTTGGTTCTGGCCTACATCGGTTACCAGTATTGCTTCGTTATGGGATGCCTCGCTCACGGCACGTACCACTTCGCCCATATTCAAAGCTCCTTCCGTGGGATGGATTTCTTTGCTGATGACGTGGTCGTACTCGGTCTTTTCATATTCTGCAAAGCTGTTTACCCATTCGGTATGTTTGTTTTCGCTGATCAGTTGTGTCAGCATGGCAAGGGTGTGTTTGCAGTTGCCCAGCACAGGTACATCCACTTTCACATTCTTGTCTATTTCGGAGGCGTCAATATCCAGGTGGATTATCTTGGCCTGCTTGGCGTATGTTTCCAGTTTGCCGGTTACGCGGTCGTCAAAACGTATACCTACGGCAATCAGTACATCACATTCGTTGGTCTTTACATTCGGGCCGAGGTTTCCGTGCATTCCCAGCATACCTTTATTTAAAGGATGGGCGGTGGGGATGGCGGAGAGTCCCAACAGGGTGCAACCGCAAGGCATATCGGCTTTTTCTACAAAGGCAAGAAGTTCGTCCTGTGCATTGCCCAGTTCTACGCCCTGTCCTACCAATACTAAAGGTTTCTTAGCGTTGTTTATCAGGTGGGCGGCTTCTTGCAGGCATTCTGTTTCGGGATCGGGGTCGGGATCATAGCTGCGGATGAAGTCCAGCTTCATCGGTTCATAATCCACCATGTCGGTTTGTGCGTTCTTGGCAAAGTCCAGTACAACAGGACCGGGACGTCCGCTTTTGGCAATGTAGAAAGCGCGGGCTACTGCCCAGGCTACATCTTCTGCGCGGCGTATTTGGTAACTCCATTTGGTGATAGGCTGGGTTACGCCTACCAGGTCTACTTCTTGAAATGCGTCCGTGCCCAGGAAGGATGCTCCTACCTGTCCGGCAATCACTACGATGGGGGTGCTGTCTATCATGGCATCGGCAATGCCGGTGATGGTGTTCGTTGCACCCGGCCCGCTGGTTACCAGGCACACGCCGACTTCACCCGATACGCGGGCAAATCCTTGTGCTGCATGGGCAGCTCCTTGTTCGTGACGGACCAATATATGGTTTAATGTATCCCTGTGATGATAGAGAGCATCAAAGGTAGGCATAATAGAGCCTCCAGGGTATCCGAAAAGGGTCTTTACCCCTTGATACTCTAATGAGCGCATCATAGCCTCTGCTCCTGTTATTGTTTCTTTTGCCATATAATTTGTTGTTTTTCCGTAGGGGCGAACCCATGTGTCCGCCCGAATGCGCCATTCGGACTATTATAGGGCAGACACATGGGTCTGCCCCTACGGGCTATGTATTCCTTATTGTTAGTCTATTATTCTCACTCCGCCTTTATCTGCCGAGCTTACCATGCTGGCGTATGCTTTCAGGCTTTTCGGCACATGGCGATCACGTGTTACCGGTATCATGGGGCGGGCAGCCAGTTCCTCATCGCTCAGTTTCACATTGATGCTGCGGTTTGGAATATCGATCTCGATAATGTCTCCGTCTACAATCTTTCCGATATTGCCACCTGCTGCTGCTTCGGGAGAAACGTGTCCGATACTCAATCCGGAAGTACCGCCGCTGAAACGTCCGTCGGTAATCAATGCACATTCTTTTCCAAGATGTTTTGACTTGATGTACGAGGTGGGATAAAGCATTTCCTGCATACCGGGACCGCCTTTGGGGCCTTCGTGGGTAATGACAACCACATCGCCGCTCACCACCTTTCCGCCCAAGATGCCTTCGCAGGCTGCATCCTGAGAATCGAATACTTTGGCGGGACCGGAGAATTTCCAGATGCTTTCGTCTACTCCGGCAGTCTTTACCACGCAACCGTCTTGTGCAATGTTTCCTTTCAGTACCGCCAGTCCGCCGTCCTTGCTGTAAGCGTGTTGCAGGTCGCGGATGCAACCGTTGGCACGGTCGGTATCCAGTTCCTTGTAAACAGCGTTCTGAGAGCCGAGTTTAATATTGAATTTATTGCCCGGAGCACTGGAATAGATGCGTTTTGCTTCTGCATCCACTTCCTCCTTGCATATATCATATTTTGCGATAGCTTCTGCCAGTGTCAGTCCGTCCACGCGCTTCACGTCTGTTTTCAGCAGACCGCCTCGGGACAGTTCTCCTAATATATTAAGGATACCTCCTGCACGGTTCACATCCTGAATGTGGTATTTCTGAGTATTCGGAGCTACCTTGCTCAGGCAGGGCACGTGGCGTGAAAGCATATCAATATCATCCATTTTGAAATCCACTTCCGCTTCATGGGCTATTGCCAGCAGGTGGAGCACGGTGTTGGTAGAACCGCCCATCGCTATATCCAGCGTCATGGCATTGAGGAAAGCGTCGCGGGTGGCAATGCTTCTGGGCAATACGCTGTCATCGCCTTCTTCATAATATTTATAAGCGTTCTTCACGATCAATGCAGCTGCATCTTTGAACAACTGAGTACGATTGGCATGGGTAGCCAGGATAGTACCGTTGCCCGGAAGTCCCAAACCAATGGCTTCATTCAGACAGTTCATGGAGTTTGCCGTAAACATACCCGAACAGCAACCGCAACCGGGACAGGCATTGCTCTCAATCTGAGCCACATCTTCATCGCTGACAGACGCGTCGGCCGATTTTATCATGGCATCAATCAAGTCCAGATGTTGATTATTCCATTCTCCTGCTTCCATAGGGCCGCCGGATACGAATACCGTAGGGATATTCAGTCTCATGGTAGCCATCAGCATACCCGGAGTAATCTTGTCACAGTTACTGATGCACACCATTGCATCTGCCTTGTGGGCGTTCACCATATACTCCACGCTGTCGGCTATAATGTCGCGGCTGGGCAGTGAGTAGAGCATACCATCGTGTCCCATAGCGATACCGTCGTCTATGGCAATCGTATTGAATTCTGCCGCAAAGCATCCCAACTTTTCAATCTCGGCTTTCACCTGCTGGCCTATTTCGTGCAGGTGCGTGTGTCCGGGAACAAACTGCGTAAACGAGTTTACTATGGCGATAATGGGTTTACCCATCATTTCTTTCTTCATGCCGTTAGCCACCCACAGAGCTCTTGCTCCTGCCATGCGGCGTCCTTGTGTGCTAAACGAGCTGCGTAACTGATTCTTCATCTTATTCTAAAATCTATAACTTCCTATTATTTATTGAAAAAGCCTCTCTCACCATGTGAGAAAGGCCTTCAATTATTTCTTTATATGTACAACTACACATACACAACCTTTCTCACGCTCTTGATGGGACCACCACGACGCGAATAATATGCAGGACTGCCAGGTTATTTAGAGTAGTAATATTCATATATCTGTTTTCTTTGTTTCTTTAACGACTGCAAAGGTAAGGCGTTTTTCGTAACAAACAAATAAAATGAAGGTTTTTTTCTTATAAATTATTATTCGTAACTAAACCAGCCCTTAAATAATCATTTTATCACAAACGTTCATCTTCTTCCCTTGGCATAAAAGCAAAAAGAGAGGATGCAAACCAGTACATCCTCTCTTTAGTCCTTTTATTTTGTTCTACTATTATCTGCTAGCCACATCTTCCATATAATAGTCCAAACCTTTGTTCTTCAGGGTAACATTTACCAACTGCACATATTTCTTATACTGTTCGTTGGTCAATGTACGCTTCATCAGTTTGAAGTTTCCATATACGGCTTCACGCAATTTCTTACCTTGTTTATCTTCTTTTGCGTAGCTTGCGCTCTGTACTTTGTCGGCAAAGTAATCTGAGATGCTGGATACTTCTTCCATTTGGCGTGCATCCAAATTCAAATACTTGCTCAACTTTACGACATTAACATCCACTTTCCAATCTTTACCTTCTACTTTGTTTCCTGCGAAACTTGTAGCTGACATTCCCAATGCCACAGCTACCAATAATACTAAACGTTTCATAATACCTAAAAATTTTAATGTGTTAAACCTAAAAACAACTTACTTAGTACCCTTGAAAAACTAAGTAATACCTTTTAAAAACAATCTTGTTATCTTTGTTACCTTATCTTTTTCCTGCTGCGAAGATAAGGATATGTTTTACAACATCATGTCACTTTTCCGTTAATAAACGCAAACAGCTATCAAAACACACATTTAATTGATCTACATCAAGATATTAATGTTACCATAATCCCCTATATGGTATCATTATAACAAATTTATGTAATATAAACGTAATAACGAGGCTAGTAGGAGAATTAATTCGTATCTTTGCGGGCGAAAAATCTACGCAAGTAGTTTATATTACATTATTATATATAGAAAACATGGAAAATAAGTACATCACCGTAGCATACAAACTGTACGTTATGCAAGACGGTAAGAAAACAATGGTAGAAGAAGCAACTGTAGAACACCCGTTCCAGTTCATTTCAGGTTTGGGAACTACGCTGGAACGTTTCGAAGCCGAAATAACCGCTCTGAACAAAGGTGATAAATTTAATTTTGTGATCCCTACCGCAGAAGCCTACGGAGAATATATGCCCGAGGGTGTACGCACTGTATCAAAAGAAATGTTCACTATTGATGGTGTGTTTGATGAAGAACGCATCTTCCAGGGAGCTATCATTCCTTTGCAGGACAATGAAGGTCACCACTTCTATGCCACTGTAGGCGAAGTGACCGGTGACACTGTTACTGTGGACTTGAACCACCCGCACGCAGGTAAGGATCTTACTTTCGAAGGCGAAGTAGTGGAATCACGTCCGGCTACCAACGAAGAAATCCAAGGTATGCTGAACATGATGAGCGGCGAAGGCTGCGGATGCGGTTGCGGCGGAGATGATTGCGGCGACGGCTGTGGAGAAGAAGGCGGTTGCGGCTGCGGACATTGCCACTAATCCATATTCAATAGAATTATAACGTAGGGGCGGGTTCCAAACCCGCCCTTCTTGTATCCGCACCATTCGTTCCAAGCAATGTATGTTATTGAGGATGTGTCAAAACAAAAATTGGCTATCATTTTGCTGTAGGGGCAGATTGAATCTGCCCGATAATAGTTTGCTTTGTGCATTCGGGCGGATTCAATCCGCCCCTACGGTGAACATTTTGATAGTTGCTTTAGAGTTTTGATACATTCCCCTACGATTATTTTCCTACCTTTATTAACCTAGGTTAGAAAACAAAAAATTAACGGGAGAATCTCCAAACCATTTGCTCATTCCAAACACTATCCGTATTTTTGGCAGAAATATCCAATTAAAACAATGAACGAGAACGTCCTTACCAAGCTAAAAGTACTGGCAGAATCAGCCAAGTACAATGTTTCCTGCTCCAGCAGTGGAACCGTGCGCCGCAACCAAGCCGGCACACTGGGAAATACTGTGGGCGGTTGGGGCATCTGCCATAGTTTTGCCGAGGACGGGCGTTGCATCTCCCTGCTAAAGGTGATGCTGACCAATTATTGCATCTACGATTGTGCCTATTGCATCAACCGCAGAAGCAATGACATCCCCCGCACCACCCTCACAGTGACAGAGCTGGTAGACCTCACCATCGAGTTTTATCGCCGCAACTACATAGAAGGGCTTTTCCTCAGCTCGGGCGTAGTGCGCAACCCCGATTACACCATGGAACGCCTGGTGCGTGTAGCCAAAGACCTGCGGTTGGTACATCGTTTCAACGGATACATCCACCTGAAAAGCATCCCCGGAGCAAGCCGCGAACTGGTAAACGAAGCCGGGCTCTATGCCGACCGCCTCAGTGTGAACATAGAGATTCCCAAGGAGGAAAACCTGAAACTGCTGGCACCCGAAAAAGACCACAACAGTGTGTACCAACCCATGCGCTACATACAGCAAGGAGTGCTGACCAACAAGGAAGACCGGAAGAAATTCCGCCACGCCCCCCCGTTTTGTACCGGCAGGACAAAGCACGCAAATGATTGTAGGCGCTACCCCGGAGAGCGATAAAGATATACTGCATCTTTCCTCCGCCCTCTACCAGCATCCCACCATGCGGCGCGTCTACTATTCGGGCTACATTTCGGTAAACACCTATGACAAACGCCTACCCGCATTGAAACAGCCGCCCCTGGTGCGCGAGAACCGCCTCTATCAGGCCGACTGGCTACTACGTTTCTATCAGTTCAAGGTAGAGGAGATAGTAGATGACTCCTACCCCGACCTGGATTTGGAGATAGACCCCAAACTGGGCTGGGCATTGCGCCATCCCGAACAATTTCCGGTGGATATAAACCGGGCGGATTATGAAATGATTCTCCGTGTGCCGGGCATCGGGGTAAAGTCAGCACGGCAGATTGTCGCTTCGCGCCGTTTCTCCAAACTGGGATTCTATGAACTGAAAAAGATAGGCGTAGTAATGAAGAAAGCTCAATACTTCATTACCTGCAACGAGTTGCCCACGCGAACGGTCAACGAATTGACCCCTATGGGCGTGCGCAGACTATTATTACCCAAACCCAAAAAGAGAATAGACGAACGCCAACTGACACTGACATTTGAAGATAACGAATGACCTTATTTATCTACGACCATACCTTTGAAGGCTTGCTCACCTGCATTTTCGACGCTTATTTCCGCAAGACCTTTCCCGACTTGCTTTTGATGGAAGGCGAGCCCTTCCCCCTGTTTTATGATGAAGCCATCCACATCTCCACCGATGAGGGGAAAGCCCTGCGCGTATGGCGCGGACTACAGAAAAAGATTTCCGGCTCTGCCCTTACCGCCCTCACTTATTGCTGGCTGTCGGAGTTGCCGGAAGTGGACAAGATACTTTTCCGCTATATCCGCAAGGCGGTGGACTCCCCGCGCTCCATTGAAACCAATTTTGCTGATCCTGACGTTTTGGAACTCTCTAAGATCTATAAGAAAGTAGATGGCGAGCGTGTCCACCTCATGCAGTTCATCCGCTTCCAAAAAGCTGCGGATGGAACATTCTTTGCTGCCGTAGAGCCGCTATACAATGCATTACCGCTGGCGGTAGACCACTTCAAGGATCGTTTTGCCGACCAACGCTGGCTCATTTATGATGTAAAGCGGCAATATGGGTATTATTATGATCTGAAAACGATGGAAGAAGTTACTTTCCAAGATCCCCACCAGGCACACCTGGTTACAGGTATGCTGAATGAAAGCCTGATGGATAACGATGAGAAGTTATTCCAAAATCTGTGGAAGACTTACTTTAAAGCGATCTGCATCAAGGAGCGTTGGAATCCCAGAAAGCATAGGCAGGATATGCCGGTGCGTTATTGGAAGTATCTTACGGAGAAACAACAATAGGTTATCCTATCGGGTAATTGACGGGGGATTCTGTTTCATAGTTCAAGCAATTTTCCAAACTGAATGGATATTTCGTCAGATACGGCATCCAGTTCTGTTGGAGAAATGAGTTTCATTTCATCATCCATCATGGTATGCAAGTTTCCATCCTTTATGGCATATGCGCCCACATCTTCATAATTCAGGACCAGAGAAAGCGGCATTATCCGGGCTAACTTCTCTTGTTTCGTCCTATCCTCGTCCAACACATCACCTGCCTGAATCAGATTATTGAAAGACGCCATGACGTAAGGGCTATGAGTGGTAATAAATAAATTATGTTTCCGTTCCCCATTTATCATCTCTACCAATGCATTAACCAAATCGCGCTGGGTAAGAGGGAACAGGTTTTCTTCCGGTTCTTCCAAGAAGATATTACAGTTGTTTACTTTGGTAAAATTAGAGAAAAGAGCAGAGAACTTGTCCGCATCTTCTTTAGACTTGGAACCGGAGAATACTTCGGAAGATATTACCTCTGCCAAATGCTTCTTTATCTCCTCACCTATTACATTTCCTTCTTCTTCCTCTTTCAGGAAAAAGCGTTCTGTGAAATATTTCAGGAATACATACAGAGGAACCAACGACTGCAATCCACTGGAAGTATTTGTAAAATTAAGGAACTTCCCCTGGGCAACCTGCATTTTATCTTCCTTGCTCTTTGTATCATAAAAATAGCTCACCCCTAGATTCAATATATCCAGTCTGTCGCTATCTGTGAAGTTCTTGCGGGCAAGCTCCCAATCCGCCATAAAATTACGGATGTTGTTATTCGCCATATTCACTTCAAACCAGTTGGGGATAGCAGCAACAATGTTTCTTTCGGCCGGGATATATGATATTTTACTCTTACGATAGTCCCATCTGTTTTTCCATTCAAACCGGAAAGCCTCACTCTCTTTAGAGGAAGAGAATTTCATAATGTCCGATTCATATTCTATATAAGTATCCTGCCGAACAAAGCCTTCTAATTCATGAAAAGACACCAAGTATCGTTCAAAGTACCCAGGTTCGGCAAACTTATCGGGGTTTTGTTCCACCGATATTCTTTTCTCAACCCAAGCACAGTAGCAAGCGACTTTCAACACACTACTCTTGCCGGAACTCTGCGGACCAATAATCAAATTAACCCGTTTCATTTCCATCTCAATAGCATTTATCGGTCCTAAGTTTTTTATAATCAGATGCTTCATTCGTTTCGTACTTAATACACTATATGTTATACCTATGCAAACTTAGGGAAAATAATCGGATTATGTAAGCCATCTTGCTTGTTTTTTCTGAAATATCGGCAGAAGTATAATTGAACCTCTTGTAAACAAAGGTCTTCTACAGCGAACAGTCCCTAATATACCTCAAAATAGGAATCAACAGTATGTATTGACAGATAAGGGATTAAAGGCTATTGAAGAAAGTAGCTAAGTTCTTTAGGCAATGGTGCAGTTTACCAAAAACTTATTCGACGCCGCCCACTACCTGGTTACAAACCTGGAAGACGAGGACGAAGGAATGACCAAAGGATTTGTACACCGCTTCAGCCTCGTGTTCAGTTTCGACGATTTCACCGACGAGGAAGTGTATAATAAACTGATGCAAGAGGTGAGAAGAAAATATCCACAAAGGATAATCCCTAGAGGCACAGAAGATTAGCTGTCGCGAGCGCAAAATAGTAAGAATTAGTTTACGCCCGCGTTTTAAGCATTCAAAACATCTTTATCTACTGAATGTCAACAAGATACCCCCGTGCCAACCACTAAAACACGGGGGTAATCTTTATTTTATTCTATCTACCTTTGCATTGTCATCAAGACAATTAGTGCACTAAGCGGAATAAACATTTTATTAAATTACAAAGTAATGAAACCAAAGAAAGAACAACAAATACACCTGAACCTGAATATGATGTCAGATTTCCGTGTAATCAGCTTGAGCGAGGAGATGGGACACGATGGGATCAGCCTCTACTTTCAAATGTACTTCTTCCTGCATATGCAGAAAGAGTGTTGCCACAATCTCCACAAACTGGAACTGCTGACAAAGATATTCAAAACAGACACCGAAACCCTCAACCGGGTGATCTGCGACTTCGAGCTGTTCAGCATGGACGAAGACGGAACATTCAGCAGCACCATGCTGGATGAGGAAATGGATATTACCCGTCCGTACACCAACTGCAAGGTGGCAAAAGAAACGGCAAGTCCGGCGGCAAACGTCGAGGCGGAAGCGAGCGAAAAAGGAGTGAGAAAAGAAGTGGGAAAAGAAACTTCTCAAACGGAAAAGGATGCCCCGAAATCAGGAAAAGCGACTGAAACGAAAGCAGGAAAAACAACCGGAACCATAGTCGAAAAGACAGGAAAAACAGCTTGTAAAAGCTATAAAAACGCCTCGAAAACGGATGAAAAAGCATCGTTTCAGCAGGCAAAAAGCAGTGATTTTGGCGCTGTTTCCACTACTTCGGGGAATAATAATATTAATATTAAATATAACCAGAAAGAAATTACTACTACTTCCCGACCGGACAACTTGAAGTCGGCACGAGAATGGACGGAATGCATACACGATGCCTTCGCCCAAACTTCATGGCTGGAAGTGGTGGCCATGCAAAGCGGAATGAAAATGGCACTGGCAGAGAACCTAAACTTCATCACCCACCTATTCACCCGCCACGTCATTGCACAGGGCACGGAGCACAACATCACCTCAGACCATGAGGCAAAATCGTACTTCATGAACTTCATCCGCCAAGACTCCCCCACCCGCCGCAAGGTGGACGAGGAACTGAAAGAGTACATCCGCGGAAAGGTGCAGAACAAGGCGTACTCGCCCTATGAGCAGTATGATCCCAAGACGAAACAGCGATCGTATGACGGCGTGCCGATTCCTGCCGATGCACCACCACGCCCCAATGCACGGGTGAGGTGGAGCTATGAAAGGTCGGGGTGGCTATAAAGGACATCCATGTGCCTTAACGCATTCACCATATATTGCGTAATATCGTGCAGCATCCTGTATCATATTGAGGTATCATTTATAATGACGTTCTTGCGTCATGGGCACGACGTATCTTCGCTACGTAGGACGATGAGGGTCAACGATTAGTAACGACTACGCGCGACGATTACTAATGACGAAGCCCGATGATTAGTAACGACAACGCCCGAAGATTAATAGCGGCAACGAAGCATCTCCCTCACCATCCTGCACAAGTGAGTTTCAAAGTATTTAGTATGAACGTTTTAATTCTTAATGAGTATGATTAATTACAGTATCGTGATGCGTAACAATCCCGTGGACAGAGATGTCAAAAGCTGAAAGAAGGGAAAACCACGGTGAACCAGGGAGATGAACAGGTAGGGAAAAATATAGAATAGTAGCCGCACAGCATAACGGGATGGGAATGAATTGATCCCCCCAACCACCTACCATAAATTAAAAAAGATAAAATCGAGAAACTTTTCCCAAAACCTCCTGTTCATGGGGAAAACGCGGGAAAATCCCACGTTCTTCATTGTATTACTAACCTAAACTTTAAGTAAAATGAAAGATTGTAATTGTGATTTGAGAGACGGTGACGCCAAGACAGCCGTGTTTGGCTCAAACGAAATGCTGCAACCCGCACCGGTAGACACCATCCCCATGGACCCTACCACCCCGCAGATTGCCTACCAAATGGTAAAAGATGAAACTTACGCCCAAACCCAGCCGCGCCTGAACCTGGCAACATTCGTTACCACCTACATGGACGATTATGCCACCAAACTGATGAACGAAGCCATCAACATCAACTACATTGATGAAACGGAATATCCGCGTATCGCCGTAATGAATGCTAAATGTATCAACATCATGGCAAACCTGTGGAACTCACCCGAACAGGCAAAATGGAAAGCAGGAGCATTGGCTATCGGTTCCAGCGAAGCATGTATGCTGGGCGGTGTAGCCGCCTGGTTGCGTTGGGGAGACAAACGTAAAGCCCAAGGCAAACCGACAGATAAACCTAACTTCGTTATTTCAAGCGGTTTTCAGGTGGTTTGGGAAAAGTTTGCCCAACTGTGGCAGATTGAAATGCGCCAAGTGCCTCTCACTTTGGACAAAACAACCCTTGACCCCGAAGAAGCATTGAAGATGTGTGACGAAAACACCATCTGCATCGTCCCCATACAAGGTGTGACATGGACCGGACTGAACGATGACGTGGAAGCCTTGGACAAAGCATTGGACGAATATAATGCAAAGACCGGTTATGATGTTCCTATCCACGTAGATGCTGCTACGGGTGGTTTCATCCTTCCGTTCCTGAATCCTGATACCAAATGGGACTTCCGCTTGAAATGAGTACTTTCCATCAGTACTTCCGGCCACAAGTTCGGATTGGTTTACCCGGGCCTTGGATGGGTTGTTTGGAAAGACAAGAAATACCTGCCGGATGCCATGTCATTCAGCGTAAACTATCTGGGAGCGAACATCACACAGGTAGGCTTGAACTTCAGCCGTCCTGCCGCACAGATTCTGGGCCAGTATTACCAGTTCATCCGTTTGGGATTCAACGGTTACAAGGCTATCCAGTACAATTCGATGGAAATCACCAAGTATCTGCATAGTGAAATTGCCAAGATGACTCCGTTTGCAAACTACAGCGAAGAGATACCTAATCCGTTGTTTATCTGGTACATGAAGCCCGAATATGCAAAGGATGCCAAATGGACTCTTTACGATTTGCAGGCTAAGTTGCAACAAAGCGGTTGGATGGTTCCAGCTTATACATTGCCTGATAATCTTCAGAATTATGTAGTGATGCGTATTGTTGTCCGCCAGGGATTCAGCCGCGATATGGCAGATATGTTGTTGAATGACATCAACAACGCTGTTGCCGATCTGGAAAAATTGGAATATCCTACACAGACGCGTATTGCGCAGGATAAGAATATAGAAGTAAAAGGCACTGTGTTTACGCATAATGCGCATAGCAATGCCAAGAAATAAATAATCTACCGTAGGGGCAGGGTTCACCTGCCCGTATGCATAAACAAATCGTTTTCGGGCGGACAAACCCCGCCCCTACAGCAGACGGCAATGCCCCTTCATTATCAAAAATAGAATTATTTTATGGAAAGAATTATCACCATCCAACAAATAAAGGATGCCGCCCAAGAGGCATACAACCTGTACAAAGACAATACAGGCGGTAAAAATGCCGACTACATCCCCTATCTGGCAAACATCGACTCCAAACTCTTTGGAATCAGCATCTGCCTGATGAACGGAGAAAAAATCCAATTGGGCGACTATCAATACAAATTCGGTATTGAATCCGTATCCAAAGTATTGACTGCCATCCTGATACTCCGCCAATACGGTGCACAGAAAGTGCTCGAAATGATCGGTGCAGATGCCACCGGATTACCATTCAACTCCATCATGGCCATCCTGCTGGAAAACGACCATCCCTCTACCCCGCTGGTAAACGCCGGAGACATCTCCGCCGACAGTATGGTGGAACCCATAGGCAACAGCGATGCCAAATGGAAAGCGATTGTAGACAATATGACCGAGCTGTGTGGCAGCGCTCCACAGTTGATTGACGAACTGTATAAATCAGAATCGGCAACAAATTTCAACAACCGGTCTATCGCCTGGCTATTGAAAAATTATAACCGCATCTACGACGATCCCGATATGGCACTCGACCTTTATACCCGCCAATGCTCCATGGGTATCACCGCCGAACAGCTATCCATCTGCGGAGCAACCATCGCCAACGAAGGATTGAACCCAAGCACCGGACAGCAAGTATTCAAAAAAGAACTTGCCCCGAAAATCACTTCCATGATAGCCACCGTAGGTTTCTACCAGCACACAGGCGACTGGCTCTACACTTCCGGGATTCCTGCCAAGACAGGTGTAGGAGGCGGTGTGATGGGAGTAATGCCGGGCATCATGGGAATTGCCGCTTTTGCCCCTCCTTTGGACGATGCCGGAAACTCCGTGAAAGCGCAACTTGCCATCAAATATATTATGAACAAATTAGGTATGAATATCTTCAACGGTCACCGCATCAGCATAGAATAATATATTCATCTCAATGGAAAGGCCGATATTTCTTTTGCACCAGCAAGGAAGTACCGGCTTTTTTTATAGAAAATATTTTCCGCTAAATATTTCTCACACTCTTACATTATGCCTATCTTTGCACCCATAATTCATAATATTATAAAGAACAAAGTCATCCAGAAAATAGGTTTAAGTGCGGCACTTCTCCTTATGACAGGCAGTTTGGCCTTTGCACAATCCTCCGAAAAGAGTTATATCCCTGCTCCGGAGAATCTGAAAACCCGTCAAGAATTTCAAGATAACAAGTTTGGTATCTTCCTCCATTGGGGAATTTACAGCATGACGGCACAAGGGGAATGGTATATGACCAACAACAATATCAACTGGCAGGAATACGCCAAGTTGGCATCGGGTTTCTATCCCTCACGGTTCAATGCCGCCCAGTGGGTAGCCGCCATCAAGGCATCGGGTGCCAAATACATCTGCATCACCAGCCGCCATCACGACGGTTTCTCCATGTTCCACACCCAATGGTCGGACTATAATATAGTAGACGCCACACCTTTTAAACGTGACGTGCTGAAAGAACTGGCAGATGAATGCCACAAGCAAGGCATCAAGCTGCATTTTTACTATTCCCATCTGGACTGGCGCCGCGAGGATTATCCTGTAGGAAGAACCGGACAGGGCACAGGACGCCCCAAAGGACATGGTGACTGGAAAAGTTATTACCAATTCATGAACAACCAGTTGACTGAACTGTTAACCAACTACGGTCCGGTAGGCGCTATCTGGTTTGACGGCGTGTGGGATCAACCCGAGGATTTTGACTGGCAATTATCCCAACAGTACGAACTGATACACAAACTGCAACCCGGCTGCCTGGTGGGAAACAACCACCACCGCACCCCCCTATGCAGGTGAAGATATACAGATATTTGAGCGTGACCTGCCCGGAGAAAACAAGGCAGGTTACTCAGGACAAAGTGTCAGCGCACTTCCCCTGGAAACATGCGAAACCATAAACGGCATGTGGGGATACAGAATAGAAGATCAAAACTATAAATCGCCGAAAGCGTTGATCCATTACTTGGTTCGTGCTGCCGGAAAGAATGCTAATTTATTGATGAACATCGGCCCGCAACCCAATGGCGAACTTCCGGCTACTGCCGTAGAACGCCTGAAAGAGGTAGGCAAATGGATGGATACATATGGAGAAACCATTTATGGAACCCGTGGCGGAGACGTTGCCCCTCACACCTGGGGAGTATCCACCCGCAAAGGCGACCGCTTGTTTATCCATATTTTGGACTTGAAAGACAACGGACTCTATATACCTTTAGCAGCAAAGGTGAAAAAGGCTGTACAGTTTACAGACAAAGCGCCCATCTCTTTCCGACAAGAGAAAGACGGAGTATTACTGAAACTGCCCAAGGTATCCGATGATGTTGATTATGTGATTGAATTAACTATTAAATAACTTTATGAGTAACAAATCAAAAATTGAGATTTGCGCCAATTCTGTAGAAAGTGCTGTGAAGGCACAACAAGCAGGTGCTTATCGTGTAGAATTATGTGCAGGTATTCCAGAAGGCGGAACTACCCCGTCATTTGGTGAAATCCGTATGGCGCGCCAATTATTAAATCAAACTAAATTGCATGTCATTATCCGTCCCCGTGGCGGAGATTTTCTATATTCTCCCATCGAGCAAGAAATCATGCTGCATGATATTAAGGTAGCACGCCAACTGGGTGCAGACGGCGTGGTATTCGGTTGTCTGACAGCAGAAGGCAATGTAGATGTTCCCTTGATGCAGAAACTGATGAACGGTGTAGGCGAAATGAGCGTCACTTTCCACCGTGCCTTTGATATGTGCAGCAATCCCAAGGAAGCCTTGGAACAGATCATAGAGCTGGGCATTGACCGCATCCTTACCTCCGGGCAGGAGAGTACTGCCGAGAAAGGTATTCCCCTCTTGAAAGAACTGGTGGAACAGGCTGACGGCAGAATCATCATTATGCTGGGTTGTGGCGTAAACGCGGGCAATATACGCAAAATAGCAGAAGAAACAGGTACATCCGAATTCCATTTCTCAGGACGCAGCGCCGTGGCAAGTGGTATGATTTACCGCAATTCTAAAGTCTCAATGGGCGGCACCGTGAAGATTGAAGAGTATCTGAATGAGGTAACAGATCCCGAAAAGGTGAAAGCTGCTTTAACCGAACTGGCATTGAAAGATGAGAATGACAAAGCGCTGGAAAAGAAGAATAAAGAGGCTAATAAATCCAAAAAGGTGAAGAAAGAGGATGAATGGGATGATGAGGACGAGGATTTAGAAGACGATAAGTAAACCATAAAAACGCGAATATTCATGATAGCCATCGTGAATATTCGCGTTTTTACTTTTTAAGTATATGACTTTTTCATGCGTAGCCTCCCCCTTTTTAAGGGGGCAAGGGGGATGTTCTTTTTGGAAATGATTGCTTTCTATAGTAAGGCAACTATTATTCCAAGGAGAACATCCCCCTTAAATCCCCCTTAAAAAGGGGGAGGCTGCGCTATAAAGCCAAAAATAAAGAGCGATTTTAAAGCCTTTTTATAGTTTATGTATCACCTTCATCAACTGCTCACCCAGTCCGATGGTGTAACCTTGTGATACAAATACCACTCTGTTAAAGGTATCACCGACAATGAACATAGGCAGGATTGTTTTATTAGACAACTTCATGCCGTCTGCAATCTGCTTCTGGATAGAACCATCCACATCAATACCATAAGTAATGGTAGAAGGCAATCCGGGGAATTCCTGCGGACGGAACTTCTTGTACTGTTCTTCATCCGGGAACAGCAACACGATGCCTCTGCCCCACTCGTCAAAGTCTTTGCCCAATGCTGCAATATCACGCAATGCGTGGTTGGTAGTCTCTTGACCTGCACCCAGTACGGCTACAATATAGTAACCACGACCGGTAGTTGCCAAGATGGATTTCAGTTCATCACTATAAATCGGTTTGTATGTAGATTCGGAATTGAAGTTACCGATTACCTGAATATCATCCTTACTTTCGCGCATTACCAGGTCTACAGTGGTTGTCTCTCCCGGCTTGATGGTGAAGAAAGTCAACTGAGACAATACACCGCCGCTTGCCAGACGGGTACCGGTTACCATTACATAATTTCCGGCATCCAGCGCTGTTCCATTCTTCAACAGATTGGACCAGGTTGCACCGCCACCCATATCAATATCGCCTTCGTCATAACTCAGCAATTTCAATGTGCCGGCAGGAGTCAATTTGGAGATAGAGAAATGAGAATAATATTTCGGATCTGCCAAAGACTTGATCGGAGTATATTTGGCAACAAACTTGCCGGTAGGCGCACTGGTTTGTTCCATAGCTTCAAAGTTCACATCAATCAGTCCTTCGTCACCTATCAACTGTACTTTGCCCGTCACATCATCAATACGTGCCGGGACACCCATGCTGCGTGCCATCGAAACAAAGAAAATATCACGGCTATGTGCATCGGCCGTACGTGCCTTCCATACACCTGCAGGAGTAATGGGAGAACCGCCCAGGTTACAATCTTTGTCTACACGGATATTCTCGGATACCCATGCCACCATTTTCATAGGATCTGCACGATAAGTTTCCTGATCTTCTTTGGAGATTTCTTTTTCAAAGAATGCTTTATAAGGAGTAGTCATTTCATTGCTTACACGCGGATTGCGCACATATTTACGGAAATACTCGGCATTGGCGCACAAGTGCGAATTCATCATATGATCCATCAATACTTCCAGACTTACATCGCGAAGGTCTTTTGCAGAAATCTGCTGAAGCAGGTCGATACCGCCCTTCTTTGACTTTTCAGAACGGAGACGCGCCATAAAGTCGCGGATTACTTCGTGGTTACCACGTGATGCCACCAACAATTTGGCTACAGCATCTTCATCCAATTGGTATTCCTTGGCAAAGTTGCGGGCAGATTCGTCCGACATGAATGTAGCTACATAAGCATTACGGATGGAATCTTCCACAGCCATGCGGCGATTGTTTTCGGCACGCTGTTCGGGAGTTACTTCGGGCATATTGGCACCTTCTACAGGAGGCACGATGTCAATGTCCAATGAATAAGTTTCACCAGCTGTCTTATCCAACTTCACAGTCAGTGCATTGTCTTTTCCGAAAGAAAGTTTGGAGTAACCGAACTTGCCGTCTTTTGAAGCCCATACCAGCATATCGCCTTTACCGGCAGTAAGGAATGTTTTTCCGTCTGCATCGGTCTGCTTGGAGGCTACGGTGTAGAACTCGGCATAGTTATAAACTTTGAATTCCACTTTAGCATCGGCAACCGGTTTGCCTTCGGCATCTACGATGGTCACATCTGCTTTTGCAGTGGGTGCATAGTTATCAATCACATTGATTTCAGTATAGCGAGGGGTGCGATACATTACTTCCTCCGGTCTGTTATAACGTCCGAATACCTTGGTGTGCATCAGCATGCCACGTGATGCCGGAGCATTGAACCATCCTAAATTCAGCACCGGTTCGGGCTCGCAAGCTCCCACGAAATACCACTTGCCATCTACCCAAGCCTCTACCCAAGCGTGATTGTCATCGGTATGTGCCCAACGCGGAGTATATACCTGACGGGCAGGAATACCCACCGAACGTAAAGCGGCTACCGTAAAGGTAGATTCCTCGCCACAACGTCCATAGGCAGTTTTGACGGATGCCAACGGGCTGCTGGTACGGCCGTCTGACGGCGTATAAATCACCTTTTCGTGGCACCAGTGGTTCACTTCCAGTACTGCATCATACAGGGAAAGGTTTTTCACACGGTCTTTCAGTTCTTCATAAAATACCTTGCGGCTATCGTCCAGATTCTCATTATTTACGCGGATAGGCAATACAAAGTGACGAAATTCGCGTTCAGGGATTGTTTTGCCCCACGGCATTTCTTCACGCGCCTTGAATGTATAGTCCACATTTTCCAGGTAATATTCGCCGGAATGATCTGCAATATCTGCCAATGGCATATAAGCATAAAGGAAAGTCATTGCTTCCCGTTGTTCGTCACTCATGGGTTGTTCGAATATCCGGAACATCTCTCCTTGGGTCAGCGTATCACGCCGTGTTTCAAAGTCCTGCTGAACAGTGGCCCGTTCAGTCTCATCACTGATTAAATGTTTGTTGTTTGTACACGAGGCGCATAGCATCAAGCCCAGCCCCGCAACAATAAAAGCCTTTAACTTCATCTTGTTTTCTATAAATTAGGTTAGCAATTTGTTATTGGTTACGAAGATAAGGCTTTTTTCTCATTTTAGACGCAGATAGAGAGATTATTTACCATCCCCCTGCCCCGTTTGTTGCGACTGGTAATACTCCTGTTTCCGCTTATTGGCCTGTTGCACCAAACTGGTGACATACACCGTAAAGACAGGAAACATCATCATTCCCAAGGCTGCCAGCACTACAGATAAGATCTTACCCGTGGGAGTAACAGCATAAATATTACTCCCCACCGTGGTAACATCCATAAATGCCCACCACAACGCACTCCAATAATCCGTTACCATGGGATTCACCTTATGTTCCAGTACAAAAAAAAGATCAGACTGGCAAAATAAACGGTAGCCATCAACATGGTAATGTAGGAAGTGAACAATCCCGATGCTTTACTGCCCGAAAGCCATCCCACCACAATGGCAAGCGCATATCCCCCCTCAACAAAGGAATGAACCGGAGAAAATAACTCACCTCGGGCAAGAAAGTAATATGATAATAATCAATGATATTTAAATAAGGTATGGAAACCAGCAAGAAAATAAAGTGGCTGCTCAGAAACCGCCATTTGTCCTTTGCAAGAAAGAACTCCAACAGGAAATCGAACAGGAAAAACATACAAATCCAAAGCTGTATCTTGAGATAGGAACCCTGATTCAGAAACGGAATATTATGAAAGGTATCTATCGAGATGCTGACAACCAGAAATAGGGACAGCAAAAGAATAAGGATATGCAAAATCCCATAAATTCCTTTCCGGGAATAAATAAAAGAAGAGAAAGCTGTTTTCATAAACTATACTTGTTTTATATTGTTTCCCCCTAGAAACGTCCTCACGGCTGTGTTTGTTTACTTGGGCACGGGGTTAATAAACCTAAACGGATAAACATCATTTCTGAGGAGTTGTTATAGACACAGTAAATAAAAAACTTACATTTTTTAAAACCTAAACTTTATGGCAAACATTAGTAAATCAGTCAAGCTCGGGGTGTTTACCCTCGCTATCATGAATGTGACTGCCGTAGTATCCCTACGCGGACTACCGGCAGAAGCCGAATACGGACTGAGTTCGGCATTTTATTACTTATTTGCAGCTATTGTGTTCCTTATACCTACCTCACTGGTGGCAGCGGAACTGGCGGCAATGTTCCAGGACAAGCAAGGTGGTACGTTCCGCTGGGTGGGTGAAGCCTACGGAAAGAAATGGGGATTCCTCGCCATCTGGTTGCAATGGGTGGAAAGTACCATCTGGTATCCCACAGTATTAACCTTCGGAGCCGTGTCACTGGCATTTATCGGAATGAATGACGCACACGATATGTCGCTGGCATCCAACCGCTACTATTCACTGGCCGTGGTGCTTATCATCTACTGGCTGGCTACCTTCATCTCACTGAAAGGTATGGGCTGGGTAGGAAAAGTAGCCAAAGTAGGCGGTATGGTGGGAACAATCATCCCTGCCGGATTGTTGATGGTACTGGCAGTAATCTACCTCGCATCAGGCGGACAGAGCCAAATGAACTTTGACGGCAATTTCTTCCCTGACTTCAGTAACTTCGACAATCTGGTTCTTGCATCCAGTATCTTCCTGTTCTATGCCGGTATGGAAATGGGCGGTATTCACGTAAAAGATATGCAGAACCCTGCCAAGAATTATCCGAAAGCCGTATTTATCGGTGCTGCTATCACAGTCGTTATTTTCGTGCTCGGTACTTTTGCACTGGGTATCATCATCCCCGAAAAAGACATCAATCTTACTCAGAGTTTGCTGGTAGGTTTTGACAATTACTTTAAGTATGTTCATGCTTCCTGGTTGTCTCCTATCATTGCCATTGTTTTGGCATTTGGCGCGCTGGCAGGCGTTTTGACTTGGGTAGCCGGTCCGTCCAAAGGTATCTTTGCTGTGGGTAAGGCAGGTTATTTGCCTCCTTTCTTCCAGAAGACAAATGAAAACGGTGTACAGAAAAATATCTTGCTCATACAAGGTCTGGCTGTAACATTGCTCAGTTTGCTGTTTGTGGTCATGCCTTCCGTACAGAGCTTCTATCAGATATTGTCACAGCTCACCGTATTGCTTTACCTCATCATGTACCTGTTGATGTTTAGCGGTGCTATCTATCTGCGTTACAACATGAAGAAAGCTCCGCGTCCTTTCCGCATAGGCAGCAAAGGTAATGGTTTGATGTGGTTTGTAGGCGGTCTTGGTTTCTGCGGTTCTCTGCTGGCATTCGTACTCAGCTTTATTCCGCCCAGCCAGATTGCCGTAGGTAGCAATACCGTATGGTTTGCCGTATTGATTATCGGTTGTATTGTTGTTGTTTCTGCTCCGTTCATTATCTACGCGTCACGTAAACCGTCGTGGGTGGACAAGAGCACAGAGTTTGAACCTTTCCACTGGGAAGAACAAGCTGCGGCTCCGGTTGCAACTCCAAACCCAAGTCCGGCCTCAGGCCCTGCTTCAACCACAAGTTCGACTTCGATCAATAATACTTCTACAGAGCAGACAAAATAACAGATGCTCTTCTTTTAAAACAGGAGGGGGACGTCCAAAACTTGATTTACCGTAGGGGCGGATTTAATCCGCCCGGATACACAAAGCAAACTGTTATCGGGCAGATTTAATCTGTCCCTACAGCAAAAGGATAGGCTTTTCTAGTTTTGGCACCCTCCTCTTTTTATTTCTTTCATTCCTCACTTTATTTTCATCTTTTTCCGCTAATTACTTCTGGAATCACAGAAACATTTCTATATTTGCCGCAAAGTTCATTTAATTAACGTTTGACATGAAGCATAAAGCCATTCTAATATCTATGATAGCCCTTTTTATGGGGTGCCCACTTCATGCCCACAGTCCTAAACACAAAATAGCACTTATCCATTCTTACCAGAAAGGATATAGTGGTGCTGAGGAAATTAATGAATTATTTGCTAAAGAGCTGGAAAGAAACCATATAGATTTCCAATTACAAATTTTCTATCTGGACTGCGAAAGGTATGACAACAAAGAAGAAGAAAAACGGATTTCAGTCTTTGCAGACAGCGTACGGCAGTGGGGAGGAGACTTAATAGCTGTCCTCGATGATCAGGCAACTTACTCCCTGATGGCATGCCGCAATCCCTATGTCAGCCAAATTCCCGTCGTATTCAGTGGAGTGAACTACCCCAATCAGGGATTATTAAAGCAATATCCCAATGTTACCGACTACATAGACAAGCCCGATTATTACACCACCTGCCAAATGATAGAACGTATCATGGGCAAAGTCCGCATCCACATACTAAACGGCCGCACCGTACTGGATAAATTAATATGGAAAGACCTGTCCGAGCAATGCAAAGGAACGGATATTAACCTCCACCAATGGGACAAGAAAGAAGCATTGCCGCAAAATATTGATAATATTTCCATCAGCGACAAAGATGATACTCCATATATTTCTCTCCCTGCCAAGCTGAATGAATACAGCAAACTGGATTCTACCACTCTGGTAAGGCTCTCCAGCGATTCCGTTGCCACCCGTGACCTGATGTGGCTCTCCAGCGGTGTTTTTAAATACTCACTGTTTCTCTACACCAAACGCGATTATACCACACTGCGTATCGGAAGTCTGTTCTACAATCCCGGATTCTCAACCATCAATGAAGGATTCGGGACAAAAGACTATATGCTGGGGGCTACTTTGCCCCCATCGAAACGCAAATTAAAGAAATGGCAGACGGCATAAAAGAAAGATTAGACGGGAAAATGCCTTCCGAACCAATCAAGCAAATAGCCAAAGTCCATCTGGTTAATTGGAAAGTGATGAAGAAATACCGGATACCTCTGAAAAGCATTCCGGAGGAATATACCATTATGTACCTGCCATTAAGAGAACGGTACGAGGTACTCTTCACCCTGATTGAGATTCTGCTTGTCTTATCTATCCTAACCGGCATAGCCTATCTGTTCTTTATATATATAAGAGAAAAAGGACGAAAGAAAGATGCACTCAAGAAACTCAGATTCGAACATGAATCCTTGTCCCTGGCCATAGAAGGAAGTAGCACGTATGCCTGGAGTTTTAATGGAAAAACAGTAACCTTCGACCAACAATTCTGTGAACTTATAAAGTATTCCCGCCCCGAAATGAATCTAGAGGACGTGATAAACTATGTACATCCCGATGAGCAGGAAAGATTCAGAAACAATATCCTGGCCATGCTGAACAGACGAAGAAGGTTTGCACAATATCGTTGCAACTTTGACGGTAATGGCTACCAATGGTGGGAATTCAGATACAGTGTAATCCATAATTATGAAAAGAATCCTATTATCACGGGGCTGATGCTCAATGTACAGGATGTAAAGGATAAGGAAGAAGAATTAATCAATGCCCGCAAACTGGCGGAAAAAGCGGAATTAAAACAGTCCTTCCTCACCAATATGAGCCATGAAATACGCACGCCCCTCAATGCCATCGTGGGATTCTCTAACCTACTGACAACAGAGAAAGAAATCTCCGAAGAGGAAAAGCAGGAATTTGCCTCCATCATTGACAATAACACCAAGTTATTGCTAAAGCTGGTGAATGATGTATTGGAACTATCACGCATTGAATCCGGCAATATGTCCTTTAATTATGAAGAATGTAGTGCCCACCAATTTATAGAAACTGTCTATCAGACCCACCAGGTACTTATCCTCCCTCCCCTGGAATTTCTGAAAGATTTTCCTAATGAAGACGTAATGATACGCATAGACCGCATGCGCCTGACGCAAGTCATTACCAATTTTCTGGGAAATGCCAAGAAGTTTACTCACAAAGGGCATATCAAACTGGGATACTTCTGCGACAAAGAAAAGAAAGAAATCCATATCTTCGTAGAAGACACAGGTCCCGGCATCCCCAAAGAAGAATTGCAAATGATATTCGAGCGCTTCTATAAACGCAATGAATTTGTTCAGGGAGTGGGACTGGGATTATCCATCAGCAAAATTATCATAGAAAGGATGGATGGCCACATCGAAGTACAATCAGAAATAAATAAAGGCAGCCGGTTCACTGTCGTACTGCCTTATCTCTAATTCTTATTCGTTGGCGGATTCTTTGGGGAGCGTGAATTTCAGCACAAGGTAAACCAATATGCCCGCCAGCAATGTTCCGGCTATCACTCCCATTTTAGCTTGTGTCAATAATACCGGAGCCTCCTCAAAAGACAGGTTGGCAATGAACAGGGAAACCGTAAATCCGATGCCTCCCAGCAGGCAGATACCCACCAGATTCACCCACGTCATGCCTTTCAACAGACTGGCAAAGCCCAACTTTATAACCAGCCATGTAAAGAAGTAGATGCCGATAAATTTACCAACCAACAGCCCTGTCATCACAGCCCATGTGGGAGTTCCCACCTCTATGCCACCATGATCTGCCGTGAGCGAAATGCCTGCATTGGCAAAAGCGAATAAAGGAAGAATGACATAGTTCACCATCCCGTGCAGGCTGTCCTCCAAGGATTGCAAAGGAGAAATAACCCGATCGGAAGAAGATTCTATAGTTTTCAGAACGTTAATCTGAATCTTGTCCAGAATTATACTTTCTTTATCACTGGCAGGAAAAATAGCGATATTCTCCTTAATGCGATTGATGTATTTACCTATCTTATAATGGGGAGTAGCCGGAACAGTGAAAGCAGCAATAACCCCGGCAATAGTGGCATGAATGCCGCTTTGCAAAAACAGGTACCACATAATCACGCCCCAAAACACATAGAACCATCGGTTGCGCACCTGCAAATAGTTGCCTCCGCACAATATCGCCAAAATGCCTGCCGAAGCCAGCAAGTAATTCAGATCCAAATGCGATGAATAAAAAAGAGCGATTACCAAAATACCGCCAATATCATCAACCACGGCAAAAGCGGTCAGGAAAATCTTTAAACTGATAGGAACACGTTTTCCAAACAAGCTGAGTACCCCTAAAGAAAAGGCAATATCGGTTGCCATCGGAATAACCAAACCATCTTGTGCCGGAGTGCCCGCCGTCATATAATAATAAATAATCACCGGGAGAAGCATACCGCCGCAAGCAGCCACAATGGGCAGTAAAGCCTGCCGGATACTAGATAACTCGCCCACCAGTATTTCACGTTTGATTTCCAATCCCACACTGAAAAAGAAAATAGCCATCAGAGCATCATTAATAAAAGTCATCAGCGTCATGTGATGTCCGTTGTGGCTAAAGAAATTAAATTCTCCAATCTGAAGGTGAACCTCATATCCCCAAAAAGCTGTATACGCATCTCCCCATGGGGAATTCGCCAAAATCATAGCCAACAGGACAACTCCCATCAGCAACATTCCTCCATTTATGTGGTAATGCGTTGCCCGCTGAAAAGAAAAGTTCAGATTCAGAATTTTCCGTTTTTCCATATCGTTTCAATTTAAGGGTTTGTGATAAATTGCTTTAAAAACACAAGCCCTCCTGTTATTGAGATTTCAATTCTCAATAACAGAAAGGGCTCGTCTATTGTTTGTATTTTAATAATTCTTCTAAAATGGGCTATTTGCCATAACTGCGCAAGGCAAGATTTTTAACCCACAATACAAATATACTAGTTAATATTAAATTCAGAACAATAGTAAGCACAGAAATTAATAAGGCAGGACCACCTAAATTATAGCCCAAGGCAATAAATATAACCCCCGCACCTACTTCTCCGCGCGTAAACATACCTACCGACAATGCCAATCGCTCACTAATCAGACGATCCCTGTAGAAAAACAGAGGGAACAGTTTTCCTATATTGGAGAGTAACGAAACAACAAGCACATGGAAAAAGATCATTCCCCAAGACATCATTTCCTGCGATCCCGTAACCGAATGTACCCCTGCATGAGCCTCGGAGAAGTCAACGCCCACAAACTGAGGCATACTCATACCCACCAGCAACATAAAGAAGAAGAAAACTCCCGTAGCCGCTTTATGCTCTATCGGCGTATCTATTTCCTTGTGTTTCATCACCATACCCACCACAAATGCCGGCAACAACACTTCTATATGTATGCTTCCGTCTTCGCCATACAGGTGTTTGCTGATAACATAAACCACTTGGGTAATTGCGAAAACCAAAACAGAATAAAAGATGATTGCTTTCCAGTCCTGCCGCCAGTTATATTTACTGAGCTGCTTCCATCCGAACATCAACAGCAGGAAGACAATAAGCACAATGACAATCAACTGCCAACGAAGTCCCACCATCATAATCCGCAGGGGGATCATCAACAGGATCGTATCCAGGTCGTCAAAGATGGCAAGCACCTGGATCTTCTTATAAATCCAACTGGATTTCAGTCCGATAGCTGCGAGCATGGTAAACAGAATACCCGCCGAAGTGGGCGCGGCAAAACGGCTCAACAACAGATTCTCTTTCCACCCCTCCCAACTGTTCCAGTACTCGGGCGGCAACAAAACAAAGACATAATAGATTGCAATCAGAAACCACGGCATAGCGGCGGTAGCCATCGCTATGAAATAATCCTCGGCATAACTCCGCCAACGCGTTTTATCTACTTCAAACTCACGCCCTACATTAATCATAATAAATCCCAGACAAATGTAGAGGAACACGTTTGACACACTTTTTATCGTAGCGTATCCATCACCAACCACTCCAGGAAGGAACTGGGATACCAAAAGGCCTATCATCAAGAAGACCGAAAAAGACAGAACTTTTCTCATTAATTTTCTTTTTTTACAATAATAACGGAATGATTGCCTTGGAAGTTCTGCAGACTGACGACAATCATTCCTCTTTTTTTTAATCTAATCTAATTTCAACACAGCAAGGAACGCTTTTTGCGGCACTTCCACATTACCGATTTGTTTCATTCGTTTCTTACCTTTCTTTTGTTTTTCCAATAGTTTACGTTTACGGCTCACGTCACCACCATAACACTTGGCAGTTACATCCTTACGGACAGCCTTGATGGTTTCCCTTGAAATAATCTTCGCACCGATCGCTGCCTGAATAGCAATATCAAACTGCTGGCGCGGAATCAACTCTTTCAATTTCTCACACATACGCTTACCCAAATCATAAGCATTGTCCATGTGTGTCAATGTAGAAAGCGCATCTACCGGCTCGCCGTTCAACAAGATATCCAGCTTAATCAGCTTGGAAGGACGGAAGCCCGACTGATGATAGTCAAAAGAAGCATATCCTTTCGAAATGCTCTTCAGCTTATCATAGAAATCAATCACAATTTCACCTAGCGGCATCTTATAATGTATCTCTACACGATTGCCCGATACATAATTCTGACGCACCAACTCACCACGCTTACCCAGGCACAAGGTCATAATAGGACCAATGTAATCGGTAGCGGTAATGATAGTAGCATCAATAAACGGTTCTTCAATATGATCGATCAATGTCGGATCGGGCATACCACCGGGGTTGTGCACCTCATTGGCATGTCCCTGTTTGTCATAAACCATATACGAAACGTTGGGCACGGTAGTAATTACATTCATATCAAACTCGCGATCCAGACGTTCCTGGACAATCTCCATATGGAGCAACCCCAGGAAACCGCAACGGAACCCGAATCCCAAAGCCAATGAAGACTCCGGCTGGAAAGTCAATGAAGCGTCATTCAACTGGAGTTTTTCCAAAGAAGCACGAAGGTTTTCATAATCCTCCGCCTCAATGGGATATACCCCGGCAAACACCATCGGCTTTACTTCCTCAAATCCGGCAATCGCCTTGTCACACGGACGGGCTATGTGGGTAATGGTATCTCCCACTTTTACCTCGCGCGAAGTCTTGATACCCGAAATAATATACCCTACGTCTCCTGTGCGCAACTCGGTACGGGGAATCATATCCATCTTCAATACACCGATTTCATCTGCATCATACTCCTTGCCGGTGTTGAAGAACTTCACTTTGTCACCCTTGCGGATCACTCCGTTTTCTATTTTAAAATAAGCTATGATTCCACGGAAAGAATTGAATACAGAGTCAAAAATCAAAGCCTGCAAGGGAGCTTCCTCATCACCCACCGGATGCGGAACGCGTTCTACCACAGCTTTCAATATTTCCTCTACACCCATACCCGTCTTACCGGACGCACGAATAATATCCTCACGTTTGCAGCCCAACAGGTCGATGATTTCATCTTCCACCTCATCGGGCATAGCGCTTGCCATATCGCATTTGTTCAGCACCGGAATAATCTCCAAGTCATGCTCCAATGCCATATACAGGTTGGAAATGGTCTGTGCCTGCACTCCCTGCGAGGCGTCCACTATGAGCAGTGCTCCTTCACAAGCCGCAATGGAGCGTGATACTTCATAAGAAAAGTCCACGTGTCCCGGAGTGTCAATCAGGTTCAGAATATATTTTTCTCCCTCATATGTATATTCCATCTGGATGGCATGACTCTTGATGGTGATGCCCCTCTCCTTCTCCAAGTCCATATCATCAAGCATCTGTCCGGCAGTTACCTGAATGGTTTTGGTGAACTCTAACAAGCGGTCGGCCAAGGTAGATTTTCCGTGGTCGATATGTGCTATTATACAAAAGTTTCGGATATTCTTCATCTTTATCGTTTAAATTTCGCGCAAATATACAAAAAAAATGCGTTGACAACATACAAAAACGATGTGTCAACGCATTTTTTTATAAGTTTAAAATCTTCTTTTTACACTAATTTTACAAAGACTTCGCCTTCTACTTCAGAAGTAGCGACTTTATCTTCTCTCAGCAACCAGCCTAAGCCCAGATAGAAATCCTTATCGGCTTTTAACTTTGCTGCTTTTTTGATTTGTTTTTGTGTCAAACCTTCTGTTCCATTCAATGCTTCCCAGATCTGTCCGGCAAAAGCACCTGCTTTTTCTTTCAACATTTTCGATTTACTTTAAGTTAAACGTTAATCCGCATTCGCTTTCCTGCGCGAATGTTTGTGTTTCTTATCGCCTGCAAAGATACACAAAATTATGTTATTCAACACCTTTAGACCGAAAAAGTTTGTGTTTTTATAAAAAAAGAGAGTTTTCTTACTCTTTTCTATGGTTTTCCAGGTATTCACACCATATTTTGGCTGCCTCTTCTACCATTTTCACACAAGGACGCTTGGCATAATATTGGTCGGTGCGCGCTTCGGGAGTAGAGATTACAGGCTCTTTTTTTGATAAGCCCAGCAGGTCGGCACAGCGCAATGCGCCATTCCGTTTCTTAAATTCTTCTGCCAGCTCTTGTACTAAAGCATAATTGGCTGCCTTGCTTTCACGGTCACTTCCTTCCAGGGCACACTTTTCCAAGCCTGCCAGCAGGAATAGTCCGCAGGCAGCACCGCAGGTTTCGCGCATACGGCCGATGCCGCCTCCGAAAGAGGCTGACATATGTAATGCTTGTTCGCGGGTAAAGCCATACAGGTCGGCAAAAGCCGCTACTACGGATTGCGAACAGTTATAGCCTTCCTTGAACAAGGCAACGGCTCGGGCTACTCTATCTTCTTCCATGCTGCACTATTTTGCTACGTTATTTACTATGTTGCCGGATATAAACCCTTTCAGGTTGGCCACCGCAATATCCATCAGGCGGATGCGGGCTTCTTTCGTTGCCCAAGCGATGTGTGGGGTGATAAAACAGTTCTTTGCCGTAAGCAAAGGATTGGTGTACTGGGGAGGTTCGGAAGACAAGACATCCAGTCCGGCAGCGGCAATCACGCCTTTATTCAGTGCATCGGCAAGATCTTGCTCATTGACTAACGGGCCTCGTCCGGTGTTTATCAGGATGGCCGTCGGCTTCATGGCAGCCAGGCGCTTTGCATTGACCAGATCCTTTGTGTCGGGAGTCAACGGGCAATGCAGGCTCACGATGTCACATTGGCGGAAGATTTCGTCCAGTTCCATCTTTTGCATTCCTTCCGGCAGTTCCGACTGTGGTTTGGAGGTGTAGGCACACACTTGCATACCCATGCTGGCAGCAATCCGTGCGGTTGCCCTGCCGGTGTTTCCCAAGCCGATGATACCCATCTTTTTTCCGTCCAATTCTATCAGGTTGGTATCCCAGTAACAGAAGTCCGGGTTATTTGCCCAGCGGCCGTGGCGGTTGGCATAGGCATAATGGCCTACACGCTGGGTGATATTCAGTATATGGGCAAAGACCATTTGGGCTACGGAGTTGGTGCTATATGCGGGGATATTGGTTACAATGATTCCGCGTTCCCGGGCTGCTTTTACATCTATTATATTATAGCCGGTAGCCAATACGCCGATGTATTTCAGTGCAGGCAGGGTTGCCATATCTTGGGCAGTGATTACTGTCTTGTTCGTGATCAGGACTTCTGCGCCGGCAGAGCGTTCTAATAATTCCTCCGGAGCTGTACGGTCATAAACCGTGAACTCGCCTAATGCTTGCATTCCTTCCCATGATAAATCACCGGGGTTCAAGCCGTAACCGTCTAAAACTACTATTTTCATAATTTTCCAAACTTAATGTATTCATAATTAATTGCCATCTACCGTAGGGGCGGGGTTTACCCGCCCGATAATAACCCGAATGGTGTATTCGTGTATGTATTCGGGCGGGCAAACCCCGCCCCTACGGTGGAGGTCACTCTTTAAACTTCTCTCCCCACAACCCTTGCATCTTTTCCTTTATCTTCGCCTCCTGCGGGTTATTCTGGGGATGCCAGATCCGCCTACCCTTCACCTCATCCGGCAAAAACTGTTGTTGCACAAAATTTCCTTGATAAGCATGCGCATATTTATAGTCCTTGCCATATCCCAATTGCTTCATCAACTTGGTAGGAGCATTGCGCAAATGCAAAGGCACAGGCAAATTCCCTGATTCCCGAACCAGCTCCAACGCACTGTTTATACCTTCATAAGCCGAATTGCTCTTAGGACTTGTCGCCAGATACACCGTAGCTTCCGCCAACGGAATCCGCCCCTCGGGCCAACCGATCTTCATCACCGCATCAAAAGCTGCATTTGCCAACAACAAAGCATTAGGATTTGCCAACCCCACATCCTCAGCCGCCGAAATAACCAACCGACGGGCAATAAAAGCAGGATCTTCCCCCGCCTCCACCATACGCGCCAGCCAGTAAAGCGCCCCATCCGGGTCACTGCCGCGAATGGACTTGATAAAGGCTGAAATAATATCATAGTGCATTTCCCCATTCTTATCATAAGCCAAGGGGTTCTGCTGCAAGCGTTCCGTTACCTTCTCGTCGGTTATCACAATGGTTTCGGCATCGGCATCCGCTTCCACCACCAGCTCCAAAATATTGAGCAACTTACGCGCATCACCTCCCGAAAAGCGAAGCATGGCATCGGTTTCTTTCAATTCTATCTTTTTCTCTTTCAGAATCGCATCCTTGGCTATCGCATTATGTAATAGTTCCAGCAGGTCTTCCTTCTCCAGCGACTTCAACACATAAAGTTGGCAACGGGACAGCAACGGACGAATCACCTCAAACGAAGGATTTTCCGTAGTCGCTCCTATCAGGGTTACCACTCCGGTTTCTACCGCTCCCAACAAAGAATCTTGCTGTGACTTACTGAAACGATGGATTTCATCAATAAACAAAATAGGACTTGCCTGTGAAAAGAAACGGTTACTTTTGGCCTTTTCTATCACCTCACGCACATCTTTCACGCCGGAGGTCACTGCACTCAGGGTATAGAAAGGTGTTTCCAACTTATTGGCGATAATCTGCGCCAAAGTGGTCTTTCCCACCCCCGGAGGTCCCCAGAGGATGAAAGAGGAAATACGCCCCGCATCAATCATCTTGCGAAGGATAGCCCCCGGCCCCACTAAATGTTTCTGACCTATGTAATCGTCCAAAGTCCTCGGACGCAAACGTTCTGCTAATGGTTGTGCCATATTATCATCTTTATTTCAGATAACAAAAATACGGTATATTTTTCTTTGAACAAAGGATGAGGGAAGAATTAATAGTGATTAGTGATTAGTGATTAGTGATTAGTGGCTGCGCTATCATTCCGCAGGTATTTATCACTAATCATTAACCACTAAAATCACGGTTCCCCAATCTGTTAAATAATTCAAGACCATCCTATATAATGAATCCAAACCAACTAATAATTCTTTATTCTTATTGAGCAGCAAATCAAGATTCAGACAGAGTTGCATTTAGCCACAGCCGGTATGCGTAACCCCACTCTTTAATGCTAACGAATCCGCATGGAAAGATATAGAGATAGTAGAAACCTGGTAGCACGCCCGGTTAACACTAAGAAAAAACAAGTTTCTATGCGAGACATAAGAAATATGCAGTATAAAGAAACCCGATTTATTCCACATATTTCTTATTTTCTACCCGCTTTCTACCATCCGCCCCGCTCCCTCCCCACGGGCGGGACGGAAGAAAGAAAACCGTATCTCCATCCCGGTCATTACAACCCGAACTTCGATACGGTCCTCCCGCGTTATGTGAAAACAATCAGTACAACTATATTACCATCCGGGATTCTGAATCAAATGTATATTCTTATTCAAATAATCCTGCTTGATGGGAGCCAGTGTTTGGAAAGAGCGGAATACGAAAGGCTGACGATCCAGCACGGTAGGCTTATAAAATTCTTCCGGGGTACTGCCATATACATTCAGACCCAACATACCATTCTCCATTCCTGCCCATTCCTTCACGGCAATCTTCCAACGGCGATAGTCATAAAGCATCTGACCTTCATACATAAATTCCACCGTCTTTTCACGACGGATCACATTTACCAGGTCTTCGCCCTGCACACCCGGATGAGAGACATCAATGGAAGGCAGTCCGGCACGCTTGCGTATTTCATTGAAACGTGTCTTGGCTTCACCCTCCAATTTGCCCGTATATTCGGCAGTCGCCTCGGCGTAAGCCAGATATAGCTCTGCCAGACGGATGATGGGGAACGGATAGTAAGTAAGCGCGTTACTGCTCAGGCTGACGTATGTATTGGGATGGGCAAACTTAGCCAAAGCATATCCGGCATACAACTGGTCGGAGTTAGCATCTTTTGCCCCATTCGGTTCCTTGAATTTCAGAGCCAACTTGATAGTGTTACTGTTAATCAGATAGCTGCCATCGTCAAATCCTACCGCCCCATAGAAACGAGGTTCGCGGTTGCGGTGCAGATAAGGTATTTCTGTTTCACCTTCGGGTAGCTTGAAACGGTCGGCATAGTGGAACTTAGGGTCTTGGTCTATGGGCAACGCATTCTCGGTAAGAAACAGGTTGGTACTCCACAACGTGGGGCCTAAAGCGCCATAGGGCGCACCGGTACTGGCACTGATGCCATGAGGAATGATATGTGCCTGTATGGAACCTGCGTCAGCAAAACTTTCTTTCCATCCGGTATATCCCCAAATCAGTTCTTTGTTCCACGGGTCTACCACCACATAGCGGCAGTTTGCAATGGCCTGGTCGCGGGCAGAAAGTACCTGACCGGCTTTCGGAGTATAGTAATAAAGTCCTCTGCCGCTTCTTTCGGCTGCCTGGATGGCTACCCAGCACTGATCCATCGCTTTGCGCCATTTCTCCTTGTCGTAGGTAGTGGAAATCAGTTGGGTTCCTTCTTTGTCCTTAAAGTCGCTGTAGTCTGTATTGCCATTGAACTGAGGGCTGGCGGCATACAGGAACATTCTGGCTTTCAGCGATTCGGCTATCACGCTGGTGGCGCGTCCCAGGTTTGCTTCATTTACCGTTTCGGGCAAGTCGGGGATGGCTTCGTCAAACATGGCGGCTATTCTGTTCACACATTCATCATAGGGCAAACGTGCCTGAAACATTTCTTCGGCAGGCGCATCCGTAGGTATCAAATGGTCTATCACCACAATAGGACCATAGTTCTGCAACAACAGGAAATGATAGTAAGCAATGAGGAATTTCACCTCAGCTTTCCACACTTTCTTCTTGGCATCAAAGGCTGCCGGAGTTTCCTTTACAGGGATCACCTTGTCTATGTTGTCAAGAAAAGTATAGCATTGGCGGATGCCGTCGTAAGAGGATTGCCATACGTCAATAACGGGATCGGCGGCATTGTACGTGGCCTGCTGCATCTGCATAAAGGTGAACCACTGAACGGTCCAGTGTGCAGAGCCTACCAACTCGGGGGTGGTTACCCAACTGGTGTTTTCGCGGAAGTGCATATAGTTAGGAATCTTGCTGTAACAGGCAAATACGAAACCTTCCGCACCTGTTTCGGTCTTGAATGCATCATCGAGGGTAGGCGTGTCATCCGGCACAATGTCCAGATAATCGCAAGCGCTTAACATCGCTCCCAGCAAGCAGAATGACAAGAGTATATGTTTAATTTTCATAACTTTAAAATGTTTATGGGTGATTAAAAGGTGAATTGAACGCCAACGGTTACCGTCTTCTGGGTGGGATACTTCAGACCGTTACTGGTGTAAAGTTCCGGATCCCAAATCTTGAATTTGGAGAAGGTAAGCAGGTTCTGTCCACTGAGGTAAACACGTGCAAACTTATAGGTATAACCCAGTTCCACACTCTTGAGGCGGATGTATGAACCGTCTCTGAGCCAATAGGTAGAGGCAACAGTGCTGTTTTGGTTGATACCGTTGGTAAGGCGCGGGTACTCGGCATTAGGATTCGGATTGTCTTCGTTCCAATAATTGTCGGCTACCCATTGCAATACGCCTTGTGAGTCTCCGGCAAAGGGGGCGATTCCGTTCAGCATAATGCTTCTTTTGGCAACGCCCTGGAAGAAGAAGGAGGCATCCCAACCTTTATAATTGACGCTGGCTCCGAAACCGTAACTGATTTGCGGAATTTCCGGCTGACCGATATAGGTCATATCGTTTTCGTCAATCTTGTTGTCGCCGTTCAAGTCTTTGTACTTGATGTCTCCCACTTTTACTGCCGTAGAGCTCAACACCTGTTCGGGATGGTTCTTGATTTCTTCTTTGCTGGTGAAAAGTCCTTCGGCTATCAAGCCCTTGTAGGCATTAAGCGGACGGCCCACCTGTGACATATAGTCGAATGGAAAATCGGGTTCGTCAATCTCTACGTATTGGTTCTTGGCATAGGTGAAAGTACCGCGTGCGGTTATCATCAAATCCTTGTTTACCTGATGGCTATACACAGCGGACATATCGAAACCTTCGTTACGAACTTTTCCTAAATTGGCATAGGGACGGAGATTGCCCGTGATACCGGTTTCGGCGCCGATGGTCTGGCGCTGCAGGAAGATGTCTTTTCTGTTTTCGCGGAAGTAGTCGGCACTGATGTTTAATTTATTAAACAAAAGCATATCCACGCCAATGTTGTACTTCGCTCCTACTTCCCAGGTTACATTGGCAGCGCCATAGGTGGTAATGATGGCTCCATTGCCCGAGGTTTGCCAGTTGTTACCAAAGATGTAGCCGGCACCTCCCAGGTTTACCTTGGTAAGGTAGGGGAAGCGGTACTTGTTTCCTGCACTGTCATAAATATTGGAGTTACCCACCAGACCGTAGGAACCACGAATCTTCAGGCTGGTGAATACCTTTGTAAGAGGTTTGAAAAATTCTTCATTGGAAATGAGGTAACCCAAGGCGAATGAGGGGAAGAAACCGAAACGGTTTCCTTTCTTGAAAGTCTCACTACCGTTGTAACCAAAGTTTACTTCTGCCAGGTATTTGCCATCATAGGTATAAGTGGCGCGTCCGGCAAGCCCCTGGTTGCGCTCAGGCAAGGTGGCATAATAGTCACCGGGGTTGTTGATGTTGTACTCGCGTTGCAGGTACACCAACATGGCTCCCACATCGTGCTTCTCGCCAAAAGTACGCTGATAGTTGAGGGATGCCTGAAGGTTGAACCAGCGGTCGCCTTCTGTCCCGGTACTGGTAGAGAGGGCGGTAGACCCTTGGTTCAAAGAGTTGTATTTGAAATCGTATCCTCCTCCTTCTATGGGATCGGCGCTTTCCAACTGGTAATAATAAGGAACGAAGCTGCGGGTTACTTTCGTCTTAGACCAGTTTTTGTAGGAAACCAAGGCTTTGAAGCTCAATCCTTTGGTGATGAAGTCCAGTTTCTGGTCAAGATCCAACGCTACATTGATGGCCGACTCGCTATTCTTGGCAAGACCTTGTGCCATAAGGGCATAGGGGTTTCTGTAAATAGAGGTGGTTCCTGCTCCGATAGGGCCGCCCGCCTGGTTGCCAAAGAGGACATGATCCAGATTCTCGGTATTGGGATAGTAGGGTTGGAAATACATATTCGGTGCTTCCAGTGCGTACTGGTATAAATTAGATACACTGATGGAAGGTCCGCTATAGTTAATGATTTGCGAATTGATACGCACATTGATTTTGGTGGTCTTGGTAAGCCATGCTCCCACGTTGCTCTGGATGGAGTAGCGCAGGTTCTGGATGTTGTTATCGAACTTGTTGTTGGGATCGGAACGCAACATACCGTTATCATTGTTCAATGAAGCGCTGAGGAAGTAATCTACTTTATTCGTACCGCCTGCCACGTTAATGTTGACAGGCTGATTGGTGGTCATGTCCTTGAACATATAGTCCAGCCAGTCTACATTGGGGTATAAATAAGGGTTTGTCCCTGCAATGGTGTTACTTATTTTTTCTTCCGAGTAGAAAGGTGTTCCATTCGGGTTACGAGTCAGGATAGAGTTGTTTCGCATCTGCATAACGGTGGGTGCATCTGCCATCTTCAGCATTCTGGTAGAGCCGGAGAAAGTGTTATCGATACGGATATTAATACGGGCTTTCTCAGATACCGTACCACTGCAGGTGGTAATAAGGATGACACCATTTGCACCACGGGCTCCATACAAGGCAGTTGCCGAGGCATCTTTCAGTACGGAGAAGTTCTCGATGGCTTCGGGCGGAATGGCGTTCATATCTCCGGCTGAAGCTTCCACGCCGTCAATAAAGATCAAGGGATTGGTGGCACCGCTAAAGGTGGCTGCTCCACGAATCCAAAAATTGGCTCCGTCAGCACCCGGCTCAGCATTTCGCTGCATGGAAATAACACCGGCAATACGTCCCGCAAACGCGTTACTCAAACTGCTGGAAGGCACTCTCAGTTCAGAAGATTTCATGGATTGCACGGCTCCTACCACCGAGGCTTTTTTCTGGGTGCCGAAGCCCACTACTACGACTTCATCCAAGGTTTGACTATCCTCTTGAAGCACGATATTGAGAGGTTTTCCAGAGTATGTGACGGACTGGGTGATGTAACCCAAAAAGGAAATTTGTATCACATCTCCCTTTTTTACGTTACTTAGCTGGAAATCACCATCTATTCCGGTTATCACTCCATTGGTTGTTCCGGATACTACGACATTGGCGCCGATAACGGGTTCGCCCCTGGCGTCTTTAACAATTCCGGTACAGGTGCCGGTCTGTTGTACAATGCCTGCACCAACTGCATCCCCATTTGACGATGCATTGATTACCCCTCCACTCAAAATGAAAGAAAACAGCAATACGCCGATCATTTTTGATTGATTTGACATAATATTAGATATTGGTTAATATGATTTTTCCATAAATCTATCTTGAACTTATAAAGAAGTCGGAAAGAACAAGAATATGACATTATGGGGTGTGGACTCTCTTGGCACGGCACTATGTTTTATAGAAGAAACGGAATGCGCAAAAACCCAATAACAGTCATGTTCTAAGTTCTAAAGGAACTCTGTAAAGGAAAGGATTTCTCCCTGCCGGATGGATGGATCTTATTTTATAACCCACTTATTTACAATGATATACAATATAAACAATGACTCTGATTTATGTATAGGGAGGTAAGATAAGGTGGTGTGTATTCCGTAAATATCTAATGAAACCGGCAGGGCATAGAAATTATTGATAAGGCGGACTAAAAAAAACTATAAAAATATAGTTGTTTTGATTTAATTTTATTATTTTTGCGACATAAATCTAATTTTTTACTGAAAAGCACAGTTCCTTTAGAACTTATGCTTTGTAAGGAAAGTATGTAATTAACATACCTTTATAATATAAACAATTCCTCCGGATAGCCCACATCCACCAAGAACAACGCGTGTCCCGGCACAGAACTTCCGGCACTGCACCGGTCTTTCCGCTCTATCACCTTTTTGAAACCTTCTACCGAAAGTTTTCCGCGTCCCACCTCTACCAGTGTACCTACCACTGCTCGCACCATATTCCTCAGGAAGCGGTCTGCCTGGATGGTAAATACCCATTCCGTATCGCCCGTCTGCATCCATTGGGCATGCATGATGCGGCAATTATTGGTCTTTACATCCGTGTGCAGTTTGCTGAAGCTGGTAAAATCGGTATAATCAAACAAGGTGCGGGCGGCTTCGTTCATCTTCTCAAAGTCCAGAGTGTTGAACAATCGCCAGGCATAGTGACGGTTGAAAGGCTCTTTCCGCGTGGTGACATAATATTTATAGGTGCGATAGGTGGCATCAAAACGGGCGTGGGCATCATCCCTCACCCTGCGCACGCGGTACACTGCAATATCGGGAGGAAGCAGGCGGTTCAGTTTATCGGTCACCACGGCGGTGTCCAACTCTTGGTCAAAGTCGAAGTGAGCCACCATCAGCCGCGCGTGTACTCCGGCATCGGTGCGCCCCGCTCCTGTCACCTCTATCTCCCGGCGGAGAAAGGTGGAGAGGGCACGCATCAGGTTCTCTTGCACACTGTCACCATTGGGCTGAATCTGCCAACCGTGATAATTCGTTCCATCGTAAGCCAGATATATAAAGTATCGCATCTTTTTGAGGTTCTAAAATAAAAGTTCCGGTAAAACTGCACAAAGATATAATTTCCCTGCCAACTGTGAAAACAAGTATGAGAGTTTGTGTGTTACATATTATGACTAATAACTAATTAAGACCATGGAAGAAAAGAAAGAAACCTACTACATCAAGATTGTAGCAGACGGCCCGTACTTGGTGTACGGCAACCCGCCCATCGACCAAGAAATCATTGTGCCCAACGAAGAAGGTTCATCCTGGGTATATCGCAAGGGTACGCATTTTGAAGCTCCGAAAACCGACGACGGGCATATCGCCCTGTGCCGCTGCGGCTGCTCCAAGCACAAACCTTTCTGTGACGGATCTCACAAGCATGCCGACTGGGACCCGACGGAAACCAACGACAAACGCCCCATACTGGAAGGCGCCGAGGAAATAGACGGTCCTACCCTGACACTGGTGGATAATGAACAGTATTGTGCCTACGCCCGCTTTTGTGATGCATATGGCCGGGTGTGGAACTTGGTGGAGCAGGCTCGCAACCCCGAAGAAAGGGATTTGGTGAAGCGTGAAGTGGGTCACTGTCCCAGCGGACGTCTGTTGCTGCTGGATAAAGAGAATGGTAAAGTTTTTGAACCGCCTTTCAAGCCTTCCATCGGTATTATAGAAGATCCGGGAATCAAAGTAAGCGGTCCCATCTGGGTAAAAGGGGGCATCCGCATAGAAAGTGCAGACGGAAGGAGTTACGAAATACGCAACCGTGTAACACTATGCAGATGCGGACAGTCACAAAACAAACCGTTCTGTGACGGGACACACGCATCGATGCATTTCCATGACCATTTGCCGCTGGAGGAGAAGAAGGAGGAATGGTAAATATCGCGGGTCAAAACAAAAATTAGCTATCATTTTGCTGTAGGGGCGCATTGAATGCGCCCGATAACATTCCGAAGGTATATTTGTGGATGCATTACTCCCAAGGTCGTGACCGCTGGTTCGGGCGGATTCAATCCGCCCCTACGGTGAACAATTTGATAGTTATAGAGTTTTGCCCCATTCCCAATAACATACAGGATTAGACTCACACACCTTTTTCCTTATTTATCTCGCCGTAATATGAAAGCATCCTTGCTTCAACTCATACTTTATATAGCACTTATCCGCCTTCTTCAAATCGCGCAGCACTTCTGCCAACACCAATTTCAGCGTATCGGCACTCACATCCTGCATCGGTCTTCCATCAGGATCTTCCACCTTCTTATACCGAAGATAACTTACATCAAACGTAGTAGCATAAGCATGAGCCGAATTTGCAGACGCATTTCCATTGCGCCGCCGCAAGCGTTTCACATCATCCTCTGTACGAAGCACGGAGGTTACAATAATCTGATTAGGATTCAACCCCTTACAGGCAAGCGAATCAAGGAAATTAGCCCCGATAGTATCTAGCAACGCCCCTGCCTGGGGAATCAAAAAAAGGAATGGAATGGGTCAAAGAATCCATGGCATAACGCTCGCAAGGCGCTATCTTTACCAATTTGCTCCCCATCCCTTCCGCCTCTGCGCGCGATGCCAACGGACGGATGCCTATTTTCTTTGCCACACCCAGGTGGGTATCATTCAAATCACCAAAACTGCGTTTGTAGCTGATTACACCTTTTATATTATGCGGCTCATTCATCTTCATGGATATATCTTTTTCCTTGCAGCCCGAAGAAACAGTAAGAGTAAATAAAAGCGAAAACAAAGTGCAACACGCACCTTTTATATAGTTCATCATCTTTCTATCTTTTCTAATATTTGTGCGCAAAGATAGACTAAATTCCTTTTTCTATGAAAGCTTATGCAAATAAATTGCCCGGAAAATAAGAACAATGAAAACCTTTCATTAAATTTGCACCCTATAAACGATGTACGAAAGTACCTAAACTAGTTAGATGATAGAAAAACATATTGTTTTAGAGGATATTGATCCTGTGATATTTTATGGCGTAAACAACGCCAATATGCAAATGATTAAAGCTTTGTACCCCAAACTTCGCATTGTGGCACGCGGAAATGTCATAAAAGTGATGGGAGACGAAGAAGAAATGTGTGCTTTTGAAGAAAGTGTTCTGGCACTGGAAAAGCATTGTGCAAAGTACAATTCACTGAAAGAGGAAGTGATACTGGACATCGCAAAAGGCCGTTCACCCCAAATAGAGAAAACCGGAGACACCATTGTGTTCAGCGTAACGGGCAAACCGATTGTGCCCCGCAGCGAAAATCAACTGAAACTGGTGCAGGAGTATGAGAAGAATGATATGCTGTTTGCCATCGGTCCCGCAGGATCGGGCAAGACCTATACAGCCATCGCCCTTGCCGTGCGCTCACTGAAGAACAAGGAAATAAAGAAAATCATCCTGAGTCGTCCCGCAGTGGAAGCCGGTGAGAAGCTGGGGTTCCTGCCCGGAGACATGAAGGATAAGATTGATCCCTATCTGCAACCCTTGTATGATGCCCTTCAGGATATGATACCCGCCGCCAAACTGAAAGAATATATGGAACTGAATGTAATCCAGATAGCTCCCCTCGCCTTTATGCGCGGACGCACACTGAATGATGCCGTGGTAATTCTGGATGAAGCGCAGAACACCACTACGCAACAAATCAAGATGTTCCTCACCCGAATGGGTATGAATACCAAGATGATTGTAACGGGAGATATGACACAGATAGACCTTCCTTCTTCGCAAACATCGGGACTGGTGCAGGCGTTACGCATCCTGAAAGGTGTGAAAGGAATCAGTTTCATAGAACTGAACAAGAAGGATATTGTGCGCCATAAGCTGGTAACCCGCATTGTGGAGGCTTACGAGAAATTCGATGAGAAGCAGAAGGCGGAACGGATGGAGAAAGCAGCGGTGGAGAAGGCGAAGAAGGCCGGTTAAGAAACAACATGACGCGCAGCCTCCCCCTTATAAAGGGGGTAAGGGGGATGTTCCCTCAAGAATAATTATATATTCTTGCAACAGAAAAAAGCGCATAAAAGGGAACATCCCCCTTAAATCCCCCTTCAAAAGGGGGAGATCCTGCGGATTATTGAAACAGAAAATAATTCATTTAACTATATAAAAAGACATGAGTAAAGCATTAACAAGAACAGACTTTAACTTTCCGGGACAGAAAAGCGTGTACCACGGAAAAGTGCGTGATGTGTACAACATCAATGACGAAAAGTTAGTAATGGTAGCTACCGACCGCATCTCTGCATTCGACGTAGTTCTACCCGAAGGTATCCCCTACAAAGGACAAATGCTGAACCAGATTGCAGCCAAATTCCTGGATGCAACCACCGACATCTGCCCCAACTGGAAAATGGCTACTCCCGACCCTATGGTGACCGTAGGCGTAATGTGCCAGGGCTTCCCCGTAGAAATGATCGTCCGCGGTTACCTGTGCGGTAGCGCATGGCGCGCTTACAAAAGCGGCGTCCGCGAAATATGCGGCGTGAAAATCCCCGACGGAATGAAGGAAAACCAAAAGTTCCCCGAACCCATCGTAACCCCTACCACCAAAGCAGAAATGGGATTGCACGACGAGGATATCTCTAAGGAAGAAATCTTGAAACAAGGATTGGCTACTCCCGAAGAATATGAAGTATTGGAGAAATATACATTGGCTTTGTTCAAACGCGGAACAGAAATCGCTGCCGAACGCGGATTGATCTTGGTAGATATCAAGTATGAATTTGGCAAGCACAACGGTACGATCTATCTGATGGACGAAATCCATACTCCGGACTCCAGCCGCTACTTCTACTCAGAAGGCTACGAAGAACGCTTTGCAAAAGGTGAACCTCAGAAGCAACTTTCTAAGGAATTTGTACGCGAATGGTTGATGGACAACGGTTTCCAAGGCAAAGCAGGACAGCAAGTTCCCGAAATGACTCCGGAAATTGTAAACTCTATCAGCGAACGCTACATGGAACTGTTCGAGCACATCACCGGTGAAAAGTTTGTGAAAGCAGACACTGAAAACATCGCTGCACGCATCGAAAAGAATGTAACTGATTATTTGAAATAATATCCACCGTAGGGGCGGATTGAATCCGCCCGCATACATAAACGAACATACCATTCGGATTATCATCGGGCAGATTCAATCTGCCCCTACAGTGATTTCACAGCGTATTAAAACATAATATGACCCACTACCCACAAGAAAACATCAAGCCCTACAACGCCGACGAAAAGAAAAGCGTGCAGGTAGAGAAAATGTTCGACAACATAGCCCCTGCCTACGACCAGCTGAACCATGCCCTATCCTGGAACATAGACAAAAGCTGGCGACGCAAAGCCATCAACTGGCTGAAACCTTTTCATCCGCAGCGCATAATGGACGTAGCCACCGGAACAGGTGATTTCGCCATCCAAGCCTATCGCCTCCTCCAACCCGAAGAACTGATAGGAACGGACATCTCCGAAGGCATGATGAACGTGGGCCGTGAAAAAGTAAAATCCGCCGGATTGGAACGCCATATCTCTTTCGCCAAGGAAGACTGTACGGCACTCACCTTTCCCGACAAACGCTTCGATGCCATAACCGTAGCATTCGGCGTGCGCAACTTCGAGGACCTGGACAAAGGCCTCCGCGAAATGCATCGCGTGCTGGACGACAACGGCAAACTGGTTATCCTGGAACCGTCCGAACCCGACTGGTTCCCCATGAAGCAACTTTACGCTATCTATTCCAAAGTAGTAATCCCCACCCTGGGAAAACTCCTTTCCAAAGACCGCAGTGCATACACTTACCTGCCTCAATCCATCAAAGCCTTTCCGCAAGGAGAAGTAATGACAGGCATCATCCGCAAGGCCGGATTCAGCCAGGTGAGTTTCAAACGGTTGACATTAGGTATCTGCACGCTTTATTTAGCAACGAAATAATTTTAATATAAAGAGTTTTATGAGAAAATATGGTTTGATAGGTTATCCGCTGGGACACTCGTTCTCGAAGAACTTTTTCAACGAAAAGTTTCATTCGGAAAGCATTGATGCCGAGTATGTAAATTTTGAGATTCCTGCTATCAAGGAATTACCTTCTGTATTGCTGGCAAACCCCAATTTGGTGGGACTTAACGTCACTATTCCTTACAAGGAGCAAGTCATCTCTTATCTGGACGAACTGGATAAAGATGCAGCAGCTATCGGAGCCGTAAATGTAATCAAAATCGTAAATCAGAAAGGAAAGACGAAACTCGTCGGCTATAACTCTGATGTAATCGGTTTTACACAATCTATTGAGCCGTTACTGGAACCGCAACACAAGAAAGCCTTAATCCTGGGAACAGGAGGGGCATCAAAAGCTGTGGACTATGGGCTGAGAAAACTGGGACTGGAATGTAAATTCGTATCACGCACCTCGCGCGAAGGCATGCTGACCTACGAAGAACTGACACCGGGAATAATGGACGAATACAAAGTAATCGTGAACTGCACCCCGGTAGGTATGTATCCGCACGCCGACCAGTATCCGAACATTCCTTATGAATGCCTCACACCCAACCATTTGCTTTATGATTTGTTATATAATCCCGACACCACTCTTTTTATGAAGAAAGGAGCAGACAAAGGAGCTGTCGTGAAGAACGGATTGGAAATGCTCCTGTTGCAAGCCTTTGGTGCATGGGATATTTGGAACAAATAACCCGTTCTTCGTTATCACTTGGCAGGGGCGCTACTTTTTTTGAAAGGCAGTGTACCCCGATTCAATGTAAAACGGAGAATATGTAAACATAAAGTATGAAGAAAAAATATCTTATCGGAACGGGTATCACACTCGTTCTACTGATTGCTGTGCTGTTGGGAGCCAGCCAATATATGCTCAATTACTCTCTGCGACCGGAAAACAGAGGAAGGGATTTAGCTGGCTCATGGCAATATATGTTTGAAACCTATCCTTATCTGAAACCATGGGTAGACAGTCTGCAACAGGCTGAAGCACTGAAAGATACCTTTATTTATTCCCCCGACCAAGTGAAACTGCACGCCTACTATGTGAGTGCGGCACAGTCCACCGCCCGAACCGCCGTCATTGTGCACGGATACACAGATAACGCCATCCGCATGATGATGATAGGCTATCTGTACAGCAAGCAACTGAACTTCAACATCCTTCTGCCCGATTTGCGGGACACGGGACTGAGCGGCGGAGATGCCATACAAATGGGATGGCTGGACCGTAAAGACGTAATACAATGGATGGACATAGCCAACCGCATGTATGGCGACAGCACCCGAATGGTGGTGCACGGCATCTCGATGGGAGCCGCTACCACCATGATGGTTTCGGGAGAACCCCAACCCGGATATGTGAAATGTTTTGTAGAAGATTGCGGATATACCAGCGTGTGGGAGCAGTTCTCCAAGGAGCTGAAAGAACAGTTCGGAGTCCCTCAGTTCCCTTTAATGTACACCGCCGATTGGCTTTGCCAGTTGGAATATGGTTGGGGATTTAAAGAAGCATCGGCCCTGAAACAGGTTGCCCGGTGCCATCTGCCCATGTTCTTCATTCATGGAGACGAAGACGGTTATGTACCTACATGGATGGTTTACAAGCTGTACCAGGCAAAGCCCGAACCTAAAGAATTATGGATAGTGCCGAAAACAGACCATGCACATTCATACCTGTTCCACACAGAAGAATATACAGAAAAAGTAAAAGCATTTGTAGACAAATATACCCTATGAGAAAATTGATATTCTTACTTCTTATTCTAATCGGATCTGCAGGCATGCAGGCCAAGGAATATACCGTTAAAGACGTACCGATGGTGCATCTGCAAAACCGCACTCGGTACGTGAGCAATCCCGACGGCATCCTTTCGCCGGCAGCCGTAGCAAGTATGGACAGCATTCTCTATGCCTTGCAGCAAAAGACAGGTATACAAACGCTAGTAGTAGCCGTCACAGGAATAGAAGGCGGAGATTGTTTTGACTTCGCCCACCGGCTGGGAGAAGAAATGGGTGTAGGACAAAAAGAACGTAATAACGGATTGGTTATCTTGCTCTCTACCGATGAACGTTGCATTCAGTTTGCCACAGGCTACGGGCTGGAAGGCGATTTGCCCGATGCCATCTGCAAGCGTATTCAGAACCGCTACATGCTACCCTACTTTAAAGACAATAACTGGGATGCCGGAATGGTGGCAGGCATACGAGCCATAAACGGCTATCTGGATGGTTCGATGGAAAATATAGGCAGTGATAATGAAGATGATGATTCTTCTTTAGGATTTATTGTTGTATTTCTTTTATTCTTCGGAGGATTTATCGGCATTGCCTGGTATATGGGCTGGCAGAAAAAGCGTTGCCCTAATTGCAAGAAACATAAGTTGCAACGCATCTCATCAAGTATCCTCAGCCGCAACCACGGAACAAAAACCGAGGAAGTGATCTACAGATGCAAGAACTGCGGACACATTGTGAAACGCCATGAACAATCCCGCGACGAGAACTATAGAGGCCCCCGTGGCGGAGGTCCGTTTATAGGCGGAATGGGCGGAGGCATGTTTGGCGGTCGCAGTGGTGGCGGAGGCGGATTCGGCGGAGGAAGTTTCGGAGGCGGAAGCTTCGGGGGCGGTGGAGCCGGTAGCCGTTTCTAACCTGCCCGATAACATAAACAAAGTATTCATCATTAAAATAACAGACACGTATGAAAAAGTCAACGATTATCGTAATAGTAGTCATTGTATTAATCGCCATTTGGGGAGTAACCTCTTACAATGGAATGGTAAAAATGGACGAATCAGTCAGCACAGCATGGAGCAACGTAGAGAACCAGTACCAACGCCGTTCCGACTTGATCCCAAACTTAGTCAACACCGTAAAAGGATATGCTTCACACGAAAAAGAAACTTTTCAGGCAGTAGTGGATGCCCGGAGCAAAGCCACCCAAATGAAAATAGAAGCTAATGACCTGACTCCCGAAAAGATGCAGGCTTACCAGAAAGCACAAGGCGAAGTGGGCAGCGCATTGAGTCGCCTGCTTGCCATCACCGAAGCTTATCCGGAACTGAAAGCCAATGAAAATTTCAAAGAATTGCAAGCACAGTTGGAAGGAACAGAAAACCGCATCAGCGTAGAACGCAAGAAGTTCAATGATACGGCACGTTCTTACAATACGGCTATCCGTACTTTCCCACGCAACCTCTTGGCAGGAATGTTCGGCTTCGATAAACGTCCGTACTTTGAAGCTGAAGAAGGTACGGATAAAGCACCCAAAGTAGAATTCTAATCATTCCCTTTCACCGTAGGGGCGGAAAATTTTCCGCCCGAGTACATCTACGAATACGCTTTTCTAAATGTTATCGGGCGGAAGATTTTCCGCCCCTACAACTTCTGCACCCTCCGATTTCATACAATCCGCACTTATTTTTTATCAAATCGACCATTTTTTACGCAACTTGTAACGACATTATCAGTAAAATCATTATCTTTACGAATAGAAACTTTAAAACCACAAGCAATATGTTCAATTCATTTGGTAATATTTTCCGGTTAACCAGCTTCGGTGAATCCCACGGGGCAGGTGTAGGTGGTGTCATTGACGGATTCCCTGCCGGAGTAAAAATAGATATGGACTTTGTTCAGCAAGAGCTGAACCGCCGTCGTCCCGGACAATCATTACTTACCACCAGCCGCAAGGAACCCGATGCTGTGGAATTCCTTTCCGGTGTCTTTGATGGCAAGTCAACAGGTTGCCCCATCGGCTTCGTAGTATGGAACAAGAACCAACATTCCAACGACTATGAAAATATAAAGAACCTTTTCCGCCCTTCGCATGCGGACTATACCTATATGCAAAAATACGGCATCCGCGACTATCGTGGCGGCGGACGTTCTTCGGCACGCGAAACCATCTCACGCGTGGTTGCCGGAGCGTTGGCAAAACTGGCATTGAAACAACTGGGTATCAGCGTCACCGCCTATACTTCACAAGTAGGCCCTATCAAGCTGGATAAAGACTATAAGAGTTATGACCTGGACTTGATAGAAACAAACGACGTACGCTGTCCCGACCCCGAAAAGGCACAAGAGATGGCAGAACTTATCTGGAAAATAAAAGGAGAAGGTGACACCATAGGCGGTGTAGTAAGTTGCGTCATCAAGGGATGTCCCATCGGATTAGGTCAGCCTGTGTTTGGGAAATTGCACGCAGCACTAGGCAATGCCATGCTAAGCATCAATGCCGTAAAAGGATTCTCATACGGTCAGGGTTTTGACTCTATGGAACTGAAAGGCAGCGAACAAAATGATGTATTCTATAATAATAACGGACGCGTAGAAACCAAGAGTAACTATTCCGGCGGCATTCAGGGCGGCATCAGCAATGGACAGGATATTTATTTCCGTGTAGCATTCAAACCCGTTGCCACCATCCTGATGGAACAACATACGGTAAATGTAAATGGCACGGACACCACGATGAAAGCCAAGGGGCGCCATGACGCATGTGTGTTGCCGCGTGCCGTTCCCATTGTAGAAGCAATGGCAGCTATGACTATCCTGGATTATTACTTGATAGACAGGATTACACAACTATAAGAAAATATATTTTCGTTAACACTCACCGTAGGGGTGGAATACTTTCCGCCCGACAGCGCAAAGAGATCTTTTATTGCTTTCGGTAACGCTTTCGGGCGGAAAATATTCCGCCCCTGCGATGGATTAAAACTTCATTTGAATACATTTAGCCATGGAAATAAAACAATACATTAAAGAAAATGAAGCCCGCTTCATGGAAGAGCTGTTTAGACTCATCCGCATCCCCAGTATCAGTGCATTGCCCGAACACAAAGACGATATACTGACCTGTGCCTCGCGCTGGAAAGAGTTATTACTGGCAGCCGGAGCAGACGAAGCAATGATAATGCCCTCGCAAGGCAACCCATTGGTATTCGCCCAAAAGCATGTAAGCGACGATGCCCCCACCATACTTATTTACGCCCACTATGACGTAATGCCCGCCGAGCCGCTGGAACTGTGGAAAAGCCAACCATTTGAACCCGAAATACGCGACGGACACATCTGGGCACGTGGCGCTGATGATGACAAAGGTCAAGCCATGATTCAAGTAAAAGCATTTGAATATGTAGTAAAAAACGGATTGCTGAAACACAACGTGAAATTCATCTTCGAAGGCGAAGAAGAAATCGGCTCTCCCAGTTTGAATGCCTTTATCAAAGAGCATAAGGAATTACTGAAAGCCGACGTAATTCTGGTTTCGGATACCAGTATGCTGGGAGCAGACCTCCCCTCACTGACTACCGGCCTGAGAGGTTTGGCTTATTGGGAGATCGAAGTGACAGGACCGAATCGCGACCTGCATTCCGGACACTTCGGTGGAGCCGTTGCCAACCCCATCAACACACTGTGCAGCATGCTGGCAAAAGTGATTGATGAGGACGGACGAATCACCATCCCCCACTTTTATGATGATGTGGAAGAAGTCCCCGCCGCAGAACGCGAAATGATTGCACAGATTCCTTTTGATGAAAAGAAATACATGGAAGCCATCGGCATCAAAGCAGTGAAAGGTGAAAAAGGATACTCCACACTGGAGCGCAACAGTTGCCGTCCGTCATTTGATATTTGCGGCATTTGGGGCGGATATACAGGAGAAGGTTCAAAAACCGTATTGCCCTCAAAAGCATACGCCAAAGTATCTTGCCGCTTGGTTCCGCATCAGAATCACTCTGTTATCTCCCAACTGTTCATAGATTACATCCGGTCCATCACACCGGAGTATGTGCAAGTAAAAGTAACCCCTATGCACGGAGGCGAAGGGTATGTATGCCCCATCACCTTGCCTGCCTATCAGGCTGCCGAAAAAGGATTTACCAAAGCATTCGGTAAAAAGCCGCTTGCTGTCCGCCGGGGAGGAAGTATTCCTATCATCAGCGATTTTGAACAGATATTGGGTATAAAGACTGTCCTCATGGGCTTCGGGCTGGAAAGCGATGCCATCCACTCCCCCAATGAAAACTTCTCTTTGGATATATTCCGCAAAGGGATAGAAGCTGTAGTAGAATTTCACCTCAATTATTAAGCATCAATAAAAATGAAACGATTTGGAATAATTAAGGCATTGCCGGTTGTTATATTTTCAACTACATTATTAATATTGGGAGGTTGTAACAATATGAAAACAAAATCAGAAGAAATGGAAAAGACTTCGGCCATAGAGAATATCTTGGCCCGTAAAAGTGTCCGTGCTTATACCCCGAAACCGGTAGAAAAGGGAAAAGTAGATTTACTGGTCAAGGCAGCCATGGCAGCGCCAACTGCCGTGAACAAGCAGCCTTGGGCATTTATCGTGATAGATGACCGCGCCGTCCTAGATAAACTTGCCGAAGAATTGCCTTATGCTAAAATGACTGCACAAGCGCCGATGGCTATCGTAGTTTGTGGAGATTTAAGTAAATCCCTGCATGGAGAAGAAGACCAGTACTGGATGCTGGATTGCTCTGCTGCATCAGAGAATCTGTTGCTTGCCGCAGAATCAATGGGTTTAGGAGCCGTATGGACAGCAGTATATCCGGAAACAGAACGCATGGCGAAAGTTCGCACCGTATTGTCATTACCCGGACATATTGTGCCGTTCAATCTGATTCCTATAGGTTATCCGCAGCACAAGGAAGAAGCTAAAGATAAATTTAAGGAAGAAAATATCCATTATAATAAATGGTAAGAGGATAGAGATGTCTCAAAAGTTTTTCACTGGGTGTGTGTCAAAACTCCAAAGTAACGATCAAATGTTCACCGTAGGGGCGGATTGAATCCGCCCGAACCAGCGGTCACGACCTTGGGAGTAATACACAAAGCAAACTGTTATCGGGCAGATTCAATCTGCCCCTACAGCAAAAGGACAGCCTATTTTTGTTTTGACACATTGCATACACAAAAACAAAGTCCCTCTATTTATCCCCCTATTCTTTTCCACTTCTGAATAAAAATACGTAATTTTACCGCTCTATTTATTCATCACCGCTTAAACCCTATTTTGAATGAAAGCTCTTAAAGAACGTATTTTACGGGACGGAAAATGTTTCGAAGGAGGAATACTGAAAGTAGACAACTTCATTAACCACCAAATGGACCCCATCCTGATGAAATCCATTGCAGTGGAATTTGTGCGCCGCTTTGCGTCTACCAACATTAATAAAATAATGACCATCGAAGCTAGCGGCATCGCACCCGCCATCATGGTGGGCTATCTACTGGAACTCCCCGTAGTCTTTGCCAAAAAGAAGAAGCCCGTAACCATGGAGAATATGCTCACCACCAGCGTTTATTCATTTACCAAAGACCGTTCTTACGATGTATGTGTCAGTAAAGACTTCCTGAATAAAGGCGATAGCGTACTCTTTATTGATGACTTTCTGGCAAACGGAAATGCAGCCAAAGGCATCATCGACCTGGTAGAACAAGCAGGAGCAGAGCTGGCCGGTATGGGATTCATCATCGAAAAAGCCTTTCAACACGGCGGAGACTATCTGCGTAACGCAGGCATCCGTGTAGAATCACTCGCCATCATAGACAGTCTGGACAACTGTGAAATAAAAATAAGATAACCACCACATGATGGCATCCCCAATCACCGGAAACACCCATAGACTGATTTACGGACTGAACGACCGCTCTCCCATGCGGAAATCAGTCTTTGCTGCCATACGTATTTATTGGCTATCTTTGTAGCCATCACCACCCCTCCTTTCCTATGCAATTGAACTAAAGAAATAGATTAATCAACCAAATGATTTTTATTTTAATCCTACAGGTTGATTAATCAATATTTTTGTGTATGTTTGCGTACATAATCATCTTTTATTATATGAATTGTAACAAGCCCACAAAAGAGATTGCAACTCCAGTACTTTCACCTATGGATGAAATTGCACAATTGAATGAAAAGGTTCAAATGCTGAAAGCTGTATTGGCTAGTCATCAAATTGCAATTTGGGAATATGATTTTCCCACAAAATCATTTCTGTTTCCTGATGAATATTTCCGAATCCTGGGCTTAGAGAAAGCCGGTATTCATTATCAAAACATGGATGAACTGTCTCGATTTGTCCATCCGGATGATAAAGCATTCATATCTTCTGAAAAGTTCAAGGAAAAGATAAAAAACTGTAGTGAAAGTGATATGGTTACTCTGCGTTGCATAGGCAATCACGGAGAAATAATTTGGCTGGAAGATCATTTCTTTTCTATATTGAAAGATGAAAAAGGTAATCCCATGAAGTTGCGTTCCTATGCCGTGAATGTAACTTCGCAACGCGAAAAAGAGCTAAAGATAAGGCAACTGGAAGAACGCAACCGGAAAATAATAGAGGCACTCCCCGAATTCATTTTCATCTTTGACGATAATTTCTTCATTACCGATGTATTGATTGCCAACGATTCCATCCTGCTACACCCCATAGACCAATTACTGGGTGAAGACGGACGAAAAATCTACTCCCCCGAAGTCAGCGATTTGTTTGTACAAAATATACGTGAGTGCCTGAACGATGGACTATTAAAAGAAATAGAATATCCACTGGAAGTAGAAGGTAAAGAAAAACATTATTTCCAAGCACGCATTGTCCCATTTGAAGGCAATAAAGTCCTTGCACTAATCCATGACATCACCCAAAGAGTGGAACATGCCAACGAACTGGTGGAAGCAAAGCAGCGCGCCGAAGAATCAGACCGCATGAAGTCAGTCTTTTTGGCAAACATGAGCCATGAAATACGCACTCCGCTGAATGCCATTGTAGGTTTCTCGGAGATTATTGCCGTTACGGAAAATCAAGAGGAAAAAGACGAATATGTACAGATTATCCAGCAGAACAGCAACCTGTTATTACAATTAATCAATGATATATTAGATCTATCGCGCATTGAATCCGGAAAATCGGAAATGCATCTGCAACCTACTGATATGTCTGCCATGTTGGAAGAAGTAGGAAAAGTGCACAACTTGAAGATGAGATATGGTATCGAACTCAAGATTGAGCGTCCGGATATGGAGGTGTGGACAATGACAGACAGAAACCGGGTGACCCAAGTATTGTTCAATTTCCTTTCCAATGCCATCAAGAACACCGACGGAGGCTCCATTACCCTGGGAATGAGCATAGAAAATGAATGGTTGAAACTATATGTAAAAGATACGGGATGTGGTATTCCCGCTAATAAAATATCGAAAATATTCACCCACTTTGAAAAGGTAAACGAATTTGCGCAAGGTACGGGTTTGGGATTGCCTATATGTAAAAGTATAATCGACAGACTGGGAGGCAGAATAGAAGTAGAATCCGAACTGGGCAAAGGAAGTACATTTGCATTCTATTTGCCTTTGTATGACATCAATGAGAAGGAAAATTATGAAAGCCGTCCCAGTATATCGGGCAATAAGCGTAAGAAGATATTGGTTGCCGAAGATATAGAAAGTAATTACATGCAAATATATGCATTACTCAATAAAGATTATACCATTTCCTGGGTACGCAATGGAGAAGAAGCCGTAAATAGCTTCTTGCGTGAACGTCCTGATCTTATTTTGATGGACATCCGTATGCCTGTTATGAACGGAGTTGATGCTATTGCCAAGATACGCTCCATCTCGATAGATATACCTATTATTGCCGTTACGGCAAATGCTTTTTTAATAGAACAGCAACAGGCTTTGGCAGCAGGATGTAATGATGTTGTAGCAAAGCCTTACACTTACGAACTGTTGCGGGAAAAAGTAGAAAAGTATCTAAAATAAGACCGCATAAGAGAAGCTTTTCTTTGTGGGCGAGGGGACTCGCCCACAAAACTGTTTATAATCCGAACAATCGACTATATTCTTCTGATATATATCTATCCAATTCATTATAAAGTTGATAGACTTGCTGCACATCCAGTCCTCCCTTTGCACGCCATTCGTCTAATTTAGGTTCTACCAAAAGAAAAACTTGTTCTTCAACAGGGACCAAAGACTGCATATATCCTGTTTTATCATTATTATAAAGCAATTCCCAATTCATATACCGGTTACTTCCCATCCCTTGATTATAAGCATAAATCTTATCCAGCAAAACAGTAGTCCGTTTACTCATACCCGATGCCGCTTTTCCTTTTTCTGTCAGCACCAAAGCCGGTAATTGTTTCTCTGCCCCTTTCAACCATAATGGAATAGCCACACTGACCGGAGGATATCCCAGCACAGTCCACATCGTAATCAATTCCGGTTTCTCTCCTTCCTTCACTCCTTGTATCACCACAGAACTGGCTGATTCGTGGCGAGGGATAAAATCCTGTTCAACAAACCATCCCGTACCTTTCGGAAGATTATAATCTCCTTTTCTCAAATCAATACCCAGCAACGGATTCGCAAAAGAACGGGATAACTCATTAAATATCCATGCAGGGGTAATCTTTTTCATTGCAGAAGCAGGCATCAATAACTTATCTTCCTGCATATAGCGTAAATATCCGGCACCTACATTCACTTCTCCTGTAAAAGAAAAATTAGTGCGAGCAATGTATCCGCAAGGGGCATCTTTCGAATTATTGGCATCAAACATAGTATATTTATAATAATCCACCTCAAACATCGCCGCCCCGCCTTGCGCATCAATTACTCCAAAATTTGCTTCTATCAGGCTGGGCTTAGTGATGGTATCAAGGAAGTTCTTAAAATCATCCAGCGTGGCACATACTTCAAGGGCACGGCGCATCACCCTGCCATTTGCCTCGCCACGCTCCTCTCCTTCCTTCACTTCCACTAAGTTATAAGATTGGGTATTCATTACCGAAAATCCGGCGGAATTAGTACCAATCCATATATCCGAAGGGTTCTCATCCCCACTATTTACCACTGCAATAAATGAGTATTTCTCTCCGGAAAAGTATTTCACACTATTCTGCAATGCTCCCGTATCACGATGTTTCCATAGCAATGGACGGCCATCAGGAGTTATTTTTCCGGATATTACAGCAGATGTACAGGCATAGCTTTCTGTTGCTGCAAAGCAGGAAGCAGCCAAGATAAGGCAGGAGGCGATCATGTTTTTCATATTCCAAAAGTGTTTTTCAGTTCTTACAAAGATGACAATAGTATTTAATCAATAATATTTTTCTTTTTCCAAATAGTACAGCCCCTCCCCTTTATCGCCATTCTCTAAATCCTTTAACACGACTTTAAATACAGAATAAGATTTTTTAGTTTTCTTCTTCGGAAGATCCACCGTCAACAGATAAGCATTGCCATATTCCCCCGGATCAAAATATTCCTTGATTTCCTGTTTCATTAATATAGCCACTTCCTCTCCGTCAATTGTTACTTTCACATCCAAGTTTTCGGGAGAAGGAGCAAGTAATACTTCGGGAGTTTTATTCTTTAGCCACTTCTGATAACGGGTCAAACTCATGGGACGGACATATATTACATAACTTGGAGTAGCACCAGGTATACGAAATACACGTAATCCATATGCTTCCATCCGATGGTATTGTATATTTAAAACAGTATCACGATCTGCAATAAAATCCCATGCCCAAAATTCCAACCGTTGATCTTTCTCTGCCCATGTAGAACCTGTGACAGAATACGCTGCCATATTCAATGCACTCATTGACTGATACTTTCCTTTAGGAATGCGATTTTTGTAATAACCATTTTTATCTGTCAGTATAGGAGGACAAGCATCAGAAAAATCACTACGCTGCAAGAAAATGCTCACACTGTCCAAAGGGTTTCCCTCATAATCTGTCACTCTACCACTAATATTAATACTATCATTTTGTGCCCATGCCCCCACTGCAAAGAATAAAAGCATCAATGAGATTATTTTCTTTTTCATTTTATTAGATTTAAGTCTTGTCATTCAAAAATGTCTTTACTTGATCTCAAAAGTACGAATATATATTAGAATACCACACTTTTACAAGAATTTCTTTCTTACGGAAGTAATATTATAGTTCTATCTCCCACTTCCGTTAAAGATAAAATTAGAAATGAAGCACTAAGTATGGTTAGGCTATATTCACAAAATGACTAAAATTATTAAGAAAAGCAACCTAGTACATGTTTCACTAATATAAAATACATCAAAAGCTTTTTCGAAAGAAAGATGCAAATTCTCCGCAACTATCGGAACAATGAGTCCGATCCAATCTAAAAAAGCAGGCTTCTATTTTCTAAATTTAGACGTCCATTTTATAAAAACAGACCTTCGTTTTTGATTAATGGACGTTCATTTTTCAATATTACGCTATTCCTCAACCTTTACTGGAAAAAGCTTAGGTCCTTTAAAAAAGAAAGAAAGCTCTTCTGAAAAAGATGGTTATTTTTTATAATAAGCTAGCCAAGGAAATAAAGATACACAGCAAACTCTCGAATTACTCTCTGGTCCTCAAACTAACCAATTCTGTCCATTTATTTATACTCAAATCCACTCCTCCCTTATTCAAATATTGAATGCCAGTTTTGAAATATGAGATTACTTTTTCATTGTCGCAAGCCGTACTATCTACCAATATCCCAAGAAAGAATTGGATACGCGCCATTTGGATATAATCCAAAAGAGTATATTCTTCATCTTCCATATAATCCAACAAATCGCAAGATAAGTCATAAGCTTTATGCAGTTCTTCATAGCTTAATTCATCAAGAGGAGTGCGCATGGCAGGATGTTGCATCAGCAAAATAATGGCTTCTTTAAAGTCTCTAGACATGATTATTTTTCATTTTCGCATCATTTCCCTGTGGTGCGGGATTTATAAAAAGAGAAAGCGTGGGAAACTATCTACTCCATGCCATACATAGGTTCCGCTAAGACCCTCCACGAACATAAGTGATAGTCCCACGCCCCATTTGAGTATATAACAGATTATATATACAAAGGTGCGCGAGACCCGTCACTTATTGCCATCCGTGGATAAACTTTAGCGGAATTTATGTATGAATGCAATAAACAACCGTTCTCAAAATAAAAGACTTCTTTCTACTCATGAAAGTAAGCCAATGCAAAAGTAGCAATAAATATTGATGGCACAAAAAATATTGATATAATTCCACCAATAATTCTTGGTTTTATAAGTTCCCCCTTCCCTATCTATCTCATATCATCAATGAAGAGATACTATAAATTAAAGTATTATGGATACCGAAAAAAGATTCTCCCAAGCAAAATGCCCAAAGCGATAGAGTTATATCATTTACTCGGATAAAATCATTTCTTTAGTGAGGGAAGATAAAGGATACTAATGTCATGGCTTCATCATTAGTAATGTATCAGCCGTAACATTAGTAATCTTACAGCCTTATCATTAGTAATGTGTCGCCCTCGTCATTACTAACGTATCAGCATAAAGAATTAAAACCCAAAAAGAATTTATCAAAAGAATCAACCCTTTTGATTGCAGTATTTCACGAACCCATACACTCCTATTTTCCTTGCTTATAGTCCTTTACAATCCCTTCCGCAATCCACTTAGCCAATGCCTGGCGATTATTATCCAGCACCAACCTTTGTTGGTCGCGTTTATTCCGGATATTCCCCAGTTCCAGAAATACTGCAACCGGAGTCGTATTTCGTAATACATACAAGTTGCGCTCACTCACCGTCCCACGGAAACCGCGATTGGGCTGATGCTTATCATATTTCTTATCAAAAGTGCGATGCAGGTTGTCAGCCAGCCGCTTGCCTTTCGTACTTTTAGGAGCATTGTAAAAGAACACATCCGTCTGCTGCCCTTGGCTACGGCTATCCACATGGATAAATACAGCCCGCTTGTAATTGCTTTTGTCTTTTCTATACAACTTATTTACCCAGTCACACCGCTGTTTCAAACGCGCTACCTGGTTCAAGGGAATCGCTTCCCCCATACAAGTCTCCCGCTTGCTGTTCGCCAAAATATGACCGTCGCGAATGCCATCCTTTGCATCCTGAATAATGATATGCACCTTGGCGCCACGAGACAAAAGCTCACGCGCCAAGCGGAGAATAATATCATATGCATATTCATCCTCGTGCAACTGGCGTCCCTGATAAATTCCGATTGCGCCGGGATCAGGACCTCCATGACCACTCACCAGGTAGAAACAAGCTCCACTCAGTTCATTGGAAGTGATCTGATAGGTGGCATATTCCTTACCAAACAGAGGCTCCTTGCCGGTACGAGGCTTTTTCTGTGCACTAAGCGGCGATAAAATAATAAATAAGAATGTAACTAATATAACCGATACCCTCATTATACAATTACTTTTCGCCTAACATTTCGTCTATCTTTTTGCACAAAGAAGAGAACTCTTCCTCATTGTACAGACGAGTCAGCATTACGATCTTACCGGTTTTGTCAATCAGCACATTACGAGTGATACCTGCCTTCCGATCTGCATACTTGGCAAAAATATCCGCACCCGGATCAAGTCCCAAAGGATAAGTCACCTTTGTCTGCTTTGCAAAAGCAAGCACTTTTTCCAGCGGCTCGTCACGATCCACGCCATAAAGGGCAAACTCCTTATTGTCTTTATGCTTCAACCAAATATCTTTTTCAATAAAAGGCATTTCCTTGCGGCACACTCCACACCAACTGGCTGTAAACTGAAGCATCACCACCTTGCCACGCAAATCAGAGAGCTTCACTTTCTGCCCATTAGTCAATTCCATCTCAAAATCGGGGGCCATATCCCCTACCTTTACTATATAACCTGCGCCATCAGGAGTAACCTGCTGCGCCTTCATCGGCTGGCTGAGCAGACATGCACAAACCAGCAACATAAGACTCATAAACTTCTTCATTGTTTTTCCTCTATTTTTATATATTCGCTACAAAGATAGGCTATTCCATCATTTTTTCGTAATTTTGCCGCCCAAATTAACTAGCAACCAAGCAAGAAAATGAATATTTTTTGGGAGACAATCGCTCATTACAACGCAGGTACGTGGATTTATCAAGTTCTTATCACTCTTATCGGCATCGCTTTAACCTATTTGTTATTCAGGAATCCCACGCATAAAATAAAGGTAGCCATGAAGCTGTACCTTATATTTCTGAACGTATGGACGGCTGCCGTCTACTACATTATATATTGCGAACCAAGGAGTTACAACAATGCCCTTGCCGGATTTTGGGGCATCATGGCACTTTTCTGGATTTACGACCTGAAAGTGAACTACACCCCTTTCGAGCGTACCCACAAACATACCCGTCTAGCCATCCTGCTTTGCTCCCTGCCCCTTGCCTATCCATTGTTTTCACTGGCCAGAGGGATGAGTTTTCCCATGATGACTTCGCCCGTCATGCCCTGCTCGGTAGCCGTGTTCACCATCGGACTCCTGCTGGCATTCTCCAAGCGGGTCAATATCTTCCTCGTGATGTTCCTTTGCCACTGGGCGCTGATCGGCTTCACTAAAACTTATTTCTTCCATATCCCCGAAGATTTCCTGCTGGCAAGTTCTTCCCTGCCGGCACTTTACCTGTTTTTCAAGGAATACACAGCCTCCCGCCTGCATACCTCTACGCACCTCCGTGCACGCATGATAAACCTTGCCTTGCTCATAGCCTGTGGTGCCATAGGCATACTGTTCATGATAGCCATGGCGTGCGAACTGGCTCAAGAACAAGTCTTATTGAAATAAAAACACGTCTTAATGAGGTACTTTGCAAAATCTTTAGTACTTTTGCCAACAAATTGAGTTAATGTTTTAACAGGATGAACGTATTAGAACTAAGTGAACAGGAGATTATCAGACGAAACAGTCTGAATGAATTGCGTGATATGGGCATTGAACCATACCCCGCCGCTGAGTATGTAACCAATGCATTTTCGACAGATATAAAAGCTGAGTTCAAAGATGATGAAGAACCTCGCAAAGTATCGGTAGCCGGACGTATGATGAGCCGCCGCGTAATGGGTAAAGCCTCATTCGTAGAACTACAGGACTCAAAAGGCCGCATTCAGGTATATATCACCCGCGATGACATCTGTCCGGATGAAAACAAGGATTTGTACAACACAGTATTCAAACGTCTGCTGGACCTTGGCGATTTTATCGGTATCGAAGGACTTGTATTCAGAACCCAGATGGGCGAAATCAGTATCCATGCCAAAAAGCTGACCGTACTGTCCAAGTCTATCAAACCGCTGCCTATCGTGAAATACAAAGACGGCGTGGCTTATGACAAGTTTGAAGATCCCGAATTGCGTTACCGCCAGCGCTATGTAGACCTGGCTGTAAACGAAGAAGTAAAAGAAATCTTCATTAAGCGCAGCAAAGTATATAGCTCTATGCGCGAATACTTCAACTCAAAAGGTTATATGGAAGTGGAAACTCCTATCCTGCAATCTATTGCCGGCGGAGCTGCCGCACGTCCGTTCATTACGCATCACAATGCACTGGATATGCCTCTGTATATGCGTATTGCCAGCGAGTTGTATCTGAAAAGACTGATTGTAGGTGGTTTTGAAGGTGTGTACGAAATCGGCAAGAACTTCCGCAACGAAGGTATGGACCGCACACACAACCCCGAATTTACCTGCATGGAAATATATGTAGCCTATAAAGACTACAACTGGATGATGGAATTTACCGAAAAGATGATTGAAAAGATCTGCTTGGACGTAAACGGCACTACCCAGGTACAGGTAGGCGATAACATCATCGACTTCAAGGCTCCCTACAAGCGCGTCACTATGCTGGACTCTATCAAAGAGCACACCGGTTATGACCTGACAGGCATGAACGAAGACCAGATTCGTGAAGTTTGCCAAAAGCTGAACATGGAAATCGACGAAACAATGGGCAAGGGTAAGCTGATAGATGAAATCTTCGGAGAATTCTGCGAAGGCACTTATATCCAGCCTACTTTCATTACCGATTATCCGAAGGAAATGTCTCCGCTGACAAAGAAGCACCGCACCAATCCCGAACTGACCGAGCGTTTTGAATTAATGGTGAACGGCAAGGAGTTGTGTAATGCATACTCTGAGTTGAACGACCCGATTGACCAGTTGGAACGCTTCGAAGAACAAATGAAACTGAGCGAAAAGGGAGATGACGAAGCCATGATCATTGACAAGGACTTTGTTCGTGCATTGGAATATGGTATGCCTCCTACTTCGGGTATGGGTATCGGTATGGACCGCCTCACCATGTTAATAACCGGACAGTCCACCATTCAGGAAGTATTGTTCTTCCCGCAGATGCGTCCCGAAAAGGTTACGCCTAAGGATACCCCCGCCAAGTTCATGGAACTGGGCATTGCAGAAGATTGGGTTCCTGTGATTCAGAAAGCAGGTTACAACCTGGTGAGCGACATGAAAGAAGTGAATCCGCAGAAGTTGCACATGGACATCTGTGGCATCAATAAGAAATATAAATTGGAATTGACCAATCCCACGGTAGACGAAGTGGCCGGATGGATTGCAAAGATTGAGAATTAAAAGTGAAGTGTTAATTGTCAATTGTCTATTGTCCATTATAAATAAGAAGCATGAAATTGCCCGGTAAAATAGCAATAATGGGTGGTGGCAGCTGGGCCACGGCTATTGCAAAGATAGTCTTGGCTCAGGCTGAATCAATCAACTGGTATATGCGCCGCGACGACCGAATCGAAGAATTCAAGCGTCTGGGCCATAATCCGGCTTATCTGACAAGTGTGCGCTTTGATATAAAGAATATCGACTTTTCATCAGATATAAATAAGGTAGTGAAGGAATCGGATACACTGATATTCGTGACCCCTTCTCCTTATCTGAAGAACCACCTGAAAAAGCTGAAAACCAAAATAAAGGACAAGTTCATTGTCACAGCTATCAAAGGTATCGTCCCCGACGAGAACCTGATTGTTTCCGATTATTTTCATGAAGTATACGGTGTCCCCGAAGACAATATTGCCGTCATTGCCGGTCCGTGCCATGCAGAGGAAGTAGCCTTGGAACGTCTTTCCTATCTTACCATCGGGTGTAAGGATATAGACAAGGCTAAAATATTTGCCCGCCAAATGGCAGGCCATTACATCAAGACTTCCGTCAGCCCGGATGTAGCCGGTATAGAATATGCTTCCGTTTTGAAGAATATTTATGCCATCGCAGCCGGCATTTGCAGCGGTCTGAAGTATGGCGACAATTTTCAGGCAGTACTGATTTCGAATGCCATCCAGGAAATGAACCGCTTCCTGAATACCGTACGCCCCGTAGAACGCTCCATTGATGACTCTGCCTATCTGGGCGACTTGCTGGTAACCTCCTACTCCAACTTCAGCCGCAACCGTGTATTCGGTACGATGATTGGTAAAGGCTACTCGGTAAAAAGTGCACAGATAGAAATGGAAATGATAGCCGAAGGATACTACGGAACGAAATGTATCAAGGAGTTAAACAAGCACCTGCACGTGAACATGCCTATAGTAGATGCCGTTTATAACATATTGTATGAGCGCATCTCGCCCATGATTGGGATTAAATTATTAACTGATTCATTCAGATAAAATATCAGATACAATGAAGAATATTAGCTTAAACATCGACAAAGTAGCCGGTTTTGTTTCTAAAGAGACAATCGCTGCTTACGAGCCTCAGGTAAAAGCCTGCATGGAAACTCTGGAAAACGGTACAGGTAAAGGTAGCGACTTCTTAGGTTGGTTGCATTTGCCTTCGTCTATAACTGCCGAACACTTGGCAGATTTGAAAGCTACGGCACAGGTATTGCGCGATAATTGCGAAGTAGTTGTAGTAGCAGGCATCGGTGGCAGTTATCTGGGAGCACGCGCTGTTATTGAAGCGTTGTCAAACAGTTTCCAGTGGATGAAAGCAAAACAGGATGGTCCTGTCATCGTATTTGCAGGACACAATATCGGCGAAGATTATTTGTTTGAATTGACTGAGTTCCTGAAAGATAAGAAATTCGGTGTTATTAATATTTCTAAGTCTGGTACCACTACAGAAACGGCTTTGGCTTTCCGTCTGTTGAAGAAACAATGCGAAGACCAGCTTGGCAAGGAAATGGCAAAGAAAGTAATCGTAGCCGTAACCGATGCAAAGAAAGGCGCTGCGCGTGTTACTGCCGACAAGGAAGGATACAAGACATTCATTATTCCTGATAATGTAGGCGGTCGTTTCTCTGTATTGACTCCGGTAGGTTTGTTGCCTATTGCAGTGGCAGGTTTCGATATTGAAAAGTTGGTAGAAGGCGCACGCACCATGGAAACCGTTTGCGGTTCTTCCACTCCGTTTGCCGAAAATCCTGCCGCCGTTTACGCTGCAACCCGCAATGAATTATACAAGGATGGCAAGAAGATTGAAATCCTGGTGAACTTCAATCCTAAATTGCACTACATGAATGAATGGTGGAAACAGTTATATGGAGAATCTGAAGGTAAGGACAACAAGGGTATTTACCCGTCTGCCGTTGATTTCTCTACCGACCTTCACTCTATGGGACAGTGGATTCAGGAAGGTGAACGCACCATCTTCGAAACTGTGGTTTCTATAGAAAAGCCGGAACATACATTGCAGGTTCCTTCTGATAGTGAAAATCTGGACGGTTTGAACTTCTTGGCAGGAAAGCGTGTAGACGAAGTGAACAAGATGGCCGAACTGGGTACTCAGTTGGCACACGTAGACGGTGGTGTACCCAATATGCGTCTTATTGTTCCCGAGCTGAATGAATATTACTTGGGACAGATAATTTATTTCTTTGAAAAGGCTTGCGGCATCAGCGGTTACTTGCTGGGCGTGAATCCTTTCAACCAACCGGGTGTGGAAGCATACAAAAAGAATATGTTTGCCCTGCTGAACAAACCGGGATACGAAGAAGAATCTAAGGCGATCCAAGCTAGATTATAATCTTACAAACTAGTAGGGGTGGAATATCTTCCGCCCGGATACACACTGTTATTTCTAAAGTAGTGGTATTCGGGCGGAAAATTTTCCGCCCCTACAGGAATTAAATACACAATGTTTAAAGAAGCAATAAATAACTATCTCCAAACCTACGGATACGAATCCATCAACCTGAAAGCCGTATTATTCGACATGGACGGCGTATTATTCGATTCCATGCCCAACCATGCAGAGTCCTGGCACCAAATAATGAAACGTTTCGGCATGGGACTCAGTCGTGAAGAAGCCTATATGCACGAAGGTCGTACGGGTGCATCTACTATTAACATCGTAAGCCGCCGGGAACGTGGATGTGATGCCACCGAAGAAGAAATAAAAGCCATTTACCAAGCTAAGACCGAAGAATTCAATAAATACCCCAAGGCAGAGCGTATGCCGGGAGCACTGGAGGTTCTGAGTAAAATAAAAGAAGCAGGGCTTATCCCTATGGTAGTTACCGGTTCGGGACAAACTTCCTTGTTAGACCGTTTGAATCATAACTTTCCCGATATATTTAAGGCGGAACTAATGGTTACCGCTTTTGATGTAAAATATGGAAAGCCCAATCCGGAACCTTACTTAATGGCACTAAAGAAAGGTGGATTTAAAGCAAATGAAGCATTGGTAGTGGAGAATGCACCGCTAGGGGTGCAGGCGGGAGTTGCTGCCGGAATCTTTACCATTGCAGTAAATACGGGACCATTGCCCGATAAGGTATTATTGGATGAAGGGGCTGATTTATTGTTTCCCTCTATGCCTGCATTTAATGATAATTGGGAAGCGTTGAAGCAGAAGATAGAAGGAAGATAAACAAGAAAAAACATCCTCAAAATAAACTGTTCGATCATGTTTTCACTGTAGGGGCGGATTGAATCCGCCCGATAACAGTTAGCTTTGTGTCTTCGGGCGTATTCAATCCGCCCCTACAGCAAGAACAACTAATATGATTATTCAAACAACTTGCTGCGCGACAGCATACAAGCTCCGATAATTCCTGCTCTTTCTTTCAATTTAGACTCCACTATTACAGAATCGCGGTTCATCAAATTCAGAGTATATTTACGAATAGCAGTAGTGATAGGCTGAGTCAAATAATCACCCGTGCGCGACAATGCCCCACCGATAATCACCAATTCCGGGTTAAAGATATTAATCAACCCTGCCACATGACGTCCCAGCTTCACCCCTATTTCCTCTACCAATTCAATGCACAGCAAGTCTTCCTTGTTTACAGCATCAATAATATCATCCAGCGTTAAATCTTCCAGATTCTTTTTTGTATTGGAAATAATGGAATTCTCACCATTACGAATGTGTTCCAGCAGAATGCGATACAAAGCCGCACCCGATACTTCCGTCTCTACACATCCTTTCTTACCGCAATGGCAGATGATTTCATTTTCATATCCATAATTATGCCCGAACTCACCGGAGAAACCGGACTTTCCTCTATAAATCTTTCCGTCAATAATGATGCCCATACCCAATCCCCAACTGACATTGATAAAGAGGATATTCTTCTCCCCCTTCACCACGCCTTGCATATATTCACCATATATCATAGCCCGGGTATCATTGTCAATAGAAACACGGTAGCCTCCCACCTTTTCCGAAATAAGATCCGTCAAGGGACGCTCATCAAAGTTGAAAATGCTATAACTATATCCCAAATCAGGATTTACGCGTCCAGAAAGATTTACGTTGATATTCAATATCTTATTCTTCTCGACATTTATTTTTTGAAGGAACTGCTTAATTAGTTTACACAATTCATCCAGACTTTCAGGCGTATTCTTTACCCTAAAAGGAACGTTCATCTTAAGTTGGACTACATCCCCTTTAAAGTTTATAACCCCCAAATTAATGGAGAACTGTCGCACTTCCACACCGACAAAATAGCCGGAATCAGCGTTTAAGCCATATAGGCTGGGGTGTCGTCCCCCGCTAGTTTCCAGTTTGCCATAATCATTAATGTACCCTTCTTCGCACATTTCATCAATGAACTTTGTAACAGTTGGTACACTTAAATCCAATTCTTTCGCTAAATCAGTAATTGTAGAGCTGCCATTGTTTATATAGTGGGTAATGATTCTTTTTTTCATCATAGCCATCTTGGAGCCCTTTTCAATTTCTTTCAACAAATGCTCACCCATAATAAAAATATTCCGTTAATGTTCACAAATATAGTTATTTTTTTATGAAACCAAAGAACAGATAAAGAGATTTTTCAAAAAAACATTTTAGAAGATGAAAGTAAATCACTCTTTTTCATCACGCTTCCTTGTGACAAGACTAGGCCAGAAAAAGAATAAACAGCCATTAGCCGCCTTCTTTTTTATTAAAAGAAGATTAGTTAATAAATTAATTTAGTTTTCCTTTGCTGGTTTACCAAATCATTTATATATTTGCACACAACATGATTAAGTAATATAATATATTCATTTCAAATAAAATAAAGGCTATGGAAAAGATTCACGGACTAATTGATGCACCTTTTACTCCATTTTATGAAAACGGAGAAGTAAATTACGAACCCATCGAAGCATATTGCCAGCTATTGGCAAGAAACGGACTTCAGGGTGTATTTATTAATGGTTCTTCCGGCGAAGGCTATATGCTGACCGAAGAAGAACGTATGAAACTGGCTGAACGCTGGATAGAAGTTGTTCCCAAAGGTTTTAAGGTGATTGTCCATGTAGGCAGCACTTGCGTAAAGTCCAGCAAACGCCTTGCCGAACACGCACAGAAAATCGGTGCATGGGGTATCGGGGCAATGGCACCTCCCTTCCCTAAAGTAGGACGCATTGAAGAACTGGTGAAATACTGCGAAGAAATAGCATGCGGAGCTCCCGAACTTCCTTTCTATTTCTATCATATCCCCGCTTTCAATGGCGCATTCCTTTCAATGGTTGCCCTTTTGGAAGCAGTAGACGGACGTATTCCTAACTTTGCAGGTATCAAATATACTTTCGAAAGCCTTTATGAATACAACCAATGCCGCCTGTATAAGAATGGTAAATTCGATATGCTGCATGGTCAGGATGAAACCATCCTTCCTTGTCTGGCTATGGGCGGTGCTCAAGGCGGTATCGGCGGAACAACAAACTATAATGGCAAAGAACTGGTAGGTATTATCGAAGCATGGAAAGCCGGAGACTTGGAATTGGCACGTGAACGCCAGAACTTCTCTCAGGAAGTAATCAATGTCATTTGCCACTATCGTGGAAACATTGTAGGAGGTAAACGCATCATGAAATTAATCGGTCTGGACTTAGGCAAGAACCGCACTCCGTTCCAAAACATGACAGATGAGGAAGAAGCAGCAATGAAAGCCGAACTGGAAGCAATCAATTTTTTTGAAAGATGTAACAAATAAACCTAAACTAAAATGTTCTCAACAGATTATATAGAGAAATGGTCGGAGTCCTATAAGACAGATTTGACCACTAACATTATGCCATTCTGGCTAAAGCATGGATTGGACAAAGTCAACGGAGGTGTTTACACCTGCGTTGACCGCGACGGCAGTTTGATGGATACCACCAAGTCCGTTTGGTTTCAAGGCCGGTTCGCATTCATCTGCTCCTATGCCTACAACCACATCGAAAAGAACGAAGCAGGGCTGGCAGCAGCAAAAAGCACAATAGACTTTATCGAGGCACATTGCTTTGATGCGGACGGACGTATGTTCTTCGAAGTTACCGCCGAGGGAACTCCGCTGCGCAAGCGCCGTTATATCTTCTCAGAATCATTTGCAGCTATCGCCATGTCCGAATATGCCATTGCATCCGGCGACCAGAGTTATGCTGTAAAAGCATTGGACTTGTTCAAGCGTATGCAGTATTTCATGGAAACTCCCGGAATATTGGCTCCCAAATATTTGGATACCCTTCCCATGAAAGGACATTCCATCACGATGATATTAATTAATGTGGCATCGCGCATCCGTGAAGCCATACAGGACGAGAACTTCAACCAACAAATTGATGCTTCTATCGCCCAACTGCACAAAGATTTTATTCATCCCGAATTCAAGGCATTGCTGGAAACAGTAGGTCCTAAAGGAGAATTTATAGACAGCAACATGGGCCGCACCATCAACCCGGGACACTGCATTGAAACCGCTTGGTTCCTGCTGGAAGAAGCCAAATACCGCAACTGGGATAAGAATATCACCGACTTGGCGCTCACCATCCTAGACTGGTCTTGGGAGTGGGGTTGGGACAAAGAGTTCGGCGGCATCATCAACTTCAAGGATTGCAAAAACCTTCCGCCACAAGACTACTCGCAAGATATGAAATTCTGGTGGCCGCAAACGGAAGCCATCATTGCCACCTTGTACGCATACCTGGCAACCGGAAATGAAAAATACCTTGATATGCACAAGCAGATCAGCGAATGGACTTATGCCCATTTCCCCGATAATGAATACGGTGAATGGTTCGGATACCTCCACCGCGACGGCACACCTGCGCAAATGGCAAAGGGTAACCTGTTCAAAGGCCCGTTCCACATTCCCAGAATGATGATAAAGGGCTATACATTGTGCAACGAAATACTTGCCGCCAAAAAATTACATTCATAAAGCCTCTATCTATTTATCATGAAAAACAGTAAAATTTATCCTTGGGTTGTAGTTGGATTGTTATGGGGTGTAGCCCTGCTGAATTATATGGACCGGCAAATGCTGTCCACCATGAGAGATGCCATGGCGATGGACATTACCGAACTGCAATCCGCCGCCAACTTTGGTCACCTGATGGGCATTTTCCTCTGGATATACGGCTTTATGAGCCCTGTAGCCGGTATGGTAGCCGACCGTGTTAACCGCAAATGGCTCATTGTAGGCAGTTTGTTCGTATGGTCGGCCGTCACCTATCTGATGGGTATTGCCGATACTTATAATGAAGTATTCTTCTTGCGTGCCTTAATGGGCATCAGCGAAGCACTCTACATTCCGGCAGGACTATCATTGATAGCCGATTATCATTCTGAGAAATCGCGTTCACTGGCTATAGGCATCCACATGACGGGTCTTTATACGGGACAAGCCATCGGAGGTTTCGGCGCCACCGTAGCCGCCGCTTTTTCATGGCATACTACTTTTCACTGGTTCGGCATTGTCGGCATTGCTTATGCCGTAATTTTAATGCTTTTTTTACACGAAAAGAAGGATAGAATACAAATCGAGAGAATAAATTCACCTTCCGGCAAAGAAAAAAGCGATTTATTGAAGGGATTATCATTACTTTTCAGTAATATTGCATTCTGGGTGATTCTGCTATATTTTGCAGCCCCCAGTTTACCGGGATGGGCAACCAAAAATTGGTTACCTACATTGTTCGCCGAGAACCTGAATATACCGATGTCACAAGCCGGCCCCATGTCGACTATCACCATCGCGTTATCTTCGTTCATCGGTGTAATAATTGGTGGAACCTTATCCGATAAGTGGGTGCAAAGAAATATAAAAGGACGTGTGTACACGGGTGCCATCGGCTTGGGACTTACTATCCCTTCCCTGCTTTTGCTGGGATTCGGACATAGTTTTGTAGCCGTTGTGGGAGCTGGACTACTTTTTGGCGTAGGCTATGGTATTTTCGATGCCAACAATATGCCTATTCTGTGCCAGTTCGTTTCATCCAAACACCGTGCTACCGCCTATGGCATTATGAATATGACAGGCGTGTTTGCGGGAGCAGCCATTACCGACGTCTTAGGAAAGTGGACAGACGGAGGTAAGTTGGGACTGGGATTTGCCATGTTGGCTATCATCGTGCTTATTGCATTGGTAGTACAATTGACATTCCTCCGTCCTAAGACTGATAATATGGAATAACCCGTATAGTTAACTTAACACTTTAAACTTAAAAAAGAAAAGAACCATGAGAGTAATTATCGAACCTGATTACCAGTCGCTGTCACAATGGGCGGCAAACCATGTAGCTAGTAAAATTAATGCGGCAAACCCGATTCCGGAAAAACCTTTTGTTCTGGGTTGTCCTACAGGATCTTCACCGCTAGGTATGTATAAAGCACTGATAGAGCTGAACAAACAAGGAAAAGTATCTTTCCAGAATGTTGTTACCTTCAATATGGACGAATATGTGGGCTTGCCCGAAGACCATCCCGAAAGCTATCACTCATTCATGTGGAACAATTTCTTCAACCATATTGACATCAAGAAAGAGAATGTACATATCCTGAATGGAAACGCTGAAGATTTGGAAGCAGAATGTGCCAATTATGAAAAGCAAATCGCTGAAATAGGCGGTATCGACTTGTTCATGGGTGGCATTGGTCCTGACGGACACATTGCGTTCAACGAACCGGGATCTTCATTGTCATCACGTACACGTATCAAGACATTGACTACAGATACAATCATCGCAAATTCACGTTTTTTTGATAATGACGTGAACAAAGTGCCCAAAACTTCGTTAACTGTAGGTGTAGGCACTGTTCTTTCAGCCAAGGAAGTGATGATTATCTGCAACGGCCACAACAAGGCTCGCGCCTTGCAACATGCCGTAGAAGGTGGTATCACACAGATGTGGACCATCAGTGCATTGCAGATGCACGAACATGGCATCATCGTTTGTGATGAAGCTGCAACAGCCGAACTGAAAGTCGGAACTTACAAATATTTTAAAGACATCGAAAAAGCTAATTTGTAATTTATGAGAACAAACTTGAGTTCGCAGATCTCTCTGAACAGAGTGTCTACGAAATATTATAAACCCGAAAATGCGGTGGAACGTTCCGTCCTCACCCGTTGCGAAAAGGTGCCTACCGACATCTATGAAACAATGGAAGAAGGTGTGCAGCAGATTGCCAATGAAATTACTGCAAAGATACAGGAACGCCAGCGTGAAGGAAAGTTCTGCGTAATCGGTGCCGGAACCGGCGCTTCATTACGTCCACTTTATGCCGAACTGGTCCGCAAACATAAAGATGAAGGACTGAGTTTTCGCAATGTAGTTATATTCAACCTATACGAATATTATCCTTTGGCATCCGAAGGTGCAGGAAGCAGTTTTTCACAGCTCAATGATTTATTCCTGAGCCAAGTGGATATTGACAAACAGAATGTATTTACCATTGATGGAACCATCCCTCAGGAAGCGGTTATCGAATATTGCCGCCTGTATGAGCAACGTATCCAGACATTTGGTGGCATCGACATCATTCTGATGGGCATCGGTCGCGAAGGTAACATTGCCATGAACGAACCGGGATCCAGCCTCAGCTCTCCTACCCGACTGATTTTGATCGACTCTACCTCGCGTGCAGAAGCTGCACACAATCTGGGTGTAGACAATCTCCCCCCCTGCTCTATCACAATGGGTGTGGCAACCATAATGGCTGCACGCAAAGTGTACCTGCTGGCATGGGGTGATGATAAAGCCGACATTATCAAGAATGCAGTAGAAGATAAAGTAAGCGACACACTGCCTGCTTCCTACCTGCAAATACACAATAATGCAAATGTTTGCATTGACTTGGCAGCCGCTTCTCACTTGACCCGTATCCAGCGTCCTTGGTTGGTAACCAACTGCGAATGGAACGACAAACTGATCCGTAGCGCCATCGTTTGGTTGTGCCAGCGTGTCAAGAAACCTATCTTGAAACTGACCAATAAAGACTATAATGAAAACGGACTGAGCGAACTGCTGGCACTCTACGGTTCTGCTTACAACGTAAACATTAAGATATTCAATGACCTGCAACACACCATCACCGGATGGCCGGGTGGCAAGCCGAATGCAGACGATACCTATCGTCCCGAACGCGCCAAACCATTCCCCAAACGTGTGGTAGCATTCTCTCCGCACCCCGATGATGATGTGATCTCAATGGGTGGCACACTGCGCCGCCTGGTTCAGCAAGGACATGAAGTACACGTGGCTTATGAAACTTCCGGCAACATTGCCGTAGGCGATGAGGAAGTAGTACGCTTCATGCACTTTATCAATGGTTTCAACCAGCTTTTTGATGATAACTCCAACGAAGCCATCAAGAGCAAATATGCTGAAATCAAGAAATTCCTGGCTGCAAAGAAAGAAGGTGATATGGACAGCCGCGACATTCTTACCATCAAAGGCTTGATTCGCCGTGGTGAAGCACGTACCGCATCTACTTTCAATCAAATTCCGTTGAATCGTGTTCATTTCCTTGACCTGCCGTTCTATGAGACCGGTAAGATTGAAAAGAACCCCATCAGCGAAGCCGATGTAGAAATCGTATTGCAGTTGTTGCGCGAAGTAAAACCTCACCAGATTTATGTTGCAGGTGACTTGGCCGACCCGCACGGTACACACCGCGTGTGCACAGACGCCGTACTGGCAGCTATCGACATCGAAAAAGAAGCCGGTGCAGAATGGTTGAAAGACTGCCGCATCTGGATGTATCGCGGTGCATGGGCAGAATGGGAAATTGAGAATATTGAAATGGCCGTTCCGTTCAGTCCTGAAGAACTGCGTGCAAAACGTAACTCTATCCTGAAACACCAGTCTCAGATGGAAAGCGCACCGTTCTTGGGCAATGACGAACGTCTGTTCTGGCAAAGAAGTGAAGACCGCAACCGTGGTACAGCCGAATTGTATGACAAACTTGGTTTGGCATGCTACGAAGCTATGGAAGCGTTTGTGGAATACATTCCTTTATAATAAAGAAACAACCTAACCTAATTTTATACTAACCTTTAACCAAAAACCGAAAATCCCCGATGGATGTGAATCCGTCGGGGATTACTTTTTTCAACCTTCATTAATACCGTAGCCAAACAAAGCAAAATCTCCCAAACAAGGATCTTCGGGAAAGACTTCCGCCAAAGCCCGGGTAATGGCCCTGGCATTATTCAATGTATATGATTTGCTTTTAGTCAGTTCCAGCCTGAAAGCCATTTCACTGACATGAGTATCCAGAGGAATAATCAGTTCGCATGGAGAAAAACGAGTCCAAATACCAAAATCCACCTCCGAACCCCTCCGAATCATCCAACGGAGAAACATATTCAATTTCTTTTGAGGCGCTTTATCCGAAACCCCGAAAAGGCGGCACAGTCGTTGTATCGGCGTACCCTCCGCCACTTCACAAAGCAAGGCGCTCTCCATACTATCGTGTTTACTATAAATGGTATGAAGCCAATAGAAGATCTGAGCCATCCGGTTTTTGGAAACAGTTCGATAGAAAGATTCCCCTCCACACAAATCTGTTTTCCACTTTTCTGAAAGTACATATTGCAAAGGTTTCCGGTCCATCATGCCATCCAGCCATTCCGCCGCTTTCAATATCTGGGGACGTGCACCGAAACTAAGGAATGCAGTAAGGAAACCGCTGATCTCTATGTCAGCTTTCGACTGGTAGCGATGGGGAAACTGCACCGGATCGGAAGATATAAAATCCTTGTTATGATATTGGGAAGCATATTTTCTCAAAAAAGCAGAGATAGAAATACATCTATCTTCAACAAAAGCAGAAAGGATATTTTCTTGCATATACATCTTGTTTAATAATAAAATAAAGTCAGCTTGCAAAAATATAAAAAAAAGAACTAGCTTAGTCCCTCAGCATATCTTCGTAAAATTATCTTAGGCAATATGATCCTGACTTCACTTACATTATCTTCTTGCTTTTTCCAAAATACGATAAAATTCACATAAGCCTTATGCAATCCGTAACCTCTCTCCTGCCACTGTTTTACTATAGACTTAAACTTCATAGAAAAACGTAATATTCCATTCCCTTTTTCATCAGCGCACCCCTCATCATCCATCAATAATAAGGAATCTCCACTCTTCATTTTTTTTATAATATCCTGACGGAAAGAAGAAATAAAAAAATCAAGCCAAATATCTTTATGCGTCAACGAAAGGCACAAATATTCCGGCATAGAATATTCCTTCGCATCCATCTGAAAAATGGTATATTCTTTTGGTATAAAATCTGAATAATAATCATTTAAATGAATAGATAAAGTCTGTTTTGCACGAGTTATAGCAACATATATATTACGCAATCTGCTATCCGGACATTTACATTTAGGATCATCATTCAACAACAAAAAGACATTATCAAATTCTTTGCCTTTAGCCTTATGAATAGTAGAAACACAAATTTCCTCTCGCTTAAGAGAGTAAAAGTCTTCCAATTTAGATTCAAACAAAAAAGCGTCCCAATCCGAACGATACTTACGTTCTTTATAAAGGAGTTCAAATTTTTCAATCATATTCAAACAGACTTCCCATGAAGAAGTATTAAGGAAGCGAGTTTTCAGTCCTTTCTTTGCCGAATCCCAAAGTTCCTCCTCTATCAGACAAGTAGTCGGTGATAATTCCAATAATTCATTAAAGCAACGTATTTCGTTTAAATCAGATAAGCGAAAACCATCATTTGACTGAATCAAATGGGCAGCCATACCTTTTTCTTGCAATAAAAAAGTAACGAGCATCGCATCTTCGTTGGTCAATGCAAGCACACACGTACTACCTGTCAAAGAGGATTCACAAATATTCCTGACCAAAGGAAGTATAAGATTGGCAGATCTATAATGTGTTGTCTGAATCACTCCATTCTGTAACTCCCTGGAAACTATAGTTGAATGTTTCATCCTACCAGACAATTGATTGATAAACAACCCTGCAAACAAAACTAGATTATTTTTACTCCGATAATTCACCAACAATTCATAAATACGTGCTCCATATTTATCTATCAGCATCCGCATATAAGCAGAATTTGCTCCTCGGAAACCATAAATATTCTGATCGTCATCCCCTACGGCAATCACTTTCAGTTCCTCATTCTTCTGTAGTAATGCCTCCACCAAAGCAAACTCCTGACAAGTCATGTCCTGAGCCTCATCCAACACCAAAACAGTCTTAGTAATCCGATTACTTTCCACCTCTCCACTGGTTATCCTCTCCACAGCATCCGATACTACAGACTCTGATTTTTCTAATGTGCCCTGACGGCCCAATAAATCAAAGCAATAAGAATGGAATGTTTTTATTTCTATATATCCCACTGCATTACCAATCAATTTATGTAACCGTTCCCTGAATTCACTGGCAGCCGCTCTAGAAAAAGTGAGCATCAGCAGTTGTTCATGCTTCACATCTTCCATTAATAGCAAAGAGGCTAATTTATGTACAAGTACTTTCGTCTTTCCACTTCCCGGACCTGCCAAAACAACAATATACCCCGGAGCATTATCTTTCACAATAGCCAATTGCGTTTCAGACAATTCACCAAATATCTGTTCATACTTCGAACGGGTCATGCGCAAACTAATTTCATTCTTCCTATGACCCGGAAAGTACTTTTGCAAAAATGAAGAGTTATTAAGGCTGAAATAATCATCCACAAATTGCAAGGCAGCCTGATAATCTTCAACCATTTTCTGTGCATACTCACCGACAATATGTATTTGCTGAATTTTATTCTCGTAAAACAATTCCAGTTTACGATAGTCTTCCTGCTTATACTGTTTCAGATTATTGAGTTCTATTCTATTAACAACAAGCTGATTATACACAACCAAGAAACCTCCTTCAATCTGCAAAGCACCGATACGCGAAAGATAAAAAAGTGTATCTTCCACATCATCCAATGAAACCTTTCGGCGGAACATACTACCCTGACGTTTTTCTTCCTCGTCAAAGCCTTCTTTCAATTCCAACACAGAAAATTCCACCAGCACTTCTTCTGTTGCCGGATTCTCAGCTTGCCCAGCTACTTTACGAAACAAATAATTAATAATAAAGTCTGCTAAAGCATACCTGCGTTCCGCTTTTTCCTCAAAAAGGTTTTGACTTTGACCAATTAATAAAATAGCCACATGGTTTCTGGATGCATCCCGATATTCACGTTTTATCCAATTCTTTTCCGCCCAAAAGTTGATAAGCACTTTCAGTTTGTCAGGACTAATACTCCGCCCCATTTCTTGTTCTGCCGACTCCCTCAACTCTTTCAGATTAAACAAATTTCCCTCCTCCGTAAAAGTTCCAAGCAAAAAACGATCCAAGCGATTGAAGATACGAACTATCTCAAGTGAACGATTACATGATTCGTTCTTCTTTATATATGCAGTCAGATCCCGGGCATCGGCTAATATTTTTTCTTCACGTAATAAGGTAACCACTTGTATCACGTCCTCCCGAGTAATACCCAGATGATCTGAAATATAATCGATACGCGCTTCCGGTATTTCATTATTCTGATGTTTCCGACTTTTTGTTGCTATCAATTTTTTGATAATACGCGTAGCTTGCTCTTTCTGCTTTTCAGAAAACTTTTGGGAAATATTGATTCTGTCAATAGCCTCTTGTGCCGTCTGTGCCAAAATACTATTGGCAAATATATGTGGCATATTTTGTCCACGATGTATATATCCCGCTTCCTCCAAAGCAGCAATAGCTGTCGTAACCCGGGTTTCTACATCAGCTATATTGTCATCCCATCCAGCTTTGCGTGCTATCTCCAGTGCAGATTGCGAAACGGTGGAACGAAAACGAGTAATATCCTTCACCGCTTTCCATACCTGCCGTATTTCTTTAATGTGTAATTTTGTTTGATTCAACAAAATAAAATGCTTGCTCAGATCTTCCTCATTAAAAAGAATAAAACAGTCAGCAGTGATATGTTCGTCACGTCCTGCACGTCCTGCTTCCTGCACGTAATTCTCTAATGAATCAGATATCTCATAATGTACAACCAAACCCACATCTTTCTTATCTACTCCCATACCAAAGGCCGAAGTCGCCACCATCACTTGTACCTCTCCGGCAATAAAAGCATTTTGGTTATCTGTTTTTTCACGTACATCCATTTTACCATGATAAGCTTTAGCCTCAATACCATCTTTAACTAACTGGGCAGCCAGCTCGGAGGCCGTAGCAGTACGAGAAACATACACAATAGTAGGGCAATGATGTTCTTCTATTATCTCCCTAAGACTATTATACTTTTCTCTTTTATCTTCACGCCTAAACACTTTATACCTCAAGTTTGTACGGCTTGTTCCCGCACGGAATAATTCAAAATCAATATCCAGTTTAGCTTTAAAATAATCCTCTATATCCTCTATTACTTTCTGTTTGGCAGTAGCAGTGAAACAAGAAACAGGAATCGGCTGCTCAAGTCCTTTTTTCTTCTGCAATTGTTTTAGAAAATCGCCTATATAGAGATAATCCACTCGAAAATCTTGCCCCCAAGCAGAAAAACAATGTGCTTCATCAATCACAAAGCGGACTATTTTGCGCCCTAATAGCAATCGTTCAATAGTTCTGGAACGTAAAGATTCCGGTGATATATACAAAATAGAAGCGGTTCCTTCCTCTACCCTCTCAAAAGACTTTGCCCGTTCCACAGGGTCCAACAATCCATTAATGGTAACAGCATCTGTAATGCTATGTTTTCTTAAATTATCCACTTGGTCTTTCATTAAGGATTGTAATGGAGAAATAACAACAGTCAAACCTTTCACCATATCTCCATTCATAAGTGCCGGAACCTGAAAAGTGATGGACTTGCCACCTCCGGTAGGAAATACAGCCAAAAGAGATTTTCCCTTAACGGCTACCTCTACTGCCTGGGCCTGCAAAGGTATGTTATCATAAAGCCTATAAGAATCAAAACCGAAATATTTTTTTTAATCCCAAATGGATATCAAAGGCTTTATTACAATAAGGACATCCCGTGATACAGAGTGTATTCCTCAACTGGTTCATCAACTTGTCTACAGCAGGAAAAGCATGAAGTACCCAAGGAGGAGTAATTGAATAGCGGTCTTTACAATTAATCAATGCTAATGTATAAGCTAATTCCAAAGGATAATGCTCTACCAGATCAGCCAATGGGGCCGACTCACATATTTCTCCATAGAATCTATCAGACAAAATATCCAATAAATGTTCTTTTTTATCCGGATGATAATCCATAAACAAGAAAAAAGCTTGGAACTCTACTGTATTTTTCAAAAGACGGAAATAAACATACTTCAAGTCCTCATCCAATTTTTCAAAAGTATCCACTTCCTCTCTAAATAATTCAAATGCTTTGATAGAATCATTCAATGGATTGCTTAAACTATCCGTAAGCAGTTTGTCATCTTTAAGAAGACGATGATAAGGGCGTTCGGGAAACAATAAAGGAGAAAGATAAAGCGTATCTATTACTCGAGGAAGTGAGCAATCACTTTTTTCGTATAAAGGAGCCAGATAATTCAGATCATGTTTTAAGATATTATGTCCTCCTATATATTCCACTGGTTTCAGAAAATCAAGTAACCGTTCAAATGAATTTTCATGAAAATTCGCTCCTCCCTCACGTACTGCCCCCATATCCACTATTCGTGAATGACCTGGAATAACTTCTAAATCTACAAATGCTATATTCTTCATAATAAGATTCTATTTTACAAAGAAACGAAGAAAAAAAAGCAACAGCAAGCAGAATTATCAAATAATTATTCAATTATTTACTTTTATTGCTACTTTATCCTTTCTATACTCTTTAGGTGAAATACCCACATATTGTTTGAAATACTTTCCAAAGAAAGACTGTGTAGGAAAATTCAGTTGATTGGCTATCTCCTTTATACTTAGATCAGAGCCTTCCAGCAATCGCTTGGCTTCGGTTATCACCATCTGCACAATCCATTGCAAGGCACTACTCCCCGATTTCTCTTTTATAATAGTAGAGAAATAACGTGGAGTGATATGCTGCATCTTTGCATAAAAAGCCACATCCCGTTCTTTGCGATAGTAACGAAACAAGGACAACATGAAGTTTTGAAAGACAATATCTTTCTTACTCTGCGGCAAAGGCTGCAAAGGTTGGTTAATGAAATACATATTCAGCACTTCATAGCAAAGTGTCTGTCCCATTGATTTTATCAATTCCAACTTCAAGTGTTGGTACTGTGCATCCTTCTGACTATCTTCCGTCTTTATTCTTTCCCACAGGTTCTTCAGCAAATACTCCAAATGCGCGCATTGTTCCTTAGACAACGAAATACACGGATGTTCCCTCATAAATAGCTGGTTCTCCACATTCATCACCCTATTAACAATCGGAATCAGATAATCCAAGTCCACTTCAACCATAATTCCTTCGGCATCCTCACTCTTATGCAGCAAACGCACCAAAGAAGAAGCCATATAAATATAGATATCCCCAGGCTTGATATGATAAGGCTTATCACCCAAAGAAACATCCACGCTCCCCCGGCGACAAAAGAAAATGCCACACTTATTACATGTGGAAATGATTTGTCCGTCCATAAACATATCAAGTGTATCACCGGAAATCAATAACCACTGAAAAGGCATCTGTTGTTCTATCATATGCTTATCTCATTTAGTAATTCTCTGCAAAATAAATACAAATCGCAAAACTTTCCGCCTATTATTCAACTAAAAATATACAAATCGAACAATTTATCATTCATTTCAACCTTTTCTATCTTCTTCGTTCGGGATAACTTTGCACACGGAAACTAACATACTTAAATTATGAAACAAATTCATTTCATTCTAACAGGTATTTCTCTCATCTTATTGACTTCCTGCGCCCAACGTGCCAAGGAAACCAAAGACTATCAAACAGTAAAAATAGACACGGTCATTTCTGCTGACGAACAAACTTTCCTGCAATATCCGGGAAAAGTAAAAGCTGCACAAGATATCAGCCTTTCATTCAGAGTGAGCGGCACCATCAACAAAATATATGTAGAAGATGGAACGCATGTGCACGAAGGACAATTACTGGCCGAACTGGACCCTACAGACTACCAAGTGCAACTGGATGCAACAGAAGCCGAATACCAACAAGTGAAAGCCGAAGCGGAAAGAGTTATCGCCCTCTACAAAGAAAACGGTACGACTCCCAATGCCAACGACAAAGCAGTATATGGATTGAAACAGATTACAGCCAAGTATAAACATCATAAAGACCAACTGGCATATACCCGTCTCTACGCCCCCTTTAACGGATACGTGCAAAAACGCCTGTTTGAAGCGCACGAAACCGTAGGAGCCGGCATGCCCATCATTTCTATGATCAGTGCAGGTACTCCCGAAGTGGAAATCAATCTTCCGGCAGCCGAATACATCCGCCGTGAGCAATTCAGCTGCTATCATTGCACATTCGATATTTATCCGGGACAGACTTATCCGTTAAAACTGATAAGTGTCACCCCCTAAAGCGAATGCCAACCAACTATATACCATGCGCCTACAACTGATGCCCGACCACAAACCCGTTCCCTCACCCGGAATGAATACCATGGTCACCATCTACTGCGACACAGACCAGGCAAATACACTGTCAGTCCCCACCAATGCCATTCTGCAAAAGAATGAGAAATCATATGTATTCGTTTACAATCCATCCGAACAAACCGTACATAGCCGCGAAGTATTCCCCTTCCGCCTGCTGAATAACGGACGCAGCCTCATTACTTCCGACCAACTGAAACCGGGAGAACAGATTGTATCCTCAGGAATACACCACATTAAAGACGGAGATACCGTGAAACCGTTGCCACTCATCACTAAAACCAATATAGGAGGACTATTATAATGGATATAAGTAAATGGGCATTCCATAACCGCAACCTGATTTACTTTCTGGTAGCCGTCCTGCTGCTCGGAGGCGCTTTCTCCTGCTACCAGATGAGTAAACTGGAAGATCCCGAAATAAAGGTAAAACTTGCCATGGTGGTAACCACTTATCCGGGAGCCTCCGCCCATCAGGTGGAGCTGGAAGTGACGGATATACTCGAAAAGAATATCCGCACCATGGGGAATATAGATAATATAGAAAGCTATTCCTATAATGACCTGTCACTGATACAAATTGAATTATTGAGCACAGTGCCCGATGATGAAGTGGAACAATGCTGGGATATGCTGCGCCGCAAAGTAAGCGATACCCGCGCCTCCCTGCCCGAAGGGGCAAGCACCCCGATAGTGAAAGACGACTTCGGAAATGTATATGGCATGTTTTACGCATTGACAGGCGATGGTCTTTCCGACAGGGAACTGTCTGATTATGCCGAACTGATAAAACGCGAAGTCAACGACCTGGAAGGTGTAGACCGGATCGAACTATACGGCAAGCGTGCCGAGTGCATCAACATCTCCCTGTTGCAAGACCGCATGGCAAACCTCGGCGTAAAACCTGCCGAAGTCCTTGCCACACTGAACGGGCAGAACAAAACCACCTACACAGGCTATTATGACAATGGCGACAACCGCATCCGCGTAACGGTAAACGACAAGTTCAAGACCGTGGAGGATATTGGACAAATGTTGATCCAAGGCCACGACGACGACCAACTGCGCCTAAGGGACATCGCACAAATAGAAAAAGGCTACGAAGATCCCACCCGCAACGAAATGCTCTATGACCAACAACGTGCAATAGGCATCCTGATTGCCGCCACCAGCGGTTCGGACATTGTAAAAGTGGGACACACAGTAGACGCCAAACTGGCACAACTCAAAGTCGACCGCCTGCCCGCCGGAGTAGAATACCACAAAATATTCTACCAACCGGAACGTGTAGGCAACTCATTGGGTACATTTGTCATCAACCTGATAGAATCAGTCATTATCGTAGTTCTTATCCTGATGATTGCGATGGGTTTCAAAAGTGGGCTCATCATAGGAATTAGCCTGGTAATCACTGTATTCGGGTCATTCCTGTTTCTCTATTCCGCAGGCGGAACCATGCAACGCGTATCCCTTGCCGCCTTTGTACTGGCAATGGGTATGCTGGTAGATAACGCCATCGTTATTATCGACGGAATATTGGTAGACCTGAAAGCCGGGAAAGACCGGATGGAAGCTATGACCGCCATCGGACGACAGACCGCCATGCCTTTGCTGGGTGCCACACTGATTGCCATTATCGCTTTCCTACCTATTTATATGTCGCCCGACACTGCGGGAGTTTATACACGCGACCTTTTCATCGTACTGGCGGTATCCCTGTTGCTGAGTTGGATACTGGCATTAATGCACGTTCCATTGATGGCAAACCGCAGGCTTCACCCTGCCGCAGACACCAACAACAGCGAAAAACGTGTTTATAAAGGACGTATTTACGCCGCCCTCCGGGCAGCACTCCGCTTCGGGCTGGCACACAGATGGAGTTTCGTCTTCACCATGGTTGCCTTATTGCTCCTTTCCGCTTTTGGCTACAGGTATATGCGACAAGGCTTTTTCCCCGATATGGTTTACGACCAACTCTATATGGAATACAAACTGCCCGAAGGAAATAACTACACCCGCGTGGAACACGACCTGGCTGAAATAGAAACTTACCTGAAAAGCCGCAAGGAAGTCACCCACGTCACCGCCTCCATAGGCGGAACTCCGGGACGTTACAACCTGGTGCGCAGTGTAGCCAATCCATCCCTTGCCTACGGAGAACTGATAATAGACTTCACTTCTCCCGATGAATTGGTAAACAACATGGATGAAATTCAGTCTTACCTGTCCAAAGCCTATCCGGATGCTTACGTCAAGCTGAAACGATACAACCTGATGTTCAAGAAATACCCCATCGAGGCATAATTCCTTGGGCCGGACCCTGCCGTACTGCATCAACTGGCAGACAGCGCCCGCACCATCATGGAGAACACTCCGGAAGTATGCCTTATCACCACCGACTGGGAACCACAAATCCCCGTCCTGACCATTGAATACGACCAACCCGCCGCCCGTGCTTTGGGCTTGAGCCGTAACGATGTCAGCATGCCATTGCTTACCGCCACCAGCGGCATCCCCATCGGTGCCTTTTATGAAGGCATCCACAAAAACAACATTTACCTGAAATGCCTTGACGAAGAAGGGCAACCGATAGAGAACCTGGGCAATACACAGGTATTTTCTTCCATCCCCTCACTGAACGGGCTGTTAAGTACGGAGATGATGGTAAAGCTGCAATCCGGCACGCTTTCCAAAGAAGACTTGATAGAAAGCATCATGGGAAGCACCCCGTTGAAACAAATCAGCAAAGATGTGGATATCAGATGGGAAGATCCCGTAGTGCCCCGTTACAACGGGCAACGCAGCCAGTGTGTGCAATGTTCTCCCTCCCCCGGCATAGAGACCGAAAAGGCACGACTTGCCGTTGCCGGCCAGATAGAGCAAATACACCTGCCGGACGGATACTCACTGGTGTGGCAAGGGGAAAAGATAGCCAGTAACAAATCCATGAAGTATCTGTTCAAGAACTTCCCGTTAGCCATCATTCTGATGATTGCCATTCTGATCATGCTGTTCAAGGATTACCGGAAACCTGCCATCATCTTCTGCTGCATCCCCATGATTCTTGTCGGAGTGGTAGCGGTGATGCTGCTCACCGGAAAGGTGTTCAACTTTGTAGCCATCGTGGGCACATTGGGATTGATAGGTATGCTTATCAAGAACGGTATCGTGCTGATGGACGAGATTACTTTGCAAATCAACCAAGGTATAGAACCCATCACCGCCCTGATAGATAGTTCGCAAAGCCGTCTGCGCCCTGTAATGATGGCATCGCTGACTACCATCCTGGGCATGATACCGTTGCTGGCGGATGCCATGTTTGGTTCGCTGGCGGCAGCCATCATGGGAGGATTGCTGTTCAGTACTCTCATCACGCTGCTCTTTATACCTATATTATATGCATTATTCTTTCACATAAAACAGACTGACTGATGAAAAAGATAACTATCATTCTATATTCCTTATTTTGCTCACTGCCTTTGCTGGCACAAGAAACACTGAGCCTGAAGGAATGCCGGGAAATGGCACTGAAATACAATAAGGAAATAGCAGCTTCCGTGAAACAAACGGAAAGTACCCGTTACACCGTAAAGAGTTACAAAGGAAATTTCTTCCCCAACTTCACTGCCAGCGGAACAGGGCTTTACAGCAACGCAGACGGAAGTTATGGAATAGCAGGCGGCAACCTGCCCACCTTCCTGCCCGATGCTACCGGACAACCCGTTCCCAATGGCGGTTTTGCTTACTTTCCGGGCATCAACCTGGATTACAAAATAGGCTGGGTCTATATGGGCGGCGTACAAGTGGAGCAACCGCTTTACATGGGCGGCAAAATCCTCTCCGCCTACCGAATGTCTGTACTAGGCAAGGAAATGGCACAAATGAATGAAACCCTGACTGCCACCGAAGTGATTCTGAAAACAGACCAAGCCTACGCCCTGGTAGTAAAGGCAAAAGAAATGAAAACAGTAGCCGACAAGTATAACGCCTTCCTCGCCGAACTGAAAAAGAACGTGGAAAGTGCCCACAAGCATGGACTGAAACCACAAAACGACGTACTGAAAGTACAAGTAAAGCTGAACGAAAGCGAACTCAGCATACGCAAAGCAGAGAACGCCTTGCGGCTGGCAACAATGAACCTCTGCCACCTCATCGGAAAGCCCTTAACTTCCGACATCCGCGTTTCCGGAAACTTTCCGGAGATTAAACAGGACTTGGAAATACAAGTCCTGGATATTACCGCCCGTCCCGAATACGGCATTCTGGACAAACAGGTAGCCATAGCCAAGCAGCAAGTAAAGCTGAACCGCAGTGAGCTTCTCCCCAAAATCGGTGTAAGAGGCTCCTACGATTACGTCCACGGGCTGGAGATAAACAAGGAGAACTTGCTGGATAAAGGAAGTTTCTCCGTACTTCTGAATGTAAGCGTTCCACTCTTTCACTTTGGCGAACGAAGCAACAAGGTACGCGCCGCCAAAGCCAAATTGGAACAAACCCGCCTGCAACAACAAAATATGAATGAGCAGATGTTACTGGAACTGACCCAAGCTGCCAATAACCTGGATGAAGCCAAGTTGGAAAGTGAACTCCCCAACCGCTCCCTGCAACAGGCGGAAGAAAATATGAGAGTCAGCAAAAGCCAGTATGAAGTAGGATTGGAAACGCTTTCAGACCATTTGGAGGCACAGGCTTTGTGGCAACAGGCTTATGAAACAAAAGTGGATGCCCATTTCCAGCTTTATCTGAACTATGTGGAGTACTTGAAGGCGACGGGTACGCTATATGAAAGGAAATAAACATAGTTATCGATTATAGTCGATAGAATTGTTCCTATTCTATCGACTATAATCGACAAAATACACTATATTTGCTCCCATAAAATCATCAACACTCAAATACATAAACAGATGAAACACATTCTTTTATTCGGCCTATTACTTGCATTCACCGTTTCATGCAAAAACAATACTACAACTACTCCCACAGCCACATCGGAAGATGCTAAGAGTAAAGAGATAAAACGCCTGTTAGAAGAAGCAAACCATCTATGGTCTCCTCCTGCCGACAGCAGTTTCACTTTAAATAATAGTACCACCGAACATATTTCCATCAACGACAAAGAAATCTGGGCAAAACTGGACAGTGCATTAGCCATTGATTCTACTAATATCAAAGCATATCTAGCAAGAACTAACTACCTGATTGCTTGCAAGAAATTCCAGGAAGTCCTTCCTATTCTTAGAACAGCAGAAAAGAAAGCACCTTTTAATGCTGAATTATGGTCTATGAAAGCCGTATTCGAAGATTACTATGGAGATAGCCTTGTCGCACAAAAGAATTATCGGTCAGCAGATTCTGCCTATGCCATTTATATAGAGCAATATGCAACAGACTCCATTGCATATCCTGCCTATCGCATGAGCCGGGCTCTAAATATGGCATTAATGACTGATAACTTTACACCTTTTGAAGAAGAATTAAAATTCACTCAAAAGGTATTTCCCAAAAGTTGGGGAGGCATAGACAAGAATTTCTTTGGCAAAAACAAGAAAGACTTCTTTAATAAGTTCTTTAATGGTCAGGAATATAAGTCAAAGGATGACATAATGCCACAAGAATAATCGCACCATAACACTGACACTATGGTTTCACGCCTTGGCATGAAGTGTTTCATACAGAGTAGTTTGGTATTCCAAGTTTTTTTTGTTTCTTTACCGCCGAAAATAAAGCAGCGCTCGGAAAGCCACAACATATTTCCGTTATGAATGCATAAAGAGGGATAAACAAAAACCATCTTACTATTACTAATTACCAGAAAACTCAAAGAAATGAAACGTATTGTCTTTTTAGATTATGTGCGCGTATTTGCATGCTTCCTTGTTATCGTTGTACATGCCAGTGAAAACTTTTATGGTGCTCCCGGTTCTACGGATATGGCAGGACCGCAGTCCTATCTATCCAATGAGGCCGACCGCTTGTGGGTAGCCATACATGACGGTTTCTCACGTATGGCAGTCCCCCTGTTCATGATTGTTTCCGCCTATCTTCTTGTGCCCATGAAGGATGAAGAAACCATGTGGCAATTCTACCGCCGACGCTTCACCCGCATCCTTCCGCCTTTTATCATTTTCATGGTATTATACAGCACTCTGCCTTTGCTATGGGGACAACTAGATGGGGAAACGTCAACAAAAGATTTATCAAGAATATTGCTAAACTTTCCCACGCTGGCCGGACACCTATGGTTTATGTATCCCCTTATCAGCCTTTACCTGTTCATCCCCATCATCTCTCCATGGATAAAGAAGGCCACGGCTAAAGAAGAACGTTTCTTCATAGGGCTATTCGCATTATCAACCTGCATGCCCTACCTCAACCGATGGTTTGGTGAAGTGTGGGGACAATGTTTCTGGAACGAATACCATATGCTGTGGTACTTCTCCGGTTACTTGGGATACCTCGTACTGGCTCATTACATACGTGTAAATCTCACATGGAATCGGTCCAAACGTCTCTCCATAGGAATCATCTTAATGGTGGTGGGCGCCGCACTCACCATTTACTCATTCTATGTTCAGGCCATACCCGGCGAGACACACTCCACACCCGTCATAGAGATAGGATGGGCATTCTGTACCATTAACTGTGTGATTCTCACAGCGGGCACATTCCTTATGTTCTCATGCATAGAGCGCCCCAATTCTCCACGGCTCATAACAGAAATGTCGAAACTCAGTTACGGCATCTACCTTATGCACATATTCTGGTTAGGATTATGGGTAGGTGTATTCAAGTACACGCTGGAACTGCCCACCGTTGCCGCCATACCTTGCATTGCGGTGACTACATTCATCTGCTGTTTCATTACAACAAAGATTATCTCGTATATACCGGGCAGTAAATGGATCATAGGATAAACGCCCAAGAATAATAGATATTACGGGGAAAGGAGAAAACAACAGATCTCTTTTCCCCGTTTTTTTATTCGGCACCTCCAAGAGTTTTAGTTTTCTGCTACCACTACTACCACTATTTATCTTCAAGCGTCGATGAATAAAGGGTTTGATTCAGTGGTGGTAGTAGATTTTCCATAAGGTAAAAAGCATCTTCTACCACCACATTTTTGCCTATTTTTCAAGATAAAGCACGAAAAAGAATCAATCTTCGGACTCATTTTGAGGTTTGCGCAACACATACACCACGTGCGAGTGCTTCCCTTCCCTAGCCAATTTCTTTTCTTCATTCCACTTTCTCAGCTCATTGTCCGCCGTGGTGCGCGCCAGTCCCAACCACTCCGAATAAGCCAGACGAGTAATAGAACCATGCTCCTGCAAATAAGAACGTAACAAATCCCACCGTTGCTCTTTAGTGTACTTCTTCACTGTGGGCATAAAGCCGAATTCAGCACGGAGAATGTTCGTTTCCATGCGCACCCGCTTCACTAAGTCCGGCACAGGACGGAAGTTCACCTTCTTTATCTCAACGGAAGCCGCACGTATCTCCTTCCTGTCCGTCACTTCGCGCGAAGCCAAGCCAAGTGAGAACGTTCCCAATTCGTCCAACCGCACATTCTGTCCGGCACGAAGATGAGACACAATGGCATCCGTCACCTCCTGCAACGCACCCAGCACACATCCCGATGAAAACGAACTGTGTTTTACCACCTCCTTTATTATATCTTCGGTAGTTATCGTTTCCCTCACCACCACTGCCGGATAGAGCACCGGTTTGCCATCCTTTTCCTTGAAAGGATTTTCCTTGAAATCGTATTTTATATCCATTACTAAAAGATTATATCCATAAGAGTAAGCCCTCGACGCCTTATGGGTAAGGGTTTTCGATTATTCACATTCTATCTCCCAAGGCTTGGGAGTTAACTCCATAGTCTTAGGATTTAAATCCCAAGCGTTGGGATTTAAATCCATAAGGTTAGGAGATAGAAGTTGACGGTACAAAGATACTTATTCTTTAGGTAAGAAAGGCTTAAATGAAAGGAAAAAACAGGTTATTTTGAAATATAGATGATCAGACAAAATAGTATTTTTAGAGGTATTATACTGATACCGATAAATTATCAGAATGATGTGATAAGAACTAAAAATAGAAAGTTGAAAGAAATAGCATAAATTGACCTAAGGACGCAGCTTACATATTAAGAAATGAACTTCCGCATCATATTATTTTTAACCGGCTACTTAATGTCAGGTGGCTAACCGACCATTAGGGTGATTTATCCTTTTGCTATTAGTTTATTCATCATTTATATCCATAAATTACAAATGTATGTTCGTCTTCTTTCTCAAACGGTATATGACACTGATGAAGAACATCCAGCAATATATCAGATTTATCTATGATTTCAGGCTTTACTAATCTTCCTCTGTAAATTTCAAATAAAGGCTGAATAGCCATCCATTTAATATTAAAGAATGGTGGTGGAGCGTATTCCCAATTTCCATATAAGAGTTCCCAATCCCCTAAATAAGTCGGTACTTTTCCAAATACAGGAAGATATTCAATCTCATCAGTCAATAACTGAACACTGTATGCCGGTTTAAATCCTGTTATGGATAGAATTGCAGTTTGCAGTTTTAGCCATTTCGCGTCATTCATTATAGAGGATAGCCGTTTCTGCCTAATTATCAATTCAACTTCCTCTTTTAATCCTGTGCAGTTAGAATTGATAAATTCCTTATATTGAGCATAAATAGTATTTATATCATGTTTCTCCATACATTTATTTTGATTCAAATGAGTTGCTTTAGTATTTTGGCCATTCTTTTTATTTAAGAGTTACCACCATCAGAACCGGATTATCATCTTCCTGCAACCCCTTCAAGGCCTCATGCTCCAAGATGGAAGGTTCCTTCTCGGCGAGCTTGAATATAGCTTCGGCAGTAAAGACCTTCAGCAACGTATGATCATCTAATGCAACCGTCGGAATGAAATCAAACAAATGATTGAGATCATCCTTTAGGGTTCTATCTGCTACGGTATAACACTCGCCACTCCGTTTATCATAAATAGCCAACTGTCCCTTTACGCTATTATCCCCTGCCCATGCCTCATAAGGAATAAATAAATAATCGGCTGTCTCAATAGGATGGATCGCAAGGTAAGGAGCAGCCAATTCTGCAAACTTTTTATTATCTCCCAATACTTCAAAACGATATTCCAATGGCAGATGGTACTTGCCCAAATCAACCAAATAACGGGGAATAAGTGCCTCCTTTGTTACAGTAAAAATAGTATCATTATAGTTCTCACGATAGCAGATGTCACTTCCACATCGGTACATAAAACGATCATTGGACGAACCAATCATATATGCCATTCCTTCTTTTACCGTGAACAGGTCGTAACGAGGATAGGCACGAAGCGTATCTCCGTGATTATTAGTAATCAAGACACGGTTCTTTACCTGCCCATTTGAATTATACAAAAAGCGGAACGCAGTAGTATTATTCAGCATCTTGAACTGGAAATCCTTATAACCGGCAGGAAGTGAATGAAGAAATTCTCCGGTTTCTATATCATATACATTTATCCTGTTGTCACTAGAAACAAAAAGTTGCCGGGAATCATCCCTAACGTCTATATCTGTAATCCAACTATATTCACCAGGACCCTGCCCCACGCTTCCAATATTGCGGACAAACTTTCCATTCAATGAGTATTGAAGCAGGCTTTTCCCCATTGCCAAAAAGAAATATTGTTTTGAACGGATTATCTTGTTATCCCATAGGTTCCCAATCAGACAGTTCGTATCTGTTTCCAAGGGGATGTACTCCACTTTCTCCGCCAAGTCGCTCAATGCAACCTTTCTTTCTTCTTCAATGCTTGCTTCCAAAGGGATTGTTACCAAGCCTGTTTGAGCTACGGAGTGTGTTTTAGGTTTCCCGCCACAAGAGCAAAGCATGGCTACTACTGCCAATGACAATGCGGATAAAAATAGCTTTTTCATATCAATTTAGATTTTGTGAATGGGTTATGATTATGGCAAAAGTAATTAATATCCAAAGAAATACACCAGTTCCTCCTATAAATAATCAGAAAATATATATTTTTGAGAAAGCAGGTGTAACTATTCCGTCCGTTTACCGACTAACCTAATAAAAAACACCTTGAAAGAAGATGAGCATAGAACAGGAATTTGCAGATCGGCTATTGCAATACAAGCACATTATATATAAGGTATGCTTTATGTATGCTGACAATAATGATGATGTGAACGACCTATTTCAAGAGTCGGTATTCAATATATGGAAAGCATACAAAGGTTTCCGGGGAGACAGTTCGTTTGTAACCTGGGTCTATCGCATCTCGCTGAACACGTGTATTTCTGACCTTAGAAAGAAAAAGAAGTACGACTATGTTCCTTTGGAACAACAGGTAGATGTGTTGGAGGATTGCGAGCACAACGAAATGCTGAAAGAAATGTACACCCTGATCAAGCGGTTGAATAAAGTAGACCGTATGTTCATCTTGCTTTGGCTGGACGAAAAATCTTATGACGAGATAGCCGAAATAACCGGAACGAGCCGCAATAATGTCGCGATAAAATTGTACCGCATCAAAGAGAAATTAAAAAATATGTCGAACTTGTAATCATATAATAATATGGAACCGGAAGAATTACAAAAAGCGTGGAAGGAGTTGAATGAACGGGTCGGGCAGAATGAACTGGTTCATCAGCAACAGATTATAGAAATGCTGTCACGGCAAAAAGAAAGCTGTTTGCAGAAAATGATAAGAGTGGATAAAGCAGCCTGCCTATTTATATTGGGAGTTACGATTCTGATACTTGTTGACTTTATTCACTTGAACGGGCAATTATTGTATTGGCCGGTATGCTTTGGCCTTCTTTTTTATGCACTGGGGGTTAACTTTACGTGCCTTATGTTACTGGTAAAGATAAAGAAAGAGACTAATCTTGAAGTACAAATAAAAAATGTGCTTCGGTATAAAGCATTGATTAACAGGAGCTATATCATCGGGTACTTATTGGTTATACCATTTATCGGCGTGCTCCTTTATACGTATCGCCATCTCTGGTGGTTTACATTCATATTCTGTACCCTGATGCTGATAGGTATATTGACAGATTATTTTCTGTTTCATTATTTTTCTGACAAGATTAAAGAGTTTACGCGGGTTAATAAGGAATTAATGGAATTAAAGGATAAGAAATACTGATTTATGTTCCAGCTATATCTTCGGCTTCGCCTGAAAAACTTTGGAAGGATAGTCCTGGAATTGGGAATATTCAGAATAGTCTTTCTCGCCATCGTGACAATGCTTGCCACGATGGTGTTGTTCTTTGCAGAGAACCGGCTGGCAATTCCTGTTATATGCATCTTTCTATTGGGCAGTTACCACAACTTACGGAAAGACAAGGAATTTCTGCGCACATTAACAGCACAACTTCCGGTCTTTCTGATGAAAGAATACGTATTGATAGCACTACCTTTTGCAGTTATGGAAATGGTAAAAGGCAGATACATAGACGCTGTCGCTTTATGTCTGTTTGCCGGGGTACTGCCTTTTATCAAGGAAGTAAAGATGAGGCAAAAGCCGATCCGCCTGCCTTTACTTTATAAAGGAGGATATGAGTATATAAGGATGTTTCGCCAAGCTATCTGGCTATATGCATTACTGCTCCTTTTCTCCATCATGGGAGCCATACATGGAAATGTCAGAATAGATAAAGTCTGCCTCATTCTTTGGGGATTGGTACAGGCTTCGGGGTATATGCAGAGTATGGAGGACAGTTACCTGCTTCATTTCAGAAATTTCAGAACGATATGTTTCTTCCAACTAAAAAGTATCGCATGGAATACATTCATAACCTCCGCCCCTTTGGGTATCACACTTATACTTTTCAGCAGGCAGTGGAATGAAGTGTTCTTCTTTCCGGTATTTTACATAGCTATTATTCTTTACACAATGGGCATCAGCATGTTACGACATATTATTCGTTCACAGGTGTTGCTGTTCATGGTGCAGTTCATTCTATTGTTGCCTTTTTATTTAGGTTCACTCTTTGTTCCTTATCTTTTATTGCCGGAAGTGGCAATTACTTTATTATTAATATATTATGCGCACAGAAATATAAAGACACTGTTATGATAGAAATTACCGATTTACATAAAAACTTCGGCAGGGTACATGTACTGAATGGCATTCATCTGAATTATGAATCCGGCAATATTTATGGACTGGTAGGTGAAAACGGGGCGGGGAAAACCACTCTGTTTAATTGCATCATGGGAATGTATGACTATACCGGAAATATCATCAAAGACAAGGTTCTGAACATAGGCTATCTATCCGCCTCCGCTTTCTTTTATTCCCAAATAACCGGACTGGAACATTTGGAGTTCTGCATGAGGGCCAAAGGACTGGACATAGATGCTGATTCCATAAAACATTTCAACGAGATATTCCAGCTTCCTCTTGACAGGTATGCGGCCGAATACTCTACCGGAATGAAAAAGAAACTGGCATTTATGGCACTGTTGTTGCAAGATAATGATGTATATATTCTTGATGAACCTTTCAACGGGGTGGATTTAAAAGGTTGCATCCTGATGAAAAAACTCATACAGGAGTTGAAAGAGGAAGGAAAAACAGTTATTGTTTCTTCCCACCTCATCTCGTCTTTGAGGGAGATATGCGATAGGATCCATTATCTGAATGATGGAATTATTTACAAAGAATACCGTCAGGAAACAACTGCCGAAATAGAGCAGGACATCTTGCAAAAGATGAAGAACTGATTACCATTGGTATTGTGCAGATACCAAAAATTCACGCGGACGAAGTTTTACCCATGAAGTATAACTCTGCACGGCAGAATAGAGTGTATAACTATACTGCTTCTTATTAAACAGATTCATGACGGAAGTCGTAAAGCGCCATTTCCCAGCTTTGTGCACCAAAGAGGCATCTGCCAGCCATGTATTCAAATGCTGGGTTTTGCTAAGGTCATTGTAAAAATGTTCTCCTGATAGACGGAGGTCGGTGTCATGGAAGCCGAAGCTGAGAGTGAGCCGTTGGGATACATCCCATAGCGGGTCCAGGCGGGTGTCCTCTCCTATCTTTGAAGAACCACAACTGATGATTGCCTTATATTCCGCTTCAAAAAGTGAAGATGGCGCCCATACAATCTTTGGTTCGGCTCGCAGATAGTCGTAACGGTAATCTTGGATGAGTCCTTCATTCAACTGTTTTCCTTCATTTCGGCTTAATGTCAGTTCCAGTGAAGTCTTTAAATTCCAGTCATATACTCCTTTAGAAAGGACAGAGTTTAAGGTATAGTTGCGGGATGCGTTATTTTGTTTGTTCGATGATAATTGGAATATGCCGTCCGTATAGTTACGCTCGGTTATCAGGTTGCGGCGGGTGTGCGAATATGCCACGGATGCAGTCCAGAAGAACTCTTTGATTGTGTTCTTGTATTCCAGGTACATGGAGTAAAGTTGCCGGGTACTTTGGGGTACGATGCCGGAGTTGAGTATGGTTGTGCGGTAATCTGCTTGGTACATAGAAGGATAAATATCGTTCAATGCACCCTCCGTCTTGTCTATATTTCCTGATAAATACATTTTCCACCGGGGGGTGAATTTATAGCGGAAAAAGAGAGAAGGGTTGATGTAGAAACGGCTGTATGACTGAGTGGGGAAGCGGCTCCATTGGGCTGTTGCCGAGGCGGTGAGGAGGAAGTTATTCTTCTCCCACTCCATGCGCGGGGCGGCATAGAGCATGTAGCGGTTGGCGGAATAATGGTTTTCTTGTTTCACCGAAGAAAGTTCTCCACGAAAGCCGCCGGTTAATTGGTAGTTTACTCCATTCTTTTTACGCATCCAGTAAAGGGAATTGTCGGTATAGGCATTGCTTACATTCATCTTTTCCACCGTAGGGGCAGACCCATGTGTCTGCCCGAATGCATCCGGCAAAACATTTTTTCTATCCAGAATGTTATCGGGCGGACACACGGGTCCGCCCCTACGGGGAAACGATAACGAGTTGTTTTGGGGAGTTAAATTTTCCAGTCCCACGGTGGATGATAACGCTAATGAAGATGGCAAATAACTATACCTGATATACGAACGGATTCCCCACGTATATCTCTCCTTGGTATAGAGCTGACTGAAATAATTCTTTATCTCCACCTGTGAATTCTTGATCCGCTGAGAAACCATTTCATCCCCTGTGATAGATGACAGTCCATCTTTCCATGCCCCGGTAAAGGTCAGATTCTCACGGATATAATACGTATTTGTGTTATTCTCAAAATTCAACTCTCCATTCAGGCAATCCGTCCTCAAGCGATAATCCTGATTATTAATTGTATGAATGGTGTCTTGTGCAAAATAATACGTTTCATCACTCCCCCGTTGTTGTGTACTGCGGTCATGAGTATAACCCAGTTGAAAACGCAACTGCCTGTCTTCATCCAAACGATACAAACGATTGGCAGAAGCCGTATGCGTTTCATTAAAAAGCAACCGTTGTTGTGACAAAGGCATAGTGAGTTCGGGCAAAGACAGGAATACAGGTATCTCGCTATCCGCCACCCTGTCAAAGCTGTTTCCCATTGCCAGCTTCTTTTGGTCGGACAGCATATCCCGTTCTGTGTTATTCGCTTTATAATTATAAATAGTCTGCTTCTTACGGCTTAATTGTAAAGCATTCAGAGTTGCATCATACAATGTTTCTTCTCCATAACCTCCGCCTGCCATCGCCGTATAAATCCATTGGGAACGGATTTCCGGTTTCAGTTTCAGATTGAGGGCAATATCATCCGTAAAGGTCTTGCCACGCAAAGACTTGATGGACTGGTGTCCTTCTATCACCTCTGCCGCCTGCACAGCGTCCGCTTTCAAGTTCTTGTTTATCTGATTGTAGCGACCGCCACTCACATCCATTCCTTCCACATAAAGATTACTGATTTCTTTTCCGTTGTATTTTATGGTTCCGTTATCCTCCACATTGATGCCGGGAAGCTTTTTCAACACATCACTTACATTCTGATCCTTGGAGGACGCAAAGCGGGTGAGGTCGTATTTCAAAGTATCCTGTCGCCCCCCCATACGCGGCCGGGACGGATTTGTACTTCTTTCAGCAAGATGGCATCCTGTTCCAGTTCTATATTCATCGGTTTACTGAAGGCGGCAGGCAGGGTTACCTTTTTATATCCCATATAGAGCACTACCACCTTCATATTCTCTTTGGAGGAAGCATTCAGACGGAAATGCCCCTCTGCATCTGTCAGGGTGTAGTTGATTACGTTACCTGTTGCTCCCTGTTGCAAAGTGACGGTAGCCGCTTCCAGGGGTTGGCGGGTTTCCTTATCGGTCACCCGCCCCTCTATCGTGTTTTGTACGTTTGTGTTCATGCTGAGCAATAGGCTCAACAAAGAGAGAATGATTGCTGTTTTCATCTTCGTCTTATTTTTCCGGCAACTCTATCGGGTTATAAGGAAATTCCACATGTTTCAATACATTACCGTTTCCATCTGTCATGGTTACCTTTACGTTGGGAGCGGTAGAGGCAATAAATCCCATCGGGTCTTTGGCATAGCGCTCGTATATTTTATTCAAATCTTTCCGGCTGACGGATTCATATCCTTTGCCATTGAAAAGCAAAGGTTTCACCGTTTTGCACTGCTCTATGCCCGTACATGTAAACGTATAATGTCCCCGGCTATCTTCTGCTTTCACTATAAAACCGGGCAAGCCGCTAAGTTTCCACGGTCCTTCGCCTACAGGAATTTCAAGTGTGTACCAGACCGTATAGTTACGTCCGCGAAAATGACAGGTCGCCTTCCGGCAAGGGTAAGTCAGGACGGTAGCCGTATCGGGCAATAAAGTCCATTGAGGTTTCTCGTTCTTTTCTTCACAACGGAAATTACTGGTTACAATACGATCTAATGTCGTGACTTTTCCCGCAGGATAATTCTTATAAATCCGATAAGTGACCCTCGCATTGCCATATGCCTTGCTATGTTCATTCATGGCATCCTGCGAAACATTATTCTCCACATCTGCCAACAGCACGGAGTCGCGCAAGTAGGCTGTATAGCTGTAATAGACGGATGATTTCTTTCCTATTTCCAGCATCATGGTTTCGGTATTGGGCTGGGCATCGGTCTTGATAGAATCTTCCACTACCGTCTGTTCATACTGGGCACGGAATACCAACTCATCTATGGGTTCACTCTTTCGGATGTCGCTGGTAGAAACGACCGTGATTTGTGCCATGCAAGGCAATAGTGCACTTGCTGAAAGCAACAAGGTAAAAAGTCTCTTTTTCATACTCTGTTATAGTTTGGATGTTCTGAATAGTTACATCGGTTTCACACCGCAAAGCTAGGTCTTTCCTTCTACTCCAAGCGCCCAAAGTTATTACTGAAATATTACGCCCGGCAAAAAACTGCCTTCGCGTACATTGTATATCCGGAGATAGCCTGTACCTTTGCCTCAAAGAAAAACAAGGCATATGGAAAAGAGGATAAAAACAGTCTGGATACTTACCATCATCACTGCCCTGCTGATGATAGGCGGACAGAGTTACTGGCTATACAACCAATATTGCTACTCCGTAAATGAGTATATGCATACGATGCACGAGCAGATTGTAAAAGTGGAAAAGGAAGTATTCGAAGCACGATACACACGCAGAACCCAAAGACTGGCAATGACGGTGAACTACAAAATAGAAATGCCCGATTCTACCGACAGTAAAGGAAGTACTAACTGTATCGTTTCATTCTATAATATAACGCAGGAAAATGCCCGGTTGGCAAAAGAACCGGACACTTACGAAGCTCTGCAAAAGAGACTGGCAGAACGCCGGGATACGTTCAGCATAGAAAATGTTCCCTATGAGGTTTTACTTGATGCTACAAGTCGTTATAGTACAGAAGTATCCAGTTCCTTAGCACTGGAAAGCCTGGACTCCGCTTTCCTTGCCAACGGCATTATACCTCTTGAAATGGAGAAAATAACGCTTGATTCAATAGCATGGAACAGTACATACGCCCCTACCGGAAAGCTTTTTCCACCGCAAATGCGTGTAACCTATCCTTACAATCCATTCCAGAAACAGGCTTTCACTGCAACCTTTAGCGTACCTCTCAATCCCTTGATACGGCAGATGGCATGGCAATTAATGGGTAGCATCCTACTGATTCTATTGCTGATATTCTGCCTTATTTATCAAATAAAAACGATCTTGAAACAACGAAAGATAGACGAAATGCGAAAGAGCTTTGTGAACACAATGATACACGAACTGAAACGCCCGGTGCAGACACTGAAAATGTGTGTGGCATTCCTTAATAACAAATCCATGCGCACAGATGAACAAGCGATGGACGAGGTGTTGAAAGATTCTATGTTTGAACTGGACAACCTTTCTGCCTATCTTGCCAAAGTACGCGATATGACACGGGCAGACTATGAGCATACTCCCCTCAATATCCGCACCTTCAACCTGTGTGAAACGGTGGATAAACTGATCCGGCTGAATAACGCGCCTGCCGATAAGCAAGTCATCCTCCGCCCTCACTATGAAATGGAATCTCCATTGGTAACCGCCGATGCGGTGCACCTTGCCAACATGATCAGCAACCTGATAGAGAATGCCATCAAATACTCCGGCAAAGAAGTTTGCATTGATATATATTGTTTACAGAAAGGACGCACGCTCACTATCCGTATTGCCGATAATGGGATAGGAATCCCCGCATCGGAACAGGGCAAAGTATTCGATAAGTTCTATCGCGGAAACAATATGCCGGATCGGAATATACCGGGCATCGGACTGGGATTGAGTTACGTGAAACTGCTGACCGAAGCCCATCACGGAACAATCTCCCTAACCAGTCAACCGGGACGGGGAACTACTTTCAGCATTGTATTACCACAATAATCCATTCACTACATAGCCATTTATGAAAACAATAAAGATACTTTTTGCCGATGATGATTTGAAATACTCCATGCTTCTGAAACGCTTTTTGGAAGCGGAAGGATATGAAGTGACTTACGCCGGAAACGGACGCATTGCCTTGGAACAATATCCGTCCCTTAAACCCGACCTGGTTTTGCTGGACATAAATATGCCCGAACTGAATGGCTTTGAAGTAGCGCAAAAGATACGCGAACAAGATCATCATGTACTTATCTTCTTCCTGTCAGACCGTAGCGACAAAGCTGACCGGCTAAAGGGGTTCGACCTCCGTGCCAATGATTATCTGGCAAAACCTTTTTATCCCGAAGAACTGCTGGCACGCATCCGTGAACGGTTTCAATGTGCTAATGAGGTGGTGGAGTCAGAGACTTATACGTTTGGGAAAACTTCTTTCAATTATACGACGAATGAGATCAGGACGGGGAATAATAAGGTATTGGTTACTTCACGCCAAGCGGAGATACTGCGCATACTGGCAAAGAATCTGAATGCTTCCGTAGACAGGGAAATTATATTGAATAATGTGTGGGGAGATTCTTCCTACGCCAATTCGCTGGCGCTGAATGTACAGATTAGTTATTTGAGAAAGGCGTTGCGAAATGATGCGAGTGTGAAGATTGGATCGTTGATGAAGAAAGGGTATGTGTTGCAGGTGGAGAAATAGGAAAGACGTTGGAAGATTTATTTTCATTCAATAAAAAGACGTTGGAAGATTGTTTTTTCATCTAAAGATAGACTCTGAATGATTTATTTTCCTATCTTTGTAAAAAAGAAAGGGTCATATGGAAGAACAAGATATTGAAAGAATTTATCGAGCTTATCGACGAAAATTGAAAGATACACCTTTATCTTTTACAAGGTATCTTTATGAAAAGATTAATTGGAATGATAAACTTATAGGAATCAAGGGAGCCAGAGGAGTAGGAAAAACAACACTGATGCTTCAGCATATCAAGAAACATTTTGAGCTAAACGATTGCGCCCTATATGTTTCATTAGATAATTTATGGTTCTCCACCCATTCACTGGACGATTTAGTGGAATACCATTACACACACGGCGGGACACATCTTTTTCTAGATGAAGTGCACCGATTCCCCCAGTGGCAGACCGTGCTAAAAAATCTGAATGATGACTATCCGGATTTATATGTGGCATATACCGGTTCCTCTATGCTGGAAATAGATACCCAACAAGGTGATCTATCCAGACGGCAAATCGTTTATCAGTTAGCCGGACTATCGTTCAGAGAATTTCTAGAATTTGAATGCGGAATGAAAATAACTCCATATACCTTGGAAGAACTTTTGCAGCGTCATGTAGCCATAGCATCTGAAATAACAGCAGATATAAAAATACTTCCCCTGTTTGAAAAATATCTCCAGACGGGATATTATCCATTCTATAAAAGTACATTTCAAGGCTATGATTTCAGACTACAGGAAGTTGTCCGCCAAGTTATAGAGTCTGACTTACCTGCCGTGGAAGATGTGCAATATATCACGATTCAAAAGGTAAAAAAGATGTTAATGATTCTGGCTGAAAGAGTACCGCATACTCCTAAAATGAGTGAGTTGTACAAAGAACTGGACACAAACAGGGAACAAGGGCTAAAAATGCTTTATGCACTGGAAAGAGAAGGGTTATTATCATTATTAAGTACGCAAGTGAAGAACTATAAAAGCCTTTCACGTCCGGATAAAATCTATTTGGAGAATACCAATCTGATGTATGCCTTATCACCCAATGCAGACATAGGGACACTAAGGGAAACATTCTTTTCCAATCAACTAAGTGTTGGTCATGAAGTGTTACTACCTTCCCAAGGCGATTTTTACATAGATAGACAATACTTATTTGAAGTAGGCGGAAAGACAAAGACATTTAATCAGATAAAGGATATACCGAATAGTTTCTTAGCAGTAGACGGTACAGAGGTGGGACACCATAACCGCATTCCTCTCTGGATGTTCGGATTATTATATTAAAAGAATTGATGAAATTAAAATAAAAAACGGGGTGCATCCTCTCTACAGTGTGCACCCCATTCCTTTATCTATAATACTTTCTTACAGGCTATAAGTACCTTCTACCAACTGCCCCATCGCCCAAACGGCACGAATATTCAAATCCTGGTCTAAAATCAGAATATCAGCATCCTTTCCTTTCTGGAGCGACCCCTTGCGATCATACACTCCCATAAACTTGGAAGGAGTCTCAGACGCCATGCGGATAGCATCTTCCAAAGGAATATCCGCTTTCTGAACCAAGGTGCGGATCAAACGATCCATAGTAGCCACACTACCTGCCAATGCAGAACGGTCTGCCAACTTGCAAACACCATCTTCAATAATCACACGCGGGTCAAAAGCTACATTGCTATCACTGGCAGCACAAGCCAAAGCATCGGTAATGACACAAGCGTGCTCCACACCCTTGATCTTATAAATCAATCGCAAGATAGTGGGAGGCACATGAATACCATCGGCTACCACTTCCACATCCATATCATCTATCAGGTAAATACTTTCCACCGTACCTTCATACTTGTATTCGCGGCGCTTGTGGAAACCGGGCATTGCATTATAGAAGTGAGTGGCAAGCGTATATCCTGATTCCCATGCAGAACGGATGTCTTCATATTCGGCCTGTGTATGTGCCACAGATGCTACAATCCCTTTTCCGGTAATGTATTTTCCGAATTGCATAGCGCCCGGCAATTCGGGAGCAGCATCCCAACGCTTGATGCAATCCCACTTTTCTACGATAGGGATATATTCGTTAGGATCGGGATCTTTAATATTCTCCGGCATCTGTCCGCCTGCCATCTTTATATTCAGGTAATGTCCTTCCAGATGTAATCCCAGTACGGGACTGTTAGGCTCTGCCATCAATTTTGTACAAGTCTCGGCAGCGGCATTTATCATGGGAACGGTAGATGAAGACAAGGTAGGGAAAATACTGGTAGTACCATGCTTCATATGGGCATTGATGGCTGTACGGAAAGCTTCTTCGGTTCCTTCCATAAAGTCTCCGCCTCCACCACCATGACAATGGATTTCCACACCACCGGGAACAACATACATACCTTTAGCGTCAATCAGCTCGGCTCCGATTACAGCTAAATCACAATTGGTAACTTCTAAAATTTTATTGTCGCGCATAAGGACAGACCCGTCCTTCAACCAGCCCTGTGGGGTGAGAATCTTCGCATTAATGATCTGGGTCAACATGATACTATGATAAGTTAGGTTCTTAATTGGTATATTTTAAATTTGAGAACAAAAATACGAACTTTTTCATGTTTATACGTATATATCTCCAATTATTTTCTAACTATTTTTAGGTAAAAAGCCCCGCTTAATAAAATCAAGCGGGGCACAGATAGGGATAAACAAAACGAATCTTTTTACTCACTACGTAAAACTAACCTACCTGATTTAAGTCCTTTACCTGTTGCGGTCAACGTTATTTCTCCCGGTTTATCGGTACTCTGAACGATAGCCGTCATCATTCCGTTAAATACTTTCATCTGCGGAACCTGGAAAAGTTCCAGTGAAGCAGGATTGCCGTTGGCTCCGGCACGATAGGTTCCGGCTCCCTTCACCGAGTATTTAATAAGGTGTTGTGCATCGGGACAGAGATTGCCGTCCTTATCCACCACCCTTACGGTTACAAATGACAGGTCTTTACCATCTGCCTTTATTACATTGCGGTCTGCCACCAATTCTATGTGGTCGGGCTTACCTGCCGTATGGATTTCCTTTTCGGCAACAGCCTCTCCTTTATCATTATAAGCCACCACTTTCACTGTTCCCGGTTCATACTTTGTATCCATCCACATCAGGCGATAGCGTTTCTGACGCTTAAAGTCGGCGATGGAAGTGGAATCCGCACTGTTTTCGGCAGTAACAGTCAGACCCTTGGTACGTTTTCCCTGGCTCTTTCCGTTGATAAACAATTCAGCCGTAGGATAGTTCGTATAAACAAAGACAGGAGTCACTTCGCCTTCACGTCCCGGCCATGTCCAGTGAGGAAGGATATGGAGTGTTTCCACGTCTTTGTTCCAATGGCTGCGGTACAGATAGAAACGGTCTTTGGGCAAGCCTGCCAGGTCGATGATACCGAACAGGGAAGAATGGCTGGGCCAATCGGTATAATAAGGAGTGGGTTCACCCAAGTAATCGAAGCCTGTCCATACAAATTCCCCCGATTCCCCATGCATTATCTTCGTGCCAAATCCAGTCGTCTTCCGGCAGATTAGACCAACCGCAATGTTCCACATCATAAGAAGAAGACTGATGATCGTCATATTTCTTCATGGCCTGACGGGTGACAGGGAATTTATAAACGCCACGTGAGCTGACGGTAGAAGCTGTTTCGCTACCCAAGATAATCTGTTGCGGCAACTTCTTATAGTTCTCGGGATATTTATGGGGACGATAGTTAAAGCCTGCCACATCCATAGTAGCTGCCATGTTATTGTTGACTACCGCATCCGGGGCATCCATGCCTTGTGTCACAGGGCGGGTAGGATCTTCGCGATGGCAAATATCCTGCAACATACGTGATAGTTTGGGGCCGTTGCTGCCGTTCCACTGGTCGGGCACTTCATTGCCGATGCACCACATGACGATACTCGGGTTATTGCGGTAATGACGAATCAGGTTGGTCAAGTCCTTATCCACCCATTCATCAAATACTTTATGGTAACCGTTTGCCACCTTCGCCGATTTCCATTCGTCAAAGGATTCCGCCATCAACATCATACCCATTTCGTCACAAGCCGCTACCAACTCAGGAGCCGGCATATTATGGGAAGTACGGATAGCGTTACAGCCCATATCTTGCAGGATACGGATCTGGCGGCGGATAGCGGCATCATTCACAGCACCGCCCAACGGGCCCAGGTCGTGATGATTACATACTCCCTTGAATTTGATCATCTTTCCGTTCAGGAAGAAACCTTTATCGGGAATGATTTCCAAGGTACGAATGCCGAAACGTGTGGTGTATTCATCTTTCAAGGTAGTCCCTTCATATACTTTTGAATCAGCTGTATAAAGGGTCGGTGTTTCGGGACTCCACAACTCTGGATTGGCTACTGCAAATTCCTGGTCGAACAAAGTATTGTCATAAATGCTCAACTTGTTTTCTTCGGTAGCTACTACTTTACCGTTTTTATCCTTTATCTCTGTAACAATACGGTACTTGCCTTTATCGGCTCCTTGCGGAGTTACCAAAGAGGTTTTCAGAGAAACCTTTGCATATTTATCCGTTACCACAGGAGTAGTGACATAAGTTCCCCATGTAGGAATATGTGCATCTTCATTTATTACCAGATGTACATTGCGATACAATCCTGCTCCCGGATACCAACGGGAAGATTCCGGCTCGTTCTCCAAGCGGACTGCCAGTTCGTTCTTTTCACCGGGTTTCAAATAAGGGGTTGCATCTACATAGAAAGAGTTGTAACCGTAGGGCCAGTAACCTGCCTCCTGTCCGTTTACATAGACACGGGCATGGCTCATCGCTCCATCGAAAATCAAAGTTGCTTTCTTCCCTTTTTCAAACGCAGGCGCATCAAAGTTCAGCCTGTACCAGCCGGTTCCTACAAACGGAAGACCGCCTGTACGTCCTGCATGTTCCATCGCTTCTTTCTGCCCATCCTGAGTGATGGCCACTTCCTGCTTATCATTGTTGATGCTGAACGGACCATAGATTGCCCAGTCATGGGGAACGGTCACGCTCTGCCATTTGCTGTCGTTATAGCCGGGTTGGGCAAACTCCGCATTGTCCTCGCGGGTGAACTTCCATCCTTTCTCTAATGTCTGTTCGGTTCTGACCTGTGCCTGGAGCAGTGCAAAGGAACAAACCGCCCCCAGTGCAGCACACAATAATCGTTTCGTATTCATAGTTATTTCTTGTTAGGGTTTTCTGTTACGACAAATGTTATTTCACCAGCCTTTATCAATTCATCATGTGAAATCAGATATTTATTTATCTTTTTCTTACTCAGTCTGATCTCCTTGATGTAATCTCCCTTTCCTTCTTTCGTGATTACCAGTTCGTCCTTACCCCAATACTTGGGATCAAGTTTGAGTGTAATCTTGTCAAAGGTCGGTGTGGTCAATGTATATTCGGGCACACCCGGACAATCCGGATAAAGTCCCATCATACTGAAGATAGCCCAGGCAGACATGGTTCCCGTATCGTCATTGCCGGGAATGCCATCGGGCTTCGTGGTGAAATACTGAGCCAGCAGCTCCTTCACCAATTTCTGTGTACGCCATTCTTCGCCTTTGAAACGGCTGAACAGATAAGGATAAGCAATGTCGGGTTCGTTGGCCGGGTCATAGTTGCCTTCATCAAATACACTTTGCAATCTGTCTACAAACTTCTTCTCCCCTCCCATCAGCTTGACCAATCCGTCAATATCATGGGGAACAAAGAAAGTATAGTTCCATGCATTACCTTCATGGAAACCGGGACTTGGCGCAAAGTTGGCTCCTTCTTTCGGATCGAAAGGTTCATAGAACTTGCCTTCCTTGGTGATAGGGCGCAATGTACCAAACTCCTTGCTGTAATAATTCTTATATCCCATGGCACGTTTGCGGAACAGTTTGGCATCTTCTTTCTTGCCCAATGCCTGTGCCAGGTTAGCAAGCGCATAGTCTGCCACATAGTATTCCAGTGCATGAGATACGGAGTTATCATACTGGCTTTCCATCGGTACGTATCCCTTAGCCATATAGTTGTCATTATCCGGACGCATCAGGTTGTCCTTGCCCGGTGTGGTGGCTGATTTGTACATTCCCTTGTAAGCCGTATCAATATCAAAGTCCTGCAAACCTTTCATCCAGCTATCCACGATAACAGGAATAGAGGGGTCACCTTCCATTGTCAATGTTTCACGTCCGTACAACTCCCACTTCGGGAACCATCCGTGTTCCTTGTACATACCCATCATGCTGCGTATCATGTCCATCTGACGTTCCGGATATACCAGCGTCATCAACTGGTGATAATTGCGGTAAGTATCCCATAAAGAAAATACAGTGTAGCGGTTGGTGCTGGTGGTAAGGATTTTATCTCCTTCCATTTGCGGGTATTGTCCGCTTACATCCTGCAAGATATTCGGGTGGATCATAGTGTGATACAGGGCTGTATAGAATACTCCCTTCTGTTCGTCCGTTCCGCCTTCTACCTTGATGCGTGAAAGGTCGTCATTCCATTTTTTGCGGGCTTCCGCACGAAGTTTATCGAATGTAGTTCCGAAAGGTTGTTCTTTTTCCAGGTTCAGACGGGCATTTTCAATGCTTACAAAAGAAACGCCCATGCTTACTTCAATGACTTCTCCGGCAGTGGTATCATAGGTAAACCATGCACCTACATCATCACCACTCATTTCCTTGGTATAGGAAGTATAGAGTTTATACTTGCCGGCCGTATCATCCCACTGTGCTTCCACACCCATGGGGCGCATCATTTTCCAGTAACCGCGTTTGGCGGGAACTTTGTTGATACGCATCACAAAATAGATGGGGAATACTGCCTGGGGATTATAACAGAAAGTACCCAGCAACTTAGAACCTTCAATCTCACGGTCGTTTACAAAGCGTACGGTGGCACCGCTTTCATTGGTCAATCCTTCGCCCAAGTTCAGCAGAATGTTGCTTTGTCCGGCAGGGAAAGTGAAACGTGCCATGCTGGTGCGGGTAGTTGCTGTCACTTCGCACTTTACATTGTATTTATCCAGCGTATTGGTATAATATCCCGGATTTGCCGTCTCGCCCTGATAGAAACTGCCATAATTATGATAGTCCACATCCAACTTGCCGGTAGTGGGCATCAGCAACAGCGAACCCAGTTCCGGACAACCCACACCGCTAAGGTTTACGTGGGCAAAGCCGGTGAGGTATTTATTGTTGAACTCATAAGGGGTAGACCACCATTGCTTGTCTTTGTCCTTGTCGCCCTCGGGCGCTCCCATCACATTAAAAGGAGTAACCGACATCATTCCATGCGGAGTCACGGCTCCGGGGTTAGTTGTACCGTAATTCGTAGTACCCACAAACGGGTTTACATAGTCTACCGGTTCTTTCTGTGCTGTCGCCGAGAAGACCGACAGACAGGCAAGAACGGCAGATAAAAGAATTTGTTTCTTCATGCTATTTGTTCTTTATAATAGGTTCTATTTTATTTCACTACAATTTCATCTGTAAACAAGAAACCTCCAAACTCACCCGACGATGCCTGGTAGCGTATGTAACGCGCTTTAGCATCACCTTCCCAACCAAAGTTGATGAATGTCACTTTATCGTCTTTCACCACCTTATGTTCGATGCGTTTCAGTTCGGTAAATTCCTTGCCGTCATTGGAAACGGAAATGATCACTTCCGACGGCATAAAGACTTCAGGACCGCATACCTGCATAAAGTCTGCTCCGATGGAATGAATTTCTGTTTCTTTCTCCATATCAATGGTCACATCCATTCTTTTCTTGTCAATGAAACCTTGCCAACGTCTGTCGCCATACGTCCAGCCGCCGATAATTCCATCTACCAAAGCGCTGTCTCCACCGGCTGAATAACCGGGATAGTAGGCGGCATCCGGTCCATAAGTCACTTTCTTGCCTACTGCCAGATGTTGTATAGGTTTGTCAGCACCCGGACGATTTCCTATCTCGTTCTTTAAATCGAAGGGATTGTATCCTTTGGCTTTCAGTTCGTCCACCGCTTTCAAGGCACGGGCATGGAAGTTATCATAATCCTTCACGGAAGGAGTACTCCACGCTACTTCTGCCAAAGCCAGGATACGGGGATAAATCATCATCTCGGCATGTTCCGGGGTAGGAATATATTCTGTAAACAAGTTGGCTTGTACACCGTAGATCAATTTAGCCTTATCCGCACTTAACGTATCGGGTACAGGATTGAACGAATAAACTTTAGCCAAAGGAAGATAACCACCGATCGCTTCGGGCTGGGAATCGGGTGCATCCTGATAAGAATCAAAGTAACAGAACTCGCCCGGAGTCATAATAGCCAGATGACCGGAATTAACGGCTTTCATGCCGCCTTCCGTGCCTCGCCAAGACATCACTGTGGCATTGGGAGCCAGTCCACCCTCCAATATCTCATCCCAACCCAGCAGTTTGCGACCATGGGCATTCAAGAATACTTCAATGCGGTGAATCAGATAACTCTGCAATTCATTCACATCTTTCAATCCTTCCTTTTTCATTCGTGCCTGGCACAATTTGCAATCAGGCCATGAGGCTTTGCCCGCCTCATCTCCACCAATGTGGATGTATTCCGAAGGGAAAAGATCCATTACTTCAGTCAGTACATTTTCCAGGAACTCGAAAGTCTTTTCATTGCCCACGCAGAAGTCGGCCTGCTTATAGGGTTCATGCGTGCACGAGAGTTCGGGGTATGCCGTAAGCACTTCTTTCGAATGTGCAGGCATTTCTATTTCGGGGATGATTGTTATATACCGGTCTTGGGCATAGGCTACCAGTTCACGGATATCATCCTGTGTGTAATAACCTCCATGAGCATCCTTATCGCCTTCCTCTTTGTATTTGCGTCCGTTGTTCCACCACTCTTTCCAGGTAGGATATTCACGCCAGGCGGCAAACTCCGTCAGACGGGGGTATTTCTTGATTTCAATGCGCCAGCCTGCTGCATCAGTCAGATGCAAGTGCAGGCGATTTAATTTATAGTAAGCCAAAGCATCTATTTGCTTTTTCACAAATTCCTTATCATAGAAATGACGGGAAACATCCAGCATCATGCCACGATAAGGAAAGCGAGGCTCATCTGTGATGGTTCCTACCGGTATTCCCTTTTCCGTTACCATTTGCAACAGGGTTTGTACTCCATAGAACAGACCGGCGCCGGAAGTTGACTGAACATAGATATTATCGGAAGTCACCGTCAGCACATATCCTTCCGGAGAGTGAATGCAGGGTAATTGATCAACTTTTTGCAGGATTACTGCATTGTGGTTTTGATCTCCTTTCGCCGGAACCAGTTTCATAGGAGAAGCAGCCAAATAACTTTCCAGTATTTTTTTATCTCCTTCCGGAGCATCAACCTGTAACCCCATCTGTGTAGTCAATGGGAAGTAATTCCCACGTAATTCTACTTTTACCGGCATGGGGATAACAGATAGTGTATCTTTCTTCTGCTTAGTACAGCTTGCCAGGAACAAGCCTAATGTAATTCCTGTTAGTATAATCAACTTTTTCATTTTCTATTCTCTTTTATTCTTGTTATTTCATTGGTGCGAATCCCCGGTTTCAGTTCTCCATTGATAATGTAATGGAAATTATTCCATGAAACGACTGCTGCCCCGGCGCGTGCACCCTGTTCATATTTACCCAGAACAGTCCATTCATCCGTTTGCGGGTGATAAAGCATCAGATTGTTATTAAACTGATACCATTCCACCGGATGTGACAAATATTCTTTTCCTGCATACACACCTTGCAGAGCTTTCAAAAAGATCTCCTTATTCACTCCGCCGGCACACAAAATCAGTCCTTCACCATAAGGTGTTCCCACTCCGCCACCTAAAGAAACATCATTGCCCTGAGCATCACGAGGCGTAGCAACAGGATTCCATTCTTTTGTTTCGGGAGAGTACGCATATCCATCTACTGATAAAGAGGCTTCCCTACCTTCCGATGCCGGAGCAAAGCCACCCCATACATAGAGTTTGCCGGCTTGCGCCACACATACAGGTTGCACCCTCGGCTCACCGGGAATATCGGTTTCCTTCTGCCAACCTTTGGCGGTATCCGTCAGATTCAATGAATAAACTGCCGGGGAAGGAACGCCATTCACGTTTCCTCCTGCAATATACAACGAGTGCCCCAACAAAGCACCTGCCATATTATCTATGGTTGCCGGTAAAGATGGCAAAGTATCCGTTTTTAAGGTGTCTTTTTGCAAAGATAGAAGAAATACATCAGATAAGCTGTGTGTAGCCGTAGTTCCGCCAACACATATTAACCCTTTTTCAGTAGAAATAGTGACTCCATAGGCAGCCGCTTGGGGCAATGTTCCTATTTCTTTCCAGTTAAAGGCCGTATCTCCTGTTAATGGAGCTATGTATGCGTCTTGATAAAAAACTTTTTTTCCTCCGTCAGCCACCGGGGTATCGGGGAAGTTGCAGCCTCCGGCTATTAGTAAATTCCCGTCAATGACTCCTGCATATAATGCAGAAACTCCCTTCAGAAAACCGGCATCCTCTGTAGGGAAGCCATGCGTTTTCTCAAGAGATATTTCAGGAGCATCGGATGGGGTACACGAAGTAGTTGCCATGATGCTTGTTATTGCTAAAACGCTATGTATTATTTTCTTTATCATGTTTTCATGGTGAAGTAAATAATGATAAAAGCGTGCCAAAAGTAAAGTACATTATCCTTTTACCGTAGGGGCAGATTGAATCTGCCCGAAAACACTATAATTTTATGTATACGGGCGGAAGCATTCCGCCCCTACAGTAAATGGTGAAAACTCCATCACTTTTGACACAACTTTATAACTTTAAAATCTTAGTTCAAAGCAATCTCATCCACAAACAAGAAAGCCGGATTGCCCTTACCACCGTGCCAAGCAGGAATGCTATGTTCCGCCAAAGCAGTAACCTTTACATAACGGGCGGTTACAGGGTCGAAAGACAAAGTATGATTGAATACACCATTCTTATCATCCTGCTTCATTGCCGGATATTTCTCAGAAGCAACTTCCTTGAAGTTCTTTCCATCTTCTGATACTGCCACAGAAAAAGCACGGACATCAAAAACCCAGTCACCTTTCTCTACGCAAGTAGAGATAGATGCATTGCTGATTTCCGTAGGTTCCTGCATATCAATCACTGCCTCCATATCATTCTTGTAGAAAGCAATCCAACGGCCAGTCTTGTAGTTGCCATTACCTTTCAGTCCGTCAACCAATGTAGGAGCACCCTTAAATTCATACTACTTATTCACCGGTTGCAGCATGGTGATGGGCTTCATGCTTGCCTTATTGAAAACGATTTCTTCCGTAACCACACGGCTGCTTCCTGCAGGACGTATCGTGATAGCCTTGAATGTACAATTCTGTTTCAACTTCAATGTTTCTGTGTACTGCTGAGAAGCGGCAGTGGGTTCAGTGCCATCCAAAGTATAATAGATAGGACTATTGTCGATAGTAGACAAAGTAATATCCAACGTACCATCCTGAGGATTAGGAGTAAACACGGCATTTACATCAAATACATGCTTAGCATAGTTATACTGATATACATTATAAATATCAACCAACTGCGGCAAGCGTTTCAGGAAGCCTTCGTAATTCTTCTTTTCGGGCATCGTCCACTGAATTTCAGAAAGAGCGGCCATACGAGGCAATTCCATGTATTCCACCTGACTGAATGTAGGTATGTATTCTGTCCACAGATTAGCCTGTACGCCAATGATGTATTTCTGTTCTTCGGGAGTCAGATCGGCAGGCATCGGTTCATAGTTATAAACAGTTTCGATAGGCACATATCCGCCGATAGCATCGGGTTCATTGGCAATATCTTTCGTTTGGTAATAGTCAAAGTACAAGTACGTGTTAGGAGTCATGATTACATCATGTTTCTGCTTGGCTGCTTCAATACCTCCGGCAACACCTCTCCATGACATTACTGTGGCATTAGGAGCCAGTCCGCCTTCCAGAATTTCGTCCCAACCGATGATTTGACGTCCATGATCATTCAAGAACTTCTCAGCATGATTGATAATGAAACTTTGCAGTTTTTCTTCTGCTGTGTGGTTCTTGTCTGCTTTCAACCCCAAAGCTTTAATGCGAGCCTGGCATTTAGGACATTTCTCCCAACGCACCTTGGGACATTCGTCACCACCTACGTGAATATATTCTGACGGGAAAATCTGAATGATTTCGCCCAATACATCATCAATAAACTTCAAGGTTTCATCATTTCCTGCACAAAGTACGTCTTCGGATACACCCCATTGTCTCCATACTTCATACGGTCCGCCTGTACATCCCAAATAAGGATAAGCAGTCAGGGCAGCCTGCATATGTCCCGGCATATCAATTTCGGGAATGACTGTAATGTGACGGTCGGCAGCATAAGCTACGATTTCCTTTGCTTCTTCCTGAGTGAAGAAACCGCCGTAAGGCTTGCCGTCATACTTGCCTGAGTTATGGCCGATAACTGTTTCGGATCTCTTTGAACCGATTTCAGTCAATTCAGGACGACTCTTGATTTCAATTCTCCAGCCCTGGTCTTCGGACAAATGCCAGTGGAAACGGTTAATGTTATGCAAAGCCAACATATCTATAAAGCGTTTCACTGAGTCTACCGGGAAGAAATGACGGGATACATCCAGCATCGCTCCACGATAAGAGAAGCGGGGATAGTCATTGATTTCAACGGCAGGCAAAGCGATGTCCATTCCTTGTACTACGGGGATAGATTTGCGCAAGGTCTGGATGCCATAGAACACTCCGGCTTCTGTAGGTCCGGCAATAACCACTTGGTCTCCGGTTACTTTCAACTGATAACCTTCGGGGTTTTCAGATGTTTCACCCAGTTGCAGGATGATTCCTTTACCTTCCGTACCTGCTTGTACGGTCAGAGTCTTTCCGGTCAAGTCCTTGATATAACTTGCCAGGAACTCTGCGTTCTTCTGCATCTTTTCATTGCCTTCCGGGTACATGATTTTAGTACCATCCGATAAGATGAACGGAGCAACTTGATTCATTACCGAGATTTCTTGCGGCAATGGAATCACCTGATAGTTTGCTTCTTTCACTTCTGTGTTACAGGATAGAAGCATAAAACCTGTCATTGTCAGCCCTGCAAGGCCCATTAAACGTTTCATAATAGATATTTATTGATTAGTTAGTATCACTTAATTGATGGATATTTATTTCTACTTTCTCATTCTTCTTCAGTTGGTCCGAAGTTATAACCACTTTCTTGGTTTGTCCCGGCAACAAGTCAAAGAAGTTATCAGTGAATCTTGCTCCCTGAACGGGGATTTCAATGAATACGTCCCTTGCCAGTTGTTTGCTTGAAAGAGTCACTTCATATTTTCCATCCATCGGTTTCACCTTATAACGAATATCCGCCTTGGGTAAATCCTGATCTTTGGCATAGTTGAAATAATAAATCTCCTCGGACAATACTTCCCCTTTCTTGTTCTTCAAGGTCATCAACAGGAACGTATTTCTAGGATTAGAAGTCATTCCTTCATATTTCTCCTTATAATATAAGGTAGAGGCATTCGCCGGAACTTCTCCTTTTATATCTTTCTTATCCAGCACCTTTCCATTGAAGTCCATCACACGCAACTGTAGAGTCACCTCTTTATCACTCTCTAACTTGTCCGACATCACATAGATATTAAGGTCTTCCCCTTCTTTAATAGCATTCACCAACACCGGAGCAAAAGCCCTTTGTGCCTGATAATGCATCGCTTTCCAGTTTCCATAATAGTCTATGCTGGACCATGATACCACCGGCCAACTATCATTCAACTGCCAGTAAAGCGTACCCATGCAGTAAGGACGATTGCGGCGATGTGTCTCCATGCCGTGACGCATCCCCTGTCCCTGCAATACCAATCCCAGGTACACCAGTTGCTCAAAGTCTTCGGGCACTTTATAATAAAGCCCCATCGTCTTTTTAATCAGGAAGTTTCCGGTGGATGCCTTTTGATGGGCATTCATTACATCGGATTCCAAAGCATAATCTTCCGGCGAAGCGAAAGTAGCAATGGTTTTCATTTCCGGGAATGCCTGGAAACCATATTCACTCATAAAGCGGGGTATCTCGGTATCGAAACTTTCAAAAGGCTTCTGTCCGTACCAGGTTCCCCAGTTATGGCTGTCGGCTATCTTCCAACTCTCCGGGCGTCCCCAGTTGGCTTCGTAAGGAGAGCCGTGCATATAGAAACGATCCGGGTCAAGTTCCGCCACTTTGCTAGGCAGCAATTCACGGAAAAGTTTATCATATCCTTTCTTCATGCCTTCCATAATGGCAGGGTCGGTGTATTTCTTGTCCCATCCCCAATAGCGCATTCCTTCGTATATCTCATTGTTTCCGCACCACATTGCCAGGCTGGCATGATTGCGAAGACGCTTGATATTGTATTCGGCTTCTGCCTCCACACGTTTCAGGAAAGTAGGATCGGACGGGTAAGTGGTGCAGGCAAAAAGGAAGTCTTGCCATACCAGGATTCCGTTTTCATCGGCTTCCTTATAAAAAGCATCGTCTTCATAAACTCCGCCTCCCCATACACGAATCATATTCATGTTGGCATCCTTCACGTCTTTGAAAAGTTGGTGATAACGCTCTGCGGTAACATTAGGCAACAGGGCATCATCGGGAATAAAATTCGATCCTTTGGCAAACATGGGCTGGCCGTTCACTTCAAAATAGAGACTTTCGCCTTGGGCGTCTTTCTCCTTCACTGCCTTAATAGTACGGAGCCCGATACGTTCTTTCTTTGTAGCGATGGCTTTTCCATCCACCTTTACTTGCGCCTCAACGTCATACAGAGCCGGTTCTCCCCAACCATTAGGCATCCAGAGGTGTGGGTTCTTTATTTCTATGGGAAGGTTTATTTCATTGCTTCCCGGTTGCAAGGTCACTTCTTTTTGTTCGGTCACCTGCTCACCGTCTTTGTAAGAATAGCTCACGGTTACTTCCGCCTTTTGGGGGGCAGAGGCAATATTGTTTACCGTCAAACGGTTCTCTACTTTTGCCAATTCCTTGGTTACGGATGCTTGGCGCACATAGTAATCTTCAATGGCAGCCGCATCATAATACACGAGGTTTACCGGACGCCATATGCCACTGGTAACCAAACGTATTCCCCAGTCCCAACCGTAACTATAAGGTGCTTTGCGGCTATAAATGCTGACACGCTTGTCGCTATGGTCGTTATCGGCAGGATAGTCAAAGCCATTTGTTTCCCATTGCGGCAAGGTTTGCTTGATGGGCGAATGGAAATAAACCTGCAAGCGGTTCTCCCCTTTTCTCAACACTTCCTTGACGGGGATGGTATAGCCTACAAACATATTGTCCGTGCGTTCCAGCAAAGCGCCGTTCAGGTAAATGTCAGCGTATGTATCCAGTCCTTCAAACTGAAGGGCGGCGGCATCACGAGCCAGTTGTTCGTCCGTCACATTGAAAGTGGTTCTATACATCCAGTCTTCATTCTCCACCCATTGCACCTTTTCTTCGTTCTTGCCATAGAATGGGCCGGGAAGCAACCCTGCGCCGATCAAGTCTTGATGCACAGTTCCGGGAACTTTGGCAGGCAGCCATTCTCCTTTGCCCACTTGGGAAAACT
>Ga0192242_10006_pt1 | contig 114879 bp, 122 predicted proteins | sample Koala_Koa27_J3_FD_131235 | JGI IMG/M metagenome (GOLD analysis project Ga0192242, IMG submission 131235) | Enriched cells from koala feces incubated with labeled cellulose particles, San Francisco Zoo, California, United States - Koala_Koa2-7_J3 ...
CAATCCTGCTTTTGAGGAAGGTTCTTACTCAAAGGGAACACTGACGGGAGAAATCAGCGTGTTCGGTTTTGATGAAGAAACCGAACACGGCATAGAGATGGACTTCCTGCTGGTGGATGGCAAGACAAAGGTGAAACAAACCTTTAGCGAAGTGCATATCTCAAGTGAGCCGGATAACGAAACAGGTACTATCGTGCTGCATATAGAGGCAAATACGCCTGAACCTCTGCCCGATGTGAAGCCCGAAGGAGGATCGGATTCGGGATTCAATGCAGATGTGGACTCGTGGGGTGGTGACGAGAAAGTGAAATTCCCGCTGTCTTAGGATTAAGAAGCCATAGGCAGTGTCCGACCAGTATAAATATCGGTTTGCAATCGTAAAGTCCATTTTTCCGGCAAATGTATATCGAGATATAGCGAGGCATTTTCCAAGTGATGGTAACCAAACAACATATAAATAATTTATGAATTTAAAAATAGAACAGAAGAATGAAGACAAGTAACATTTTGACAGCGATGGCAGCACTGGCGATAGCAGGCTGTTCGCAGAACGAAATTACGGAAACAAGGCAGGACACGAACCCTGCCGTGGGATTCAGCGTGTACACCGGAGTACCGACGCGCGGGCAGGACGTTTCAACGACAACGATGCAGGGAACATGTGACGCCAGCAATTACGGAGGTTTCGGCATCATGGGATATTATACCGGAAGCAAGAGTTGGGAAGATGCCAAAGGGGATGTAACCCCCACTTTCATGTACAACCAGAAAGTAACTTGGGATGCAACGGCAAAAGCATGGACTTATACCCCGATAAAATACTGGCCCAACGACACGCAGGCCAAGGTATCCTTCTTTACTTATGCCCCTTATGAAGACAGCGCGATTGGTGACCGGGTGGGTATCGTCACCTCAAAAATAACGGACACAGGCACGCCAAAAATCACCTTCACGCTGAAACCTGCCGACAAACTGGACGAAATGATAGACCTGGTAGTGGCAAACGAGAAGGACAAGAGCCAGACAAACGATGCCATCAGCTTCAAATTCGGTCATATCCTTTCCAAGATAGCTTTCAAGGCCAAACTGGGAGCGGACTACGCAGGTCTGGACGGAACAGAAAGTTTCATCTACATCACCCACATGTGGATTGTAGGAGCCACCAAGACCAACTCCCTCTCCATCCTGACTCCGCAACTTGATGCCAATAGCGCCTCCAAATTTTATACCACCGCCACATGGAAAGACCTGCACTGGGGCTATGACGGCGCCGTCATTGCCCAGGAAGACTACAACCTCAACTCGCTGATGAAGATGGAAACCAACAAGATAACTGAGATATGGGACGGTTCGGGCGGTACCACAACGGAAGAAAAACAGGTGGAGGGCATCAAACTTTACACAGCTGAGGGACACAAGGAAGTAGACCTGTTCAAGGATGACCATTTCCTCTACCTGATTCCGGTAGGTGAAACCAGCGCTACCGCTTCTGAAAATAAGGGATGCGGAGAGAACGAAGTCCAAATAGGCTTCCATTATGGCATTGTTACCAAGACCACAGACGGTCCGGAAAATGCTCCCAAGTATCTGGTGAGCCATATTGAAAGTAAAGTATCTCTTCCGGAAGGTCACATGAAGAGAAACACGAAGTACACCTACACTTTTACTATCAACCTGAAAGAAATAAAAGTTACAGCAGCCGATGTGGCTGGCTGGGATAATGACGAAGGCAATTTCCCAATGAATTAGGATTCAAATGCGCCGGAAAAGGTAGAATGCCCTTTTCCGGACACTGTAAAAAGCATAATAAAGTAAAAAAACAGCGATCTATGACATGTTGGGAACGGAAAGAAACATTATCTTTGCGAATGAATATAAGAAGAAAGGAATTGATATGGATCATACAATGAAACTGGAAGCCGATAAAATGCGTATAGTCCGCGCCATAGTCAATATAGACAACGAATCTCTATTGAAAAAAGTGAAAGAACAACTGCATGGAGTCTTGAACCTGAATGAAGAAAAAACAGTTCTTCCGGAAAAAGATAGCGATGAATACATCACCAAGGGCATCCGTGAAAGCCTGAAAGAGTATAATAAGGTTAGAAAAGGAAAGACCCAGTCGAGACCTGTGGAGGATTTGTTGAATGAGCTATAGCATTAAGACCATCAAGAGTTTCGATAAAGAGTTCAAACGACTGTCAAAACGATACCGTTCACTGAAAGAAGATTTGATAAACCTTATTGACGAATTGCAAAAAGCCCCCTATCAGGGAGCCGATTTAGGAAATCATATACACAAAGTGAGAATGTCCGTGGCAAGCAAAGGAAAAGGTAAAAGCCACGGTGCACGTATCATCACTTCTACCGCCGCCATTTTCAGTATGGAAGAAGGAGAAATCACTCTTCTTTATATTTATGACAAAGCCGAACAAAGCACCCTTTCTGATGAATTTATAAAGCAGTTAGTAGAGGAATCAAAGCCAAGCGAATAACTTTTCCCTAATTTTTCCGTTCCCTCCATGTCCCGATCCCGCTGGCAACGAAATAAAAGACATGAAAGGAATAAAACTCTTCACCCCACCCCTCGCCTCCCTATTACTTTTGGCAGCCTGTGGAGAAACAGACGATGCGGAACACCGCACCACCCCCATCGGCTTCTCCACCCGTGTGACAGAAACCGGCACCACTCGTGCGGAAGAAATAACCACCGCCAACCTCACCTCAATGGGCATATTGGCCAGTTTCACCGGACAAACCAATTTTGACGGGGCAAATGTCACACCGGGCTTCATGTACAACCAGCCGGTTACAAAAAACGGAACTACATGGACGTACACCCCCCTAAAATACTGGCCCAATAACCCCGAAGACAAAGTGAGTTTCTTTGCCTACGCCCCGTACAATGCCACAGGAGTAACCCTGAGCGGCGCAGACCATACAGGATACCCCTATCTGACTTATGAAGTCCCCGCAGCAGAGGCAAACCAGACAGATCTGCTGGCATCTCTCCCCTTGCTCGATAAAAACGGAGAAAATTTGACCTTCACCATGAAGCATGCCCTCACCAAAGTGAACATCATCGTAAAAGACGGGGAGAGTGACGATACCCCCCAAAGTACTGAACAGCTTCACCCTGAAAGCAAAATCGCAAGGCAGACTGACCTACACGACAAACGGGTTCAACTGGAACACGAACGTCTCACCGACCACCACATACACCATCACCCAAAGCAATTTCAACGTAGTGAAAGGAAGCACTACCACCATCGCCACCCTCTACCTTATTCCCGACAAGACGGATGCCACATTCTCTATGGAATACACCGTGCACGGCACTATCGAGACAGGCGGAATCCCCCCCCCCTGTGCACACTGTAACCGTTACAGATAAACCCATGCCCGAAGCATCCGAATGGAAGGCCGGCGAAGAAGTGAACTACACCATCACCATTAAAAAGGCAGGGGTGGAGATTGACGCAGACACCGGCAACACGTGGGAGGAAGACACGAACAATCATGCAGACATAAAAACCTATATTGCCGGGGACTTAAAACTAGGAGACTATTATTACAGCGACGGCACATATAGCGATGGAGGATTACGTGCAGTGAATATGACCACCGGGAAATGCCTTCTTGAAAATCCCGTGCCTGATCCGGAATCAGGAAAGACCTGTGTAGGGATTGTATTCTATGCAGGAAAACATCCTACAGACGACTGCACCTACACCACCAAAGACGGAGACAACATGGAAAATTTACAAGGGTATGCCGTTTCGCTGGATAATTTGGGGGAAGTTTTCCAAACTGGAGGATGGATTCTTTTCAGTGGTCCTTCTCAAGCAAAATATGTAGTGGGAACTTCAACCGATCTTAATGACTATAAAGGATATACCAATACACACCTGATTGAAAGCACTGCCATAGAGAGAGGCATTTGGTCAACATCCTATTTCCATCTCCCTTATAAAGTGTTAAACAGTTTTACCCCGTTAGCACCTTCCGCTACCAGTGGATGGTATATGCCTTCGGCAGGACAAGTGCAGGATCTATATAAATATAGAATTGCGCTCCGGTCTAGTCTGACAAAATTAGGCAAGAAGATGACAGGTAGTACCAGTAGCACTTACACTTACTGGACAAGTACTGAAGTAGATGCAAATAATGCTTATAAATTCGATTATTTTAATGGAGATAATGGGCACTTATCTATCTATGGAAAAACCGGTCGTGATGCCACCCGTCCCGTCTTCACCTTTTAATATCCCCAAAAAAAAGAAACAGCTATGGCAAATAAACCAATCATACTACATATCGCTTTCATACTTCTATTATTAAACTCATGCACAAGCGAAACCGAAACACCAGTTTCGCCCAGCACATTGACACTGGAAATAAAAGCAGAAAACTTTCTCCCTACAGATCATTCAACCGCCCGCACCACCGATAAAGGTTATGAAACTTTTTTTCACAAATGGCGACAAATTAGGAATAACAATCGTGAAAGGCGGAAAGATAGTGGACGGAATAAATAACATCCCCTTCACTTACGACATCAACACCCAGCAATGGGCAACCGAAGGCACTCACCCTCTCTACGCCTATGACGACGCTACCTATCTGGTCTACTACCCCTATGATGCAACAATAACCGATGCCGTGAGCGAAGCCGATTTGGCCGGCAAACTAAACAGCTTTATCCCGAATACCGACCAAAGCACACGGGAAAACTTCACCGCCTCCGACCTGATGATAGGCACAGGCACCCTATCCGGCACAGAACTGAAAGTTACCTTGCAACACTGCATGTCCCTCATCGTACTCTGTCCGCAAGGCAACAAATACATAGCGGGAGATTATGAATATCACAGCCTATACACCTCAATCACCTCACTTCAGGCAGGAAATGTCACAGCCGGTTACGAGCCGGGAGATGGGACACTCCGTTTCATTCTTCCTCCGTCAGTAGCTACAGATATAACCCTAGCCTACACCACAGCCGAAAGCAGAACCCCATCCTACACCCTTACCATCACCCCGACAAAAGGGAAATACAGCAAAATCAATCTCACCACAGGCTCCGGAACACTCCCCTATACCATCGCCTTAGGCGACCGCTATCTGGCAAACGGTGCTATTGTTTCCAAAGATGCAACCATGCCCGATAGCTGGAAAAAAAACTGCCTCGGCCTCATTTTCAGCCTCACCCCCAGTGACACCGACCAAGATCATGGCTGGACGCATGGCTATGTGATGGCTGCCAAAGAAGAAAATTTCCCGAACGATATAATAACTAAATGCTGGAGTACTAATTCAAACTACGACGAACCCACCCTCACGAATTACACTGACCCTGCTTCATCAAGTGCCAACAAGGAGGGATATACAGAGACGGAAGCTTTGATCGCATCTTATGCTTCGGATGACCGCTATGGAGTGGTGCAGCAGATATTGTATTACCGCAAGCACAACCCTTGTCCGGACGGTGCGCCCTACAGCCCTTGGTATGTACCCAGTTGTGGGCAATGGTATGATATACTGACAAATCTCGGAGGAATCAATATGGAATCGTATCCAAACTATATGGGAGGATGGGGAGGAATATCCGGTGCACGTACTGCTATAGGAACTAAAATGAATGCGGTTGGAGGTACTTTCAACTTAAACTCGGGTAGTGGTACCAGCCGTGCCTTTCTTCACTGTAGCTCAGAAAGTAGTGCGACACACAATTGGAGTATGCGTTTTGATGGCGGGGGAAATACATTCTTAACCCCATTGGCAAAAGATCTGATAGGCGATGGAAACAAAAATTCTGATTACGGCCGGAAATTCCTTCGCCCCGTACTGGCTTTCTGAGTGCAATAAGAAGCATTGTGCAAATTCGCGCCGGAAATAGAATAGACAACGCATTTTTCACAAAAGCGCACTGAAAACTGAGTCGACAACACAATTTTTCACAAAAATGCATTGAAAATTGAGTCGACATCACAACTTTTCACAAAAATGCACTGGAAACTGAGTCAATAATACATTTTTTCATAATTTTGCCCCGTCAACTCAAAAAGACAACGAAATATTCACTTTTTAAAGAAATAAATATGATAAAAATTAAAGAATTTAATATCGCAAGGCTTCGCACAGAGGAAGACTTCGGTTTTCAAAAGCGCATCGAAGCTGAAACAGCCCTACTCACCGTGGAAGCCGACAAACCTATGATTGATGCTTACAAAGCATCCCTAACCGCCTTTGACGATGCATTGAAAGGCAATGTGAGCAACTCCCAGTCCGCTGCCGTCATCCGTGCCGACGAACTGGCAGATGCCGCATGGAGCGGACTTAACGCGCAAACCAAAGTAATGCTGAACTATCCCAACGAGGCATGCCGCGCCATTGCGACCGAAGCCCACGCACTGATTCAGAAATACGGCAACATTACCTCCATGCCCTACAACGAGGAATATGGCCGTCTGCACAACTTGTTGCAAGACCTCGCCGCCTTGGGCGTAGAAAAGCAGAAGCAAATCTACATTGATGCCTGGGTGAAGGAGCTTCAAAAACGCTATGATGAATTTATGGCAGCCAGTGCTGCCCGTACTGCCGAGGAATCTCTCCGCGTCACCGGCATTGTGAAGCAGGCACGTATGGAGGCTGATCTTGCTTATCGTACACTGGTGACACGTGTCAACGCGCTTGCCCTTATCAATGGGGATGCCGAATATGCGGCTTTTATTGATCATGTGAATGTTGTGATAGATCAGGCACATGCTACGCTGGCGGCACGACAGACGCGTCGTGAGGCTGGGAAAAGGATGATGGGGGAATAACTAGGTTGTAGTGTTATTCAACTGGATATAAAAGAATGGGGGCTGAATTAAAAATTCAGCCCCCATATTCATTAATGAAGCTATATGGGTCAAGTAAGTTTATTATTTGGCTCACGCAATTAACTTCAAAAAATCACCGATAATGGATTTATCAAAGCGGGGATTACAAATCCCCGAATACAGAAATCTGTAGATTTGCACTAAATAACTCAACTCCAAAAATCTTTCATCTTTTTCATTTTATAGTCATAGCCAAGTGCTCTATTGACACGCCTAAATTTATGTATTTCATTCTCCTTCTTTTCTCTTCTCCTATCAAGTTTAACTTTTACATATCCATTGTCACTTCCAAGATCTGGAGACCATTGCTGGCAAGTAGCACAAGCTCGTACTATCTCCCCTTTGTTATAATCAATACCTCCAATCCTACATGGCTTCGTTGCTATAGCTGGATATTGCAATATAGAATCTATTCGACTCCCCTGAGGCATGTTATCTAGAGCATCACTCAAAGAATGAGGTTCTGCACAGGCTCCCATTGGATTACCCGGACTTGGTAGAGTAGCAATCCATCTAGTTTCAAAATGCATTCCAATCTTTTTATTTACACTATCAGTATCTGAACCATCATTTTGTCCAAAGCCTAAATATTGACTACCGTTACTGATATTTATTAATGTGGTAGCATTTAATTCTCCTTTACATTGGATTATGCTCTTCAAATCTTTCTGAAATGAAGTAAAATAACGATTGTCAATAAATTTGTAGTTACAATTTTTAAATTGACAAGTGCTCGTTTCTCTTTTTTTCTTTTATTGAATATTTTCTCATAAAAAAATAAGCTTAAGGTTCTTTTGTACATCCTCCGACTAGAACTATTGTAAGATCATTAACTTATCTCCCCAATTTGCAATACGCCTCCCTCAGTTTCTCATCATACCGATTCTCAGCATAGCACACCCCATTATAGCATTTAGCAAATGTAGCCCAATCCTTATTCTTCAAAGCCTCATGCATCTGCCTAGACTGCCTAATGAAACGCCCCGCAAGCAACAACTGATTAAACTCACTCTTCACCATCGCATTTACAAAACTCTCCACACTCCTTTCCCCACAGGCAGCATGATTAAATCCCATCAACTGGAACATTCCCCAACTGGCAGAAGCATCGGCAGCCTCCTTATGAATTTTACGCGCCTGCTCCAAACGCTCATACTCGCGAATGCCACCTAGATAACAACCCTTCTTCCACTTCGGATAAAGAATATTCTCATTCCCTTTCTGATGGCTCTCCGGATTGATGCCTCGCTTTTTCAATTGTCCCCAAAAGATATGTCCTTCGAACAAAATAGCCGGTTTCCCCGGAGCAAAAAAACCACCCTTGCCCCCCATTTCCACTTGCTGAACAGCCTTCAATGCAGCAATCTCCACATCAAGCAAATCAGCTACCAATGCAAAATCGGCTTCCGACAAACGCTCACCGGAAGTATAACCCGCCGTGAACAGGGTTTCCCAACTTTTGTATCCTACAATGCCATCGGCATCCAGCCCGTTTGCCTTCTGAAAAGCAATGACTGACGACTTGGTAGCCTCATCAAATATTCCATTCATCGGAGCACTCAGCCCCTGACGTTGTAACAACTCCTGAAGTGACTGCACTTCCTTTCCCGAATCTCTTAATTTCAGTGTTTCCATAAATTCTTTTTTTATTCTGTTAATTGATATCTTATCTCCTTTACAAGCGGCATGATTCCTGCCACTTGTATCTTTAACACGGCAACAGTCCCGTCTCTGCGGAAACCCACATTATCGGTCAATATCAACCGACCGTAATCCTGAGGCAATGTTACTGTGTAATAATAGTGTCCGGCACCATAGCGATAAGTAAGTTGCTTTTGGTCGCTCATACTTATAAAGTGCCTGTAAGCATCAACAAAACTGCCGACCGCAACCACCCGGATATCCGGATGCCTGCCGCTATAGATTTTCAATGATCCGTCCAGAACCTTACAGCGTATTCTTTCTAAAAAAGTTACATCAGGAAGAGGAACGGCATTCCCGGTCTTCCATCGAAACATTCTTTTGAAGAAATTCCTGATTCTTCCTATCCAACTTCCCGACATAACCTCCAACCCTATTTATTAAACTTACTTTTCTCTTCCAGATTCTTCTGAGCTTGCTGCACCTTGCGCAATGCTTCAAAAGCCGGGCGCGACTTCGTGTGATCTATGTTCAACCTCAGGTGGCAACCGGGACATGTCAATCCCTGTTCCGTCAACAATTGATAGATAGTGGTCTCAATAAATGTACCACACTGCGGACATCTCAATCCGGTCTTCTGCTCGCGGGCGTGCTCGTCAACTTTGCTCATTTCTGCTTCCTTTTTTAAGATTCTGTAATTTAAATTTCTACAGCATCGGCATCTTCTACCTGCACATTACCGGCTGCCAGATGAAGCAAGTTGGACAGTCCCGCAGGGACATCCGCCTGTCTTACCTGGCTGCTGCTTGTTTTTATACTTTTTTCTTCCATAGTGGGTCAGCGTTTATTTCATTACGAAATCTTCTACAGATTCATCATCATCCAGTTGGGAAATGGATTTCAATTTCTTGAAATCCGCATTTTTAGCCAGTCTCTCCACCAATCCGGTAATCGGTTGGAATAAAGCGTGGCTCATACCTGTAGTATTACTGATTTATACACTCTTCTACAGTTTTGTAGAATTTAAAAAACTTGTCGAAACCAGTCATAGCCATCACTTCCCGAATATCATCGGAAACCCCGATTATATCCAGACGCCCCTCTTTAGCCTTTACCAGCTTATAAGAATACAGCATAACACGTAATCCTGCACTGGAAACATACACGCAATGACTTAGATCTAATGCTATATTTTTGTTTTCCGCAATCAAAGCAACAATTGCCTGTTGCTGTTCTGCACTAGTAGAAGTGTCTAATACTTCACTTACTTCATAAATTCTCACTTGATCCATAATTTATTTTAATCAGCTAATCTATTTCCCGGTCATCATATTTATAAAATTCTTATTATATAAGAACAATGGCCACGTCTCAAATAAATGAAGCGTGACCATTAAAGACTATTCCTTATCCAGCAAACAGTTCACCACATCCTTCTCCCGTTCCTTAGGTAGCACTATCAAACTAACCACCGCACCATCTTTCAAAGTTGCCTCCACAGTAGTCTTTCCTGTGACGTGCAGTTTGAAATGTACATCCCAACTTTTTGGCCATGCCGGGAACAATAGAATCTTTCCATTAGCTTCCTGCAACAGCATCTCCTGCATACCTATCATTCCGCTTCCACCCCAATTATGATCGGGAGTCCAGTCATAGCCCGGTCCCCAAAAGGCGGGGAAGTGATGGGGGCCGTTTGCCATTTTCTGCAAAGTAAGCCGGGCAGCTTCGTCCGTCATACCCAGGCAGGCAGCCCAGATATTATCTTGTTTCCAACCGATATGTGAACGGAATTTCTGTGCATCAGAGTCATATAGATAAGTGTTGCGGGCTGTTTCCAAGTCCTCCTTTCCTACACCGTAGATGCGCCAGGGAAATACGGGATAAAGCTGTGGCGTTTCTATATTATTCACACGTTCCCATACCTGTGCCGAGGCAATCATCTCTTTGCCATCTATCATGCGCAAAGGAATCTCGGGGATACGAGCCAGCATATCCGGTTTACGCCCATACGTTTGCAATACAGTGCGAAGGGCGACAATGGTAGAGGATGGATTGTATGCCATTTTGTAAGTCTCGCAGGCAGAGCCGGGGTATATAACCAATTTGCCGTTGCCATCCAGATCCTTACGGCCGCGTTGTGATGCTAGCTGACGATAATGTTCATCAAAGAAATTCAATGTACTTTCAATCAGAGGTATGTATCGGCTGATATCCAAACTATCATAACGAACTGTTTCCAGTATCATTTGGCAAAATTCCAGTGCAGTATCCCATTCATATTCCAGCCAGGCATTATATTCCAACCCCTTGTCGAAGTTTGCAGGGCGTTTAAAGCCATATTCCGCCGGATTGGACAGACCGGAGTTTTCCATTTGTTCTGTAAAGCAAGCACCGGAATGTCCCCAATAGGTACGAGTACGCGCCTCGGCAGTAGGCAACAATCGTTGATAGAAATCGAATTGCGGTTTCATCAGGTCAAAGTCACCGCTTTTCAGCATCGGCCAATAAACCAGACGTTGGTTTTGGGCAGTCATCGTTCCCCCTCCCCATTTGCGGAAGTCGGGAGTAAATTCTATCTTCTGATCCACATAGACAGGATCGAAAGTAAACAGTCCTCCATTGAATTTTGTAGGCCACTGGCTATGGGCATTGCATCCCAGCATATAGCGGAACAGGGTATAGTTACGGATAGCATCTCCTGCTTCCCCCTCGCCCTCAATATAACTGCGCTACCAAAATTCATTTCACCAACGGCGAGTGGCTTGCTTGTCTTTCGCCAGGTTAATTTCTTTTTCCGTACGCGCCAAGGTCGTTTCCCAAGCGGAAACCGTGGCTTGTTCCGCATTCAGTACGATACGTGCCGATTGTTTGTAAGTAGGCTTCTTGCTTTTGTATATCCATGCCATATATTCAGTACCGGCATAATGTCCCCGGCGTGTACCGGTAAACAGCAGATTGTCGCTGGACAAACGACCGCCGAATATCAAGTTTTTAATAGGATTGTAAAGCTCATCTTTTACGCCGTTCATTCCCTGCTGGTCCACCGCTACATCAAAGACAGTCTGACTGGGGTTCTGATGGAAAAAAGTTAAGGCTTCTTCACCTACCCGGATAGAGTCACGAGTGGTCATCAAACCTTTAGGGATAGCCCATTTGTAAGAGCATTGCTGCCCTTCCCCACTAACCACGGGACGGTCTTCGTATCGCCAACTTTCATAGTTGATACGCATGGAAGTCAATTCCTTTGTTTCTACTTCTATATGCACCACAGGGCGAAATACATCTGCCCAAATGATAACCGTGGCATTGTTGCTACTAATGTTGACATATCCGTCATTCAAGTGCAAAGTCTGGCGAAAGGAAGACATTCCTGCAAAAGGATTCGGAGTAAGACGGACACGGAAACGCCCTTGTTTCAGCAAACAATTATTCTCGTCAAACGAACCGCTGCGACTGAGGTAGAAAAGCACATCATCATTTTCCACCCACACATTCATACCAATATCACCGCCTCCGCAAGGCATGGATTCCGAAGCATTCCGGCTCTGGGTTTCCCAAACCAAATTGGCAGGCTGTCCCCATAAGGACTGCCCGCCAATGAATACCATTAATAGAAACAAAAAAAGATTCTTCATATTCTCGTATTTTTTACCAATCATCAGAACGGAAAGACGAAACCGGCAGGTCTTCACCATACAAGTCTCCCTCCACATAATTCTGGAAGCCATAACGAACCGCTACCGGATGGGGCACTTCTTCGCTTTTCACGTGTACCTTACTTCTTTCAATCCATGCTTTGGCGGGGTGGAAAATACGATCCTTGCCTGCTACCTGAAAGTTCTGCGATTCAAAACGGTCTTTGCAGTTTACCCACATCGGGGCGCGTTCAAAACTGACAATTACCGTGTCATTCTTCACTTCCATTCCGGCATAATAGGGACTCTCGGCTGTAACTCCCTTCATTCCGTAGGTCTTTACCAGAGCCAAGCGTGCCAAGCGTTCTCCCGCCACACGCTTCTTGCCCGGATGAATCCCTGCTTTCATTCCTGCGTCCAACAATACAGCCATACCGCTATTTCCAACCCGGTGTTCTACCATAGCTTGTTGCTCGCGAAGATAAGCAGAATTTATCACATTCTTGCCAGGTTCGGTAATAATTCCATAGTCGTAGGGTGCAATTTGGCAATAATAGAAGGGAAAATCACCTTGTTGCCAATCTTTACGCCAGCCACGGATCAGTGCCGTGAACATATCGGCATAGGTATGGGCGCGGTTATAGTTGTCTTCTCCCTGATACCAGATAACACCACGCATCGTCAGCCCGATGAGGGGATGGAGCATACCGTTATAAAGCACGGTGGGAGTACGATTCTTTGATTTTATATCAGCTTCCGATTGAGGGATCTTGGCATCGGGGAATGCTTTCAACCAGTCGGAATGCATCCAGGCTTCACAGGCTGAACCTCCCCAGGCTGCTACAATAAGGCCGACGGGGATATTTAGTTGCTGTTGCATCATGCGTCCGAAGTAATAGGCAGTGGCACTGAAATCGCGCACGGCAACAGGAGATGCTTCTTGCCAAGTACCCGTAACATCTGTTTGAGGAGTAAAGGAAGAAGTGCGTTTCACTGTAAACAGACGCAGTTGCGGGTTACGGCTGTTCATCACGTCTGTATTGGCATTCTCCACAGGTTGGTTCTTGAAACCTTTCATGGGCATTTCCATATTGCTTTGACCGGAGCAGAGCCATAGTTCACCAATCAGAATATCACGGATCTCAGTCTGCTTGCCATCATTGAAAGTGATGGCGTATGGACCTCCGGCAGAGGGGGTGGACAACGAAAGTTTCCAATTTCCTTTTGCATCGGAAGTCGTAGTATGAAGCCGGTTATCCCAGCTTGCCGTGATTTTTACCGGAGTGTTCGGAGTGGCTGTTCCCCATAAATTGGCACGGGTTTGTTGTTGCATTACCATGCCGTCCGAGAAGAAAGCAGGCAGCTTTACCTCGGCATTTGCCGCTGCCCAAGTCAGTAAGACAAGGGCAACAGTAAGAATTGATTTCTTATTTTTCATTGTATTTTTACTTTAATCTGTATACTTCCATCGGGCCTAACCATCCGGCAGGCAACAGTTCGTCACCCGGCAAACGGAATTTGGCATTGGTCCATATTCCCTCGAAAGGCGCTTTATCCTGATCGGCTCCGCGGAGTGTGTTTGCCCACGTATTTACTACATCTACTTCTATCACGTTGCTTCCGTTGCGAAGGGCATCGGTTATATCCACCTCGTATGGCGCTGTCCATGCCGTGCCACAAGTAATGCTGTTGACACGCACGGTAGCCACATTTGCCACCTTGCCCAAACGAAGAATGATCCTTCCCTCCTTCTCATTTTTCCATCTGAACACACCTTTATATATAGCGTGACCGGAATAATAACGGATTTTCTCGTCTTCTTCCTGACTCCAATCGAACAAGAGAGGACGGGTTACTGACTTACGAACAGAAGGGAAAGTAACTGTCCATTCGCTGACAGACAAAGCAACCGGTTCCCGTTCCGTTTGCTCCAAAGGTGCTTCGGAGGCTTCCTTGGGGAACACTACGAAAATAGAACCTTGGGCGGGCAGAGACAAGGTGACTTCCGTTCTCCCTTCCGCTTCCTTCCATTGTGCCAGACGGGCAATGCTTCCCGTTACAGCATCCCAAAGCTGGGGAGTACGGCCATTGACACGAAATGAGGCGGTAATGGTGCGCAGGCTGTCTGCCTGATTGGCTACAAAATAAATCTCGTATTCTTCTCCGCTACGATGAGTATATGCCACATCGGCAGGAAGGACTACATCGCGTTCCAATCCGAAGGCAGAGAAATCATCTGCGGTATATGGCAACTGCGGAATAACCACACCGGCTGCACGAAGCTCATCCACTTTTGCCTGTGCCTCGGCAGAGAGTGGCAGGTTATCGGGATTCATGGGACGCGCCCCGGGGAGTACCAATACCTTATAAGAAGCCCCTCCGGGCAATACCATTCTGCCGTTTTCCGCCTTTGCCAAACGCAGCAAGGCATCTTTATTAAAGGAATCGTATGCATAACCACGCATCGGATTCACCCAATCCTCGGGATCGGCCATATTTGCCGAATGAGTGACGCCAACGGGACGTACACGGGTAGGTTGACCTACATTTGCCAATCTTACGCGTTCGCTTTCCACTCGCTCAGCTCCATAGATGCCGGGGAGCATGGATACCAAACGCTCCGGCAGAATAGCGCGGCGAGGCATTTCTTCGCCGGTAAAGACAGCGATGTCTGCCACGGGGTGACCGTATTGCAGCAAAGTCTGGCAACGGGTGATGTAATTGACAAATGCTTTTCCTTCCTCCCACCAAGTCTGGTCGCGCTGGAAGAATAGGCCGATACCATCCAGCGTCATGCCGGGGCGGCGATCCATCCACGGATTGTGGGTGTAGACATGGAAAAACAGTTTGTTGATGCCCAACGCATAATTACGATCCAGCAAAGGTTTCAGCATGGCAGGGTCTTCATCCCATACGCCGCGTATTTCGGTAAAGCCTTCTGCCTGTATGATGTTCTTTCCATAGATATGGGCACCGCTGACGGCATCCAACATATCATTCGGTTTGTCGTGTGTGGGACTGTTCAACCAAAACTCTCCCATCGGGCGGTCCACTTTCTGATAATGCATCAGACCGTCGCTCACCATAGTGGGCGCCACGCATTCGGCTGAGAATTGACAGTCGTACCGGCGGGCGCAATCTGCCAATATGGTATAGAATACATCGGTCACCAATTCGCCGATAGTGGTGCGGACATCCCGCAAAACCTGTTCGCTGCGGGCTGCACTTTCCATCGGGATGCCTGCCAGCAAAGGAAGATAAGGCATCAGGTCGTAACCGCGACGTTTGCGGAACTCGGAAGCAAAGTTATCGCTCCAGTTCTGGCTGCCGCACTCCCAACTATCTACGTGCATGTATTTCAATACACGGCGCGCCAAGGCTTCGTCCGTCTTCTGAAAGACTTGTGCAAACCAGTTGGAGAATTGTTTTTGCACGGCGGTGGCACTGAACTTGTCGCACTCCAATCCCTTGCCGCCTCCGGCTGTGGCGTTGACGTGTCCGGTGGCGGTATGTCCCATGCGCAGGATGCGCCATTTGCCTTCGGGAAGGCGGGCTGTCAGGCGTCCTTGGTACAAGGGAAGATTCATCAGTTCATCCGGTTGCACACAGGCGGCATCAGATACTTCGGCAGAGGTGGTAGCGGAAGCTACACGCCACACCAATCCGGCTTTTCCCTCCCATTGATGGATGCGGGGGGCTGTATGCAATACAATATCATTGATTTTCAGATTCGGTTTCCATTTGGCTGCATCCAGATCTTCGCTGCCCGGTTCACTGCCCTCGGGAGTCCACTCGAAACGAAAGTAACGGGCAGTGGTGGGCGGCAGGGCGTGGGTGGACTGGAAATCTGTATTCTGCCATCCCTGACGGGCGGGAACCAGTTGCTTCACGGTGCGGAAATTGCGCCCGTCATCGCTGGCAAGCACCTTCAAGCGGTGTGCCTGATAGTTGTTGCCGCCCAAGATGATTTCTACATTGCCGCACGTCACAGGGGCAGTATATTCATACTGAATCCAGCAGGGATAGGAGGAACGGAACACTCCTTTTTCATCACGGCTGATCGCTTTCGCTTCGTTCTCTATGACGGCTGATTTCAGATTTCCAAAAGTTACTTTCGGCTTTAATCCGGTATCTTTGGGCTGACGTTCCAGGGGGATGGCATAGGTGGCAATATCCTCGTAATAACCTTGGAATGCTTCGGGCATGGGCAAGGTGAGGTTACGGATATTCCCTCCGTTCACAATGGTGTCGCTCCATACTACTTTCTGCATGGATTCCCGGGGGGGTGATCCACGGACCGCCTGCCAAGGCGAAACCGTCACAGATGTGCATGCCCAGTTGCATTCCCAATCGGTCGGCTTCTTTAAGGCTATGGTGCACCATGCGCCACCATTCGGAGGTAAGTTGTTGGGCTGTCCCTTCATATTGGGGTGCTTGTTCCACTCCTTTGATGGGCATCAGGTAAGCGCCTCCCAAGCCTACGCGGTGCATGGCTTCCAAATCGGCTGTAATGCCTTCGGGACTTACGGCGCCAAACATCCAGTACCAGAATGTCCAGGGACGGGCTTCCTGCGGAGGAGTTATAAACTGTTGCTGCAAGGCGGGTTGTGCTGTGGCAGAATGTAATCCGGCTGCAAGCAAGACGGAGAAAAACAGTTTTTTTATCTTCATAAGCTAAATCTTTCTTTGTAAAACAAAAGACGAACCTAAGTGTGGTTTGTACTCGGAGGTGTAAAGATAACTATTATTCCCAAAATGGCAGGCGGTATAGGGAATTTAACAATCAGATGGAGAATAGGGAGGCTGCGCAATGAAATCCTGATTAATTCCGCCAACGGGTGTGGAAATATCTTCCTTATTCATCAAGAAGGGGCTGAGGAGAGTGGTAATTTGCAGATATTTGTACTGTCGATCTAAAGAAACAATGGTTATTTATAGAAAGGAGCATTGCCGGTTCAGTCGACAATGCTCCAATATTAAAAGTTGTGCTGTCGGATGAGTCGACAGTGCTCAATTACTAAAAAGTGTATCATCGACTCCAGTCGACAGTGCTTCAATGTTAAAAGTTGTACCGTCGACTGAATCAACGGTGCTCAATTACTAAAAAGCGTATCATCGACTCCAGTCGACAGTGCTTCAATGTTAAAAGTTGTACCGTCGACTGAATCGACAGTGCTCAATTACTAAAAAATGTATCATCGGCTCCAGTCGACAGTGCTCCGATACTAAAAGTTCCCTCACCATACGAAAAGAACTATCATTCAAAGCGCAGAACGATGCTTCCACCGTATTCCCCATCTGCCCAGAAAGGCTGTGAGGACGGGCCGATCAGGTCGGTAGTATTCACCTTGTTCCGAACCGGAGGGATTACTTTCATCAGACTGATTCCCGTAGCAGGGAAGGTATAAAGCAATCCATCCCGACCATCGCGGGGCTGATATGCACCGACATAATTCTGCGGAGTGCGATTGCAAATACTGATCGTTCCTTCCTGAGTGCGCAAACTCATCCACTGCACATTGGCAAAATACCCCTTGAACTCCGGATAAGTGAAGCTTTCGGCAGGGATAGGATCATTGTAGTCATTTTCCCAAACACCCAGTTGCGGGCCATGCAGACGATTCTGCCACACACGGTAAGGCCCATCTCCTACCCAACGCTTGCTCAGTACTTTATCCTCGGGATAATCGAACATCACTCCCATCAGGCCTACTACACCGCTAAAGTTGTATGCAAAGTCGATAGCAGCCGTTCCATCGGAAGCGATAGTCCAGACTGCCCGATCCAAAGAACCTAGTTTGTAGTTGGCAGTAACCACCACCTTATTGTCTTCTTCGCGAACAGAGAAGCCGGTGAAACGACCTGCATCGTCGAAAGTGGTATATTGAGTTTTCTTCTTTTCGGCCTCCTTGTCGTCGTGATTATAGAATTGATCCATGGAACGGTCGGCACGCTTGGCAGCGATGAAACGCGGGCCGTTGCTCAGGCTGATGGTGCGGTTTCCCAGGCGCACGCCTTTCAGTTGACCGTCTTTGGGAGAGAAGGTAAAGGTGCGTCCTCCGGCTTCTACGGTCAAGGCTTCGGCAGTTTCCCGATAGGAAGGTTTTGTGCCGGTGCTTGCCTGTTGAATGGGGGGGCTACCGTTTCCAGTTTATAGCTCCAGGTAAAGAGTTCGTTGCCATACAGATCCGTGGCGGTCAGCATCAGGGCGTTGGCACCTTTTACTGCGGCGGGGATGGTTAGCGTACCTGCGCCATAAGGCGGAATATCGGGGGCGGTCACTTCGCCCTGCTTCATTACCTTCATGCTGCCTTTATCGGTGGCAGAAGGTAGTTGCACGTATTTATATGTGAATCGGCAAGTGTTCAGAGGGAGGAAATCGTAACGGTTCTCCAATGGTAAAACACCATTGAAAGATGCGTCAAGACTATCCAGCATGATTTGCACGGGGCACCACACTTGCTTGATGGTATAATAACTGTCTTCTTTCTCGTGGTGAGGGCCTACGATGCCATCTGCTCCATAGTTGCCACAATTATCTATAAAGCCGTTCATATCCACACGCTTTACTCCTTCATCTGCCAGCACCCAGAGGAAACCGCCGGCACAACGGGGATGCTTGCGCATCATTTCCCAGTAGTCATGCAGTCCGGCTCCGTGGCCGCCGTCATATAGTCCGTGCAGGAACTCGGTCGGCATAAAGATTTCGGGCAGGCGCATATAGTTCTGGCTCTCGCCATAGGAACGGTAGTGCATGGTCTCATAACCGCTGAAGTTGCCTTGCGGATGGAGCACGGGGCGCTTTTGCGGGTCGTATTTGTGAAACTCGCCGTCCAGTTCGGTGTTCCAACCCTTTTCGTTGCCGTTGCTCCACCAGATGATGCAGGGGTGGTTCACGTCGCGGGTAATCATTTCTTTCACCAGCTTCTGCCCTACGATGGTTTCGTGATGGCCATGCCATCCGCTCAGTTCATCCATCACGTAAAGTCCCAGTGAATCGCACGCTTCAAAGAACTCGGGATCGGCCGGATAATGGCTCAGGCGAACGGCGTTCATATTCATGCTCTTGATGAGCAACACATCTTCTATGTTCTTCGCCTTGCTCAGTGTACGGCCGCTTTCGGGGCGGAAACTGTGGCGGTTCACTCCTTTTATCATTACTCGTTGCCCGTTGATATAGAGTCCGTCGCTCTCACGCGTTTCGATGGTGCGGAAGCCGAATTTCTGATGTTCTTCGTGGAGGGTCTTTCCTGTGTTGTCCAGCAGGGAGAAGGTTGCGGTGTACATATGGGGAGTCTCGGCAGTCCACAGGTTGGGTGATTTCACTGCTATGTTCACTGCCGTACGGTCGCTTCCGGTGCGTACATCGGAAGTGGTTTCGGCTATTTTCTTTCCCTTGTCGTCGGCGATAACGGTACGCACTTTTGCGCCTTCCATCGCCATATTCAGGAAGCAATCGGCGTAGAAGTTTCCATCTGCTTTGGCATCGATAGCTAGACGGTCGATGTTTTGTGCAGGTTTTGCCACGATGAATACGGGGCGGAAGATTCCGCCGAAATTCCAGTAGTCGGCACGGCGTTCTGCTAGGTTTACTCCGGCGTTTTCGCTCTCTTTGCTCACGGTTACTTCCAGCAGGTTCTTCTTTTGGGGGCCGAAGAATACACGGTCGCTCACGTTGTAGATGAAGCGATAAAAGGCGCCTTGGTGCATGGAACCGGCTTTGCGGCCGTTGATTTTCACTTGCGTATCGGTCATGGAGGCTTCAAAGATGAGTTCTATTTGCTTGCCGTTCCATTCGGCGGGCAGTTCGAATTCATATTTGTACATGCCTTTTTCATCGGCAACACCTTCGGGGAAGGCTTTGCCATAGAATTTCATGCCATATTGATAGGTGCCGAAGCCTTGCAGTTCCCAGCAGGAAGGTACTCCTATCTTTGTCCATTTGCCGGAGTTGTTGCCGCCGGTACACATAAAGTCCCATTGTACCATGTCGTCACAGCCATGACCTGAGAGGTATTGGCGCTCGGTCTTTATGGAAGATTGCGCCCACAGGCCTGCCGACAGGGCAAGGAGGGAGAAGAGGGTTGTTGTTCTTTTCATCATAATAGATATATTTTAGTCATTTATTTCGCTATTCTTTCACTGTAGGGGCGGGATTTGCCCGCCCGATGATAATTTACTTTATGCATACGGGCAGGCAAACCCTGCCCCTACGGTAGGTGACAACTTACGTTTCGGCAGATTTGTAATCCGCATGGTTCCGTTCACTGTAGGGGCGAATTGAATCCGCCCGAACCAACGGTCACGACCTTGGGGGAGTAATGCATACACAAATACATCTTTTGGATGTTATCGGGCAGATTCAATCTACCCCTACGGTTGGATGGGTACAGCTTTATCATTGGGAATATGCTATATTCTTATTTAATACGGCTAAACCGTATGCGCAAAGTATGTTCTTTGTTTTTATCAATAGCATACTTCTTCAATACTCCCGGCCCGCAACTGCTGTTTCCTAATCCCAATACGGCTGTATCAATGCTCAGAATTACTTCCTTGCGTGGTTTCAAATTACAATCGTGGGTCGTTGTATAAAGATCATTCACTGTGTAGTGCAAAGCCGAGAACGAGAATGGTTTATCCAGTGCCGTTACACGGATGCCTTTACCTTTCTTATCGGTCAGCGTCACTTCCGTCACGTCCTCATGGTTTCCGCTGTCCTGAGGACGCGGATAATGAGTATATTGATCACTGACATTACTATTCCATCTGCCTATCAGGCACGAAGTCTTACGGTCGGGATAGTTCTCCCACGGTCCACGTCCATACCAGGAAAGATGTTCATATTCCTCACCCAGTACAAAGGCACTTCCAAGGCGCGGCAATTCGGGCAGTTCGCCTTGTGGCAGGTAAGTCTGTTCCAAGTCCACCGTTCCGTCAGAGTAAATTTTATAATGAGAGGAAACACGAATGCTTCCATTGGCATAGCGATATTCTGTCACAGATTGCTTTATGAGGATTCCATCCGCTTCCATACGTTCCGTTTCGGGAGAGAGTACGACTACCTCCGGCGCATCCAATTTCTGATTTTTCCAATCCTTGGCAAGCCAGTTGCCAAAGCTCTTGTCATTATCCGTAGGGGCACGGAAAGCTTGGAAGTAAGTGTCTTTCCATAAACGAAGCACAGAAGCCTCTTCCCCGTAGGGGCGGACCTGTGTGTCCGCCCGATTGCGATTTACTTTTCCATCTGTTATCGGGCAGACACATGGGTCTGCCCCTACCGCCATCAAATTATCATTTAATGCAAATTGTTCCCAAGCCACCTCATGCCCGGCTTTTGCCCAAAGAGCATCTTCTTTCAATGCCATACTGATATTCAATCGTACATCAGCCTGCTTATTTATATTCAGTTTCGGCAGCATAACCGTCCCCGTCTCCCCCGGTGCAACTTGGGGAAGTATCCATTCACCTTTCTTCACTGCCTTACCATTTTCCAATAAAGTCCACAGACAACGATACCCCTCCAAACCAATATGATGATTACGATTCGTTACGATTATCTCCTTTCCTAAATCATCCATTTCCAACTTCACAGGCGCATACACCTTCTTCACTTCCCAGTACTTCGGAGTCGTTTCACGACCACTCATCACCACTCCATTAAAGCAGAAAGCCTTCAAATTAGGCTGATCCCCAAAGTCTCCTCCGTAAGCTACCATCCGGCGCCCATCCGGCAAAGTCTTGTAGATGCCCTGATCCACCCAATCCCAAATAAAGCCTCCCAGCATACGGGGATTGCTATAAATCTCATCCCAATATTCCTTGAAATTACCCAATGCATTACCCATGCAATGCGCATATTCACTAGTCATTACCGGACGATTGTCATTGGTGCGCTCCACTATTTCCAACAAGCGTTCCCAGCGTGCATTTTCGGCACGCTCTTTGTCTTCCCCTTCGGGAATACCGGGATTCAGATACTCCTGTTTCACACGGGTGTAGAAACGGCTGATCACATCTACCGTTTTCGGATCGGGTTCGCCATTCACCCCCTGTGCCCCTTCGTAATGCACGGGACGGGTAGAATCAAAATCGTGCAACCATGCCGATACGGCTGCAAAGTTAGGTCCGTAACCACTCTCATTTCCCATGCTCCACATCACTACGCAAGGATGGTTTTTATCGCGTTCCGCCATGCGCACCGCACGGTCCAGGAATGCTGCATGCCAATCGGGAGTGCTTGCCAATGTGCCGCGCAATCCGTGTTCTTCTATATCCGCTTCATCCATCACATAGAGTCCCAAACTATCGCAAAGCTCATACCAACGGCTCACATTGGGATAGTGGCTGGTGCGCACTGCATTTACGTTTGCCTGCTTCATCAACAATATATCTTGCAACATTTGTTCCTCACTCATTACGCGTGCTGTCTGCGGATCGTGTTCATGGCGGTTCACTCCGCGAAAGCGAATGGGTTTGCCGTTGACTAACATCTGTCCGTCCTTTATCCGGATGCTGCGGAAACCTACCGGCTGCTCCACTTGCTCTATGGTCTTGCCATCGGCATTTTGCAAACTCAGTTCCAGTTTATATAGGTAAGGAGTTTCGGCCGTCCATCGCTTCGGAGATTGTACCACTGCGGACATACGCCCCATTTTGCGAGGTCCCCGTTGCGGATACCACTCGTTCATACGGGCTGCCTTATGCTCCAGATCTAGTATTTCTTCTACATTCCCTTTCAGGGTCAGTATTTCTGTTCCTTCTGCATCCTTCAGAGTGGCTTGCAAGGTACAGTTTTTTCCGGTCATCTCTTCATACACACTGAATTGTGGATCTATCTGCAACAAGAAATCGTTATTATTTTCCAAGGTTGCGGGAAGTGTGCGCACTGCATAATCACGAATGCGGATATTCGGGGTATGTACCAGGTGAATGCTGCGGTGGATACCTCCGAAACGCCAAAAGTCCTGATCTTCCAGATAAGAACCGTCACTGTAACGATACACTTCTAAAGCTATTTTATTTTTACCCGGCTTCAGCCAATGGGTTATATTAAATTCACTGGGTTCCATGCTGCCCTGGCTATACCCCACCCGTTCACCGTTCACCCAAACGTAGAAAGCGCTCATCACTCCTTCAAAGCGGAGGAAGGTCTGTCCCTCTGCTTCCCATCCGGCAGGCAAGGTAAAGTCACGACGGTATTGCCCCACCGGGTTACGCTCTTTGTAGGTGGTATATGAAGCCTTGGGTTCTCCCATTACGCGCGGAGGATCTATCTTGAACGGATAGCCTGCCGATACATAGATAGGTGTGCCATATCCGTTTATTTCCCAATTGGCAGGAACCGGAAAATCCGTCCAGTCCTTATCATTAAAATCAGTGTGATAGAAATCAAGAATACGCTGGGAAGGCACAGCAGTCCAACGGAATTTCCATATCCCGTCCAAACTCATGGAGCAATCTCCTTTTTGCAAAGCAAAAGGTATAAATGCCGCCCTTGCCGGTTCGCGGTTTATCTGAAGTACATGATGATTCTCCCAGTCGTTTATCTGTTGCGCCTGCAATGATCCGGCTATCAGGCTGCACAGTAACAATCCATATATTTTCATATTTTTATTCTTTCCGTTTCAGGTGAGGACGGATAATGGAGTGTTCTGTACTGTAAGAATCAGAAAAAAAAGAAGAGGATGTGTCAAAACAAAAATTGGCTATCATTTTACCGTAGGGGCAGATTGAATCTGCCCGATAATAATTTGCTTTGTGTATTACTCCCAAGGTCGTGACCGTTGGTTCGGGCGGATTCAATCCGCCCCTACGGTAAACAATTTGATAATTACTTTAGAGTTTTGACACCCCCCCCGCTTCCTTATTTATCCTATATCAATAAACCGCCGAAGCAATCACCTGTATAAACAGAATCAAGAATACCATTGCAATAGGATAAACCGTAGCATACGCTACACTTGGGATATTACTGTCTACCATCGAATCGGCAGCAGCAAGACCGGGTGTACTGGTCATACCACCCGTAATGGTTCCCAAAAGATCCAACAGGCTGATCTTAAATGCCAAGCGCCCCACCAGCGTAGCCACCAGCATAGGAACCAACGTAATGGCCGCCCCTACTCCGAACATCAGCAAACCGCTTTCCTGGAAAGTTGCTACCAGGTTCTTACCTGCCGAAGTTCCCACTTCCGCCAGGAACAACAACAATCCCAACTGGCGCAATAACTGATTGGCAGGACCGGACATAGACCAAATAATGGGTCCCGTCTTACCCACTGCACTCAGCAGCAAAGCCACCATCAGCACCCCGCCGGTCAATCCCGGAGAGAAAGACATAGTATCTGAGAAAGAGATATTGATCTTGCCGAACAAAACACCCAGCACGATACCCATTGCAATCGGGAAGAAATCAGTATCCGATAATTGTTTGGCATTATTTCCTAACAGGCGGGCTACTCCCCTGATACCTTCGCGCTCGCCTACCACCATCAGCTTATCACCAAATTTCAAAGCCAGATCCGGAGACGGGGACAGGTCGATACCGCTTCGTCTTACACGGGTAACCGTACAGCCAAAGTTGCGTTGCAGGTTTAAATCTCCCAACTGTTTATTAATCATATCCTTCTTAGTCAGCAACAGTGACTCTATTTCCTGTGTCTGGTCCAGAGGCAGTTCACCTTCTTCGCGTTCACCCACCAGCACAGCAAACTGGTTCAATGAATCCTCGCTACCCACTGCCTGCACATAGTCACCCTCTTGCAACAGAGTGCTTGCTTTCGGCATCAATATGGTATCTTCATGCTTCACTCTCGAAACCACGGCTCCCGTCATGGCACGTGCATTGATCTGTGCCAAGGTGCGTCCGAAAACTGCCTGATTAGAAACTTTAAAAATACAAGTTGTCAATTCGGGGAAACTGCTGCGTCGTTCCAGTTCCAGTCTGCGGGCCTCTTTGTCCAGGTCCACGCGCATAATCTTAGGCAACAGCTTCACAAACAGGATAACGCCGATTACACCAAACGGATAAGCGATACCATAAGCGATAGATGCCAATGGGGAGTTTGTACTGTCAATAGCCACAGCAAGACCGGGCGTACTGGTCAGCGCTCCCGCTATCAGTCCCACCACGCTGGGCGTATCAATATCGAAAGCATACTTCAAGCCCACCGCCGTCAAACAAGCCGAAGAAATAATAAGCATGGTAATAAGAATCAAGGTCTTTCCTTTGCTCCGAAAGGAATCGAAGAAACCGGGACCTGCCTGAATACCGATGGTAAAGATAAACAGTACCAAACCGAAGTTTCCCAGTTCTTTAGGGATAATCACCCCGAAATGACCGAAGAGTAAGGCTATAAAGATAACGGCCGACACATCCAGTGACAAACCCTTTATCTTAATCCTTCCCAACATAAAGCCCAACGCTACAATGAGGAAGAGCGAAAAATAAGAAGAATGTAGTAAATCGATTAACATATTTTTAAGAGGTTAGTTTCGGAGTGCAAAGTTAGGTAAAAAAGTTAATCTCTGAAACTTTCTTCTTAATATTTGTAGAATTCATTTTACCATAAGAGGACGAGTTAAAAGGAATTCTCGCTATCATTTACCGTAGGGGCAGATTGAATCTGCCCGAAAACGATTTACTTTATGCATTACTCCCAAGGTCGTGACCGTTGGTTCGGGCGGATTCAATCCGCCCCTACGGTGAACAATAAGATAGGTACATTCGTTACTGTACATCCAGCGCATCCAGCGCCAGCCCCTCCATATCCGGTGCAGAAAGCACCACTTTGTAATATCCGGCATTGATATAAGTCCCTGTGGTAGTACTCAGCATACGCCACTTTCCGGGAGTTTCGGCAAAGGTAAGATCATCTTCTTTCAGCACTGCCCCCTTGGAATCAATAAACTGCATGCGCACTTTCATCGGTTTACCGGTAGAATTCATATATTTAAAACGAAGTGCATACACCTGTGCCAAGCCCGTAGAGACATTCCAGGTAATACTGTTCTTAGCTCCTTTTCCAAAGAATACACCTGTCTGTTTCTTATATTCTTTCCGAATGTATTTACCTTTTAATATAGCATCCTCCGCCTCATAAGTCACGTTGGCACGGGCATTCTTATCTTCCGGCAATAATTCTTTGGGAGTCTTTTCCATCACTTCCTTTTCTTGCGCTGCCCAACTAAAGGTATCAGTAGATGGATTCAGATTCTTCACTTTGTTCAGAATGACAGAAGAAGAAGATGCTATCGCAATCCCACAAATCAAAGCCTGTCCCGCTTTCACCTCCGGAAAATCAATCTTCAAAACTCCACCCGTCACAGTAACATCCACCACTTTTTTGCAAGCTCCATCATGTCCCGCTTCCGCCCATACATCCACATCATCCAACACCACGCGGCCATTCACTGCCACATCAAAAATACGAAGGCCTTCACAATCAGTCTGGGCACTTCCCCCTGTACCATGCCAAGGTTCTGTGAAATAAAGCTCTACACGATACTCGCCATCGGGCACCGGGAACCGGAAATTCAACTTGTGGCGACCGAAACGGAAACTCTGGAAAAGCTTCCAATCCCGCGTTCCATGAATCGGATCAGGGGTAGTACGCTGGCTTGCTTGATACGGGCTGAGTAACTGCACGCTATCCGCGGACTGTATAAAATCCTCCGCCCACGAATGAGAATAATTTGTATTATCCTGTACCCACTGCTGACCATAAGTATCTGTATAATCATCACCTCCGCAATTCAGACGATAGAGATACGTATATCCCTCGGCACCTTTCAACAATTCGGTTTTCCTGTCATACTGAGGCACAACCGCAGAAGCCTGATACAAAGCATCAAAATGAGGTGCTTTCTCCAAACCTTCCAACACCAATATATCTTCCGCCACAGCCTGTCCTTTATAATAACCTACCGCGCGAAGCACATTGTAGCGAATATCCCGGTTCTCCCACATAAAATGAGTGCCCACACCCTGATTCACCTTTCGTCCCAGGAACTGTGCATCCACCGCATCATTATACAGCAACACACTATCACAATTACTATATGCTTCGATAGTGGCACGCCTGCGTCCCGTTGCAAAACGATCCGCCCATGTATGCCCTGCCAGGTACACCATCGGATCTTTCGCCGCCGGCACATAGTTGGCACGATACATATAATATACATCCAGCGGTTCTTCCCATGGAGTAACCAATCCTTTATAATTAAACGGCCCCACCTTATCTATCTTGCGATAGGCTTCGTCCGGCTGACGACGTCCCGGGTTGTCATGACTGCTGAATATCCACTGGAATTGCCCGCACACACTATCTTTTGCCTGTTCGGCCAGCCGGATTTTGGTTTCCATCAGCCGGCACATACGTTCTTCGCTCCATACGCCATTCGCATCAAAATCCGCCGGTTCCGTATGAAGCCCGATGCTGCGCCATGCGCCATACTCCCCATTCAACAGCTGATTCCCTTGTGACAATTCACGGCCATAATTATTCACATCGCCGCCATACGTGCCACTCCAGTTCTGAATCACATTCCAGTCCGTACCCTCACCTCCGTTGCAAGTCGTAATGACGCGCATGGTGCGGGCAGTCGGGTCCATCTCACGGATTATTTCACTGCATTCTTCCGCGAACTCGCGAGGCAATGTACTCTCATTCTGCAATCCCCACATCACCACACTGGGCGAATTACGGCGCTCCTTCACCCATTGGCGTAGCAAATGCTTAAAGTTCTCGCGAAACTCCGGCGTATCATACCACACGTGTGCCGAGAATTGAGTCCACCACAACACACCTTCCTTATCCCAATACTTCTGATAATCCAGATGGTGAGGCTGATGTGCATCACGAAAAGCATTGAAACCTGCCGCACGTATCTGCTTCACACGTGCCGCCACCTGTTCGGGACTGAAAGCATGGCTTTGCCCGAACTGATGTTCATATTCACATACGCCATTGATAAAGGTAGGCTGACCGTCCAAGTAGAAACGCCCGTCGCCATCCTGCCGCTTCACCGGCCAACTGATGGTGCGGATACCGAATGAAGTGCTTATTTCGTCCGCCGTATTCTTTCCACGTTTTATCATGCTTGCCAGTTTGTACAGATAAGGATTCTCCGTGCTCCAAAGAATAGGACTCTGTACCGGAGACTGTTGTTTGATTACTTTTGTTTCTCCCGGTTGCAAAGTGACTTTTTCCGTCAAACGGAATATTTGCTTTCCATCGGCATTACTGAATTTGTTCACTACTTCTATTGTTTCAGTGGTCTTACCATAATTCTTCACTTCGGTTTCCACATACACATTTTCTGCCTTGTCATCGTTCCAGATGTGCACACCGAAAGGTTCTATGCGGATTTCATCCGTGGCTTCCAGCACCACGGGGCGGAATATTCCTAAAGGTTGGGAACCTTCACTGAGTCCCCATTCCGATGAACAGCCGCCGCACACCCAAGGCATATCGGCAATCATTTCGGGATGCTCTGCTTTTACGGTCAGATTATTCGTTCCTTGTTTCAAGGCATCGGTTACGTCCAGAGTCAAGGTGGTGCGACCTACCGGGTGGCGGCCATAATCCTTGCCATTCAAGGTGATGGTGGCATAGGTGCCTACTCCTTCGAAACGGAGGAAATAACGTTTTTTTAATTGAGAATTGAGAATTAAAAATTGAGAATTATCCAGTGTGAAAGTCTTTTCATACATGGCTGTGCCATGCAGGTTACCATGGGTTAGTTGGCGATAACCGTAATAATCATCCCAGTTGTGGGGAAGATTGACAACTGCTGCTGTAGGGGCAGGGTCTGCCTGCCCGTATACACCATTCGGACCATTATCGGGCGGGCAAACCCCGCCCCTACGAGTAAGCCATGTTTTCCATCCTTTACCCAGCTCCATCACCATGCGGCGATTCTTCACCTCCGGTTCCGGGAAACGCACTTGTGAACGTCCCATCGGTTTGCTGGTAGCCACAGCTATCCCCCTCTGCTCGGCATTGTTCACGGCACAATAAAAATGATAAACCACTCCGTCATGCTTCACCACATAACTCTTATGGGCAAACAGTTCATCATAATTCTTGGAAGGAATGATCAAGTCCTCTCCTTTCCAGTCCGTTCAGTGCACCAAGTCATAGCTGGCGGCAAAGGTATTGAACGCCTTATATTTGCGGCTCGGTTCAAAAGCCGAGAAATAAAACATCACATATACATCGCCCATTTTCTGGATATGCGCATCACCCGTAATCGTCCCATCCGCTTCATGTGCAAAGACTGGATTTCCTGCGTAGCGTTTCCAGTGTTTCATGTCTTTAGAGAGAGCGATGCCTACGCGTTCCGCTTTCAAGTCCGTTTCCGGATGGCGGCCTGCCGCATTATAGAACATCACGAAGGGCGCACCCAGAGTCTTGGTTTTATCCCAATAAACCACACTCTTATATTGGGTCAGTTTCTCCCACCATTGCGCGTCTTTATCATGGATGCTCATCACAGGCCGGTCTTGTGCCTGCCATTCATGGGCAGTGCCCAGAGGCCGGTCCGTCCATGCCAGGCCGATATACAGTGGCTTGTTTACCGACTCATAGCCGGTTCCCTCGCCACCTATGTAGGTCATCCAGTGCTTTCCTTTATAGGTTTGCAGGGCATAACTCCCTCCCCACTCCATATCCGGCAGTGAGGGGAAACCTCCGCGCTGGTTGCAGTCCCAGTAGCCGTCCCGGTAAGACAGCAGGCGTCCCAAGGTATTCCATTCCAGCAGGTTGTCGCTTTCTGCTATCCAAGTCTCATAGCCGCGTCCGTCCAGTCCGCTTTTACCGTTGTATACCACATAAGTCATGTACCATTTATCGCCTTCACGAAACACGGTGGGGCAGTCTATCTTGTGGTAGTTATCCGCAGGGGCTACTGCCAGTCCGTATTTATAAGGAGTCTTTGCTTCCTCGTAGATTTGCTCCATACGCGATTGCGGGACTTCACGCTGGGCATTTACGCCCAATGTGAAGAAGGAAAATGCCAGTATTAATATTTTCTTCATATCAATCAATAAAACATCCAATCCATCGTCTCCTCAGCCCCCGCCAGCCCCGCATTCCGCGGAGTGACCTGTGCATCCGTAAATCCCAGTACCATTGTATATCCTTTCGGCAGCAACAGCGTATGTTTCCCTGCCTCAAAATGATAAGCATGCACATTTGCCAACGGCATTCCCGCAATGCGAACCGCATTCGTCAACTTCGGTTCAGCCTGACCGTAATCATTGGCCGATGCATCCGTTTCCAGTTTCGGAGCTTTTGCATACTTCTTTTGGTCATCGCGAAAATAACCCACCAGCAAATTCACCGGAGCCGCCGCTTCAAACTCAATCGTAGTACCTTCCTTGCGTTGCACATCTCCATTCATACGGTAAGCCGTCAAACCCGATAATTCGGGAGCCAATGCCTCTACCTTGCCGGGAACATTAGCGAACAGGCTGGCACCTACCCCCAGCTTCACTGGAGTCAAACCATTCAATATCTTTACATTGCCGGCCGATAGCGGTTTTACCTCAACCGTGCTTTCCGTTACCTTTCCGGCAGCCTTATCCTTCAGCAACTGCAAGTTTGCCTTGTAATTTGCCAACTCATTTTCATAATGCACCAGCAGCTCTTTCCAAGTCTTATTCTTGCCGCCATCGCCGCCGATGGGAATACGGCGTTGCGCCGTCTGCATACTGTTGGCATAATAATAAGTACTGTCAGTCAGCGAAACCAGCTTTCTGTAATGCTCCAAGCTCTGTTCCATCAATGGAATAGCCGCATCCAGTTCCGCCAAATCCTTTCCCCACTGATAATTCAGCACATGTTGCGCCGCCTTCACCTTCAGGTTAAAAGCATAAGCAAACTCGCGATAGCAATGCATATCATTCTGCAGGCGTCCGAATTCATCCTTATTACGGGTTACCGATGCAGCCGCTTTGTTGATAGCCGCCACCGCCTTGTCGCCATGTTCCGCCACCTGTGCCACAATGTCCAAAGGCAATTCGCCCACATGCGGCTGTTTCTTCCATTCCTTCTCCACGTATTCTATCAACTTCTCCCCTTCCGGTCCGCAACTTTCATAGAATCCCGGGTAAATGGTGTATTTATAAGGATTCACCAACTGGCTCATAAACATTCCCAGCAGCAACGTCTGCCTGTTGCCTTCCGTTATGCCGAAACGGCGAAGCAGCTTCGGCGCAATCTCGCCACTCTGCTCATAAGCCTCCAAAATATTCCCTGCCTCCAAAGGAGCTGTGCCATAGAAATCTCCCAACTGCTTGTCCCAATAACGCACCTCGGCATCGCGATCCCTGTGGCAATTCCATGCATAGCGTCCCCAGGTCTTGTACCATATCCAGTCGCGGTCCAACTGATATTCACGTCCGCCACCCGGCAGTCTGTCCGCCGTATAGGGCCAATCCCAATACGAAGCCTGCGGATACAGATGCAACGCATTCGCCCCATGTACATTGTGCATGGCAGTCACCGCCTTCTGCACAAAGTCCGGAGATCCCCAGCGCCACGGTTCCAGATTGGCCAAGATGTGCACATTACTTATATGTATGCTTCCCAGTGCGCTCAAATCCTGGTATATCTTGGACCACGGTCCGCGCGGCTCATAAGTAGTCAGTGACTCTCCGTTGTATTTATGCATGGTGTACAGATTCTTATACAGAGGCAAAGCCGCATCCATCACCATTTTGCAATCCGTATCATGCGCACGCAGCAGCAAGGGCGGTTCATCCGTGCGTCCCAATGCCTGCAATCCATCCTTCACACCGGGGATGATTGTCTTGGTAAACCATTCCACATCATCCTCATAGGTATCCATCGCTTCGCCCAGGCACACCAGCAGCCCCACATTGGGATACTTCTCTATAAATGCAGCCACCGATTTACGGGTATAGTCACTGATTAGCGGAGTAATAGGACGGTTTCTATCCTGTGTCTTCAGCCCGTAATGCTCTGCAAAGGGCTTGCTCAGGATAATATTATAGAACATCTGAATCACAAAGATACCACGTTTGTCCGCCTCGGTGGTAAGGAAGGAGAACATTTCCTCATTCTTCTTGAATGTCTCCTCGTCTACCTCCAGCGCAAACGGATAATCTTTCAGCTTCACCAGTGAGGCAAACGGATGCCCGTTCCATAAGTAAAGCGAGTTCATGCGGTTCTCTACCAGCATATCCAGATATTTTATCCATTGCTCTTTATCATAAAACCAAGGGAAACTTTCGGGAGTATAAGGATACTCGTACACCCCGCGTCCCGGCAGATATTCCATTTTCTGAATGCCCACGCAACTGCCGCGCAACACCATTTCGGGTGCATCCTTCAGTTCCGCCGGAAATTGCAAGTCATTGTATTCCTCCACATGGTCTATCAATTCACGGCAACCATAAATCACACCAGTGCCGTCATTACCGGTCACCGTGGTTACATTGCCATTTGTAGAGATGGAAAAACCTTCCTTTTTCAGTCCCGTGGTATCCGCCGCCTGCATTAGCCGGATACAGACCGCATCGGGATCTATCCCAGCCGTGTCTGTCCGTACAACGGATGAATAACCTGCACCTTCCAATGCTTTCTTCAGGTGCTCGCCCGCAAACTGAACCCGGTTCGAAGCCTCCTGTGGCATCACAATATTTACACTGGGTTTTCCGCAACCCCACAACACGCACATACACGCAACAAGTGTTCCTAGCCTGATATTTTTCATTATTTTCATATAAATCATTTACGGTGAGACGAAGATAATGAAAAGGCGTACTCACAAGCCGGGAATAAATAGATAGAATAATATAATACAGAATTAGACAAATAACTTTTCTAAATTGAACTTTTACAGCTATATTCGATTTAAGTTAAGACTATGTATCATTAAAAAACCAAAGTTATGAGAAAGAAAAAAAGTTCAATGAGTTTATGGATAACACTATTGAAGAACTGAAAGCAGAAGACCGTTACGGTACGGCACATATTTATCAAAGTACCTTAAATTCATTTAGTGAGTTTCTAAAAACAGAAACCATTTATTTTCACCAACTGAATAAGGTAATATTGAAACAATATGAAAACCACCTTCGCAACAAGCAGTTGAGCTGGTGCACCGTTTCCACCTATATGCGCATATTGCGAGGCGCCTACAACAAGGCAGTGGAGGCCAACCTTGTGCAGCATAATCCCTACTTGTTCAAGCACGTGCACACAGGAATCAAAAATGACACCAAGCGTGCGCTGGAAGCAGAAGACATGAATAAACTGCTAAATGTAGAACTCACCAAAGAGCTACCTGCTGATTTGCAGGAATGCAGGGTATGGGCCAACCTGATGTTCCAACTACGCGGTATGCCTTTTGTAGATTTGGCTCATCTTCATAAAAGCGACTTGAATGGAAACATGATCTCCTACCTCAGACGCAAGACGGGTACTAAAATAGAAGTGGAAGTGCCACCTGCTGCCATGGAACTGATCCGTAAATATCAAACTACGGATGCTGATTCACCTTATCTCTTCCCTATTCTCAGCGGAAAAAAAAGAGGGAGAGGATTTATATACGGAGTATCAACGGGCACTACGCACCTTGAATTATAATCTGAGGCGTCTGGCTGTGCGATGTGGCGTTGCTGCAAAAGTCAGTTCATACACCACCCGGCATACATGGGCTACTCTCGCCAAATATTGCAATTTTTCAGATCAATTAATCAGTGACGCTTTCGGGCATTCATCGGTAAAAGTTACAGAAGGATACATGAAAAGTTTCAAAAATGAAGAGCTAAAGAGAGCTAACAATGTAATAAATTCATACGTAAGAAATAGCGGAAAGAAGACCGCTTAATTGGATAACAAGCTAAGTATTAATCATTTGAGCTTCCGTTAATTCATAATTAACGGGAATAATTTTCGGCTCAAAATTAGATATAAAACAGATATCAAACAAGTAAAACCGACTTTTTTTCTTGATTTTAGTGAAAAGACTGTTTAAGATAGATAAAATCCTATAATAAAATGAACATTGTAAAAGGATATGGTAGCTTATAAAAAATAAAGACACACATCATATTTACATCCGCAAATACAATGCAAGTTACTTCTAGAGATTTACATAATTATCCTATGTCTTGTTTATAGAATAATATTATACAAGTGATTATTTTCTCCTTTCCCGTTAATTATGAATTAACGGAAAACTTATAGAATGAAATTAAGTAACATCTGTAAAACAGGGATTCTACGAGTATATTATTTGTTTGACATCTAAAAGAATAGACATATGATGCAAATTCAAAGATTTAATAAAGTTCTAAAAGGGGCAGTTATATTAGGAGATATTATTATTCTAAATACACTATTCATCTCATTTTATTTAATATGGAAAGAGTTGTTTGGGGAAAGTTTCCTTGGTGGAACTTTACCCCAAATCTTGACTCTACTCAGTGTATGCTATTTTGCCTGCACCATTTCCGGTGGCGTCATATTGCATCGGCGGGGAGTTCGTGCCGACCAAATCGTACTAAGGGTGCTCCGAAATATCTTTTATTTCTCATTATTATCCATTTGCATGATTGCATTATCCGAGTTTTGTATACTCCCCAAACGATTCTTTATCTATTATCTCATTCTGCTCACCATCTGCCTCACTTTCTATCGGTTATTCTTTAGATTTTGCATACAGTTCTACAGATGTCGTGGAGGCAATTTCCGTACAGTCCTCTATTTGGGAAGTACCGAAAATATAGCAGCACTTTATCATGAAATGTCCTCGGATAAGACAAGTGGATATCGAGTCCTAGGATACTTTGACACAGCTCCAAATGCTAAATTCCCGGCAAGCTGCACCTATCTGGGAGAACTGAAAGATGTGATTGATTACCTATCACATCACACTGTTAATCAACTTTATTGCTGTCTACCCTCCAGTATGAGTGAATGCATTGTACCCGTAATTAATCATTGTGAAAACCATCTGATACATTTCTATAACGTTCCCAATGTACGGAACTACTTGCGCCACCGTATGCATTTTGAAATGATAGGCAGCGTCCCCATCCTCTGCATACGCAAGGAGCCGCTGGAAAAAATAGAAAACAGACTGGCAAAACGTACATTTGATGTGATATGTACATTAATCTTTTTATGCACACTCTTCCCTATCATATTCATTATAGTAGGTATCGGCATCAAAATCACTTCTCCGGGACCTATTATCTTTAAGCAGAAACGTAACGGACTGAACAACAAAGAATTTTGGTGTTATAAATTTCGCTCCATGAAGGTAAACAAGGAATCGGATATCCTGCAAGCCACAGCCAATGATCCCAGAAAAACCAAATTCGGCGATTTCATACGCCGCACCAATATTGATGAACTCCCGCAGTTCATTAATGTGTTGCTGGGCGATATGTCTATTGTAGGGCCGCGCCCCCATATGCTGAAACATACCGAAGAATACTCCTGTATCATCAACAAATATATGGTGCGCCATTTCATTAAGCCCGGCATCACGGGCTGGGCGCAAGTCACCGGATTCCGTGGAGAAACCCGCGAAGTGGAAGATATGGAGGGACGCGTCAAAGCAGACATTTGGTATATAGAGCATTGGTCATTCCTGCTCGATTTATACATTATATACCGAACGATAGCAAACACCATCCGCAAGGATAAAAAGGCTTATTAAGACTGATATTTTCTACGAGAATAAATTTAATAAATAGAGAATCTGAAAAAAGATGAAACGACTGAACTTTTCACTATTTGTACTTGCACTACTGATGTTGACCAGTTACACTGCTTACAAAAAGGTTCCTTACCTGCAAGGTTCCGAGTATATAAACACGGCAAAAATAGAGACACCTCTATATGATGCCCGCATTATGCCCAAAGACCTGTTGACCATCACAATCAACACCACCGATCCTGAGGCAGCCATTCCGTTCAACCTGACTGTGGCTACCCCCATAACGGCAAACAGCAAGAGCCTCACCAGCCAAGCGGCATTGCAACAATATCTGGTAGACAATAACGGGAACGTTGATTTCCCCGTATTGGGAACACTCCACATCGGAGGATTGACCAAAGGACAGGCAGAAAACCTGATTAAAGAGAAACTAAAAACCTACCTCAAAGAAGACCCGATTGTAACCGTGCGCATGACCAATTACAAGATTTCAGTCATAGGAGAAGTGGCATCTCCGGGAACCTTCACCATCACCAACGAAAAGGTAAACATAATGGAAGCACTGGCCATGGCAGGAGACATGACCGTGTATGGACAGCGTGACAATGTGAAACTGATCCGCGAAAACGCACAGGGACGCCGTGAAATTATTCCGTTGGATATGAATGATGCCGGAATCGTAGTATCGCCTTACTATTATTTACAGCAGAATGACGCGATATACGTCACTCCCAATAAAACAAAAGCCAAGAATGCAGGAATCAGCAACGGCACCACCATCTGGTTCTCCGTAGTAGGAACGCTTGTTTCACTGGTAAGCCTGATAATAACCATAGCCAAATAAACCCACATTATGAAAGAAGATTTATACGACGATTTATACCTGGAAGAAAAAGAAGAAAAAACAGATTTCAAAGCAGTCCTGTTCAGATACATCATTCACTGGCCTTGGTTTGTGGCATGTATCCTGCTATGTCTGACGGGCGGATGGCTGTACCTGCGCTATACGGCTCCGGTGTACAACATATCCTCCTCTGTCATCATCAAAGACAATGACAAAAACAGCAAGTCCGGAACAGGAGTGGCAGATTTGGAAGACCTGGGCTTCTATTCCTCTATCAGCAATTTCGACAATGAAGTGGAAATTCTGCATTCGCGTACACTGATAAAAAAGGTAGTGGAAGAACTGGACCTATATATCAATTATACCGCCAAAGGCAGTTTCCATAAAATAGAACTTTACAAAACCTCTCCTGTTAAAGTGTGGATTACCCCCGAAGAAGCTGAAAAGCTGCCCGGTGCGGCAAAACTGGAACTAACCCTGCTGACAGGAAACAAACTGAATGTAAAAATATGGATAGGAGAACAAGAATACACGAAGCAGTTTAACAAACCGCCTGCCTTGCTCACAACCCCGTCGGGCACATTCAGCTTCACCCGTACAGACTCCACGGATATAAAAGGCCAACAAACAATTATGGCAATGGTATCCTCACCACGTGGAGTGGCGAGTAACTATAGTGGAGCTTTGAGCATTGAACCCACCTCAAAGACTACCACCATTGCCCAGATTTCATTAAAAGACACCAACAAACAACGCGGAGCCGACTTTGTGAACAAACTGGTAGAAATATACAACCGTGACGCCAACGACGATAAAAACGAAGTTGCCACCAAAACAGCCCAATTCATTAATGCCCGCATCGAGATTATCAACGGAGAACTGGGAACCACCGAACAAGAATTGGAGAGCTTTAAACGGGACGCCGGACTGACCGACCTGAAAAGTGATGCCCAACTCGCTCTAAGCGAAAACTCCGAATATGAGAAGAAACGGGCGGAAAACAGCACCCAGCTCCGCTTGGTACAATTCCTTGCCGGCTATGCCAACAATCCGGATCATGCCTACGAAGTACTCCTCGTCAACGTGGGACTGACCGACACCGGACTGACCGAATTGATAAACCGCTACAATGAAATGTTGTTGGAACGCAAACGCCTGCTCCGCACCTCTTCCGAGAACAATCCGGTAGTGGTAAACCTGGATGCCAGCATCCGCGCCATGCGCAGCAATGTATTGACAACCATCAACAGCGTACAAAGAGGACTGGCAATTACCCAAGCAGACCTGGAACGCCAGGCAGGAAAATATGCAGGCCGCATAGTCAATGCCCCCGGACAGGAACGCCAACTGGTAAGCATCTCCCGCCAGCAAGAGATAAAAGCAGGATTGTACCTGACGCTTCTCCAAAAACGTGAAGAGAATGCCATCACCCTGGCATCTACTGCCAATAATGCCCGGATTGTAGATGAAGCCATTGCAGATGCCATTCCCGTTTCTCCCAAAGGGAAAATGATTTACTTAGTGTCACTCATACTGGGTATTGCTATTCCGGTACTCGTCATCTATGTTACCGAACTCTTTAAATACAAAATAGAGAGTAGAAATGACGTTGAGAAAATTACCTCCTTGCCCATTATCGGTGATGTTCCTATTGCAGAAAAACAGCCTGTAGCGGGAGCAGTGGTGGTGCGCGAGAATCAGAATGACCTGATGGCAGAAACATTCCGCAACGTGCGCACCAATGTTCTCTATATGATGAAAAGCAGCGACAAAGTAATCTTGGTCACCTCTACCACCACGGGCGAAGGAAAAACATTCATAGCCTCCAATCTTGCCGTCAGCCTTTCCTTGCTAGGCAAACGGGTGCTCATTATGGGACTGGATATCCGCAAGCCGGGACTGAACAAAGCCTTCAAGATGTCACACAAAGAAGGCGGCATCACCCAGTTTCTTGCCGACCCGGAGCACACCAACCTGATATCATTGGTACAGGCATCAGCCATCAATTCCCATTTATATATTTTGCCCGGAGGTCCTATTCCTCCCAACCCCACGGAGTTGTTAGCCCGCGAATCTTTGCCGAAAGCTATTAAGCTACTGAAAGAACACTTTGACTATATCATAATGGACACGGCTCCCATCGGCATGGTGACCGATACCCAACTGATATCCCGTGTGGCAGATGCCAGTATCTACGTGTGTCGGGCAGACTATACCCACAAGGCAGACTATACGCTGATCAATGAATTGAACGAACAGAAAAAACTACCCAATCTTTGTACCGTTATCAATGGGCTGGATATGAAGAAAAAGAAGAACAGTTATTATTATGGATATGGCAAATATGGAAAGTATTATGGCTATGGAAAGAAATACGGTTACGGCTATGGATATGGCGACAGTAATGTAAAGAAATAGTATTTATATAAATTATTACATATAAAACAAAAGACTAATCCCTTTCTAAAATGTTAATATTTTAACTTTTAAAGAAAGGAATTAGTCTTATTACGCTATATAATATAAATATTATTTATCATACATTTCTTTTGATACATCAAAACAGGGGTATTGCTTTATCCACTCCTCCGGTTCTATCTCTCCATTTCCATTCAGGTCCGGGCTCAGATCCCGATGCCCGCACACCCGGCAATCGGGATAATCCACCAGCAAAGTCCTGATGAGCACACGCAGCGAATGCTTCTGCCACACTGTGCGGGTATCCGCAGGCCGGCCCCGTTCACTCACTCCCCCTTCATAGCAAATGCCTATGCTCCCCTTGTTGTACCCACGGGCATGGGCACCTATTTTCTCCAGCGGACGGGTAGTCTTTATATCACCATTCTTGCGGATATAGAAATGATATCCCGGTCCGTTCATCATGCGGCGGCGATGGCACACATCCAAGTCGTGCTCGGTAAAATCCCTGTCCGCCCTTGTGGCGGAACAGTGGACTACAATCAAATGAATCGCTCTCATCAGCCTACGCACGAACTGATTCCTACCACACCCGCGATAGACGTTGCTATCGCAATAATCACTTTCAGGATCATTCCCCAAGTACCTTTACTTTTCATTCCAGACATCATTTTTAAATTTTAAAGTTCAACATTATCTTTCTTCACCGGCAACTTATCCACCTTGGTATATTTCAATCCCAGCAGCATACCACTTAAAGCAACACCCGGACGGAAATTGATCTTTGCTTTTCTAATCAGGGGAGCATCATACTGATCCTCCGCATTAGCTCCTTCACCACTCAATCCTATCTGGAAAGTACCCAGATCGGCAAGCCTCACAATCTCACCGCCTTCCAATGCATCCACTATCACATCCTCCAACGCTGTGAGCACTGCCGCTACATCCGCACGCGTCACCGTGCAGGTCTTCTGAATACGATCAGACATTTCACGAATCGTTACATCACCACTGGCCTGCGCCTGAGCATAAAACTTAGATATGGCATCTTTGTCAGACGGGTTTCTACGCTCTACAACCGAATAAGAAACTGATTTACCCATAATTCTTTTTTGTTTTTAAACCGTTAATATTCAACTACTTTGTGATCACATTACAAAGATACAATGAGCGATTACCCCTAATGTAGAGAGATGACGGGAGCAGTAGAATATTGTAGAAAAATGTCGAGAATTAGTTACTTTATAGTTAGGATAACAGGTACTTTTTTCGTATCTTTACACTTGTAATCAAATAAATAAAGAACATGAGCAAAGAAGAAAAAGTATTCACAATCCGGGCATATGACAAAGCGGAACTGGCAGAACTATACAGCCCCAAACGAAACACCGCAGCCGCCCTGCAAACCTTGTATCGCTGGATACAAAAGAACATAACACTGAAAGAAGAACTGAACAAAATAGGCTACAACAAATATCGCCACAGCTTTCTGAAGCAAGAAGTAGCCGTCATCATAAGACACCTGGGAGAGCCATAACCCCCACCCCTACGGTGGATAGATAAAAAACACCTGGTTATTCCTACAAAAGACTTCCTTCTTTAAAAAAAAGACCTAATTGTTTTCTAAAAACAATTAGGTCTTTCCCCATCCCCCTAAGGTCCACTAGGACCAAGGACCACCTTTACGGTTTTCCAGGCCATTCCAGCCCTGTCTTTTTATACTTATCCTCCTCTTTTACAAGAATTTGGTATTCCTGCAAACGCAGCAAATAGCGTTTTGCCGACGTAGAAGGTATCCCCACCTCTCGGGCGGCATTCAGAAACTCCGAATAAGAAAACACTACCGGCATTTTGCCCAACACCGGACGAATGCGGAAGAAAGGCTTGATAAACCTTGCCTCCTTCGGATTCTCTCCCATAGAAGTAGAAAGCAACAAACTGTGTTCCAGCAATATATCCACTATCTGCATGGCGGTATGGAAATCCTCGTCCGTACAAATCCATTCCTTTATATTCCATTCCGGCTCACACTTGCGCAGCGCAGTGAGCACCATGGCAATGCGTGCCGCAATCAGCCCGTGGCGCAACACTATGGCACCCGGAGAATCATCATCTTCCGAAATCACTTCCCGAAGGTAAGTCCGAAAACGCTCCGTATGTTCCCGCCATTGCTTTTCAGTGAAACACACCTCGGTGGGAGAATGCGACAGGAAAATAAACTTGCGAAGCAATTCTTCTCCCAACTCTCCAAACAAGACACGGGAATCCACCCTGTCCTTGCCGGGAGCCGCCGATTTATAGACCCAAGGCGCCTGCCCTATATAGAACCCGATACGGGTATACATACCATCTTCCAGCGAAGACACAAACTTGCGGAGCTGCCCCGGAGTACCCGATGCGCACAGGGCCATGTGGGGTTCGGTGGCTACAATAAGACGCTTGTCCGTCTTGAAGTAAGAAGATACTTCCTCGTGATGAAACACGGCACGCAACACATCATCGTGCTTGCCATAATCCCGGCTCATGGCAGAACTGACCGTATCCAGCTCGGAAGCATTCATCACCACGCCGATAGGGCCGCTTTCCTCCAAGGCTATAATCAACTGGCTCTTGGATATATTGGGAGATACCTTCAGAATATGCTTCACCAAGGGTTCGGGACGCTTGTCCAGATCGGGCACCCGTTTTCCCTGTGCGGCAAGACGTTCCTCCAAGTCCCATTCCAACTTCTTTTTCTCATACTCGCGTTCCTCCTTTTTATTCAGCTCATTATAATAATTCTGTATGGCATTGGGCAGAATGGCCGCCAGCTGCATCACTCCTTTTCCCCTGCCCGCCCCGGCAAGCGCCACAAAGTAAAGATCGGCGGAATAATGAATCTGGCCGTAAAGCATCCTCACCCCCGGCAGGCAACCGCTAATGTTGGTTATCATGGACATCAGCAAAATATCCCTCTCGCGCTTGTTGCGCACGGAGCGTAAGCCGCGTTTCAAGAAATCGGGCAACCTGTCAAACAGCTCATCGGGGAAGCAAGAAACCTCCCTGCGCAGTTTGTCGCTCTCAAGCTTCTCATTATCAGCGTCCTCATCCCCTTTTCCGGTGCCCGGATTTCGTAAAGATGGTCCCTGGTCCTTGTGGTCCCCGGCAGAAGGGTTTTGAGGCATCCCGTTCACATCCGCATAACGGTATCCGGAGTCTATGCGCGGAGGAATATCTTCGGCAGAACAATCGGCTCCTGCCAGTCTTTCCACCGCCAAGGCTTTCAACTGGTTCAACTCCTCGTCGGTCACACCCTTGTATCGGGCAGCACGTCCCAGTTTCAGCAGAAAATCATTCTTTTTGCCGTCCATAAAGGGATTGTGGGCAAGGAACTCATTGAAAAACGTGCGCAGAATGCCTGATGCGGGAGCCGGACATTCGCCGGTCTTTTTTTCTTCGCCGGGCTGTTTCACATTCAGTTCCGCCAATATCTGTTTCACCTGCTCGGGATGCTCACGGACAAACGCGCGCCAAGGAAACACTTCGGCATCGGATTTGAAAAACGCCTCCGTATCATGTGATGCATAGCAGGCGCGGGTGATATTCTTGCAAGCCATATCACAAGGAAAATCAATGGATTGAGTGATGTGCCATGCCACGATGGCATACGCCAGGGCATATTCCTCCTTGGTTTCCGCCTCCAGGCGCACCACTATTTTTATTCCGTCGTAAGATACGCTTCTCCATCCGGCTTTTACCCAAGAGAGTTGCTTCAATGCCTGCAGAAATTCCAATGCGCGCCCGCGGCTGTGGTCCGCATCAAACATGGCATCCCCACTCAGTTGCGCCAGGTGTTCTTCGGCATGAGTTCCCTCGCAGCGCCCGGCTATCACCATGCCCGGCAATTTGTTCTTCAACTTCTTGGCCGTTTTTGTCTCACCTGCGGCCATCAGGCGTTGATACTCTTCGATTTGCGTCTTCCAACGCACATCGCGTATGTATCCTACGAACTCTTCCAAAGCCATCTCAACGGGTCTGTCCTCAAACAGTAAGAAATAGAAAGAGCATCGATCAGTAAAAATCATCTGTTTTTTCTTTTAGTTACTTCATGGGAGGCTTTTCCTCTCATATTTACGGCAAAGGAACAGATAAAACAATTACCATGCAAATGTCATTTTTGTACACTTATAAAAATATAATTCGCTGTAAATATGCGCATTATAAATCTATAAGTGTACAGAAAATCATTGTCTGACAATTAACGTTTTTCAGACGAGCATCCTCCTGCCGGTGTATGCACCTCAACGTTTCCTTGCAAGCAGACTTTAAAACCCTTCGTTCCTCGTCCGTAAACTTGTCCTCGGACATGCAATAATACTCCATGGCTTCCTTCAGTTGTTGAAAGAATTTCAATCTGCCATGATTTTTCTCATAAAGTTTGATTTTTCCATAACGTTAACTACATTTAATTCAAAAAGGTTGCAAAATTAGAAACAAATATCAAATCTCTGAATTATTTTTCATTTTTTGCAAACAAATTCTTTGCAATCGTAATAAAATGTCTATCTTTGCAACGAAATCAAATGAAAAGCTTACCCGGTTATGACACAGGTAACAGCGTAGCGTGCTCAGAAAGCGCATTTTTCCTCCAAAAATACAACAACTAACATCATTCTCTTACAGAATATGAAAAAATGGCTGGTGGTATACGTCCGCCTTCACCACGAAAAGAAAACGGCGGAACGACTGACCGCTATGGGCATCGAGAATTTCCTACCTATACAAGAAGAAATCCACCAATGGACTTATCGGAAGAAGAAAATACAGCGTGTGGTAATCCCCATGATGATTTTTGTTCATGTAGACACGGCGGAGCGCTCACAGGTGTTGACGCTGTCAGCGGTAAGCCGGTACATGGTGTTGCGCGGGGAGCATACTCCTGCCGTTATTCCGGATGAGCAGATGGAACGGTTCAAGTTTATGCTGGATTATAGTGAGGAGGCGGTGGAGATATGCGCCGCACCACTTGAAGCCGGAGAATGGGTGAAGGTGGTGAAAGGTCCACTGACGGAAATGGAAGGCGAACTGGTAGAAGTGGATGGGAAGACTAAGGTGATGGTGAGGTTGGAGCTGCTGGGATGTGCCGGGGTGGATATGCCGGTGGGGTTTGTGGAGAAGGTGAAATAATGAGGATTCAGTAGGAAAAGTGGGGAATATTTTGTTTCTTAATTGCAAAAAAGATGTAAATATAAAACACAAAATAAGAACATTCATACATCTTGTTGCAAAATATATATTGTCACACAGAATATGGAGATACGGAATTGGAATAGCTATATTATCAGGTATTTGTATTCTGACTTTTCATCTTTATAAAAAGATCACGCGCACCCCTGAATGGCATTATACTATAGAGTTGGAAAAATCTGATAACATACGAATAGATTCTGTGGGCATAGAATTCATCTTCCCTAGTATGTGGAAAAACACAAGACAGGAAAGAAAAGAAAAATCACCGGAAAAAGAAGGTATTCCACCCGACAACTATTTGAATCTAAAATTCACCTACGGGGTTCGAGGAAATAAAATAATGGAGAGCCGGCCATACAAATTTTACTTATCAGATCAGTGGATACTGGAAGGCGTTTACGGATATACAAAACAAAAAATTACATTTGAAAATAATATCAAGGCCTCGGTCAAGAAAAAATCAACATTGACGAAAAGCAAACAATATGGAACATCAATATGGCACTATGACAAAACAGAAAGTACAAATCCGACCACCTCACAAAATATGTCTCAATTCATAGATTTAGGATATACTCTTTATCGTGAAAAAGCAAACCAATACAAAGATTATTTTGAGATTTGTAACGAAACGTACCTTTCCTATCCACTTAATATGTGGGCTCCTTATGATATGTCAAAAATATGTCTGAGAATAAATTTCAATGGAACGCTCATAAAAGATCGATGTAAATCCATTGACATCAAATTCGGGGTTCCAGTAGAGCTGACAAACACACATCCTATGCCAGAAGATAATACATTTTCGGAAATAAGATATGCCCAGCCTGCAAAATCGTGGAAGAAAATCAGTCAAAACGGAATCAGCACCATTGTCAACTTCATATCCTACACTCCTTTACAGGAATCAAGGGTATTCATTCTGACGACCATTATTACCCTGTGTATTTCCGGCATCATAACCCTTATCATCAGATTGGCATACTTCTATATTAAAAGCATTAATGCATGGCATATACCAAAATAACATATTGTAGAACAATAATATTGGGGGGAATTATCGGAGTGATTGCTTTCTTTTCAGGCATCCTGATAGGATATGGATTCTATAAAGAAAATAGCTTAATCAACGATCCGTTTTCCTTGCAAACTTTTCCGTATTACAGCGCACCCATAAATCCTGCAAAGATAGAAATTATCAAACGAAGAGAGAAAAATGGAACTGTAGAACTGGAGGCAATGGTAAAGAACAAAAAATTACCGGAAGAATTGTCCCCATTACAAATTATCATATTAAAAGAAACCGGTCACAAAAAAGAAATCATATCCAGATCCCGACACCTCCTTCATTTCGGCAAAAACAAGATAAAGATAAAAATATATCCTTCCTGTCATATTGAAGCAGGATACTTCAGGAAAGAAGACTTATACCAAGCGAAGCACCCTATCTTCTATTCAAAAACTTTTTATTAACATACACAATAATGAGACAGAAAAGAATCTACATTATTATTATCTTTATCTTGGGTATTGCAACCGGATATTTCATCCACCAAAACAAATATCATACCCTATTTCCCAATGATTACAAATTCAACCGCCAGTCGTCCAGCTATACCATTATGGAAACTGATTCCAATTTTATCAAAATACATCAGCCACAAACCACTAGAAATGGAATTGAGCTTAAGATTGATGTATTAGAACCGAACTTTATTCCAAACATCTCACCGCTTGTCGTTTTATAGACAAACAAGAAAAGAGAGACCGGGAATATTTTTATGACTTAAATTTCATCCGTAACAAAATACTCATAAAAAACTCCGATATAAATAAAGAAAATTCGATTCTCCGAATCGGCTATTATAAATATGAAGACATATATTCATCGAAAGAATGTCACTTTTATTGCCGAAGCTACGAAATACAGAAAAAACAAGAGAAGATTCTTTGGATAGCACGGTACACGGAACACGATCCGATAAGAAAAGACGGACAAGTAATTTTACACACCGTAGTTGAAGTGGAAATGCCCTCATACGTTTATGGTTACGACATGGATGAGACATTCAATGGATTCAAGGACAATAACAACACCCCACTTTCAGGTTACAACTTCCTCAAGCTAAAAAACGGCTCATCATACTCAGGCAACTTGAGCAAGGGGTATTTTGAAGGAGAAGGCATCTTTGTCGATTCTCTATTAAAGAGAACTTATACAGGAAACTTTACCCAAGGAATTTTAAAACGCGACAGTATAATAAATGGTTCTTGGGTGGTGAAAATTGCCGAATATCCATTGCTTTCTATCAAATACCCGGTTGACCATAAATATAGAGAAGAATTATACCAAACCAATGGTGTCACTATAGAAAGAACATCTTATTACTATAGCCCTGCCGGAAATTACAAAAAAGAAGAGTCGCTAAGAGGAGAAGATGAATAATGAGGATTCCGATATAAGTCAACATACGCTCTTGGACATTTCTAGCATAAAAAGCAATCGTAAATGTTAAAATTGGAATCATCCTTGACGGTAAATCACAGAACATATATAAATAAAAAAAATACTAAAGCACTTACTACTTAGACATGGAAGAAAAGAATTATTATTTCGTCAGCAAAGAGTCAATCTATGACTATGCAATGCTTTTGCACCTCCCCCAACCGGATGGTTCCACCAGAGACATATTGGTAAAAGTGAATAATAATGAAGAAATCAATATTTATCCGGCTGATACTACAGAGGAAAAAGAAGTATTGGATTTCCAGAAGTCATGGTTGTCACTTGACTTTGAATATTATGAAAAAGAATTCAACCAGATTATAATGCCTCCTACGGTAATGGACAAAATGCCGGAAGTGATAAAAAGAATCGCGGATGAGACAGGATGTTCTGTCGAAGTTATAAATAAGATGCTGTATTCATAGTTTTTAGCAAATACTCAGCAATTATAGAAATCCTAAAAATTAAAATCAAATCACACCTCATAAATAGTAACGCCTGTATTCATAGGCGATTAACTGCCATGAGGTACCATTTGGAATAGCCTGATATGGTCACTCAAAATTCAATAGCAAAGAATACGTTCTTCCTGTATGTGAGAATGCTTCTTTCACTTATTGTATCCTTATATACCGCCCGTGTTGTTCTTGATGTCTTAGGGGTAGACGATTATGGCATTTATATAGCAGTAGGAGGAATAGCGGGTTTTATGAGTTTTGTCAATAGCGCACTAGGCAATGCTTCCACCCGTTTTATCACATTTGCATTAGGAAAAGATGATAAGCAAAATATGGAGAAGACTTTCTCTACTTCACTAACGATTCATATCATTTTGGCTTTCCTAATCGTTGTCTTAGGGGAAACAGTAGGTTTATGGTTTTTACATCATAAAATGATAATACCTGCCGAACGTATGCCTGCAGCGATATGGGTATATCATATATCTATAGCTACTGCATTCTTTTCCATTACGCAGGTACCTTTTACGGCTACTATCAATGCTCACGAGCATATGTCTGTATATGCATTTGCATCCATTATAGAGTCTATATTGAAGCTAACTATTGTTTTTTTATTGACTGTTTTCGAATATGATAAGCTAATAGTGTATTCGTTATTGTATTTTGCTGTGACACTATTCATGCTGATGTTTTATCGTTTCTATTGTCAGAGACATTTTTTTGAAGCGCATTATAATCCTCGCCTATACGATTATTGCATTTTTAAGGAAATAAGTGTTTTCTCGGGATGGAGTTTTCTAAGTGCTAGTGGCATAGCTCTTAATGGACAAGGTGTTTTACTTCTATTAAATATGTTTTTTGCTCCTGCAGTAGTGTCGGCCAGAGCTATTTCCCTTCAAGTGAATGGTTTGGCTATGCAATTTTCTAATAATTTTAGGGCTGCGGCAAATCCTCAAATTGTTAAGAGATATGCCAATAATGAGAGGGATAGTGCAAAGTTGCTTTTGCTTAAGACTGTAAAATACAGTTATCTCCTAATGTGGGTTCTTGCATTGCCTATTTGTTTGTTAGCTAGCCCTTTATTGCATGTGTGGCTCAAGATTGTACCTCCATATGCGGTACTATTTCTTCAATTTGTTGCCATACAAAGTTTATTTTCCACCTTGCAATCTTCTTTTTTATGGCTTTTTATGCAAGTGGTCGTTTAAAATTAAATACAGTTCTTACTACAATTGTTTACTTCATACAGTTCCCGGTTGTTTATGTTCTATTTAAGTTAGGCTATTCTCCTATATCTTTATCGATAGCCTGTTTACTAACGGATGTGTTGTTGGGAGTTGTATTGCAACCCATTTTATTGAATAGAATGTTGGGATACTCTTTACATGATTTATTGCAGGTATTCATTCCATGCATAAAGATTTCATTTATTTCGATCATTTTGCCATTCATATTCTACTATTCGGTAGATATCCACACTATTATAGGTTTTTTTATTATTGGATGTACTTGTGTGGTTAGCATCGTTCTTTCTGTTTGGATTTGGGGATTGGAAGAAGATATACGGCTCAAAATTTCAAAAAAAATTCGAATTCTTATTTACAATTATATTCATAAATAAGTCCTTTGATGATGAAAACTATAAAAATAAAATTTGTTGATTTTTGGCCGGGATTTGTGCCACAAAATTCTTTTATTTTCAGAATCTTATCGCAACGATACATTTTGGAAATGAGTGAGACTCCTGATCTACTTTTTTCCTATTCTGGTACAGAAAATATAAAGTCTAGATACGATCATTGTATAAAGGTATTTTACACAGGTGAAAATATTGTGCCGGACTTCAATATTTGCGATTTTGCTATCGGTTTTGATAATATAGTTTTTGGTGATAGATATATGCGCCTGCCTTTATTTTATACTTATCCTTCGTTTGAACAATTGCGAAATAAGGTGATACGAAAATCTCGTGAAGAACTTCTAAATCGATCTTTTTGTTCGTTTGTTGTATCTAATTCAAATGGTGCACCCGAGCGGACTAAATTCTACAAGCTATTGAATGAATATAAAGAAGTGGCTTGTGGTGGAAAATTATATAACAATGTAGGGGGGATGGTGAAAGATAAGCTTGATTTTATTTCCAAATACAAATTTAATATAGCATTCGAAAATTCTTCAGTTTTGGGATATACGACAGAAAAACTTATGGAACCTTTTATCGTGGATACTGTGCCTATTTATCGGGGAAACCCAGAGGCGTACAAGGATTTCAATGAGAAGGCCTTTATTAATGTCAATGTTTTTTCTTCCTTAGAGGAAGCAGCAGAGTTTGTGGTAAAGGTGGATAGCGATGATGACGCGTATTTGAACTATTTCAATTATGCGGATTCGTTGATTAATAATTTTGGTAAAAGATGGGAGGAACACACGTTGTCTTTTTTACAGAATACTATAAATGCCCGAGGCGAATCTAGACGTATGGCTGATTATGGTTCGCAAGCGGTGTATCGTAAAAGGTTACGCCAAGCCTATCATTATTTTGATATTGTATTAAGTGCAAAATTGTTTCTCTCTAAATATATTGGAAGGTAATCATATGAAAAAAGTATCAATTATTATACCTGTTTATAATGTAGAGGCATATATTGAAGATTGTATTGCTTCTGTTATGGCTCAAGATTATGAACAGTTGGAAGTCTTGGTGGTTGATGACTGTACACCTGATCAAAGCATCTCTATCGTGGAAAAAAAATGATTTCTGGTTATAAGGGACCGCACACTTATCGGATTATCAGGCACGCAAAGAATGGAGGGTTATCTGCAACTCGTAATAGTGGGCTACATGAAGCGTTGGGGGGAACTAATCTATTTTTTAGATAGTGATGATTATATCTGCGAAAGGGCTGTTAGTAGCTTGGTCGAGCTCTACAATCAAACACAGGCAAGTATTGTAGTTGGAAATTTGAAGATAGTGGATCATCAGACTGGAGAGGTGATGCGTAATTCTATTCAATTGCCACTCTCTTATTATTTCTTTAAATCTTTGAAAGATTTGTATGCTTGTCGTGAGATCGTTGAAATGGATTTGAATGGAATAGCTTGTAATAAACTTATAGAGAAAAACTTTTTGTTGGAAAATAATTTATTCTTTGATATTGGTATGCTTTTTGAAGATGATATATGGAGCTATAAAGTATATTGTTGTAAACCTAAGATTGCAGTAAGTAGTATCCCAACTTACGTATATAGGATGCGTCCTAGCAGTATCATGACAACATTTACTGAACGTCATTTTTATTCTTCTGTGAAGTGTGCTGATATTGCTATTCTCTATGGACATCATGTGCAACAATCGCCCAACCATTGGTTTGTAATAAATGGAATAGAGCGTTATATTATTGGAGCGTTGTACAAATCCTTTGATAAGGTGAAATTAAAAGATACATATAGTAGACTTTATCGCAGATATAGAAAAAAACATAGGCCTTCTTTTGAATTATGGAGTAATCCAAATGTACCATTGGCTACTAAGGTGAAAAGTTTACATTATCTGCTACCGTGCATATTGGGTGAAAAGTTTCTTTTACTCTTTTTAAAGCGGCAACAGAAAATAATGCGAAAACTCTATCCTCATCAAGCTGCTCTTCCTACTATTAAGTTAAGTGATTCTTTTTGGAGTGAAATTGAATAAATCGTACAATGACAAGGAAGATAAATAAAATATTACGTATGATAAGGAATTCTTTTATAGAGTTCCTCCAACACCCAGTAGTAGTAAATGCTAGTTTAAGCATTGATAAAACGGGTGAAGTGTATCATTCTAATTGGGGCGATGATATTAATTCTTTTTTCTGGAAGCGATTTCTTTGAGGCCTGTTGTGTTGTATCATGAATGTATATTAGCCAAATTATTTAAGAGAAATAATTATGTAGTGATAGGTAGTACTATAGATATGTTAGTCAATCGACAATCTATTGTTTGGGGTGCGGGACTCATTCAAGAAAACCCTTGTAATTTGGTTATGCCTAGGAAAATTTGTGCCGTTCGTGGTCCAAAAACACGCGAAGTATTATTAAAACATGGGATAGAGTGTCCAGCTATATACGGAGATCCGGCTTTGTTGCTGCCTATCTATTATCGACCTTGTACACGAAAAAAGTATAAGTTGGGCATTATTCCCCATTATACGGAACTGCCTTTGCTTCCAGAACATTTATTAAACAGCGAGAATGTATATGTGATTAGAATACAAGGTTATCAGCATTGGCTTGGTTTTGTAGAAGAATTGAATGCTTGTGAGTATATTGTTTCTTCTTCTTTACATGGACTGATTCTGGCAGAAGCGTATGATATACCTAATTGTTGGATGGAACTTGAATGTGCGCAACAGCGTTCACGTTTTAAATATGATGATTTCTATGCATCTATAGGTAAACAGGTTGTCTCGCCTTTTGTAATGAATAAAGAGGTGACGATTCGACAACTCATAGAGCAATGTCAACAATGGTCTCCTGGAACAATAGACTTATAGCCACTTTTAAATGCATGCCCTTTTGAGCTTAAGGTAACTCTTTGAGCTCAAAAAAATCTAAAATCATAAATTATACAATAAAAATGCAGAAGATTATTATTCAAAGTATAGAAAAAGAATTGCCCAGTCGATTACTTTATAGATTGACAGTAGGCGACCGGCAAGAAGAAGCGCATATTGAAGTAGATAAGATGTATGCTGACTATTTGGTGACTGATAGAATAGATTCTTTGGTTTGGGGACTATTGCAGTTTGCTATAAACAGAGGATATGATATTGAATCCGCACTTCCTATTACGGAGGATCTTTGGTATAATTTGGAAATGAATTTTATAGATCCGTTGGCTGCTAATCCCGGGATGCATAGAATACATATTCAAGCTCCTTTGGTGCCTGCCATGAATCATGCGGAAATAGTAGCCACCGGCATTTCATGCGGTGTGGACAGCCTGCACACTATTGCTACCCATGGGGAGAATGTTCCTAAGCCCTATCGCCTTACTCATCTTTGTTTTTTTGATGCAGGTTCGCATAATACAGGATTACAAGATGATTCATCAACAAAACTATTTCAAGGACGTATGGATTTGTGCCGACGTTTTGCCGAAGAATTTAACTATGGCTTTATACTTATCAAGAACGATATCTATGAATTACTGAATAGGTACGGGGGATATTCTCACGTAGAGAATCATACTTTTATGGCATTATCTTGTATTTATGCATTACAAGGAGCATTTGCTAAATACTTTTATTCAGCAGGTTGTAGCATTAGAGAATTTTCTTGTGTGAAACCAAAGGAATATTTTCAACTGGATGCAGCACATTATGATATGCTTACACTAAATTCAGCGTCTATTCCAGGGCTTGATTTTATTTCAACAGGGGGAAATCTGGGTCGAATTACAAAAACAAAAGCTATTGCGGATTATGCTCCTGCATATAAATATTTGAATGTGTGTGTCGCTGCTGTAGATAATGATTCTACTTGTTTTAAGTGTGTGCGTACAATGTTGACTTTAGATGCTCTAGGAAAGCTGGATAAGTTTAGTGCTGTTTTTAATGTCCAGTATTACATGAATCATCGAAAAAGATATATTGAAAAAATGTATGCTGATGCCAAGTTTGGACATGATGAGTGTTTATTATCTTTATTTCCTCTATTCAAATCAGAATTGACTATTAGGGTGAAGATATCAGCTATTATACATAAAGTCCAAAATACTGTTCGATGTAGAATCTTTAAGAGATGAATAAAATGCGCAAACGCAATGAGTGGGATGTGTTAAAGTGTCTGGCAACGCTGCTAGTTGTCATAGGTCATATTATGATTCTTTACAAACAAGGAGGAAGCTTTCCGGCAATGGAAAATTGTTATTTGGCTATGCTTTCAGATGTAATTTATTTGTTCCATATGCCTCTGTTTGTTGCAATCAGTGGGACTGTGTATGCCATCGGCAAGCAGTCGGGGAAATATCAAGATGTTAAAAGTCTTTTGATGAACAAAGCCAAGCGTTTGCTTGTGCCCTATTACTTTGTGGCTTATTTATTTTTGGTTTCCACGATCTTAGGCCTAGGAATGAATCGGACAGGAAGTAATATCGACTATTTTTTAGAAATCTTTCTAGGCACCAATTGCAGACATCTTTGGTATCTTTGGGCGCTGTTTTGGATGTTTATAATTATACGCTTTTGTATTGGGAAATATTTGGGTAATCCTACTTATTGTCTGGTTATTGCGATGATACTATCTGTGGGATGTAGCTATTGGGTGGGGGCAGATTGGTTCAGTTTCCGGATGGCTCTGCATTATCTTCCTTTTTTCTTTTTAGGTGAATGGCTGGTTGTAAAAGGTGAAAATTCTATGAAGATGTGGAAACCTGTGGCTTTGGTGCTATTGTCTGGATGTATACTGAAACTGATGGATATTAGATGGATGGATTCACTTTTTAGTCTTTGGATGAATGTCGGAATTGTAGTTGTTCTTTGCTTGTTTATTCGCAAGGTCAGCGCCAAAAGTTTTTTTCTCACTCCTTCAATATCCTCATTCTTAGGAATAGTTTTGGAGTTTATCTCTTTCATGTTCCTATCATCTATATCATGGTATCGTATTTTCAAAACTATCCTATTTATGTGCTGCTTCCATTAGTGGGAGTAACTTCTATCATGGGTAGTATATTTCTTACAATGATTTTACGAAAAATGAAATTGCAATGCTTGATAGGTGAATAACATTTGATAAATGGATAAAGAAATGTACAAATTAGATTTTCTATTCTTAGTGGAAAATGCCAATTTGCGTGGGGGGACTGAAATTCAAACGATTAATATCACTCATGCGTTGATAGAAGCGAATTATCGAGCACGTGTTTTATCTGTTGTCCCCTATGCTGGAGACGACGATGTGATTCTTTCCCTTGATTTGAAATCTTACCAGATATATGAAAAGTGGAAACAAAATCCAATCAATAACTTGTGTGCAGAAAGATTTTCAGATAGCTATCTGGCTAAGTTACTACGAGTATTCATAGCAACCTGTCAACCTAGAGTGTTGGTGAATGAAACGTATGAATTGATAACAGTTCTTCCCTTTGGAGGGCAGCGCCGTATTGTACAAGTTTTTAACTGGTCGGTTTTAGGTTATGAAGAATCAATATTGCGGATTATCCATCAAAAGCACGGATGGATGCGTTTCCTTTCAGTGAGAAAAAATATCCGACAAGTTGCAAAACGTCATGCGGCTATTGCTTTGTGTGACGACTTGATTGTGTTGACAAATACCGCAAAAAAAGAATTGAAAATGGTGAATAGCCAAATAAGCGAAACTCGGATGAGAGTGATCGCCAATCCTTTGAGAAAGAGTGATGATGCGAACAATATCTCTTCTTTAGACAATCGAAATATTGTTTTTGTGGGTAGGCTAAGTTTTGAAAAAGGGGTTATGCGCCTGCTACGTATATGGCAGAACATATCTAGCCAGTTTCGTGATTACACGCTTTCAGTCTACGGAGAAGGAGATGTCAAAAATCAGATGGAGCAATATATTCATGAGAATAGCATAAGAAATGTTCGTTTTTGTGGGTTTGAACAAGATTTGTCTAAAATCTATCTTTCTGCCGATTTACTGCTATCCGCCTCTGAGTCGGAAGGCTTTGGCTTGGTGTTTATTGAGGCGTTTTATTACGGAGTACCTGTAGTGTCTTTTAATTGTCCTGTTTCTCCAAAAGAAGTGATTGCTGATGCTGGTGTATTGATAGATTGTTTTGACGAGCAAGCGTATGCTACTCAAGTGATGACATTGCTTCATGATAAAGAAAAACTAAGGATACTCCAACGTAAAGCTGTGGAGAGGGCTAGATGTTTTTATCAGAATCGGATTGTAAGCCAGTGGGCCAAATTAATAAAATGATGAAACAATATTATATTGTAATTACTCCTTTCTTTCCCAATAGTGGTTCTTTTAGGGGAGCGTTTATATATGATCAAGTGCGTGCTATCGCAAAGAATAGCAACTATGAAGTGGTGGTATTTAAAAGTAAATCCATAACATCGGGAGAGAAAGATTACGTGTATCGTGGTTTTCAGGTTCACTTGTTCGACGATATTCAGATGCCCTCATATATCCTGAATGGATTGACTAATGGAATTAACTGCCGTCTATTTATGCAAGCTGTAAAGCGATTGAATATTGATGTCAATAATATCGCTATTGCTCACGGTCATACGGCTCGCTTTGCTGCATTTCCGTTGGTACTAAAGCATATAAATCATAATATAAAAGCGTTGGTCCAGCATCATGATTTAGATCCTTTTAATATCAGAAATGGTTGTTTTGCTACAAAGAGGTGGAATGCCGTGTTTCGGACTCGAATGAGCACAAAGTTGTTTAATCAAATGGATTGTCACGTTTGTGTGAGCCGTTTTGTAGAGGAATCGTTGCGTAAATTTCCTCATCCTACTGATTCTTTATATTTCGACTCCTATAAGAGGGCATTGCAGGTAGTAGAAAATGAAAAATCGGCAAAGATTAAATATTCTTATGTTCTATACAATGGCGTAGACTGTTCCATCTTTTATAGTGAAAGCCGTTTTATACATCATACATTTACAATAGGCCGCATTGCGAACTTTGTAGACTTGAAGAGTCAAGAGACACTGATACGTGCATTGGATATTTTAAAAAGCAACCAGGATAATTTGAAAATGATATTTGTAGGTTCGGGTCCTACTTTGCAGGATTGCATAAACTTGGTGCAGGAGTTGAATTTGACAGACATTGTCGAATTTAGGAGGGAGGTGCATCATCATGAACTGGCGGCATTCTATCACAGTCTTGATCTGTTTGTTTTACCCAGCTATTTTGAAGGATTTGGCTGTGTTTGTACGGAAGCGGCAGCCTGTGGAGTACCTTATATGATATGTAAGGGACAAGGTGCTGCAGAGTATATACTGAAAGAAGAATCCGACCTTTGGACGTTCACGCCGAAAGATTATAAACAACTTGCAAATAGAATAGACTATTACATAACACATAGACCCAAGCAACATCTTTGCAAGCCTTTTGACATAGATATTCTAATAAAACATTTTCTTACACACATAAAAACATTGTGATTTCAATGAACACATTTTTAAGAATCTTACATGTAATAAAAGCACTATACCACCAATTATACAATCCTTTTTGTATCCCCATCATCCATGGCTGGTATAGCGGATTTTGGAACTACAGACATAAAATAAAAAAGATGGGAGGAGGAAGAAATTTATATTATGCTTATCTGGCGAAACATAATGCATTTGTAGGACTGGGAGCCAATATACAGGGAACTCCCATATTACCCCATGGACTAAACGGTATACATATATCTGATGCAGCTATTATTGGTGAAGGTTGTGTAATTTTACAACAAGTTACCATAGGTAGTAACACAAGTAAAGGAAGCAAAAAGTTGGGGTCTCCCGTAATTGGTAGTAATGTCTTTATCGGAGCAGGAGCCAAAATTATAGGAAATGTACATGTAGGTAACAATTGCCGTATAGGAGCAAACTGTGTTGTCGTTAAGGATATGCCGGATAACTCAACTGCCGTACTTAGGAATATTGATATAATCATTAATGATACGCCTCGAGATGATTCATATAAGGGAATAAACCATTCATCATGAAATACAAAATAGCAATTTATCTACCACTTTTCTGTATTTTGAGTTATTGGTATGTAGAATTAGCGGCAGTTTTATTTGCTGTATTGCTGAGCGGAAACATAACAAAACTATTCAATGGACTAAAACTAAGCTACCTAATCCTCTTGTTCTTATTTATTGGACTAGAAATACTTATTATGACTGCACTTGATTATAACATACGCAAGTTCTTCGAACAAGTCGAATTAGTAGTAACAACAGCCATTGCTTACCGCGCCTATTTTATTTATGTATTAAGAAAAAACATTTCACTTTTTGTTAAATACTACTTAAATATGAGTGTAGTCACAGTTGCTTATGCATTGGTTGCTTACGCTCTGCACATTACTATAAGCGGACGACTTGAAGGCTGGGGAGGTGAACCCGGAGATATATCCCTACTGATGATTCCGACATTAGTTTACTATTTTCACCATAAAGAAATCTCAATTCGTTCCGGTATGACAGCGATCGCTTTTGTACTGGCCTCATCTACAGTCAGCTTCACGGCTCTTTTCATTATATTGTCGATATATCTTTTTGTACACAACAGAAAGGACTTTGCAAAACTAATATCAGCCACATTAGTTATACTTGTAGTGGGAAGTATTACTTCAAATTATCTTTCAGACAAAAAATCTGATAATAATGAGGCAGCAATTAAGTTTAAAGAAACATGGAGCATATTACAAAGTAACCATGTCAATTATTATAAGCTTGAAGCACTGAATGCCAGTTCCTACGCATTCCTGACAAATATGCGTGTTGCCAAATCAGCACCTTCCCGGCTATTAGGTACCGGACTGGGCACACATTCTATCAATTATACAAAGGTTTATCCCAGAAGCAGTACGCGTTATAGATTATACGGACTAAACTCAGCTAATGGCTACTCCTTATCAATACGTGTATTTTCAGAATTAGGGATTGTGGGATTATTTTGTCTTTTTGCTTTTATATATAAACGCTTCAATTCAAAGTCTCTGTTTAGTTTTATGGCGTTAAGCTATCTGATAAACGCTTGCATTACCGGAGGGCACTATACAGCGAATGGAGGTATGCTTTTTTTGTATTCTTTTACTTTGCCGGAAAATATGTGCAACGAGATGCATTTCTAGGTAAAATAAGAAAAATAGACAAGAGGAAAATGTTATTAAAAATAAAGAATAGCTATGTATAGATTCGTTTTTTGGCAGAACTGTATGAGTCCTCATCAATTGCCTTATATTGTTCATTTACTAGATGATGAAAGAGTAGATGAGGTAGTAGTAGTTACTGATGAAATAATACCGGAAGAACGCAAAAACATGGGTTGGGATATAACACAATTCCCTGGACTTGAACGATGTGATGTGAAACTGTCACCTTCAGATAATGAGATACACAAATTGCTATCCAAAAGACAAGAAGATAGTATTCATTTCTTTTCTGGTATACATGGCTATCCTTTTGTTACCAAGGTGCTGAATATGAGTCTAAAATATAATGTCAAGAGAGGGATGATTACAGAGCGACCATATACATTTAAGTTTGGATTGGCGAATGGTAAGCCTTTGTGGCTACATCGAATCCGTTTTTTCATTCAAGACAGAAGATATGCCAAACATATTCAATATGTATTCGCAATGGGTGAAGAAGCAACTCAATATTTTCGTTCCATATGGAAGCATTGGAAAGTATTTCCTTTTATTTACTGTACAGACATTAGAAGTCAAAACAACAATAAAAATACACACATAAACTAGGTATCAAAAAACAAGATATACTCTTTAATAGTTTTAATCAACTTTCAAAAAAAACGAACACCTTTTTTAGATGACTTCCAGTCCTCTCAAAATATCAGTTTAATGGAACAGACAAAATTATCATTTGTATTTGTAGGCAGTCTCTCAGTCAGAAAAGCTGCTTGGAATATCATCCAAGCTATAAAAAATCTGCCTGAGACCAATTTAACCATTATCGGCGATGGTGAACAAAGAAAACTAATAGAAAAAAGCATTACTAAATATGGCTTGAAAAATATAAAGCTATTAGGTACCCGAAACAATTCAGAAATCTTACAACTAATAGCAGACAAAGATATTTTTATAATGTCAAGCCATTATGACGGCTGGGGAGCTGTAGTTAATGAAGCACTTACTTGCGGTCTATATGTAATTTGTACAGACAAAAGTGGAGCTAAAGATTTATTAGTAAATAGCAATAGAGGAATAATCTATAAAACCGGAAATATCCCTCAATTACGTAAATGTATTCAATTATGTTATAAAAAAGCATCTGACATCCAAAATACACGACAAGAAAGAATGAAATGGGCTGAATGTAATATAGGCGGTAAAACAATAGCCACTTATTTCATTGACTGTCTACAAGGTTTAAATCCCTCAAAACCATGGGCTAATCCTTAAAATAATTATCATCAAGACATTATCAACATGATTATTTTACATTATATTCCTATAATAGATAGAAATTCTGGGGGATTAGGTTCATATATACAACTGATTTCAAAAGAATTAGGTAAGTCTGTTAATTTGCATATCGTTACACATGAATCAGAGAATCCACTTGACATAGAAAATGCAACTTTGCATTTCATTGATGGAAAGTTAACATATCTACTGAGAACAAAGAGGTAATTTACTAACCTGTTGCAAAAAATTTCTCCTGATTTGGTTCATGTAAATTGTTGTTGGCAACCGCAGTGTGCTTTGATACAATTATGGTCACAACGCTTGGGATATAAAGTTATACTCATGCCTCACGGAATGTTGGAACCCTGGATTTTAAAGAAAAATCGTTGGCTGAAAAAGGAACCAGCTTTAATGCTATACCAAAAGCGTGCAATTAAGAAGGCTGACATATTATTGGCCACAGCAGAAACAGAAAAACGGAATCTTCTTTGTTTAGGCTGGAATAATAGAATATGTGTTATTCCCAATGGAATTATTGTTGACAGTATAGAATGCAAACAGTCTTGGAAAAAAAATAAATATCTATTTTTCCTTGCCTTACTACGTCCTAATAAAGGAGCCCATCTTCTTATTGAAGCTGTAGCTAAACTAAAGGATTCCATGAAGGGGTGGAAAATTGTAATTGCAGGTAAAGACGATGAACGCTATACTTCTTATCTAAAGCAGTTGATTATTCAATATCAACTAGAAGATACAGTTTCTCTGCCCGGAGCCCTTTATGGTGAAGAAAAATGGAATATGTACAGAAAAGCAGATTTCTTTGTGTTGCCAACACTAAATGAAAACTTTGGTATTGTAATAGCAGAAGCACTTTTATGTGGAACTCCCGTAATTACTTGTAAGGGTGCTCCATGGAATGTTCTTACTGAGAATTGTTGTGGTTGGTGGGTTAATCGTACTGTTGAAGATATCGCAGATGCTTTAAGCAAAGCTATCAGATTGCAGGAAAACGAAATTAGAGAAATGGGAATGCGTGGTAGAGAGTTCGTAATTAATAATTACGCATCAGATATTGTTGCAAAACAGATGATTGACGTGTATAAATCATTATTATAATTTCAAGTATCAAAAATGATTCAATCTTTAATTTTATTATTATCTATAATTATCATTTGTGTGGCCTCTAATTATATCTTGTCTGCCACTAACACACAAATAAAATATTCCATCTGTGACAGGAAATTAACAGAAGCATTCAGAGGCATCGCTATTCTTTTAATTATGACTCAACATTTGGCAGGACATTTGGGTACGAATATCTTTACTCCTTTTGGAGGAATTGGCGTTGCTATATTTCTAGTTCTTTCTGGATTCGGACTCAATGAGTCTTTTAAAAAAATGGAATAAATGGATTTCTTACGAGAAAATTCTATCGAATATGGTTACCTTTCTTTCTATTCTATATATTTATATACGTTATCGGGCCATTTGTAACATTATGCGGCGTACTAAGCTATGAACTATATTTAGTTCATATGCAAATGCTTAGTAATGTGGGTACACATGCAATCTCTGCATTAATGATTATACAACTCAGTCTTTTGATTTCGTACTCTATGCATTACGCTATACTATTTTTACAAAAAAAAGTTGTAAGATAATGACTAAAGTAAATTTAGAAACTTTCTCTACATGTAATTTTAAGAAAGATGCCAGTAGACTTAAAATAGTAGCATGGTATTTCACCAACGCCCTATTTGTCCGCGCCTCTTGGAATCCATTTATGGGGATAAAAATCTTTTTCCTAAGACTCTTTGGAGCAAAAATAGGAAAAGGATTAGTGATTAAGAATAATGTAAATATCAAATTCCCCTGGAAACTGACATTAGGAAACCATGTGTGGTTAGGAGAAAATGCACGGATTGATAATCTTGATGAAGTCATAATAGGAAATAACGTATGCATTTCACAAGGGGCATTATTGCTCACAGGAAATCATGACTATACACTGTCCACTTTCGATTACAGAAATGCCCCATCACAATAGAAGACGGAGTATGGATTGGAGCAAAGACAGTGGTATGCCCTGGAGTAAAAGTTGAATCACATGCTATACTAACAGTAGGTTCCATTGCTACTAAGGATATGGAGGCATATAGCATCTACCAAGGAAATCCTGCAAAAAAAATAAGGACACGAAAGATCAATTAAAAAGATTCCTCTACTAACATTTATTCAATACGAAAAATAGCAAAACATCTTACTAATTTAAAAATAAAGCACTATGAAAGTTTCAATCATTACCACCTGTTACAACAGAGAAGCAACCCTGCGTGGTGCAATAGAGAGTGTACTGGAACAAGACTATCCCTACATAGAGTATATCGTTGTGGATGGGGCATCAAAAGACAATTCATTGGCTGTGATCAATGAATATAAGAACGGAATAGACAAAATAATCTCAGAACCCGATAAAGGAATGTACGAAGCTATCAATAAAGGGATTCGTGCAGCAACAGGAGATATTATCGGATTGATTCACTCGGATGATTTTCTGTTCTCATCACATACCATTTCTGAAATAGTAGAATCATTCAAAAAGCACAACGCCGATCTGGTATATGGCAACGGAGTATTTGTGAACTATGACAACACCAATAAAATGGTACGCGACTGGAAAAGTGGAGAATATGACAAAAAGAACATCAAAGAAGGATGGTTACCCCTACACCCCACTGTGTACATAAAAAAAGAATGCATGGAACGATGGGGATATTACGACGAAAGCTACAAGATAGCCGCAGACTCGGATCTGCTGGTGCGCTATCTGTATGAAGCCGACCTGAAAGTGTTCTACCTGAACAACTATATAGTAAAAATGAGAATGGGAGGACTCTCCACCGACAGTGGAAAAACCAAACAGAAATGGGGGGAAGACCTGAGAATGTATAGAAGCCACGGAATTAACCCTTACTGGGCACTGAAAGGAAAAGTACTCTCAAAAATACCGCAATTTATAAAAGCCAGATTACCCTGGAGCGAAGTGCCTGAGGCCGAACAAGAAAGCCTGATACGCACATATGCATTAAACGGCGAATAATGAGAAAACAAATCTTTTTGATGTTTTTACTGATAACGGGAATATGCTTTCCGATGCGTGCCCAATATATGCTGGGCGGCACAGGAATGATGAATATCCCTACCGCCGACAGGCAAAAGGCCGGAACAGTAATGCTGGGAGCAAACTACCTGCCCAAACAGGTAATGCCTTCCCGATTTGATTATAACACCGCAAATTATTTTGCCACCGTAAACTTCTTTTCATTCCTAGAACTTACCTATAGGGAAACGTTAATAAAGGGCAGTTATACGTCCTCAAAGCCGAAGTATAATCAGCAAGACCGCTCCTACTCCATACGCCTGTGTGTACTGAAAGAAGGAAAGTATCTTCCGGCACTCGCCTTAGGCGCCAACGACCCGATAGCGGACAAAGGCGCAAACACGTTCCAATCTTATTACGGAGTGATAACCAAAGGATTGCATTTTGGCGGAGGGCATCTTTCTGCCTCATTGGGTTATTATCTGGAAGGAAAGAAGAATAAGGATACTAAATGGTATGGCAATAAATACAAAGGAATATTCGGTGGTATCTGTTACACGCCCGTATTCTGCAAAGAGTTGAAAATGATGGCGGAATATGATTCGGACGGAATTAATATAGGCGCTGCTGCCAGATTTTGGAAACACTTGTCCATACACGCTTTTACACACGGATTCAACTGTGTATCCGGCGGTATACGTTATGAATGTACATTGATACACTAGCCAATGAAAAATAGTTTATTATTGATAGTGATATTGCTGATAACCGGCATCCACGCACATGCACAGGTAGCAGAGAAATTGCAACAACTGGGCATGGAAAACATACGAACGTCACACACGGACAGCAAAACCGTAGTGGCATTTGAAGATAATGTATATAGAGGTACATACCGGGGAATAGGCAAAGCTATCATCGCCGCACTGGATGTCCTGAATAATGGCGGACTGGAAATGGTAGTAACGGACAACAACATTCCTCAACTTTGCATCAGCATCCCTCAAGAGCTGGCTGCCGAATATAAAAGCGGGAAAACGGGCATAAGGGAAGTTTACCGCCAAATGGGTATCAGTTGTGACACCAGACAGGCAATGGAGATACTGAAAAGTAATCACAAAGTGACCAATTCGTCTTTCGGGAAAGTGGATATAGTGATTTATCCGGAAGTAAAATTGGAAAACTCCGGTTGGGATGCACTCTATACTTACTACGTAAATCTGGCTCCCGCCGTAGAAATGCCACTATGGAAAGGGGCTGAACTGACCGCGCAAGTGATATTCCCCATAGCCACCAACCTGAACGGACAATATAAAAAGATACGTCCGGGAGTGACGACGCTGTCACAGGAGTTTTATTGGGGAAAGACTTTCACCGGGCGATTGGTTGCCGGAAACTTTACCAACAACCGCATGGGGGTACAAGCCGAAATGAAATGGCGTGCCTCCAACGGAAGGGTGGAACTGGGAGCTGTGGCAGGAGGAACCATACAATCTATAATCACCAATAATGAAGGATGGTACCTCAGCCGGAAGAAAAGAATGAATGCCGCCGTCAAAGCCTCTGTATATGAACCCCGCTTCAATCTGCAATTTGATGTGCAGGCAAGCCGGTACCTGTATGGAGACTATGGACTGAGAGGCGACTGTACACGCCACTTCGGCGAATATGCCATCGGAGTGTATGGCATGTATGTCGATGGGGAACTGAACGGCGGATTCCATTTCGCAATCCCTCTACCCGGAAAGAAATGGGCTAAAAACCGAGGTGTGCGAGTAAGACAAGCTGATTATTTTGCCATGGAGTACAGTATGACGACATGGGGAAAATATGCAGATAGAAACATGGGAAAGACGTATAAGACACGTCCGGACGAAAACCGAAGTAACAGATTCTTCCAACCGGACTATATACGCTATTTCCTGATAAAAGAAAGTAACTGATTAATTAACATTAAAAGTAAAGTAGAATGAGAATTGTAAATGTTTTTAAAGTAGGTCTGTTGCTGATAGCGGCAAACTTAATTTTCACAAGTTGCGGAAAAGATGATGAAAAAGAACCTGAACTGGTACCGGATCCAATAGAAGAAGCCATTGAGTATTATATCTCAGGTAAAGTAGTAACAGAGAATGCCCCGCTTAGCGGAGTCACTGTAACAACAGGCGATGCCACAGCCACCACAGATGTCGAAGGACTGTACACGGTAACCGTAAAGGATAAAAAGACCTATGCGGTAAGTTTTACAAAAGAAGGTTATATGGACATCACGGATGCCACAGCAGAAGTGACAGGCAGCGCTACAAACCGAAGCATAGTGACACTAAATGTTACCATGAGCCCGAAAGGTCAGACTACCAACGTAGATCCTAACAAAGAAACCATAGCAACAGAAAACGGTGAAAGCGGCGTAGGAGAATCTACCGTTGCTGTAGTGATTCCCGAAGGAACATTATCGGAAGAAGCAGAAATCACAGTTACCCCGTATGTGCCGGCAACAACAAGCAATACGAATGCAGGAACAACCAATGAAGCCATCGCCATGTCAAACATTGCCATTGAATCATCAAAAGAAATAACAACGGCAAAAGATGTGACACTTGCTTTCACAAGTAAGGCTACAGACTCTTCCCATTTTGATGAAGTGGAAGTGTATAAAAAGCACCCGGACGTGCCGCAGGCGACTGGACTTCAATAGGCAACGCCGTATATGACCCAATTACTAACAGCTATCAAGCTATAATACCTGCCAATAGCACACTGAACGGTGAATACTCTATCCGTGTAGCAAGTTCCAAGACTGTCAGTGCCAGCAAAAGCGAAGTGACTACCGACGGAGGCATCAAAAGCAATGCCGGAAACATGGATGCCATCATGAACTATAGTTTTACTTACGAAGCTAAAGGAGGTTGGGACTACGTGGGTTCTATCTCTGCCGACATAAACGAAGGAATGGCTGAAATGATCAGATCGACAATTGCCGCGCAAGAAGGTGGTATGTCTGGATTCTACACCATCTCTAAAACAGAAACCACCAATATCAGCGGTGACCATATTTTCTATTACTCAAGTAAGTCTGTATATGTGGAAAAGGAATATACATTCAAAGTAAATGGAAGTGCTGTTACAGTAAAGGTGCAACATTACATCGGAATGGAACTTATATACAAGAATAAACCTTCAACAGTACACAGTGGCGGCACTATAGGCTGACAATCTTATTAAAACAAATACGAAAATGACTAAAAAAGTAGCATTAATATCAGGAATTACAGGTCAGGACGGTTCGTTCCTGGCCGAATTCCTGATTGAAAAAGGATACGAAGTACACGGCATCCTGAGACGTTCTTCTTCGTTCAACACCGCACGTATAGAACATCTGTATCTGGACGAATGGGTGCGAGACATGAAGCAGAGCCGACAGGTAAACCTGCATTGGGGGGATATGACGGATAGCAGTTCACTGATCCGCATCATACAGTCCGTGCAACCCGACGAGATTTATAACCTGGCTGCACAAAGCCATGTGAAAGTGAGTTTTGATGTGCCCGAGTACACAGCGGAAGCAGATGCAATAGGTACGCTGCGCATGCTGGAAGCCGTGCGCATACTGGGACTGAAAAAAAAGACAAGAATATATCAGGCTTCTACCTCTGAATTGTTCGGACTGGTACAGGAAGTACCGCAGAAGGAAACGACTCCCTTCTACCCCCGTTCTCCGTATGGAGTGGCAAAGCAATACGGCTTCTGGATAACCAAAAACTATCGCGAAAGCTATGGTATGTTTGCAGTGAACGGCATCTTGTTCAATCACGAGAGTGAACGCCGTGGCGAGACTTTCGTAACCCGAAAGATTACTCTGGCAGCCGCACGCATTGCACAAGGTTTTCAGGATAAGTTATACTTGGGAAATCTGGACTCTCTGAGAGACTGGGGATACGCCAAAGATTATGTGGAATGTATGTGGCTGATTCTTCAGCATGACACTCCCCAAGACTTTGTGATAGCCACCGGCGAATATCACACGGTACGTGAGTTCTGCACACTGGCTTTCAAGGAAGTGGGTATAGAATTGCGTTGGGAAGGGAAAGATGTGAACGAAAAGGGTATTGACACAGCTACCGGAAAAGTGCTGGTAGAAGTAGATCCCAAATATTTCCGCCCATCTGAAGTGGAACAACTGCTGGGAGATCCCACCAAAGCGAAAACGGTACTGGGATGGAATCCACGTAAGACTTCATTTGAAGATCTGGTAAAAAATAATGGTGGCGCACGACATGAAATTTGTGAAAAAGATTCATGTAAAAGAAAGCCTTTAAATTAGTAAAGATAACAGGAATGGAAAAATCAGCCAAAATATATGTAGCAGGGCACCACGGTCTCGTGGGCTCCGCTATATGGCGTAACCTGCAAGAAAAAGGCTACACCAATCTAATAGGTAAAAGCCACAAGGAACTGGATTTGCTGGATGGGACAGCCGTAAAAAAGTTCTTTGATGAAGAAACACTGGAATATGTAATCCTTGCTGCCGCCCATGTGGGAGGGATTATGGCAAACAGCACATATAGAGCAGACTTTATCTACAAGAATTTACAAATACAGCAAAATGTAATAGGAGAAAGTTTTCGTCACGGAGTAGAGAAATTACTTTTCCTGGGCAGTACCTGCATCTATCCGAAAAATGCGGAACAGCCTATGAAAGAGGACGCACTCCTCACCTCTCCCTTGGAATATACCAATGAACCATATGCCATCGCCAAAATAGCCGGACTGAAGATGTGCGAAAGTTTCAATCTGCAATATGGTACCAACTACATAGCCGTAATGCCAACCAACCTCTACGGACCCAATGACAACTTCGACCTGGAACGCAGTCATGTGCTGCCGGCCATGATCAGAAAAATATACCTTGCCAAATGTCTGAACGAAGAGAATTGGCAAGCCATATGCCAAGACCTGAATGTGCGTCCGATAGAAGGAATAAACGGATGTAGCCATGAGCTGGACATACTGCAAACCCTGGAAAGTTATGGAATTACTAAATATGAAGTAAGGTTATGGGGTACCGGCAAACCGCTACGCGAATTTTTGTGGAGTGAAGACATGGCAGACGCCAGTGTGTACATTATGGAAAGAATAAATTTCAATGATACCTTTAAACCACAGGATACAGATATACGTAACTGCCATATCAATATAGGAACCGGTAAAGAAATCAGCATACAAGAGTTAGCCGAGCTGATAGGTAAAGAAGTAGGTTATAACGGCATGATAAAATTCAATGCGGAAAAACCGGACGGAACCATGCGCAAGCTGACCGACGTTACCAAATTGCATGAACTGGGTTGGCAGCATAAAATAGACATAGAAGAAGGAATTCACAAGATGTTTCAATGGTATCTGGAATATAAAAAGAAATAATATGGAAACTCATATCGTCATTATGGCCGGTGGCATAGGAAGCCGCTTCTGGCCCATGAGTACACCGGAATGTCCCAAGCAATTCATAGACGTGATGGGATGCGGGAAAAGCTTGATACAACTGACAGCAGAACGATTTCAAGGACTATGCCCGTCAGACAATATATGGATAGTAACTTTCGAAAAGTACATAGACATCGTAAGAAAGCAACTGCCGTCAGTGCCGCCACAAAATATCCTGACGGAACCGGTGGCACGCAACACAGCTCCCTGCATTACCTATGCCTGCTGGAAAATAAAGAAGCGTCATCCCAATGCTAACATCGTAGTAACTCCTGCCGATGCACTGGTAATCCATACAGATGAGTTCCGACGGGTAGTGGCAAAGGCTATGCTGGTGACAGACCGTAGTGGTTCCATCGTCACAATCGGCATCAAACCCTGTCGCCCGGAAACCGGATATGGATACATAGCAGCCGGAGAAGCACTGGATAATGAAATTCTGCAAGTGGACGAGTTTAAGGAGAAACCGGACTCAAAGACAGCACAGCAATATCTGGATGCAGGCAACTACTTTTGGAATGCAGGTATATTTGTGTGGAATGTGAAAACGATAGAGAATGCCATACGGCGGTATGCTCCGGGCATAGCCGGGGTATTTGATAAGATTTATCCGGAACTATATACCGAAAAAGAGCAGGAAACAATTAATACATTATTCCCCACCTGTGAAAGTATCTCGATAGACTATGCAGTGATGGAAAAAGCGGAACGGATCTATGTGCTTCCGGCAGAATTCGGCTGGTCCGATTTGGGTAGCTGGGGATCATTGCATTCCCTATTGCCCAAGGACGAACATAATAATGCCAAAGTGGGAGAAAGTATCCGGATGTACGAATCCAGCAACTGCATTGTTCATGCTCCACAATCAAAACATATAGTGGTACAAGGGTTGGATGGATATATCATCGCAGAGAAAAACAATACGTTGCTGATCTGCCGACTGGCTGAAGAACAACGCATTAAGGAATTTTCAAAAGTATAAAGAATGATCATAGCTGTTGATTTTGACGGCACAATAGTGGAACATAAATATCCCGAAATGGGAAAAGAACTTCCCTTTGCCATAGAGACGTTGAAGAAGTTGCAGGAAGAACGGCATCGCATTATCCTATGGAGTGTGCGCGAAGGTAAATTATTGCAGGATGCCATAGACTTCTGTCGCGAGCGCGGACTGGAGTTTTATGCGGTAAACAGTAATTATGCTGAAGAGACTTTAGAAAGTACCCATTACTCCAGAAAGTTGAAAGCGGATTTGTTTATAGACGACAGAAATCTGGAAGGACTGCCCGAATGGGGAATGGTTTATCAGATGGTACACGAACAACTTAGCTATGAAGAGATATTCAAACGATTGAATAATACGGAAAAGAATAAAAAACGGAATGTTTGGAAAAAGATTTTTCCAAAATGTTGATCCCCAATAGTTTCTTTTATTGTAGTGATACAATGGGAAGCTCTCATAAGAGAACTAATGTTAGATCAGAAGTAGGGTCCGCTATCAGCGGATAACGGACCCCTACAAAGTAGTGTTTGTGATACTTGCCTGTGAAGGTAGGTATCACTTTTTTATGTGACTACGAAAGATCAATACTTGAAGACTTGCTCCTTTCCTGCCTCTACCGTCATTGTCTTAATACCCTTCTTAGTGGGAATGTTCACAACTCCCCTTCCACCATCCGCCTTTACACGGATTACCTTTTTATCCATATAAATATGAATATTCCCCTGAGGGGTAGGCACAGTACCTTCCATCCATTTCAATCCACCTAGGCAAGGGGTAATAGAAAATTCTTCGTAGCCCGGCTTGGTGGGTTTCACTCCCAGATAATATTTACCCAGCAGATAGATAGGGCTGGCTCCCCAGGCATGGCAAAGGCTTTTGCCGTAAGGGCGGCCATACATGGCAAGGTGCTGAGTGCCTGTTTCTGCGGGATTGTATTTCTCCCAAAAGCTGGTAGCTCCTTCTTTCAGCATTCCTCCCCAATAGGCTTTCATTTCTTTCATTACCGACTCTTGTTCGCCAAGGGCGCACAGTGCTTCCAGTTCATAGAAACGCATATAGGGGGTTGTGATTTTCAGGATGCTGTCATTCTGCAATACAGAGTGTTTGATGGCTTGCTGTTTGTCGTCATTCAGATAATTGAAGAAGACGGAGAACATATTGGCGTAGCGGGTTACGGATTCGCTTTGCCCGCCGTTGATACGATTGTGCACCAAGGCTTGCTTCCGGTTATTCCAGAAGGCAGGTTCTAGTTTGGAACGCAAGGCGGAAGCCAGTTTCTCGTACTTGGTCTTATCTGCCTCATTATGGGTGAGCGCCGCACATAGCGCCATGGTTTCCAGACTTTTGCAGAACAGCACTTGTTCAAAGGAGAGCTCGCCTTTCTTGTCCAGATAACCGTCTGCCCAGTCCACAAATACCCAATCGCCGGTCATGCCTTCTACCATGCCGTTGGCATTGGTGCGCCCCAGTATATAGTCCATCATGGTCTGCATACGGGGATAGAGTTGGGTTACGAAATGACGGTCGCCAGTGTACATATAGTAATCATAGACGCTGAGAAACCAATAGAAGGTATAGTCCATAATGGTATTGCTATGGCTGGTCACGGGATCTTTGCCGCGAAGCAGCCAGATAGTGCGTTTCACTGATTCGCTGTCGAAAAAGAGGTAATAGTTCATCAGGTAACTCTGAATGGCATCTCCACTCCATACCCAGCGGTCGCGCTTAATGCCGTCTATAAAGAACTCCCGGGTGGTGAGGTGCATGGTGTATGCCCCTACTTCCCAAATGCGGTTCAGTTCCTCGTCGTTGCATTTAAAGGAACCACGATATTCTTCGGGCAGGTACTCGTATTGCATGGATACTTCCTGTATGTTTACACCCGGATCGCACGTAACATATACATAGCGGAATGCTTTGCTATTCTCTAAGGTATATTCATCATAGAGTTTCCGGGTGCTGCGGATGGCAAGATCGGTTACTTGTCCCGGTTCTGCGTACAGTTTATCCAATGTTTCACAATATTCCGTATCCAATGCTTCTTCGGGACTTTCTCCGTAATAGATGTTGATATTGCCTTTGCCTTTTATATTTTTTAGGGTAATATATCCGAAGGTTTCCTTACCGAAATCATACAGCACACCTTCTTTCCGGGGAGTGGAGGATACGGATTTCATCGGTTTCCGCGTTAATGAGAATTGGGAAGGAAGTTGGGTAGCCCCATCAAAGTTCCAACAACCGGCATCCATGTAGATGGTGGCAGAAGTATCACTTGCTTTGCCGCTTTCGTCTATCCATTCTTTGTCTTCGTAGGTTACTTTCCAGGTGTTGTCGGTGTTTACGGTCTTGCCTTTCACATAGATGGTGGGAGGCGTGGACTGGTTCCATACCTTTATATTCAGGTTGTGCCTGCCTGCTGGAAGTTGTAGGGTGGATGGCATACCGAATTGCAATTTGCCGTCCAGCTTCACATTGTACTTACCTTCGGCGGCAATGAATATTTCTTCGGGTTCCGAAAGGTTCAGTTGTTTGCTGAATTCTACCACGACGTAGTGAGAATCCGTTTTCCAGAACGGAGGGAAGAATGCGCCACGCTCGGTGCGGCGGTTGTTCATTTGGTTACCCAGCCATATTTCATAATCTCCCGGATACCATATCCAGGTTTGGGCGGCAGCAGTAGCGCTCAGGGCAAGGGCGCCGACCAAGGTTGCAAGTCTGTTTTTCATATTATTCTTCTTTTAGATATACATATTCTTTTGTAAGTCCCGCATTCGTTTTGATGCTATCATTTACCATAGGGCCATTATTTTCCCAAGTATTCCCCGGACCATTCGCATTCTTCAAGAACTTCTCTCCTTCCATCCAGTTATCTTTCACAGTTATGAATGAAGAACCTTCGTCGGTATAAAGATAGAACCAATGATGGGGATCATGCGCATATCCGGGTGAAAAAATATCATAAACACAATTTTCCGTTACCCAACTATGAGGCTGTGAGCCGAGGGTATAGATGCCTGCCACATCATACATATGCCGGGCATACCGATGAATTTGGTTGGCATGCACGCGATTGTTGCGCATACAGTTCACGGTACGGGTCCACCCCCAGCCCAGGCTGATGCCCGAATAAGACACGTTGCATATTTCATTATGTTCTATATTGATGTCACTCACATAACCGGCACAGATGCCGAGTGTGCCCCAATCCTCATTGGTTACATCGGTAATGTAATTGTTTGAGATAGTGAGGCGGGTACATACTTCGCGATGGTCTGCGGGATCGTATGGCAGATGGGTCTCGTGTGCGGCAGGGCTGAAACTTCCTGCCAAAATACCATTTCCGGCAATATCGCTGAAAAGGCAGCCGCGAATGTTTCCGCCTTCCGTTGCCCATTCATAGTCGATGCCCGTAGAGCCGAGATGCCGGAAACGGCAGCCCTCGAAATCTATATGCCGGGCAGCCTTTACGGTAACGGCGGACGCCGGACGTCCCAGCCAGCCTTGGTTATCCAGTTTATGATTGTCCTTGCGAATCATGGAGGGGCGGATTTTGTAACCGTCCGTCATATACATTCCTGCCTGAAGGGGAACATGGCCCTTCAGGGATGGACGCATCCAGGTGGTGTATTGAAAAGTAATGTTTTTAAAACGGATATGGGATACGGGGCGATCCAATGTGCCCTCCACCTGTACCAAGGTTTCAATTCCGGGCACGATGGCTTGGGCTATCTTCTCTCCTTTCCGGGAATAATAATAAAGTTTGCGGTTGTCTATATCATGATACCATTCGCCGGGTTCATCCAATAATTCCATGGCGTTGGTCAGATAGAAAGCTGAGTTATGACCGTCTTTGGTCACCATGGGGCGCGGCCAAGGATGTTCAAACTGAATGCGGCTTTCGGGATTGTGGAAGCGCACGGCGGCGCTGTCTCCCTGTATGTCGATAGACTTGATACGGAGATTGGCTACGCACCACATTTCATGGAGTACCATTTCGGCATAAGGGGATTTTTGTATTTTCTTTACGGCAGCGGTGGGTACCCATAGGATTTCATTCTTGGGGTCGTTGTTGATGATGCGGTACATCTTCTCAAAGTCTGCCACATCGCGGGCGCGGGTGGCTTTCTTGCCGTTTATCCACAGTTGGCGGAAATCAAGGGGGCGTCCGTTGAAGGTGGGGACATCGGCTACCAGGAACTTGCCTTGTTTTTTCCAGTTTTTTATTTCCACTCCGCCGTTCAGGGTGGCGTGTCCGTCGGAGGTGATGGTGGTGGATGAAGATTCCGTTCCGCTGTCCTCGGGGCGGATAAAGACGGGTTCGTACAGGTGGTAGTCGCCTGATGCCAAGTGGATGGTAATGCCGTCTTTTATGCTTTCGTCTTGGAGGCGGCGGAGCTCACGGGCTTGGCGGAGGGCGGCGGTAAGGGTGGCTTTGGGAGAGGTATCGGTACCGGGGTTTTGGTCATTGCCCCGGGGGGATACGAAGATGTCTGCGGCTGATAAGGTATAGGCTATCAGCAAGGCGGTGGTGGTTATGGATAATCTTTTCATTGGTGTGATTTTAAAAGTTCATTAACTCGTTGCGCCAGCTTCCCCCTTTTAAAGGGGGGGGGATTTAAGGGGGATGTTCTCCTTGGTACGGTTGCTTTTTGTAGTAGGGCACACTATCATTCCAAAGAGAACATCCCCCTTGCCCCCTTCAAAAGGGGGAAGCTGCGCGATGTTTGCTGTTATCGTGCCAAAGGGAGCCAAACTGTCATTTCTGCCTTGTCACGATTGCCCCATGCATAATAGGGAATCAGACGGATATGCACCGGCTTGTCGGCTTTCCCTACCTCGCGATACAAGGTATCTTTCCATGAAACCTCATCTGCCAGTCGCGCCATGCCATCCAGTGCCACTATCGGACTGCCCTCTATCGTTATCTTACTCGGAGACAACTTTATATCGGCAGGAATCAACACATTATCTATCTTGTGTCCTCCTTCTATATCCATACTCTCCAAGCAATACACCAACGGACCGCGTTTCACTACAATCTGATTGCGTATCTCCTCTGCCAACGGATTAGCTTCCAACAACTTCACAGGCATATCCATTACCCACTCCACGATGTCGCCTTTCTTCCACACGCGCTTTACTTCGGCATATGTGTTTGCTTTCCAATCACCCTCTACACGTTCGCCATTCACTTTCATCGTTGCCTTGCCACACCATTCGGGAACGCGGAAGTATAGTGAAAAGGCTTTCTTCTTTGATGCTTTCGGAGCTTCCGAAACCGTTACTTTCACCGTCCCATCCCAAGGGTAGTCCGTCTCTTGCACCAAGGCAATTTTTCCTATTTCTTTCAGATCCGTTTCCAATGTATTGGCTCCATAAAGATTGCAATAAACAGCATCCGGCGCTACCGTATAAGCATAATTCTGTGCCTGGCAAACCGTGCGAAGCGTATTGGGCGGGCAACAGAAACAACTGATATACTCCGTGCGTTCCTTAGGCCAACGAAGCGTATAGGGCAAATCGGCACTGATGCGCAGCGGATTGGTATAGAAATACTTCTTTCCATCCAGACTGATACCACTCAGCACACTGTTGTATAGGGCAGTTTCCACCACATCGGCATAGCGGGCATCACCTGTCACCTCCAGCATACGCCAATTAAAAAGCATATTGCCTATGTTGGCGCAAGTTTCATTGTGCGCCGTGCTGTTGGACAACTGGTAAGGGCGGCCATAGCTCTGGTGCACTTTCTGGATACTATCGGGTTCATAGCAAGTGCCATCGGGCGAAGTACCATCATACAATGCGCCACAAGCGCCGGTGACATACATCTTGCGGGTAACTGTATCTTTCCAAATGCTGGTGAGGTTCTTCATCAACTGTTCTTCGCCTGTTTCGGCATATACATCGGCTACGCCGGCATACAGGTAGTTGGAGCGTACAGCATGGCCCATCGCATTATATTGCTGGCGGAAAGGAATGCGATCCTGATTATCGTCCGTACCATTCTCCACCATTCCCCTTATATCAATCAGGTTCTTGGAGAGTTCCAGGTAACGGGGGTTTCCGGTAGCCCGATACATTTCCACCACTCCCATATAGTGCGAAGGGCAGATGGCATTTCGCGCCAGTTCGGCGGAAGCTGTTTCATAGAAATGACAGAGAAAATCGGTCGCTTTTACGGCGGCATCAAAAAAGAGTAGTCTTTCCCGTGGCGCGACGGTGGATGATACCTGCCATCATCAGGTGTCCCAGATTATAGGTTTCAAAGTTCAGGCGGTTGGCAAATGCGCCTTTTTCATCTTCGCCGCCCACTTTGGTTCCCACTACAGTTTGCTTATGGGCTTGGGAGTGGGTATCTATTCCTTTGTTCTTTTCTTCGATAATGACGGGGGTATGAATGTAGCCGTCATTGCGCTGCGCCCGTACTACATGGGCTATGAAGTGATCCATCAGTTTATCCAGTTCGGGGTCTTTGGTAATGGCGTATACGGAGGCTACGCCTTCCAGCCATTTGTACATATCACCGTCGTGGAAAGGAGGGCCCCAGTGTTCGCCTTCGCAAGCGCCGGATGCGATTTCAAAATTACGGAAACCGTGGGAGATGTCGGGATCGTTCCAAGTGTTCCACATACTTTGCAGGGAGGTGTGGCTGTATACGTTGAAACGGTCTCCCCAGAAACCGCCGGTCCAGTACACGGCAGACAGGTCTGTATTTGCCATTTTGGCAAAATTACTTCGGCTCATGTCGGTTAAGCCGTCCGACTGGGCAAATGCTCCCGCAGTGGTGGCGGTAGCGGCTAGTAAAAGCAGTAGTTTTATGTTCTTCATATTGTTCATCCTTTCAAACATTAATTAATGATGAAAGGAGGACGGAGAAGAGGGGAAGTTTGTACTCTGTGGAGAGTGGAAATAGTTTTCAGGGATTTTGTATCATGCCGATTCTTGTAGGGGCAGGGTTTGCCTGCCCGAAGACACTTCACATTATGTATTCGGGCGGGCAAACCCCGCCCCTACGATAAACAATCGGATATTACATCTTATTTGGATTTCCACGGTAAATGCTAATTCAACAGACTTAGCAAATAGACACTATCCGGAGTTATCTTTTGATCGTCCACATACAGTATCCAGTCCGTCAGTTTATCAAATGTATAGGTTCCGGTAGATCCTTCGTGCATGGATGCCACGAAATAAGGCTCTTGTATCAAGCTTCCCGAAATGCGATCCCCGGTTATCTCGTCCACTTCAAACCATATATGTTCATGGTCGCATCCGGCTTCCTCCAATGAGTCTTTGTCCACATCCAATCCTATTTTTACGATAGCCTGGGCTCCATCCCTTTTCAATCCTTCGCGCAGATAAGGAAGTCGTTCACGCGCCAGCTCACTCATTCGCAAGGTTTCTTCATCAGATACCATGTACAACGGATTCTCCCATTCCTCCTCCTTAATCTTGGTCAATGGGGTGTACTTGCCTTTCTTGTAATCGCCTTCGGATAGATAGGCAAAAACCAATCCGGTATCTTGTGCATGTGCTTCATCTTCACGGTCTTTGATACCTCCCATTATATTCTCATCATACATTTTCAATCCTTCCCTCCAATTCACCCATGTGGTAACCAGATATTCCCCGCTAGCCAGTGAGCCGGTATAGATCAATTCTTTCTCGTCCGCCAAAGTACCTTTGCTGATGGCATTATCTGCCATATTGGTCAATACATCACCGTGTTTGGAGTAATGTTCCTTGTCCGTTTCAATGATCTCCAGATCCATTACACCGCAACAGTTCAATCCGTGGGTGTGAAGCCATACTTTGCCGTTATCATCACTTACGGCATGAATGGTGTACAGATAAGAGGGTGCGGGAGGAGTGGCAGCTTCGGCAGCCGTCCTTACCCATAAGGGAGAAAGGAGCATAAAGCTGTTGCAGTTATAAACACCTATCAAATCAGGCACCAGGCAATAGAGCACTTTCAACAACAGATGATAAGAGTCCAATGCATGCTTGCTGAACAGCATGGAGAGTTGCAGCCCGGTGGTAGCGGCTTCCAGTTCTTCTATGTTCTCATCGGATAATTTATGCTTAAAGTATCCTTCATCGTAATTAAAATCCGCCGGTTCCACGGCAATCAGATAGATTTCTTCTTTGTAAGCGATGTAAAGCGTGGGGCAATCCAGTTCTTCATCGTGACTGATGTTCATCAGGGTAAAGTCCTTTGCTCCGCGCAGGTGGGCAAACAGTTTGTCGGGACTCTCTATATCCGCTTCATTGCGGGGAATAGCAAGCATATATGCAGTAGTGTTCTCAATTTTGCCTTTTAATGGTTTACTCATGTTTTTTGATTCTTTTAAGTTTAAATTCAACGCACAAAAGTAGTCTTTTTTATCTGAGCGGCTCGTCTTTTTTCAGAAAATAATAATGCTATTGCAAATGTTACCCGATGTTATCCTAAGCACTACCCTTCCGCAACCGCGACCAGATGAACTTAACCGGCTGCTGAATCTTCCCTCCCGCATTGCGTATGTCGGTGATAGCCTGCCACACGGGATGACCGATAATGCCGTAATTGCAATAAACCACCAAGCGGATAATCTCATCCTCCTTGGCGCCAAAATGGCACAGGTTCTCCACCAGTCCCTCGCAATTCCGTTTTGCCCCGTCCCGGGGGATGGAAGAAAAAACCTCCTCCACACTCCGCAACTTCCCCCCGGGGGGATTAGAGGGGGAGTTTTTCTTTCCTCTACTTTCAGTTTACTTTCCTTTACTTTACTTTGTTTGGAAATGTCGACATTTTCGCAGGAAATGTCAACATCGGGAGGCAAAATGTAGACATCGGAGGCATTCAAGCCATTTTCGCCTGCCGATTCTACAAACCTCAAAACAAAATGAGATGATATTTCAAATCAAAATGTAATTGATTACATCTGTTAACTAAAATCGAAATGCGATAATTCATTTTTTTAATAATCTTGAATGGTTACTGAATTTTGATTGAACAGCATTTAAATGACTTTTTTATTATGGTAATAAAACTCATATTCCGAGGTTGTATCTCGAAAAGTATAAAATGGGTAGCTTTCTATAGTTTCTACCGTCTGAGATATTTTTCGGCACTATTTTGTGACTTTCTTTGATTTTGTTTTACAGCGTTTTTCTTTGAGTTGTACTTCATGTTAGCTTTCATTAAATCGTTTATAATTGTCTCATCCATCACCTCTGAGTATATCTGTGTTGTTTTCACAGATGTGTGACCCAAAAGTTTTTGTATTGTAGTTATCGGTACCCCCTGATGAGTAAGTAGCGTAGCGCATGTATGTCGACTTGTGTGAAACGAAAATTTCTTCTCTATGCCTGCCATCTTGCCTAGCTTTTGCAACGTCCTGTTTGTGTCAGAATTACATCCCAGTTTTGCCAAGTCTTCTATACTGTTATATTTCCTCAGTACTTTCAAAGCTTTTCCATCAAATAGCAAAAACAACGGAATGTTGACTTTCACGCCTGTCTTGATGCAATTCAGCATTAACCATTCATTTCCATCTATGCTTACCAAATCTTTGTAAGTAAGTTGTTTGAAATCGGAAAATCTAAGACCGCAATAGCAACAAAATAAAAATGAATCTAAAACGTGCTGATTATTGTTTTTCTTGTCCGGGAGTTTCAGCTTTTCCAGCTTCTCAAGATCGTTCGGCATAAGGAAATGGTGTTCTTTCTTTTCCTTCTTTATCTTGTATTTGCGAAATGGATAAGCCTCCTGACTAATATAACCTTGATTAATTGCTTCATTGACCAATGTTCTTAATTGCCGCATATGCTTTGCAACGGTGTTAGTCTGCAATCCTTTATTTCTTAGAAACAAATCGAAATCCTTGAGAAATGTATATGTAATGTCGCTAAAGTCTATTACTTGTCTAAATTCTTTCAATGTAGCAACTGTTGTTAGCAGGTTTTCTTTAGTGCCGGGCTTGCGATCAGAGTTTTCAATGACCTCCCTAGCAAACTTAATGAATGAAATAGACGGCTTTATTCCCTTCTTAGCAGCTTCTTTTAATGTCGATAAACTAACCTCAATGCCTCTTTTCCAATATCCTAACTCAATCGCTTGTAATTCTAATATATGTTCGTAAAGCATCGCGTTAAGTTCGTTAGATTGCGGATGATTAATAACCTGTGCACCTTCCTTACTCCAGCACTCCGGTTTAAGATATACATTTGTTTTAAGATAGATCTTACGTTGATTCAAGTAAGCTTCAACTTGTACTAGTGCTGTACCCTGTTTATTTAATTTTTTCTGGCGGTTGTAAACCAGCCTATATCTTATTTTTTCTAACATATTTTATTTTAAAAATAATAATATTAATCGGTATAATCAAATTTACAGCGATTAAATTTATCTTTCGAAGTGGGAGAACTGATGTCGAATTTAGGGCTGTTCCCATTCATGAAAAGAGGCAGCGGAGTTATTGATCTAAATAGTATTAACGCATCAGGAATATATTTATTAAATAATAATTCTCCAAATAGCTCTATCTCATTTTATTGTATTCTTTGTGTATTTTCATACGATATTGATAAAGTGCAATTAATTTTTGGGTTAAATGAACCGCAAGAATTATATTACCGATCTTATAGACCTTATGACGAAAAATGGCTTTCATGGAGAAAAGTGCAAACAATATGATTGACATAAATCCTCTCACTTAACCGATGTGGGAGAACTGATAGGGGATGTGTCAACAAAAAAAGCAGGATTACAATCTAAATCTCTTGTGACTAGATATATGTATTATGGCCCAGAGAATGTTTATTTACGGATAGCTAAATTTAATAATGGTATTTATGGGGGAGGTAGTTTAATTACATGCTATGTATGTTGGAATACTCCTACGGTTTATGGGCCTGTTTTATTCGTAGGTTATAAAGGCGATATATCTTATGTAAATATTGCGAATATATCAAAAAAACAGACGATTCTATTTTGATAAACAGACTGGCATATTATATGCAAAAATGGATCCTTATGCAGTGTTGATTGTCTCAATTGAATTTTATAATGGCTTAGATGATATATACTTGGATAAAATTAACACCTTAGATACCAGCAATATGAAGGAAATTGTAATATAACAAATGTAATGAGAGAAATATAGCTTATGGGGGGGGGGAGGACAATCCTCCCACTTCGGAACGAACGGCACGAATAATGTTTATTCTGTTCATAAACCTCTCCATGGAGTCCATTTACGTTCGTTTTCAACTACGCTAGAAGAACGATATCTAACTAATAAATTATTTGTTATTTGCCTAGCTTCTTGAATAATGTAACCCACTCCTGCATAAACGACTAAGATTCCATAATCGTTACCGGGTGAGTTTATAGATAAACTTAATGATGTGTATGTATAAATACCAGATTTAATCACATTATTAAAATCAATAGTACTATCTAAAACTCCCCTGCTCATAAACGGGAATAGCCCTAAATTTGACATCAGTTCTCCCACAGCGATCACATGAGAATATCTATGTCAAAGATATGGTTTTCCAATCACTCCAACGTTCATTCCATTTATGCCTAAATCTTAATTTATTAGTATCCATATCTGATGCAAATTGTAAGGTATAAAAAGAGTTGGTTTTAAAAACTACAATACCTCCCCATCCTGAAGGGAATGGAGAGTTTTCTAAATTGTCAAACCTGCCACTAATATAATAGCCTGATTCAAGATTATTGGCATTACCGCCAGTAGAAATATCTCCCCTGTACATGAACGGAAACAGCCCTAAATTCGACATCAGTCCTCCCACCACGAGGAAAGCCTTGTTTTATTGACTTAAATATTAGAAAGATTTCCATTAGCAACCACCCATGTAGCTCCTGATGGTTCATTAACAATTTCAAAAGATGTTGTATTACTACTTTTTAATATTGCCGATGTCACTGTACCCGAAAATTTAAAATATACGGTCGTTCTACCATCATCTTCAAAAGTTACAAAAAATCTGACCGTTGCATTCCCATATGTTGCACCTAAACCGAAATACTTACTATGGCTTACTATAGGTATTAATAATTTTAGCCTATTAGGATTATTCGGAGCATCAGCATTTAAAAAGAAGCTAGCAGAGCCTGCCCATCCAAATGAAGAAAGAATCTTTGCTTTAGCATACCACGTTGAATTGCCATTGTTTTGAAGCCTTAATTCCGTTTTAAAAAATCCAGCTTGCAAATCAGGCTCATATCTCAAGCCATTAATGGCCAACGTATTCTGCATAGTTAGAGACGTATTTTGTGCCACCAGTCCTCCCACAGCGCTAGTATAGTGGGCTATATGCTATAGTATTTTCATTATAACAGGCTTTGATACGCAATAAAAAAGGGAACCCTATTACTTTCAATACCTTGAATTTTAGAAATAAGTGTGGTACTTCTGTCGTCATTAAATTGAAAATCAAATAGTATTCCATCAACATATTCTTTATTCCCTGCAATATATTCTATCTTTTTGGATGTTGGTGACAAAAGTGCAACAGCTGAATAAAGATTATAATAGCCACTACATAAAACAAATAGTCCATTAGTTTTAATTGTAATTGATTCCCCTTTGAGTAAATTAAAACTCTTGAATATAAAGCCTTTCTCAAGAGTTGAAAGCTGCAACAGTCCTCCCACTTCGCTTACCAGTAGGAATTTATGTTTAGATTCCTACTTGTATAAGCGTGTTAACATCTACATCTACTTTAGTCGCCGAGGTCGTGTTATTTGTAGGTACGCGATTCTCGAAATAGACAATTGCATGTCCCCATGCTTGTATATAGAGATAATAATTATGATCATTATCTCTATACATCTTTATGAGTGATGGTCCTGAATTATGTGTAATACACATATGACCATTACTGCTATGCCCAATAATAATTGAGTAATCATCTGCTATAGAAGAATTACCCTCACCAACAACTTTGGCAACAAGATTCAAATTTTCAGTAATAATTTTAAGCCTATATAAAACAGGAGAACTCGTATTTGCTACTAGTCTTATATAGCTTCCATTTGCCACCAGTTCTCCCACCACCACAAATAAGGCGTTATGTTGTTTAAATTTTCACCCAAGCTAACCAAGATCCATACCACATACGTCTAATATAATAGTTGCCATTGCTTAAAGATATTATTTGTATTGATGAGTTCTGATTTCCACCAAAGTTTGTGTAAAATGAAACCAACACACCCCAGTCTTCTGAGGATACAGGAGTATTAGTTGACCCTTCTTGAAGTCGATATATTCCACTTTCCTTTATGGTGTTTAAGTCACCTTTAAAAAGCCCTCTATCCATAAACGGAAACAGCCCTAAATTCGACATCAGTCCTCCCACGACTTTTGCGATTTCTTCCATCGGTATCAAAATAGGGTTTCCATTTGCGTCTAATGCGCGGATATATTTTCCTGTATTCTGAACGGGTAATTTGTCTTCATATTCATCTGTTACTGCCATAATTGTATAATTTTCAAAGTTAATAAATTTCTTGTATTATAAAGTCTTTATATATAATTTCCATTCACGGGAACCGCCTTTGCTGCGATAGGTTTTCTTACGGTGTTTGATTTTATAACGCTGTAAGTTGTCGCCTGTATAGCTTGCAACGTAGCCGGGATTATCCTGATTAGCATAAGCCTCCATTTCATAAGGGATAGTATAGTAGGTGGAAGATGCCGGATGAGTGACAGGGTTACCTTTGAGCCACTCAACTAGATAACGCCAGTAGTATTTTATCCAGGAGCCAGCGACTTGTGCCTGTCGTAGATGGATAGTCTCATGCGTCATACTTTCAGTATAAGCATAGGTCTGCATATACTTCCTGATGCTTTCCTCATTATCTGCACGGTAAATCATACGTCCGCACCACATCATGAACCGGTATCCCTTAAATGGATAATGCTTCATTGCCAGCAACAGGGGTTTATCGAAGTCACCGGGATTGCTCGAAAAGAGCAGTTTAATTAATTGCCATAATTCTTTCATAATCATATAATTTTAAGCATAAACTACAGAATGGTTGATAGCTTTGAATTGTCGTATCATCCAGCCACAACTCTTAAGATTGCCATTATCATCATATTCAGGAATGCCCATGAGCTCAACATACCCGTTCATGAATACAAGAGTAGTGATATCAGAAGTATCATAGATTTCGTTAGTTCCAGCTTCGTATCCGTGTATCACGTTGTCCTTTTGGAACGAGCCGCCGGGTCTGGCTATGGTAGTGCTTCGAACGCTTGCGATATTACGCGAATAAGGAGGAAAGCAAAGGTTAGTGATGTTCACGACCGTACCGATAAGAGACAGGTCAGTAGGCAAAATAAAAGTTTCACTATAGATACCTGCCGAGGCAGTATTGACAGAGCAACTGAATAATTTAAAATCTTTATCAACGATATATCGCCCTTCACCACTTTTCGTGTTCCGGCTGAGATGGGATTCGACACAACTATTTTTGATGTACCCATCAAAAGTGCTGTTTCCACGAACATGAAGTTTCTGAGTTATGATTTCACCCGTTTCGCCATCTATAGAAGTAGCCGGTTCACCATCAATTAATTGCTGGCTTTTTAAAACTCCGGCATTCTTGCCTGCTTTTTTAGCGAACATGAATCCGGCGATATTCGCACCATCGGCAAACACAGTATCAGTAGCAATATTCTTGAGTTTATCCATTGCCTCCCAGTTGGTATCACCGCTTGCAGATGTAGGCGCCGCAGTAACGTTTGCGCCAAAATTACGCACTAAGAAATTATAATAGATGCCGTCAAAAGGATGAATAACCTTATCACGGTAAGATGGATTCCACACATAAGTTTGGCCGCTCTGCCAAATTTGTCTATCACGGGGAAAAGCACCGGTAGCTCCCGTTTCTCCCATAGAACCATCCTTAGCCACACCAACACCCTTTTCTGCAATGTAGTTGTCATTCCAAGAATTTGCATCGGAAGCAGATTTATAGGCACGGACAGCAAATTGGGTGTAACCGGCAGTCGCCGGAACTGATATCTGTGAACTCTGTGTTGCGCCAACATGGGCAAGCCAACTACCATTAAATTTCCTTGCAGCAAGGTACAGAGTGTTACAGGTGCTAACATTGCCGCCAACATTCTGTTTCAGTGTAACCAAGAACGCGGACGGGGACGGTGTGCCCGTACTGGTGAAGTTGATCGTGCTAACTGGGCAATCCAACCAGTAAGAAGCTGACGGGTCAATCGGAGCTACCATTTCCTGCCAATCGGCATTTACCGTTCGGTTCGCACTTCTCCCGGCAAGAATATATCTGCCATCACGTTTGCGGCGATAACTACCATTCTTGAACCTTGCAATAGCAATAGGCGGGTTGGACGTCTCAACTTTAGAGAGATAGGAACCTCCAGCAAACGATACAACACGGTTTTTCTGATATGGAGTTTTAGAAGATTCCCAAGCCCCTTCAGATTCTATACTATCACCATCACCGCCGTCAAACAACATCGGGATTGTTTCAATATCCACAACCTGCCCACCGACATAAAATACAAATTTCAAGCTCTTGGTGAAGTTGCCGGAAGATACGCCGACATTGTCACCTATGGCAACTTCGGCCGCACCGTCACGGCTGTATTTCAATTCGCCGTCTGTTGTGGCTGTGGTGACAGCGCCGACAGTTTTCATACGCTTGCAAGAAACGGAAGCAACACTGTAATTGCCGTTCTTATCCTTTTTGACAGAAGTCACCGAGGTAACCAGGCTATAAATGACAGCGGCTGCACCGTCAGCTCCTCCGCGAACGCCGGTTATCTTAAATGTCAGTTCACGGGTATAGATCTGCCCGTTCTTGGTAGATGCCAGTGTGATGGTAACTGTGTTTTGCTCCGGAACTGACTTTCCCGCTGCAATAGAAATAGCTACTGCACCGGTGGCTTTACTTGTGCTTGCCGTGAAACCGGTAGGCGTATTAACCGTTAAAGTATCGAGAGTAAGTTTCTCTGTGCCATACCACATTGACACGTTAGTAGTCCATGACTGAGCAGCTGTTGTGATCCCGGCACTTGTAAGAGCCACACTCACCATCTCATTATCGAGGTCGGCCATTACATTTGACTCGCCATCCTTGCTCCAGCGGTGTACGACTGCCGGAGTAGAAAACTCAGACCACACGCCATCTTTCTTTGTGCGCTTGCAGGCCCATTCCACTTGATGATCCGCATCTACCCCGACAAAATCATCCGTCCAACCTGAAGGGACATAATCATCCTGTTGCTTGCTGTCCGGCTTATCCGGGACAAGACCGATAATATTATTACGGGTATAGATCCATTCATAACCTTTGCCGTCCTTGCCATCCGACACCATGACCATCCATGCGCCATTTTGGTAAATGTATGTGCATTTATCAACAGTATTGTAGTAGGAATTGCCTTCAGCCGGATTGGCGGGAGCTGTGGCAAAACTTCCTAGAAATGTAATGCTAGTGCCTTTAAGTTCTCTTCCATCCAGCAGCAGATCCCAATCTTCGTGCAATTGCCAGTCCAGACTTTTTCCAGCAAGGATATAGCCACCGTCTTTCTTCTTGCGAAAATTACCATTTTTAAAACGCGCTATCTTGATAGGGGGATTGGAAGTCTTGACTTTACTCAAGAAAACACAGTTAGCTAGAGAAACCATCGTGTTAGCTTCATAAGGCGTCTTCGATGATTCCCAGTGACCGCCGCCAACTACAGACAATCCCGGATCACCCTTTTCACCCTTAGCCGCCGAAATAAGCCAATCCGGATTGGTTAATGAAGGCTCGGAGGCAGTGCCCTTGTCATTGACACACAACCAAGTAGAACCGTTGTGTGGAACACGGGAATAGTACGCATATTTCCTGCCCGGCTCCCATAAGGGGAAATCAATGGGAACGCGGACAGTGCTACCGGTAATTTCATCAATTTGAAAAATTAATCCGGTCATAAGAATATTTTGCAGCACTGCGGAATAATTGTCACAATCTATACCTGCTATGCTCATTCCTTTCTTCTTGCCAAACCATGCCGGCATTTGTGCCGGTTCCGGGTCCCAAGTATTTGCGTGGTCAAAGAATGTTATGCAGTTGTTTCCGTTGACAGAATCAATGAGTATATAAGTCTGACGTTCCGGATCGGTAAAGTTACCTGTCTGGGCAAGCACCATCTGTTCAGCAGGTTTCCAATCACAACCGGGACGGGGGATTACGGTAAACGTCTTTTTCGCATAGTCGGCTTCCGTAACACGAAATTTCATTTCTTCAAACCCGTTGAGCTTTCCAACTGCGTTTTTTGTCACAAAGTAAGTGGTGAGAATATCATCAACAAACTGGCTCAAACCGTCTGCATCGGTTAAATCAGGAGTGATGGTATATGTACCATTGCCATTATCAACGTATGACAATACAGTACAACCATCACCGGGGGAATTAACCATACGTCCTTTAAAGTAAGTTGTACGGTTGTAGGCTATCTCAGGGACAAAGAGGCGTTTGCGGACATACAAGGATTTAAGTTCTGAATCACCTTTTTCATCTATGTAGCCACCATCTACGCCTGTGATGAAATCACCTATCTTAATAAACTTCTTCACCACAATGCCACCAAGGAAGGTCATCAGATATTTGACGGATTCGGCTATATCCTTTCGCAGAAACGTCGCCAAGGAACGCAAGGCGGAAAATACATTATACTCCGATGGGGCTTCCGTATCCCCTGTTCTTAAAATCTTGATAAGTCCCTGCTTTAGTTGCTCCGCAATAGTGTATTTCATGCCATTCAGCGAACTGTCCACTGCCCCTTTCCATGACGTGCCTACCGCATTGGAACACTCTATTGCCGCCTCCGAAAGATTGTTCAGCTTTCGCGTTACCCGCGTAATGCGGCTGTCACGGAAACCTTCGTCAAAATACTCATCGGATACCAGTTTTACCCGTTGGCCCAGCGATAACGGCACACTGTTCTTATCCACATAAATGTAATCCGTATCAGCGGAATAGATGGAAATATCCTTGCTGTATTCTGACAGGAAATCATTGACAGCCAGTTCATATTGCCTTTCCGCTATCGGATAGTATTCATCCGGCATACGGAGATTGTATAATATATAGGTATTACCGGTCGCAGGGATAAGGTTCCCGCCCGGAAGCTGACTGTCTTCATCCGGATATATATTGATGATCTCAAACTCCTGTGTGTCGTTATGCCAGTTTACTTCAAAGTCTTTGTTCATCAGGTATCCGGACTGGAATACAATATGTATCACCTGTTCGGGCAACATGTAATCATCCGGGTTGAAGGGCAAATCCTTATCTTTTATATAATATACGGTGTATTCGCCTGTTTCTTCATTGGTCTTTACCTCAGAGCGCACAGCGGAAATAGTACCTGTGCGATGAGGAAAGATCTCTGTAAATGCGGCTTCTTCCCGATGCTCTTTCAGCCCCAGTTGGGTATTCAGGTCAATGAACTTGGCACGCGAAGGGAGTTGCAGGCGCGGGTAACCGTATTTCCTTGGGTCGATGTTCTTGCTGCTTCCTACGGGTATCAGTCTGGTGAACCACTTGATGGCATTTGTATTCTCCTGTTGTGTCAAGCCCGATTTCAATCCCTGCATATAACCCAGCGGCACCGCTTCACCGTGTTCACATTTGGACAGGTTCAGGTATTCGCCGTCCATCCACCACTCGGTTTCAAATGTTTTGGCAATCTCAGCCAGCGCATCCCAGCAATACAGCCCATTAAAATTGATATTCTGACGGGCAACGTCTATGGCTTCACCCACTTTCCACACCACGCCATCGGTGTTCCGGTTTATGTTCTGCACCACTTTCAGCAGGAAGTCCATTGGAGTCCCGTCATAGGCGAAGACCGATTCCAGATCATCTTCGCCTTGGTTCAACCGGCAGAACAGGATGTCTTCCGTATCATGTTCCCGGCCATAGAATTTCAGATTGTAGGTGTACTTCTGCTTGCTGGCCTGTTTGGGACGGTATTCTTTCTTAATGGAAAATCTTTTGCCATCTACCATGATATAGTCGCCCACAGTGGAAACAAAGAATTCCCATGTGGTGAAGTTTACCGTTACCACATTTTCCACACCGACTTCGTGCACCCATTGGGAGGACGCATCGGGGCTTACCGTTTTCTTTTCCTTGCCTGTCTTATCGTAGATGATCAGTTCCATTTTATTATCGTTTGAATGATTCTCAAATATTATTTAAATTATAGGTTCCGGCTCGCGGAATTTCACCTTGAAGGTGCAGACATACGGGTCGGTGTGGCAAATATGCCCGTACCATGTGGGTGCGGATGGCTCGGACATATACATTTTGTAATCACGCATTCCTTTAAACTGGAATGTGAGCCATCCGGCCTTCAATGCACTCATCAGTGCGTTGTACCTGCCCTGCCGTGAACTTTCCGAATCTGCCCTGATGCAGAATTGCAGCGTCCGGTCTATGGCTTCAAAGCATGGCGATGGAAGTTCGTCCGGCAACTGCTCGCCATTACGCTCACGAAACGACACAGTGGTACAGGCTTTCATCTTCGGCATCTTATGCAATTCATCCATGCAGGTGTGCTCCGTAGGCGAAAGTTCACAGAGGAATGCGCCGTATTCCGTCCAGGCATCCTTCCCGTTTATGCTCATATGTCCTGTAAAATCCATCATCACATTGTTACTTTAAATCTACTGGCTTCCCATCGTTGGACTGTTTCCAACAGTGGTTCCAGCATTTTGCAATAAGCCGTATTCTCGGCTATTTCGGCAAAGATGGCGCTGTCTGCCTCACGGCCCTTTTTCAATTCTTCCAGCAGTGCGGCGAAAGAAACCATCCTGTCCAGTATATTGTTGCCTATGCCTACCAACTCACTGCCTGTTTCCTCCGTAATGCTATTTACCGCCCCTGCACGCCCGGATTGCGAGCTGGAAGAAGACGAAGCTGACCAACCGAATAAATCCTTCAATCCGTCACGTTCCTTCAATGCGTCACTGACTATTTTATCCCATTCGGATTTCAAGTCATTGTATTCTCCTTTGTCAATACCACCCTCACGGTTGGCATCCGCAAATTTGTTATACCAATCCTGTAACCTGTTTTCATAGGTTTTTGCCAGCATCGTGTTCAGAATCGCTTTTTGCATATAGGAGGAAAAGTTATCCGCAAAATCTTCCGCACTGCTGTCCATATCCATCAATGTACTGAGAAAACTGTCACGCAGGTTATCAAAGCTAATCTGGGTTAGGGATTCCTGCGATTGCTTTATGACCTCCTTTGCCTGATCTCCATATTTGATAAGCTGTTCCAGATAACCGCGAAAATCATCGTCCATGACAGACCACAGTCCCGAATAATTATCCTTTATCCATTGTAGCTGTTCAGATGTCATTTTGGTCAGGCTGTCCATACTGTCAAAAGTAATATTCCCAAGTCCGGCGCTTTTTATCTGCTTTTCTATATCAGATGCAACATCCCGCCAGTTTTGGCCGTCGAATTTGTAGGAACCCTTCCACATGCGGTACCACATGGAGTGACTGCCATTGGATACACTTAATCGTGCTTCTGCCAGTTTGCGGATAGCATCCTCCTGTTTCCCTATTAGTTCCAGTGTTTCTTTTTCTACACGGTTGGCTTCATCTGCCGTACTTATTTGCAGATATTCCTTTTTCCGGTCTAACAGGTCATCCCAGATCTTAAGCAGCCCTTCATATTTTTCTTTCAACGCTTCGTATTTTTTCGCTTCACTGTCACTTCCCAGTCCAAAGATGGAACCAATGGATTTAGACAACCCTGAAAGAGTGCCTGTGATACCGGTTACTACAGAGAAAGGCTTGGTGAAGTCAATGCTTGACAGGCTGGATGTAATTTGCCCCAATCCTTCAAGAGTACCCTTAACAGATTCAGGGACTTTGACACCTAGGTTGGTAAGAGTGTCAACCAGGTCATTACCTGCCGTTACCACCAGCTCTCCCTTTTCCCCAATGCTGTTTACCGATTGCGTTATTTTGGTCAATGCGGCATAACGGGAGTTTTGTGCATTTGCAAGGTCTTTTTCCACCTGCTCCTGTGTCTTCAACTGTTTTACCAGTTTGCCGTTTTTATCCATATACCAGGATACAACGACTTCGCGCCCTCCCTGTATGTCTTTTAACTCCTGTTCAGCCTATGCAACTTTGTTTGTAGCCTGGCGATATTCATCGTATCCGGCTTTCAGCTGGTCAATGGGAGCACGGTCTGCTATCTTTTCTTCCAAGCCTAAAACGGCATCCTGTATTTCCTTATAAGATTCCGGGCTGATGTTGACACCTATTTTCAGCGATGCTTTATATTCTGATAATTTGCTTTGCAACTGGATTAGCATATCCGTGGACAGCTTGTCTATATTACCGAATACCTTGTCAAAATCAATGCCTTTCTTGAATTCTTCAAATCCGAGAACTTGAAGTTCTTTATCCCTGTCTTTGCCCAGTTTGGCACGCTCACCTTCAGTTTCTGCTTTAGCTATTTTCATGGCATACTCCTGTGCTATTGCAAGACGTTTTTCCTGATAAGTACCATACTCCTTGTTATAGTCTATCCAAGACTCCAAATTCTTATCCTGCCAATCTTTTTGGAGGTCATAAGACTCTTTCATGTATTGCAATTCTGCGAATACACGCTGCTGTTTGGCATTGTCCTTTACTTGCTGGCGTTGCTCAGGAGTAACTTTTACTCCGGCTTTCTGTGCTTTGTCCATTTTGGCAAGTGTATCACGTTCCTCCTTGTTTATTGTCGCGATGGTGTCGTCATACTCTTGTTTCAGTAGGGCTTTGCGCTGTGTTATGCCGGATAGCATCACGGCGATACGGGCTTTTTCTACATTTTGCTGGGCGCGGATACGGGCATCATCCAACTCGTTCTGATAGTCTGTCGCTGATTTGCCCGATGAATTTATTTTGCCATGAAACTCTTTTATACCAGCCCCTTTTAATTTTTTAGCGGCTTCTAAAAGTTTTTCATTGTAGGTTTCTGTATATGCTTTGCATCTGCTTCTGTCTGATCTCTTTGACCTTCAAGAGACATTATATCTAATCTATTAGAAATTTCGGGAGCAGGTGCATTATATTTGTTGGATAGAGAACCTGGCATCCATTGTGGGTCATAAAAAAGAAACGATTTAACTTTATCTTTCCAATTCGGCCCTTCTTTTTCCTTTTTGTCTATTTCTGTTTGTGCTCTTAATGCCTTTTCTGCTTCTTCCGATGCCAATCTAAAGGCCGCTGCCGCTTCTGCTCGTAGGTACATAGCCTGAATGAAAGATTCAGTATTCGTAACAAGTGCATTCTCAGCATCACCTACATTATTTATGGAAACACCAAGTTTTTCAAATTCCTTTTTATTTTCAGTGACAAACTTCTTCTTTTCATTCAAATTGTCACCAAGTTTTTCCCACCGTTCCTGCAATGAACGTATCGTCACAATCTGTTTGGCTAAATCTCCTGCATTCTTACCGAAGGATTCATTTAGCTTTTCTTGTGCTTCTGACATGGACAAGGCTGCTTTTCTTCCTTTAACTAGCCGACTAATCCATTCACCGATTTCTTTTCCATAAACCACAGATAATGTTATTCCTGCTGCCATGAATGTATTGAATGAGAACAGTGATTTGACCAACTGTTTCCATACAGGAGTTGCTTTCTGACCTGATGCAACTAGAAGATCATGCTCTTTACGTGCCGAGGCGACAGCATCGGTAAAAATGGGAATATTATTTGAAATAGCCAGGAAAAACATCTGCGGTCCCATAGCCAGTGAAGGTAATTCACGTGCTATTTGTGCCATACTCATCTTAACACTATTCAGCTTTGGTTCGGGGTCATTCTTTAGGATTGGAGTTTCATTTGTCTGTCTCTTTGCCTGTTCATACTTGTTCAGTTGCTCTGTCAACGCCCGTATTTCACTTTCCAGTTGCTTGATTCTTACCTGTTCTTCCGGGTCTATAATGCCATTTGATGCTGATTGCACAGAACTGGAGATAAGAGCATCCCGTTCTGCCTGTATTTTGACGATGATGGCTTTCAATCTTGCATCGTCATTTTCAATTTTTCTGATTTCATCATCCAGATAAGAGGTCAGGTCTATCTTCACCGGCTTAACCGGAGTCTCAGCCTTTCTTTTCAGATTAGCCAGTTCTTCTTCCAATTCTATGATTTTACCTTTCAATGCCTGTATATCTGCCAGGTCTTTCGGAGTGGATATTCCTTGTGACAAGGCGTTCTTGAAAGCATCCTGCAAGCCGGTGAGTTCTTTCTTTAGAATACTGATCACTTCCTGCATCTGCTTTTCAAGACCATTTATATTCCCGCTTGCCGACTGAATACCGGCACGGGTCTTGTCATCCATGAATATTTCCAGTTTGATAGGTTCCATTTACTTTGCTGCATAATTGGTGAAAAAGTCCAGCGGGTCCAGTCCTTTTTTAAGAGGTTCTGTTTTGCCGCTTCCTTTGCGTTTCTTCTCCATATCCCCGAAGTGACGTGCTATTTCTTCGGGTGTCATTCGTGGCTTGTCTACATACCGTGGCACGTCTGCCTGCATCATGACCAGTGTCACATAGTTCAGTTTCAGTATATATTCCACACTCCATCCGGTGTCACGGGCTACCTGCCCGATCATTCCAAACAGGCTATGAGGCGGTTCGTAATGCCCTAACCCCTGTTTGTTCCCTGGCCCGCCATCGGCGCCATCTGGTTGATCGCTTCTGCCGAGGCGGTAATATTTCCGAAAGGGTTCAGATTTAAAGGCGAGAGAACCCGCATCCATGCCTCCTGCATCGCTACCGGATGCATATACCTCCGCAAGACCCATGCAACCAAACGGTTCTTGACCGTTCCGGGCAACCATCTGCGGGCAATACCGAAGGCTACCATGCGGCTGACCTCCCTGCCGTTTATTACCATAAAAACGTGCTTTCTGTTCGAATGTGTACTTGTCCAGTTCTTCCTTCGTCACGCCTATTTTCAGAAGCATGGCGGAAATTCTCAACAAGTCCTCCGTACTGGGAATCTTCATGGTCAGCCTGAACGTGCCGAACAGGGTTTGCAAAGGGAGGCTGATGCCCCCGTTCAAGAGGGCGGTAGCTCCCAATAGCTCTATTTCCTTACCGTCAGCCATACGCTATGTCACTCTGTAGGTTCCTGAGCTGCACCGGGAGGTATCAGCTTATAGCGGTCGCCGCCGTCGGCCGGTTTCAACATATCTACCCGGAAGCCGAAACCGAATACCGCCGACATGTTCAGCCCGTTCTGGAATCCGTTCTTTGATATGCGGGCATTAGGAATGCTCATTGTATGACCGGAATGGGTCTTGATTTTCATCGGGCCGGTTGCCACCATGGTGGAAGGCGGTGTCCATGAATCATCTGCTCCTTTTGTCCCGCCGATCACATCAACCAGGTTCTCTGCCTTCAGCTGAATCATGTTGAAGGTGAATGCATCACTGCCCGGATTGGTCATGATGGAATCTACCGGGCCGTCCAGCAGTTGTGCTGAATAGATATCCAGGAAGGTAGGCGCATTGCCTGATGGCTGCATGCCCTGTTCGTCCATGTAGCCAATCACTTTCCCGTTGAAAGTCACCTCGGCCACGCCATAAATTATACCATTGCTTGTATCTGCCATAATTATTGTCTTTTATTCGTTTTCAATCTTCGTTTAATCACTGCTAAAATGATTCCCAAACAACACACAGCCGATAGAATCTTCCCCCAAATAAATCCATGCCTGCTGTCCCCATGTGAGGGCATTGACTTCTACACGTTTCTCCACATCCACGGGAATGTATATCAGCGAATCTTTACCGTGTACATATACCGTGTCCGGAGGTTTAACCGCATTGTATTCCAGATTCCCCAAGCTGTCCAGTTTCAGCTTTGTCTGCATACCATTCGATTTTTCTTCATAAAGAGCATCCATCAGTACGCGGCCATTTTCATCACAACGGAGCAGTGCCCGGAACAGGACGGAATCACCATCAAGGAACACCGGAATCTGTGTCGGAATCGCTACATTCTCTGGGAGAATCACGTGACCGCTGCTGCTCGCGCTTTTCTGAGTACTGCAACTCACGGCGAACAGGACAGTCAACAGCAAGGCAGCAGGAATTAGCTTTCTCCACGACCCTGCGGAACTTGCTGAGTTCTTTTCTGATTGCATTGATCTCTAATTTTAAAGGTTCTACAACTTCATCCATCAGTATTCCCATTGCTTTTTTCACATTGTCCAGTTCGTTGCTGCGGGTGTTTGCCTTGGCTAGTTGGACATCGGTTTTCAACTTCTCTACCTCCTGAATGTATTTCTTGTTATCAGTCCACATCTTGAGTCCTCCGGCTCCTATAACAGCCGTAAGGAGTCCACATAAGAGCTGAAGTATTTCAAGTGTGTTCATATCCTTCTTTATAGTAAATTCCAACCGGCTTCCACATCAGCCATCACGGCGGGAACTCCACATTCCACCTGCGAGATGGCTGCCGCAAAAGCACACATGGTCGCTTTGTCGTTTACATCAGACACATATACTGCCGGAACCTGCATTTCGGTGCAGACGCGGCGGATGTAACCGGACGTGTTGTTCTCTGTGTGCGGTGCCCACCGGGTGATAAAGTCCGCAATGGTGTGGCAATTATGGAGCTTGCGATAGTTCTGCAAGGTACGCATCAGGGCACGGTAGCCGTGAGACATATCCTTGAACTGGAAAAACTCCTTATCTGCCTGTACCGGGCACAGACCCTGCCACTTGTCTTTCGACAAGCGCAGGTTGCCCGGGTTGCAGTTTCGTAGTCCTCGTGGTGTTTGCGTCATGGCTTACTCCTCCAATTCTCCATTAGGGTCTACTGTCTTTTCTTCTGTTTTTTTAGCTTCGGCAGCATCAGCAGCCTCTTTGCGTGCGTCATGCCAGAATTTGGCGGTAGGTGCTTCCTGGCCTTTCGTCTGTGCAGTTGTACCGTCCCAGCTGTAAATAGCTCCGATACCTTCCATCTTTTTGGGCATCACCATAAAGTAATGGCGGAAGTTGACAAGGCTTTCCTGTGTGGTAGGGCTGTTTTCCGCACGCTGGTAGTACATCTTTGTAGAACCGTTTGCCTTAAAGCTTCGTTTGGTATAGAACGCGAATGAAGCCTGATATTCGCCGTCAGCAGGCGCAGAAGCAAATGTCTTCTTTACTCCGTCTTTGCCGAATACCGGGTTTTCCTCATATTCGTACACATCAAAACCATACATATTGGTGATACGTCCCGTTTTGTAGTTGTAGTACTGTTCGCTGAACTTCTGGTCTAATTCCAGCAAATCGTTCACGTGATCGGAGCAAAGAACCAAGCGGCGGCCTCCTGCCGGAACTCCGGCAGCATCCAGGCGGCGTTTCAAGTTGATAATGTCCAGGCGGACGAGTTTCTTACGCCCGTTAGCGTCTGCCGTTCCGCTGGTGGGGACAACCGGAGTTTTCTTCGTGTCATTGTAAGGGGTCATTGCATGGGCTGCTTTCTTGAACTTGATGCCGGTAATGGCATCGCCGTGGGCTTCAATGTCCGTAGAGATCTTGTTATAAGAGATAGCGTCCAGTTGGTCATCGGTTACACGGGTAGCTTCTGTCTGGTATTTGTCCAGTCCCAAAGGAATATCACCTTCTTTCAAGTCCTGCACCGGAATAGGATAAGTCGTGTTATTGATCAGCACATCCGGTTCCATACCAACGTCCACCAGATGTATCACTTCGCCCGGTTTCACTTTCGCCGAATAGTCAGGAATACCGTCCAGTCAGGTTGCCACCAGTCCGGTCTTCATGCGTTTCACCAGTTCCCCGGTCCAGATCTCGGTATAGACACCTTCGAAGGCACAACCTTCGGGCATATACTTTCCTAATGCCATCGGCACTGCTATGCCTGACAATGCGCCATAAACCGGAGCTACCCCTATAAGGTGCGCCAGTATGGTACCCATTACTACGTTAAAGAGCAATCCGCTCCACTTGATTTTAAAAGTTGGTTTCATCTGTTTTATAAGTATTTAAATGTTGATAGAATCTTATTTCAAATCCGGGCAGTCAATGCCATATTCAGCTTTGAACAGTTGTTTGTACATCTCCGGATTCGTTTCCCGCATCAGCTTCAGTTGAGTTTCGGGAACTTCGCCCAGTGTCTTCCACTGTCCCGGCACTACACCTTTGCCCAGTTGCATACTGCCGTTGGCACCGCCTCCTACAATGTCCATCGGTTTGGTTACGGTCGCCATTGCGTCCAAAGTCAGTTTCAGTCCGTCAATGCCCATTGCCTTGCCCAACGATATGAAGTGCTCGCGTTTGTCCGCATTGAACCTTCCGGCTTTGATGCCATCATCTACCATGGAGGTGATGCCTACCAGTTTCATGTCCTCCAGTTGTTTGCGCAGTTCCGCATTGGCGGTTTGATAGGTCAGCACTATGCCGATCTTGTTCAGAATCTCCGCTTCTGTTGCCGTTTCCGGCAAGCCCAGCTTCAGGGCGATTGCTTTAAAATGTTCGTTCATTTCTGTTTGAGATTTAGTTTCACTATTATGAATATCCGTTTTGAGTAAGGGAAGAATGTCACAGGTTTCACCTTCTGCCAGTTTCAATGCTTTACCGGCATAACCTAGAGTAATATTATTATCATTGCCTCCTATGTCTACCATGCTAAACTCCACTAACTTACATTTCGTTATTGTGGGCCGGGTCTGCCCGGGTTTTAGCAGTGCGGGGTCGTCACTTAATTCTATAATTTCAAAGTACGGTGACCCCATGCGGAGAGTGCCCTTTTCATACTGTTGTTTTGCCAGCTTCGATTCCTCCCGTACTTCGTCAAAATAAGGTTCCCCTGTTATCTCCCCGTCTTCTATACGGACATCTTTCATTATTCCTATAATAATTCCACGATGGTGCATCCACAGCATTACCGGGTTGCGCTGGAATTGATCGTACTCTATGCCGTCCAGTTTTACCCATGTCCCGTAACAGTTCAGCGCTTCATCGCTCATTCGTATTCTTTTTGCCATTGTCGTTGCGTCTTGTTTGCTTGCGAATTTAGAGGGTAAAGCATGGCTGCCCAAAAAAGTGTGTAACCATTCCAGGCTATTGTGTAACGGCTCTGTAATAGCCTGCAAGCAATCCACGCTTCTTTGGGCGGGCAGGGCGGATTAGCCACTTTTGTAGGGATATAAGCACAAAAGAATATGGCAAACAAGAAAGACAATTCACAGGAACTGGCAAGAGTGCTCTACATGAGTGGCATGACAGCCGAGGAAATAGCCGACAAGGTGGGCGTAGTCCGCCAGACGGTGAGCCGGTGGGTAAACACGCTGGGATGGAAAGAGATGCGTGCCGCCAGCAGCATTACCCGTCCGGAACTAATTAACAAGGTGCTGGTGTCTATCAACAACCTGCTGGACAAGGCGAATGAAATGGGAGATGATGAAGCGGCGGCAGGACTGGGAGACAAGCTGATCAAGCTGGCGAATGCTATTGAGAAGCTGGAAAAGAAAACCAGTGTGGTAGACCGGGTGGACACTATGATTGATTTTGAGAACTGGCTGGTAAAGAACCGTGAACTCTATCCCGAACTGACCGCTGAAATAACACGCTTGGTAAACCGCCTGCACAATGACTACTTAAACGAACAATTTAGTGGAAGGAAACAGCAATGACGGAACAGGAAAGGAAAGAAGCCTACAAACGGTGGGAAGAACATTGCAAGCGGCTGGAGAAACTTACATCCGAGCGCAGGGTTGAAACCGAAGCGGAACGCAAACGGAACATCGCCCGTTCCTTGAGGGATTATGATTATTTCTGCCAACGCTATCTCTCACACTACTGCAAATGCGCCAATGCCAAGTTCCACAATGATGCCGCCCGGTACATCGAGAAGCATCCCGAAATGCGTGCTGTATTCAAATGGCCTCGCGGACATGCCAAATCCGTACATCTTGACATAGGCATACCGCTTTGGTTGAAGTTCAAAGGGCAGCTACATGTAATGGTATTGGTAGGCAAAAGCGAAGATAACGCCGATGCGTTGTTGGGCGACCTTCAGGCAGAATTGCAATACAACCAGTATATCATTGAAGACTTTGGCGGCCAATACAATGCCGGATGCTGGCAGGAAGGTGAGTTTGTGACCAAAGACCAGTGTGCCTTTTTCAGCCGTGGACGCGGGCGGTCTCCCCGTGGGTTGCGTTTTCGTGAGATGCGCCCGGATTACATTATCATTGATGACCTTGATGATGACGAAATGTGCCACAGTGAAGCCCGTGTGCGCGAAATGACCAAATGGATAAAAGAAGCACTGTTCGGCTGTTTCGGCGGCCAGCCGGGACGGTTTGTCATGGTGGGCAACCTTATCAGCAAGAACAGCGTATTGCAAAAGATTATAGACAGCGACACCGTGCACACCAGTTCAGTCAATGCTATTGACAAAGACGGCAACCCCTCCTGGCCGGAATGCTACACCATCGCCATGCTGCGCGACCGTGAAAAGTTTATGGGCTACCGCAGTTTCCAGAAAGAATACATGAACAACCCCATCACAGAGGGAGCCATCTTTCAGGAACGATGGATACGCTACAAACGGATGCTGAAACTGAAATACTACGAAAGCATCGTGGTGTATGTAGACCCTTCATGGAAAAGTACCGGAAAGAACGACTACAAGGCTTGCAAGATGTGGGGACGGCCACGTCGGGGACTGACCACTGCCAAGCATTCCGAACTGCATTGCATCCGCGCTTTCTGCCGCCAGTGCAGCGTGGGCGAAATGGTACGCTGGCTCTACGACCTTTACGAAGACCTGCCCGAAGATGCTGCCGCCACTTTCTGGATGGAAGCCAACTTTATGCAAGACATCATACTGGATGAGTTCGAGCGTGAAGGGAAGCTGCGCGGTTACTACCTGCCCATCATGCCGGACAAGCGGAAGAAACCCGACAAGTTTGCCCGCATCGAAGGAATCAGCCCTTTGTGGGAACGCGGATGCGTGTACTACAATGAACGCCTGAAAAACGACAACGACATGAAAGTGGGCATAGAACAGACACTTGCCTTTGAACAGGGAAGCCGTGCGCACGATGACGGGCCGGATGCCGACGAAGGGGCAATCTGGAAGTTGCAGAAACAGGTGCGCGAGGAAACCTTCACGCCCAACTTCGGAGTACGTCCTTCCTCAAATAACGCCTGGTAATTTCTGAATTAAAAATTGAGAATTGAGAATTAAAAAATAAGAGCATGTTTATCACTGATGACGATTACATACAAGTGAGTGCTGATGTATTGAAAATCATACAGCAGAGCGACCCGAAGAAGCGGCTGAAGGCCGAGAACTGGGCATTGAAAGAAATCACCTCCTACGTGGGCGGCCGTTACGACATGGAAGCCGCTTTCGCCATGGAAGGCGTGGAACGGGACGAACAACTGGTAGGCATAGCGGTGGACATTGCCCTGTTCCGCCTGTATGCCAGCATACCGGGACGCATGGGCATTGAAGAACGCAAAGATCTTTATGAAAAGGCAATCACTTTCCTGAAAGAAGTCCAGAAAGGCAATGCCACTTTGGACATCCCTACCGTCACCGGCCCAAACGGAGAGGAAGACTATAACAATCCCATCCGCTACGGGTGCGGACTGCGTAACCGCTATGACTGGTAAACTAACCACTAATCACTGGCTTTATGAGCAATAACAAAAAATACAATACCCCGGCTGCCAAAATTGGCAGCTATGACCTGGCGCGTCCTACCGACCGCCGCCGGGTGAAAAATATGTTGGTAAACCTCCAGCTACAAACGGAGAACCTTACTAAAAAAGACCTGCGCACCTGGCGCACCGCCTGGCAATGGGCCATTGATGTATATCATCCTAACCGCACCCTGCTATATGACATTTATAACGACACACAAGTGGATATGCACCTCACCGGTTGCATGGGACAGCGTGCCGGATATGTAAAGAACAAGAGTTTCAAGCTGGTAGACCGCAAAGGAGTGGAAAACCCGGAAGTGACGGAACTATTTGAAACCCCGTGGTTCAAGACACTGGTAGAACTGGCCTTGGACAGTCGTGGCTGGGGACATTCGCTTATCCAGTTGGGTGACATCATTGTAGTAGACGGCAAACCGGCTTTCAGTGAAGTGCTGTTGGTACCGCGCCGCCATGTTATCCCCGAAAAGGGGGTGATAATCACTTATCAAAACGAATGTTGGGAAAACGGGTACGACTACCGTCACAGTGACATGGCGGACTGGATTATTGAAGCCGGTAATCCTTTTGACCTGGGCTTGTTCCTGAAATGTGCCCAGCACACCATCCCGAAGAAAAATATGTTCACCTACTGGGACCAGTTCGGCGAAATATTCGGTATGCCGGTGCGAATCGGAAAAACCACCAGCCGCGACCCGCGCGAACACAGCAAGATGGAACGGATGCTGGCAGGCATGGGTGCCGCTGCCTGGGGACTGTTCCCCGAGGGCACGGAGATAGAGATAAAGGAAACCACACGCGGCGATGCCTTCAATGTATATGACAAGCGCATAGAACGTGCCAATTCCGAACTGTCCAAGGGGGTGCTGACACAGACCATAACCACCGACAACGGCTCCAGCCTGTCACAAAGCGAAGTGCACAAGGAGATGCTGCTGAACCTGGTGAATACGGATGCCGACTTTATCCGCGACCTGGTGAACTTCCAGCTTATCCCCAAAATGATAAAGCATGGTTTCCCGGTAAAAGGCTTCCGCTTTGACTGGGACGAAAGTATAGACTTTACTCCGGAACAAATGGTAGCATACGAGCGCATGATTCTGGAGAATTATGAAGTAGACCCCAAGTATTTCATTGATAAATACAATATGCCCATTATCGGTAAAAAAGAGCCTCTTAATCTGAACCCTGCCGCTGATCAGAACGATGCCACCGGCAAAAAACAAGAAAAAGCAGCAACTTGTGAAGCCTTTTTTGGATAAAAACCTTACGCTCGGCAATTCAAGCGAGCTTGATTGCACTCGCTCAACCGGTTTTTTTCGACTAAGCCCCGATGACTATGCGGGGCTGCATGAACGGGCACGGCTGGTATATTCTTCCTCCGGCATGGCACTGGAAAAAGAAGACAATGGCATTCCGGAAGAAAATGTGGACACGGCAGAAGTGGAAGCCGGATTCCTGTTACTGATGACATGGTTGTACAGCCGTCCTGATTTTAATCCGGGAATGATGAAGGAACCGGAGGTACAGGAGTTTGTGGATAAGACTGCCGAGGTGCTGAATAAAGCCATAGACGTTTCGCTGAAAGAAGTCCCTATGCCGGACATCAGTGTGCAACGCCTGAAGGAAAGCAACTATGTATCCAGCGGCATCAAGACTTTTCATGAACTGAATGAGGCTTTTCTCTCACTGACCGATGAGTCAGGAAATATAAAACCCTTTGAACAGTTCCTGAATGACGTTCAAAAGGTAAACGAAAGCTATAACCGTCATTACCTGAAAGCAGAATACAATTTTGCCCAATCATCTGCCCGCATGGCTGCCAAATGGCAGCGTTTCTGGAATGATGAGGACAGGGAACGATACCTGTTGCAATACCGCACCATGGGCGACAAGCGGGTGCGTGACAGCCACCGACTGATGCATAACATCACACTACCCATCACCAGCAAGTTTTGGGACTGGTATTTCCCGCCCAACGGATGGAACTGCCGTTGCAACGTGGTACAGGTGCGGCGTGGCAAATATGCTGAAAGCAATGAACATGAGGCTATGAACCTGGGCAGCCAGGCAACGGCCGGCAAGCATCAGGAAATGTTCCGCTTCAATCCCGGCAAGCGTATGACCACCTTCCCGGCTTACAATGCCTACACCATCAGCAAGTGTCAGAATTGCAAGGAAAACGGCGCATTGAAACTGGCGGCGAAGATACCGGACAATGAATTGTGCGCCGCGTGCCGGGTGGTGAGGGAAATGCGGAAAAATGAAACCCGCCTGTTGGAAATAAAACAGGCAAAGAAAGACCTTGTGGACTGGTATAAGAAGAACCTGCCATCCGTCAAAGTGGGCAAGTTTGAAGCCAGGCGCTTTGAAGTGGAGCGTGAAGACCATGTAGTGGTAATCAACAAGGGTTTCTATAACGAGGTGATTGCCCACTATAAAAACGACCCTCATTATGCAGAACGCCTGAAACTGTCGGAACAGGCACATGAGTGGATGAAGGAGGCTACCTTTAAACGGGTGGAATTGTCCGAACATCATCCTGATGCGAAATTTGATGTATATGAATACATCCATGAGGGTGTTGCTTATGAATTGAAGTGCAAGCAGAACCGGGATGGCTATTACCTGTATTACATGAAAAGAAAATAGTGAAATTCCCGTCGCCTTCGTAGTGTGCCGTTAGGCTTACGATAACTTGGAGTTTCACTATCTTCAATGCAAATATACGACTAATTATTTAATAAACAAATAATTATGAACGAAAATATAACCTCAGAACTGGAAAAGAAAATACAAAGATTCATCAGCCTCACCTTGAAAGACATCCGGGTGGAACTGGCCGAAGAATTCGACCGTAACTTTGAGCGGGAGGCTTTCTTCTGTGACAAGTGGAAACGGCGTAAATGGAACGATGACGAAAGCCGCGGGCTGCTTGTCAGTACCGGAGCCTTGCGCCAAAGCATTCAGGCGGAAGTGGTAGGACAGGAAAAGGTAGTCTTTTCTTCTGCTTTGCCTTACGCAAAGATACACAACGAGGGCGGCACCATCACCGTAACCCGTAAAATGAAAGGTTACTTCTGGATAAAGTACCGTGAAGCGATGAGACAACGATCTTTCAAACGTGACGGTGCCCAACGGAATGACAAAAAGAACCGTGGCATCAACTCTGCTGCCGAATTTTATAAGGCTATGGCACTAAAGAAAATAGGCAGCAAAATCATCATCCCCAAACGCCAGTTCATTGGTCGCCATCCGGACATGGAACGGCTGCTGCACGAGATAGCCATGGCAAATGTAAAAGAAGTATTCAATAATTAAATATCAACAATATGAGAAAACAACTTTACCTCAATCTGATTGACCGCCTGAAATCGGTTAAAGGCAAAAACTCTATCTCCCTGATTAAAACATTCGACCTTTGGAACGAACAGATAGACTTCATTGAACAGGAAGGAGCTTTCGATATCCCCGCCGTATTCATTGAGTTCTTACCTATAGAATGGAAAACACTCGGTGGCAATATCCAGCAGGCAGACGCATCCATCCGGTTGCATGTAGTCACCCCATGGAAAGGCTCGGAGCGCGACGGTTCTCTTTATCAGGAACAGGCCCTGCAACGCTTTGACCTACTGGATCAAATCCATAGTTGCCTTTTCAATTATCAAAAAGAGTATGAACACGGCAACTTCTGCATGTTTCGCCGCACCTCCAGTGCTACAAATCACAATCACGATGAATTGGTAGAAGATATAGAAACATTTACTTTTCGGGTAATGGAGAAAGCATAAGGCGAAAACCGTCACCTGAATAAGTCCAGTTGCAGTTCCTGCTGTTGCTTTATGATACGCGGGTCTGCACTGGCATTAATGATGTTATAAAACGTCTTTTCGCAAATGGGGTACTTAGGACGGATATACAGCCGCAAGATAGTCCGGTTAGGGTATCCCAGCTTGCTATATTTATCAACTATCTCGTTGATTTCCATAACACGCTTTGCATAACTGCGACCAACTATTTTTTATGTTTATGCATATTTTTATCCCGATATGAAACCTATTGAATGATACCTGATTACAGTTACAAAAATAGTAGATTCGACCGTAAAATAGAAACTTTGTAGAATAATATTCTATAAAAACACAAATTCGTCAACTCCAAGTTAGTTCCTTGCTGTACAAATGAAAGCAATTTATATGAATGAGCTGGCGCAGGAATATTTTCCCCGGTCTACCAAAAGAAGCGCTGTCACCCAGTTGCACCGATGGGTGGTGCTGTGCGTGCCGTTACAACGCAAGCTGGAGGAATTGTCATTTCACAAGGGACAGAAGGTGCTTACGCCGTTGCAGCATGAGGCGATGGTGGCTTTTCTGGGGGGAACCAGGAGAGTGACCGACTTGCGGACGTTAGCAAAATGATAATCCCCGGCAGATTTGGGTCTGTCGGGGATTATTGCGTTATGGAACAAATAAAAAAGTCTATGATCTTCTTCTTTCCATGCCCGAAAATATAGTCAATCCGAATATTTCATAAATAATTTCGGATGTAGTATAGCCACCAAAGTTAAATTCCAAATTATCACTCTGGCACCAATACTTTAGATACAAAGTCGGAGTTCCTTGATAAAAGTCCAAAAACAGATACGCGGTATAATCGTATATTCCAAGGTCTGCAAACTCATTTAAAATAGCAGTATTGAAAACAGTACATTCCCCTGTCTTGTCCTCGTATCCGGACATGTCAAACCTGCGGTGGTCCTTTTTAAAGTCTTCGCCAATGGCCAGACGTTTTCTGATAAAATCAAGAACTTCTTCTTTAGGCTTGTGATTTAAAATTTCTATTTCTTCCATGTTTTTATTGGTTTAATGGGCGGCAAAGGTATGCTATTTTTTTAATATACCCTATTAACGGCTAATTTTTGTTCTGTTATACGTTATCTTCTACTGTTACAGATTCTATTTTCTCATGCTGAGGATTGCTACCTTTCAATAAGTCGTTTTTTATTCTATCAGCAATCCGGTCATTACTAACGGTATTCTTATCCTCGTAATCGTAGGATATAATAATAGTTATCTTCTTCTTTTTCATTTCTAATTTTTAAGCGTTAAAGCAAGATTCTAATTCTTTTCGCGTAATCTCTATTAAATTCTTATCCGTTGGATGATGGTTATCGTCAAGTGCGATCAATACAATTTCTTTTTTTACCCACATTTTCGGACAAGAAAATTCACCGTAGTAGTCAATCCCTAACATATCAAGCAGTTTAAAACCAGAGAAACCTCTTTGGTGATCTATCAATGTCTGCATATTGCGCCCAGCCTTTGTCCGCTTATTTGGAAAATACAGCCCCGCACGTTTGGAGTCTTCACGCCATACTTTAGCATCCACCTCTTCAGGATGAAGAAAATAGAAACCAATGGCGATGGGGATTCTACGTGCTCCTTGGTCGGTATATCCACAATATCGTTCGTATTTGTAGGGGATATTCTTTTTAAGGAACTCTTTGTTTTCTTCAGCGGCTTTGAGTTCTTCTTTGCGTTGGTCTTTCAATCTACGATAGATTTCACACTCCGTATTGGTTATTCTATAAAATATCATAGTTTATTCCTTTCTCCTCTGTTATTCGTTAATTACTTTAGTTCTAAGATGATTGATGAAACAATCTATTTCATTGCGCATCACAGAGAGTTTCTGTATAAACTCGGCTACGCTATCATCACTTGACTTGTGAAGTCGCACCTTTCCATGGCAATCGGAAATCTCTATGAATGAATCTCGGTCAACACCGTCCGAAAATTCAGTTTTACCGTCAAAGCAAACGACACTTCCAGTAGAGCGTGAATTTTCAGAGTTAAGCCAAATACGGCGGTTATAATATACTTTGCTCATTTCTAATCTGTTTTGAGTCGGTCGTCATCTTTTGTTTTGACTGATATTTCCAACCGTGTACTTAATTCACTCATGATAACTTCCTTTGTTATGGTAGTTATATAATCATATCCTAATCGTTTTAACTCGTTTCTAAACATAGTTCTTATCCAGTCCTCTATATTACTATCCGAACCATAGGAATTATTTATATATTCCTTCATTAGTTTAGGTAGTAGAGGTCTGATCTCATTTACTATATCTTGTTTAGATAAACCTAATTCATTATGAATATAATTCTTTATCGCTTTATATTCTTTACTTTTACTCATACTTGTTCTGTTTTGAACTATTTAAAAATTCTTTTTAAACCCACATTAACAGCATCCCTCTTGGCTTCATCGGATGGATGTACATATACATTTAGTGTTGTACTTATATCCGAATGCCCCAAAATCGTAGATACTGTTTTTATGTCTATCTTATTCTCAATCAACGTGGAAGCGAAAGTGTGACGAAGACCATGAAATTTTACCGCATGATCCAATTTTACTTTTTCTTTGATAAAAACATTATAATAATTACGGAATGTCCTAGGTTCGATGAAATGTTCATCACAAGAACATACATAGTATTCCGGATTGCATACAGATGCAAATTTCTTCACTATAGGGAAAATATCCCTCAGAATGGGTATGTATCGATCTGATGAAGTAGTCTTAGGAGATCCTATCTCTATCACTGTTTTTTCTTATCGCTGCCAACATTATCCGGATAATAGATACGCTCAATAGTCTTGTTGACGTGAATGACTCTGTTATCAAGATCTATGTCTTCCCATAACAATGCGCATATTTCCCCTATCCGCATTCCGGTACATATTGTCAATAAAATGTCTAAATTGCGAGGTGATGGATTATTAATGACGTAATCGACTATTTTTTTTATATTCTCCCGGCGTGTATCGTTCCACCTTTGCTCTGGATATCTTATGATTGGTCGGCCATGTAATTTTCCATGACGTATCTGGGACAATAATATCCAACTCATCTGAGGCAAAACGAATAAGCATCTTCATAACTATAAGGATGTCTGAGCAATACTTCTTTGATTTACCCGAATCAAGAAGTTCATAGATAAATGGCTGAATGACCTTCTTTCCCATAGTTTCCACGTCAGTATTGCCGAATTTGGGTTTCAGTATATTGAGATATATAAGCTGATAACAGCATAATGTTGACCCTTTGACCTGCCTTTTTTTTGATCGGTAGCCATTCTTTATATACTTCCTTTAATTTCATAATCACACTTTATTTCATCGTTAATATTAGCTTTGATTATCTCAGAGAAAGCGAGAGTATCATCTTTTCGATTAAGGAGGATATACTTTTGCTTAACTTCATTCTCCAACACATCACCATGATACACATATCCCATTATACCACGGATTGACAGATTAAGAAGCAGTATAGGTATTGATCGTGCAGACAATTCCCAACACGTTACCATGTTCTGTGAGGGAAAGTGTTCCTATGGGATCTTTTTGAAACAACGCTGCCACCAGTCCGCAATTATCATAGAGCCATTACCGGCAGTCGGTTCATGAATAGATCCGGTCTGGTTAGTTAAATCTGAACAGAGAATACCAAGGGAATTTGGTGTAAAGTCCTGCTTTTTTTGCTTACGCTCTGATAATTCACTTTCATAAATTTCTTGAAACCAATCAAAAGACATATCATTATTGTTTAATCGGATCAGTTCTCTGTAGACTCTATTACGAGTATCTAAATCGCCCTCTAATAAAGCCTGCACAGCATCCGGAAGATCTCTTAAATCCTCTATGTGGAATATTTTAAATACTTCTTCTTTCGTCATACTAATAATCTATTTCTGTTAACCATGCATTATCATTTTCAAAGTACATTTTATAGCCTCTTACCGTTTTGTGACCTTTCTTTTTTAGGCAAACATCACTTATGTGAGATGGAGTAATACATAATTTTGCACCAGCTTCATTTACAGAAGCATATACACCTATCAACTTCCTGTCTTTAATAGCGACGACAGATTTCTTATTCATGCCTGCACCAGTTTTATGATGCGCTCCACGATCTTTTACCAAACCTTTTAAGCTTCTACGCTTCGTCCACTTTGAGTGATAGGCCATTTTCTTTCCTTTATTATGTGGAGTACAACCTTTTAAAAACTGACCATTAACAAGGTTTCTAGTAGGTCGCTCGGGTGGTATATACAATTCACTCATTTCTCTATTGTTACGAACCATTCCGAGAACATCCTCGGAATGGTTCTTGATTGTTATTTCGTTAAATTCCAAAGTTTGCCTCCTGTCTTACTTACAGCCTTTTCCATAAACTCCAGAGTGTTATTATTGTCTACCGTGAAGCAGATTCCTACCACGCCGGACGATTTGTCAGACGGCTTTATTGTGAGCACACAAGGCTTATTATAGATTATCCAGTAGGATAAGAACTCAGCCATCAGGCTGTCATCAAGTTGTACCGCCATACGCTGCGGTGGAAATAATCCTGCCATTCTTAAACTTTTATTTTCTAAAAAACATATCTCCGCTAATAGCTCTTGCCATATCTTCCTGTGTCAAGCGAATGTACCGGAAGAAATTCTGTTCGGACTTATGTCCGGTAATTTTCATGATCTCCAGCGTCTTCATGCGTCCCGTCAGATACATATTCGTTGCCGCTGACCTTCGTGCCGTATGACTGCTAATCAATTCCCATTTTTCCTTTGTGACTGTCTTTAAATTACCTCCTACCGTATAAGAGTACGTGATTTTATCATTCAACCCGATCTCCTGCATGATTACTTTGAGATACTTGTTAAAGTATTGAATACAAAGACCACCGGGAACATTCCCACCGTACTTTGAGATAATTTCCTTCACGTAGTCGTGCATCGGAATCCTTACTGTTACGTTAGTCTTCTTAGTGCGCTTCACGATGAAGTTATCCAGGAAATTATCCTTTGTCAGCGTAGAATAGTCGGAGTAACGAAGGGCGGTGAGACAACCGATAACGAACAGATCACGGATACGTTCCCGCGCCTTCCGCCTGTCCTGATGGGTGAACTTATAATAATAGATACGGGCAATCTCGTTCATGCTCAGGAATACAGCATTCGTTTCTTCGCACCTTAAATCTATTTCATCATAAGTTGTGTCTACCGCATAATTGTATTGGGAGGCTTTGCGCACCATAGACTGCATTTTCTGTATGTAGCCTACAATCGTGTTGTGCCTCAGACCTTCATTCTCCAAGTAAATGATAAAATCGTCAAGAAACTCTTCTGTGACCGAATTTGTAAATATGTCACAATCATATAATAGGGAAAACTTGTTCAGATGCTTGATGATGGCATCGTAGCAAGCGGGATAGTGTACCGACTTACGCCGTGCTCTCTTTTCAACCATTTCATGTATGAAGTCTGCGAAAAGAATACCTTCCAGAGGCTTGTTCTGTCGGAAATGGTTTATATAGTCCTTACGCGGTTTCGCGTCATGGACCGGATGGGATAGTGCTAATGCTGTTTTGGCTTATCATTTTAATTGGGTTCTTTCTTCATTAATGGTACATAAGGTTTTATTGTGACCTCTCTTATTGCACTCACCTTCACACGTCCGCTGCCTTCGCAGTCCGGACAAGTTTCGATGATCTCGTTTTCTTCCCATTCATCCAGTTTGGTAATGAAACCTGCACCGCTGCATCGGCGGCACAGGCAGATCTTTGGGTGTTTATACCGACGTTCTGTTTTTATTTTCATTACTCCCTTCCTGCTTCGGAAAATTCGGGTTTCACATCCGGTTCCGCTTCGTAGGGGTAAACATCCATAATGGTAGTTTCGGCTACGGAAGCAATCACATAATCGGCCATGGTGCCTTTCATGCCTTCATCCAACTTCTTCACAGCGTCACGCAAGTCAGCAGCCTGTACTAATACCTGAGTGGATATGCGCTTCTCGCACCCTGTTTTTTCATCCCGCGTGATAAAGAACAGTTTGCATTTAAACCAACGGTCGGCAGAATCTTCATCACTGGGAAATAGCTCGCTGTAATTGGCACGGGCTACATTGGATACCGTGAACTCTCCGCTGATGAGCGGATTAAGTTCTTCAATGATGCGTGCCTCTGCTTCCGTAAAACTGAGGGCATCAACCAGATAAGGTTCTGTGACCTTCTTGTTCATTCCATTCTCCATTACCTTTTCGTAACGGATTTTACACTCAAACCATGTGTGCATTGCCATAATTACTTGTTTTTAAAGGGTTATTTAATGTAGATTGATAGTACAGGTGTGCCGTTACGTTTGAAAAGAAGCACTGTCTCGCCACTGTCTTCCACTATTTCCGTAGTTACCCGGCTGGTAAGTATCAGTCCTTGCCGAAGCTGGTCAAGATATTTGTCCAGCGAGTGTTTCAATTCCTCAAAGTCATCGCGTGTACCTTCGTAACGATATCGCTGAGCGTTCATCAGCGCATGCATCAGGAGTTGCAGCCACTTGGGATGCTTCTCCTTTGCGATATTACATTTATAAGTGAGTATTGCCATAATCCTACATCGCCGATAATGATAATGGTAACTTAACCTCTTTCCCATCTTCATCTTTCATCGTTACTTCTATGAATTGACAAGTAGGAATAGGACGGTAGGCGTCCTTTATAATATTAATACCATCAAGGAAACCTTTGTCCTGGCTCTTTACGGCTAATTTTTCCAGTTCCAGGACTTTGTTTGCTTTCAATGCTCCCTTACGGTCTTTTGCCAGCAACCCCATTGCAGTTTCCACCAGTGCCGCACTATTTTCATCTTTAGCCAATGTAGAAAGATATTCCTTTACTTTTGCTATTCCGGCCTCTACTGTATCATCCCAACCTTCATTCACACGATTGCCAAGTGTGATGCTCATGCGGCTGTCTGATGTGGTAAATGTGTCGCTTTGGCGGCCTACTTTGGTTTTGAATAGTTCTTCTTTCATCTTAATGATGGTGCCAAACTCTGAAAAGATTTCTTGCTTTACGCGCATCATTTCAGATGACAGAGTTTGCAACTTCTTTACACTGGTACACACTGTAGTGTCTACCAATGCCTTGTAAGCGTTTCTTTCCTGCTGTATTTTCATGGCTGCTGAATGTTCCTCAGCTTCCAACTGTGCCTTTAATTCGGCTTTCTCTGTAGGTGTCAAATCTTTTAAATTCATATTACTGTTTGTTTATAGTTAATAATTATTCGTTTTCATCATCCCAGCCTGTGGTTCCGTATTCCTGCATCATACTGAGGCGGATTTCTTCATCACAGAAGTTGATCAGTTCATTATACATTGTCGTTTGATCTAGGAAGCCAAAGCGTCCAACCTTGTTGCGGATACTTTCTTTTAATTCTTCGATGGTTTCATTCATGGTCTTTCTTTATCTTATGTTCTTAAAATTTTGGACGATAACACATTGTTCCAACTCACTTTTGCTGTAATAGACCCTATTTTTCTTTTTGTAGCCTGGAACAAGTCCCTTATTAGTCCAATCTCTTAAAGTAACCCGACTACACCCTATGAATTCACATGCTTGGGTTTGATTGACAAAATCTGTTATATTCACATCTGCCTTATTCAAGCGGGTCTTGTAATCAGGCTCCTTCAATAAATTGTCTATTTTATTTTCTAAACGGTTAACTTGCTCAATCAAACGTAATATCAAATCTGAATCCACATATGTCATTTTAGAGGAGTCATGATTTTCTTCTGATTCAATACTTTCTGTTATAATGCCCGGAAGTAATTCTTCCAGTTCAATACGTCCTGCCAAGTATCGCGCAGCATCACGTGCGGCAAAGAATAGATTTTCATTCTTGTGTTCTTCGCTCACATTCTTTACGAAGTTATCAAACATCCATGCTTCTGTGCGCTTATCCTCCAGAATACCCACTTGTACCAAGCTGGCATCATCTCCTTTTTGTCGTAAGATGCAGATCGCATGGGTTATCTCTGCTTGCTTTCTCATTTCTTCTTATTGTTAAGTTCTTGTTCTTCCTTTCTGGCAATAGCTTCCATTTGTTTCTTTACCTCTTTCAGTTCCTCCATGGTCATCACGGTCAGGTTCTTGCGGAACTTAGTCCGCTGGCGGCAAAAAATATTGATCTTGGCGAAGTTCATCTGTCGGTCTTCTTCCGTTTCTGCCGGATAATCCTTATTCAAGAAGGATATTCTCATAGAAAGCGAATAGATGGAACGGCACAATGCTTTTGATTCTTCCTGCCGCTTCTTCTTATTCTCACCGTTCAGTTGCTCCAACAAGTTGCGGGCTTCGTGCATGGTAAGATCTTTGGTGCTGCTTACCCGTCCGTTGGTGTACTGTGTGACGAAATCGTGTCGGTCATCATCGTCATAACCCATACTGTGGAATGTGGCGTGCAGGGCTTTTAGCTGCTGCGGCGTTACAGGTCTTTCCTTCATTGTTTTCATTATTCTTTTTTTTAAAGTTCTCCGAAATGTTCTTTTGCTTTCTCCGGCCAAATATCATAATGTCCTACAGGTCCGGTAAATCTACCCTTGGATATGGCACGGTAGCCTTCCACATATATTTTTAGTGAAGCATCATACATCACGCTTCTGGCAGCACGTCCGTTGGGAAAGTTCCCATCTGCATGACTGATGAAAATTATCAGTTTGTTCTTGTGCTTCTCCTTGAAAGCGATATACTGTTTATAATTCATCTGTGCATACTGGAAACTGTCTATCACAATGAAATCGGGACTTTTCTGACGTTTAAGCCGGAGGCTCAACTGTTCCATATTCTCATTGTCTATCAGCAAGAACCGTTTGTTTACCTCCATCATTCCTTCACGACGAATGGCGTTCTGTATGGTAAGACAGGCACCTTCTTCCAAACTGTCATAAGCCACTCTCCCGAAACGGCACAACTCCTTGCAGAGCTTTAATGCGAAGGAGGTTTTTCCGTTGCCCGAATTTCCCCAGATAATCCATACCCCCTTTCGCTCCGGAGTGCCGAAAGCATCGTACCATGCGCCTTTAAAATCCAGCGTGTCATATTTTATACTGAGCATTTCACGAACTCCCTTGGCGTTACGGGCAAAAGTGATTGCCTCATTCTTCATTATTGTCCCCCTTTCTGCGGCGTGCTTCAATGATTCGTTTGCGGGCGTGGACGGTGCGCTTTACGCGGCGAAGGTCATTCTCGCTTTTCTTTGCTTCCAGCAATACTTTCTCTATCTCTGCCGTATCTGTCAGGCCGTTAGCTTGGCAGATGGCATAGATGTCGTTGGTTTCCGTGGCGGACACTTCGTAGAACTTGCGGCCTATGCGGCTGTGTATTTCCTTGTAGCCTTTCTTGTTGTAGCGAAGACCACTTTCAATGCGGCGTTTGATGAAGTCCGTGCTGAGGAATGCGATTCCGGCGTGTCCTTCCAAACGGTTGTAGATGCTGATGAAGTAAGTGAACACGCTGTCGGTCAGCTTGTCGCCTTCGTCAAAAATGATAAGCGGCTGGTTTAAGAACGCGATCATGCTGATAGCGTTTTCCAGTATGTCGCGAAGATTGGTACTATCGGTTGGCGCGCCTACCTGTTTGGCGATCTCGCGAACAAAGTCACTGCGGTGCATATCTTCCGAGCACAGGATATAGAACACATTGCGATGCGTGCGACGGTATTCAATGGCAGCAGTAGTTTTTCCGCATCCGGCATCGCCTACCACCCAGTGCACGTTCTTGTAGGTCTGTGCGTCGGCAAAGGCAAAGGTGATATCTTGGAATGTCTTGCTGTCGTGTATTCGCCAGCACTCAAAGCTAAATCCGATCTGTGTGGCTATTCGGGTAAACATATCATCGCTGATGTTCTCGTATTTGTTGTTCAGAATCTGCGAAACGGTAGCTGCGCTGACGTTTTGCAGGGATTCTGCCGCACGGTTGCGTGTGGGGTAATTGTCACAGTAGCGGTTCAATGCGTCGCGTACTGTGTTCTTTTGATCTAATGTCAATCCTTTCATTGCTTTATTTAGTTTTTAATTGGTTTTTAAATGGTGGTTAAAATTCTTCCAGTCGTTCCAACTCATCGAAGGTGATGCGTGACAGTTGCTTGGTGTAGTCGCCATCCGAAACGATTCCTCCGAGTGCTTCCACGTCTATCAGTGCCGGTTCGGGTATCTCCACTTTTTCGGGTATCGGTACCGGGGCTTTCAGCCTTCCGGCCTTCATTTCCTCGCGGTAATGTTCCATCTCCTTTTTCGATATGCCCACAGGCAGTGGGATATTGAGCTGGTAATAGCCTTCTGTCTTACAGACTTCGACAAAAAGGTCCTCGGCAGCGATATACTGTGCTGCCTTGGTGCGCTTGTTGGCATCCAGCTGAGAGAACAGTATTGCGTTTTCTTCCTCGGTGCGTTCCTGTGTAGCACGGTGTATCGCCACTTTCGGAGTTGCGGTGGCTGCATACTTCAACCCTGTTTCGGTCACCTGCCACAGCTCGATGCGTGTCATGTCTTCCGGGTCGTAGCGGTAATGGAACTTGTTGCCGAGGTTCAGCAAATGGAAATTCATATCTATATTGCCTTCATCATCATATACCATGTAGCGGTACTCTTGATTTTTGATGCTGAACACATAGCCTTCCTTTTGATAGGTGACAGGCATCAGGGAATAGATCATGAAGATTTCCTGTGCCTCGTAGTCATCTATGGACTGCGCTTTCGGATTTTCGATGGCGGTCTGCATCTCGATGCGGAGCATGCCTGTTTCACTTGTGGGGTGGACGGAATGGTTCCATTTCTCGCGGCATCCGGCATAGATTTCTTTCAGTTCTTCCAAGGTGGGGAGCTTGTCGATGTTCTTCGTGATCAGCTCCATGTTGGGCTTGCTGTTCAGTTTCTTAGCAGTGACATTCTGCCTGCAATGCCTAACGCCCTCTGGTATTCGGACGGTACACGCCTGAACCTATATTATAAGGTATATGACGAAAAGCAGAAACGCATGGTAGCACGCGCTACTGATGTATACGAAGTAATGGATGCGTGCGGTGAAGCGCTTCTGGGCTATTACATTGGCGACGGCGAAAACTTCCTAAGTCAGTATAATGCTTACCGTTCCGCCATCCGGCAATGGAAGGTGAAACCATACGAAATAGTGACCGACAACCAGGGCGGACATAAAAAACTGGCATCGCAAG
>Ga0192242_10008_pt1 | contig 99414 bp, 105 predicted proteins | sample Koala_Koa27_J3_FD_131235 | JGI IMG/M metagenome (GOLD analysis project Ga0192242, IMG submission 131235) | Enriched cells from koala feces incubated with labeled cellulose particles, San Francisco Zoo, California, United States - Koala_Koa2-7_J3 ...
ATTTGTTCGGTGGTGAGTCCCAAGCCTCCTTTGTTAACAGGATCGACCAGGAAGGGGATACACATTTTTGCCAGTTGCGCTTCGGGCAAACGGTAGAGCAACATAAAAAGGATAGCTATGCCTGCCTGCTTTTTCTGAAAGAAGCTGGCAAATGTGGCAAAGAACTCTTTTAATAAGGTGGAAGCTGAAACTTCCCGGGCGGCATGATCCGAGGAGGGACGGGGGAGGATGAACTTATGGTAAACCCATACGCCCAGGAACAGTCCCGCCAATACGAAGAACGTAATGGACCAGGCAAAAGGAATGTTTCCGGTCACTACTTCCAGTCTGCCTGCCAGCATGATGAGCAGCCCTTGCCCGGCAATGGTGGCGATGCGGTAAAATGTGCTTCGGATCCCTACAAACAACGCTTGTTCGCGGGAGTCCAGTGCCAACATATAGAAGCCATCGGCAGCAATATCATGCGTGGCAGAACTGAATGCCAATAGCCAGAAGACGGCAAGGGTGAGTTGGAAAAAGTGCTGGGTGGGGATGGTGAAGGCAATGCCTGCCAGTCCCGCACCGATAAGGAGTTGCATGGTGACAATCCACCAGCGCTTGGTCTTGAACAGGTCAATGAAAGGACTCCACAGTGGTTTGATAACCCACGGAAGGTTCAGCCAACCGGTATAGAAAGCCAGTTCGGCGTTACTGATTCCCAGTTTCTTGTACATAATGACCGAGATGGTCATTACGGCTACATAGGGTAGCCCTTGTGCAAAGTAGAGGGTGGGTATCCATGCCCACGGTGATGTCTTTTTCATATGTAAACTCCGCCCAGCGCGTGGGCTGGTTAATAGAAACGGCGGATGTCCGCGCCTTTATAATAATGTAATAATATCTCGTCATACGTATAGCCTCGTTCTCCCATCACGGCGGCACCTATCTGGCAAAGGCCTACTCCGTGCCCCCATCCGGCGCCGGTCAGTAAGAACCATTCGGGTATGCCGTTTTTCAACGGCCCTTTATCTACCACAAATGCAGAACTGAACAGGTGGGAGGACGACAAGGTGCGGCGAATTTCCAGCTCCTTGCCGATGGTTAGTGTCTTGAGGCTTCCCACAAGTTTCAGTTTGCAGATACGCCCTGATTTACCCCGTTGAATGGGGATCAGGTCGATGATGTCTCCATAATCTGTCTTGGTGTTCTGGCGGATCAGTTCTGCCAGTTCTTCTTGTGTGTAGCGCACTTTCCAACGATAGAAATCGGTGGTTTCCTGATCGTAGTTATTTAATATCTGAGAGATCACTTTCTTGTCGTGCGTGTCACAGAAAGAAATAGGGGAGGTGCGTATCCATCGTTCCGCTTCCTTTTCTTGGGTAAGGTCGGGGAAGGGGCGTTGTTCTTCTTCCTCTACATCGCGCACGGCGGTGAGATAAGGATAGTCCTTGTCTTCCCAGCAATAACCGAATTCTTCGCTCACTCCGCCGCAGCACTTGGAAAAACGTGCGTCGCATATTCCCTTTTCGTACATTAATAGCTGTCCGCGGGTGGCTTTTACTGCCTCGGTCACGGCGGCGCTTGATGCTTTGGTTATTCCCTGGTAACGCTGGCAATGGTCGTCGGCGCATACATCGAAAATGGTATGGTCTTCGCGGTCATACCAGCGTATGTACTCGGTGTCGGTCTTTACAAAAGAGAAGAAACCTTCGCTCTTTTCGCTCAATGCTTTTCGCTTCTCTATTTGTGCAAACAGCCAACTGCGTGACACAACGGCATGCGCTTTCAGAAATTCCAGTGAAGAGGTGGCGTTCATCTCCGAAGAGATAACGCTTATCAGATAATCTTCTGCCGAAAGGATGTTGATAGCGGTTATCTTTCCTTCGTCCACCACCAGTTTCAATGTTCCCATAAAACATTGTGTCTCTTGTCGCTCCCAGTGAAAATTGATTCCGATAGTCACATCATACAGAGAGAAAGAGGCGGTTTCATCTTGCGGGGTAAATGTCAGTTCGCGATACAGGTTGTCGTTCCATAGGATGCCTCCTTCGCTGAAGGCTACCACTTGCTCGCCGCACACAGTTTCTCCTTTGGCAAAGTAATTGCCGTTTAATGAAAAATGTATTTCTTGCGCATTTACTATTCCTACGCTTATTTCGGGCTCTTTCATCATTCTGGTTCTTTCTTAATTTCTCTTTCTTAGTTCTTCCAGCCGTTTTTGTATGGCTTCTTTTTCTATGAAATATTGCTTGGGTACTTTTGCTGCTTCTTCTTTGCTTAATCCCACTTCTTTAAGAATATCAACTATATCCTCTGCTGTTATCTTCTTGAAGTCTTCTTCTCGTGTGGCAACCATTAAGCCTGCCATATCTAGGGCGCCCGGACTGATCAGCATTTGCTTTTCACCTTCGGCAAAATATCGGTCGGGGCGGTGCTTGCTGCGTGGGAAGATGGCTGTGTAGTACTGCTCGTCTTCTTTCCAATGTAGCAGGTTAACCATAGGTTCTGCGGCATCTTTATCTTTGGGCAGGGCAGCTATCAAGGCGTTGAACATGGATTGGCCTTCGCTGATTCCAATGTGTTGAATCAGGAAGAATGGGCATGGATAGCTTGTTTTATTTATATAAAGCTGTGTGATACATATTTCAGGAAGCTCCCCTTCATAGTTTTCTTCAAAATAGCTTATTTCGGTGGTGATAATCTGTGAATCGTTCATCCATGTTTCTATATTTTGGATGAAGGGAATATCTTTAGCCTTTACAGCTTGAAAGTGGCAATGGTCGGGTGCAGAAGCACCGCAACGTGCACCGTTATAGAATATCGCATACGTAGGTATTTCTTCTATAATATCGTAGAAATCCTCAAAGAGATTCCCGCCTTTCATGGTTTGTGGGGTGTGTTCCCTGCCGATCAGGGTGAGGTGTTCCGGTAAAATAGGATAGGGGTTGAGACATATCCTGTAAGGTAATAAGTTACAGTCTAATGATTCTTGTTCCTTCGGCTGATTTTCTTCACACAGGAAACATGGGCGTGCTTTGATGCTCTCTTTATCTACTTTGGCTGTTGACGAAATGGCGCGTTGGGGATTGTATTGCACGGTAAAGGGGCTACCGTTAATGCTAAATTTTTTGGTTTCCACCTTCATTAATGCCTGATGGTTATCGCGCGCCAATTCCCATGATTCCAATTGCTCTTGGATGAATGCTTTAATTTGAGAGCTATCTTCTTGATCTCTTTCCGGGTCATAATAATTATTCAACCGGATGCGTTTCTTTATTTCCAGGCTACGCAAACTATCTTTATAATGGTTGTTGGCATTTATCTGCTCAATGTTCAGAGCTGCATCCGAGTTTCCTTCCCAACGGCGGCAAAGGTAAAGCACTTCATAAATGCGTCCTATCTTGTATTGGCGTGAGAAAGCAAGCCCCAGTGCATAATCTTCGCCATAACTCACGTTAGGAATGCCTATCTCACGCAGTAATGGAGTGAAGAAAGCACGTGGAGCACCCAGCCCATTGATGCGCAAGGCATTGTTATGCCCATTTTCTTCGGTCCATTCGCGGTGGTCTATGACTCCCGGAGCAATAGTGTTCAGATTGAAATCCGTCATGCGGTAGCTGCCTATCACCATGGCGCATTGTTCTTTATAGAATGTGTCTACTATGGTCTGTAAGGTATGGGTGTCGCTGTATAAATCATCACTGTCCAGTTGCACGGCAAAGCGTCCGCACAGCGCATGGTTCACGGCAATGCTCCAACAACCGCCTATGCCCAGATCGGTACGTTCGGGCTGAAGATGGATAATCTTTGGGTTGTCGCTGTATTTGTGAATGATTTCAGTAGTTCCGTCTGTTGAGTGGTTATCTACTACAATAATATTGAATGGGAAATCAGTTTCTTGGGCAAGTGCCGAGCGAATGGCATCATCAATGGTGCGGGCACGGTTGCGTACCGGAATAATAACGGAAGCCTGGTAGGCGAAATCTCCTTCTTTTAAGTCTATGTCTGTAAATTCGGGTTGCAGGTAGGCATTCGTTTTTTTTAGATAGGCAGTGAAGATCTTTTCCATCTCTATCTGCACTTCCCTGTTGCGGGGATTCACATAGTCGAATTGTTTCTCGCCGGACCGGCGATCGTCGTCCTCGATTTCCGTATAGAGGTATTCATTGATATGTGTTATCGCATAATAAAAGCTGAGATACAGGCGAATATCATAAAGCGCGGCATATTTGCTTTCCTTATCCATATTATAACAGCCTGCGATGAAATACATGCTTTTAAATAAGATCACGGAACCAAAATCAAAATCATTCCGCACACTGCCCGGTTGGTAATCATTAACCGGATGTTTTCTCTTTTCTCTGTCTTTCCATTCAAAGTGGTCGGAATAAACCATACCTGTATTCTTTTCTTGCAGGAAAGCAACCATACGCTCCAATGCCATATAGCCCAGTTCCAAAGGAGAGGTTTTAGTATAAAGTAATGTGTATGCGCGATCGGCTCTATCGGCTATCTTTTGCATGGTTGCACTGCTGGTCAGTGAGTCTACAGGCAATATTTCGCATCCTTCGGGAGTGGATAATGTCTTATCGAGATTTATAGCCAACAGATAAATCTTGTTTACTATGCTACTTTCTTTCAGGGTAGCGATTGTCTGTTGGGCTGCTGTGCTTTCCACATAGGGAATAAAGCAATTAATTGTTTTTCTCATTATAAAAATAGATTTCTCGCGGCAAAGATAGGCAATATATCTTATTTTTTGCCTACCTTTGTACGCTAATTGTCTTAGAATTAATAAATGGATACTCCGAAAACAGCTTTACTGGGCAGGACACTGGGTGAAATTCAGCAGATTGTGAAGAATCTGGGAATGCCTAAATTTGCTGCAAAGCAAATAACCTCCTGGCTATACGATAAAAAAGTCACATCAATAGATGAAATGACAAATCTGTCTTTAAAGCACCGCGAGGCATTAAAGGACGGATATGAGGTAGGCGCGTCTGCCCCGGTGGAAGAAATGCGCTCGGTGGACGGTACGGTGAAATACCTGTTCCGCACTCCTTCGGATAATTACATTGAGGCTGTTTATATTCCGGATGATGACCGCGCTACCCTTTGTGTGTCTTCACAAGTGGGGTGCAAGATGAACTGCAAGTTTTGCATGACCGGCAAACAAGGGTTTGCAGCAAATCTGACAGCCCATCAAATCCTGAACCAGATATTTTCCATTCCGGAACGGGATACATTAACCAATGTGGTCTTTATGGGAATGGGCGAACCGTTTGATAATCTGGACGAAGTATTGAAAGTACTGGAGATTCTGACTGCCGATTATGGTTATGCCTGGAGCCCGAAACGCATCACTGTTTCGTCCGTGGGATTAAAAAAGGGCTTGGAACGCTTTCTGAATGAAAGCGATTGTCATCTTGCCATCAGTATGCACACGCCTTTCCCATCGCAACGCAAGGAACTGATGCCTGCCGAAAAGGCTTTCTCTATCACTGAAATAGTAGACATTCTCCATGATTATGACTTTAGCAAACAACGTCGTTTGTCCTTTGAATATATCATGTTCAAAGGAGTGAATGACTCCTTGCTTTATGCCAAAGAGGTTGTAAAACTCCTGCGTGGCATCGAGTGCCGCATGAATCTGATTCGTTTCCATGCCATCCCCAATGTCGATTTGGAAGGAGCGGATATGGAGACCATGACCGCTTTCCGTGATTACCTGACGCAGCATGGCGTATTTGCCACCATCCGCGCTTCCAGGGGAGAGGATATTTTCGCCGCTTGCGGAATGTTGTCCACGGCTAAACAACAAAAAGAGAAAGGTGTTACATTACAATAAACTAAATAATAATACCATAGAATTATGAAACGAATAGCATTTTATCTGAGTCTGGTGCTGGTGGTTCTGGTACTGGCTTCTTGCAAGAAGGGACAAAAGAACTTGTTTACCCCTACGTCCAGCGGTAGAGCTTATGAGGTATTGGTTGTAGTGAATAAAGCAATGTGGGATCGTCCGGCAGGACGTGCTTTGTTTGATGTACTGGATACAGACGTGCCCGGATTGCCGCAGTCGGAACGTTCTTTTCGTATTTCTAATGTAGATCCGGCACACTTTGACCGTGTGTTGAAGATATTCCGTAATATTATTGTTGTTGATATCCAAGATATTTATACCCAGCCCAAGTTCAAATTCTCTCGTGATGTTTATGCGTCTCCCCAGATGATAATGACTATTCAGGCTCCCAATGAAAAAGAGTTTGAAGAATTTGTGGAGAAGCACGGGCAGGTTATCATAGATTTCTTTGTGAAAGCGGAAATGAACCGTCAGATTGCCTTGTTGAGGAAAAAACATAATGATGTGATTTCAACCAAAGTGGGCAGTATGTTCGATTGTGATATTTGGGTACCGGCAGAATTGTCCAATTATAAGGAAGGAAAAGATTTCTTGTGGGCATCAACGAATCGTGCTACCGCAGATATGAATTTCGTAATGTACTCCTATCCTTATACAGACAAGGATACCTTTACCAAAGAATATTTTGTGCACAAACGCGATTCGGTAATGAAAGCGAATATTCCGGGTGAACGCGAAGGTATGTACATGGCTACGGATTCTATGTTTGTAGATGTGAAAGACATCGCAGTGAAAGGTGAATATGCACAGGAAGCCCGCGGATTGTGGGAAATGGAAGGCGACATGATGGGTGGCCCGTTTGTGTCTCATGTACGTGTAGACCGTGCCAACGGCCGCGTGATTGTGGTAGAGGCCTTCATTTATTCACCGGAAAAGCTGAAACGTAACTTGATGCGCCAAATGGAAGCGTCACTATATACATTGAGATTGCCTAATGAAAGCCTGATTGATGAAATAGTGATAAGCGGTAATGATATCTCGGAAGAGAAGATAGATACCGCTGCTTCGGCAAAATAAGAATAGACAAAACATATAATATAGATGGAAGACAATTACAAAATAAAAGTTGGTATTACCCACGGGGATATCAACGGGGTAGGATACGAAGTAATTCTGAAAACCTTTTCAGATCCTACTATGCTGGAACTTTGTACCCCCATCATTTACGGTTCTCCAAAGGTAGCAGCTTACCACCGTAAAGCGATGGATATACAAACCAATTTCAGTATTATCAATGCGGCGGGAGATGCCCAGCCGGATAGACTGAGCATAGTGAACTGTACCACGGACGATGAATTGAAAGTGGAACTCTCCAAACCGACGCCGGAGGCGGGAAAAGCCGCTTTGGACGCTTTGGAAAGAGCTTTGCAGGATTACCGTGAAGGATTGATAGACGTGTTGGTTACAGCACCGATAAATAAACATACCATCCAGTCGGAAACTTTTCATTTTCCCGGTCACACGGAGTATATAGAAGAACGCGTAGGCGAAGGACAGAAGGCTTTGATGATTCTGTTAAAGAATGATTTCCGTGTGGCATTGGTGACGGGCCACATACCTGTACGCGAAATAGCACAAGACATTACGAAAGAACTGGTCATGGAGAAACTGGCTATTTTCCATCGTTCCCTGAAAGAGGATTTCGGAATAGACAGTCCGCGTATTGCGGTGTTCTCGCTCAATCCGCATGCCGGTGACGAAGGTGTGATTGGTACGGAAGAAACTGAAATCATTATTCCGGCTATGAAAGAGATGGTTGCCAAAGGCGTTCAGTGTTTCGGCCCCTATCCGGCAGATGGATTTATGGGATCGGGCAATTATACTCATTTTGATGGTATCTTGGCTATGTATCATGACCAGGGATTGGCACCTTTCAAGGCGCTTGCTATGGATGAAGGGGTAAATTTCACGGCAGGTTTGCCTATTGTCCGCACTTCTCCGGCTCATGGAACGGCTTATGACATTGCAGGACAAGGCGTTGCTATGGAAGATTCCTTCCGCCAGGCTATATACGTGGCGATAGATGTATTCCGCAACCGCATTGTGGAAAAAGAAATCCATGCACACCCGTTACGCAAGCAATATTATGAGAAGCGTGACGATAGCGACAAACTGAAGTTGGATACGATTGATGAAGAGGATTAATTAAGAGAAATGAAATTTGCAATTATATCAGCGGGCGAAGGTTCTCGTCTTTCACAAGAAGGGGTCGCTTTGCCCAAACCTTTGGTGCAACTGAACGGAGTTGCCATGATTGACCGCCTGATACGGATATTCATGCGTAATGGAGCTGACAAGGTAGTCGTCATTATTAATAATGAAAGTCCGTTGACAAAAGAGCATTTGGCAAAACTACAGGCAGAAACGGAAATACCATTGGAGGTAGTAGTGAAAACCACACCCAGCTCTATGCATAGTTTCTATGAACTAAGCTCCTACTTGCAGGATGACAAATTCTGTCTGACTACAGTAGATACCATTTTCCGTGAGGATGAATTTGCAACTTTCATAGAGGCCTTCAAGCAATCGGACAATGACGGGTATATGGCGGTAACAGACTTTATAGATGATGAGAAACCGCTTCATATCTCTACGGATGGGGCTTTGAACATTACCGGATTTCATGATGTGGCTACACCGGAATGCCACTATATATCGGGAGGCATTTATTGCCTCACTCCGGCAGCTATCAAGACCTTGCGCGGATGCATGGAAAAGGGAATGTCGCGTATGCGTAATTTCCAACGCCAACTGGTGGCGGATGGTTTGAAGCTGAAAGCTTACCCGTTTAAAAAAATATTGGATGTGGACCATGCCGGTGATATAATCAAAGCAGAGAACTTTCTGTCCGGCAAAGAGTAAATTAAAACAGAACAAAAGGAATGGATGTATTTTCAATAATAGGGGTAAGCCGTGGAAACGAATATTCGCCCAATCATGTAGACAATGATGCTGCTATATTTAATAAGGTGGCAGAGGAATTGCGCCTGTTGGGATGCAAGGTCGATATTTATGCGGAAAAAGATTTCGTTACCCGTAATGTTAAAGCCGATATTATATTTGATATGGCTCGCGACAGGGCTACTATCGCTCATTTGAAATCTTTGGAAGATGAAGGAATATTGGTGGTCAACTCTGCTTACGGCATTGATAATTGCGTGCGTAAACCCATGACGGAATTGCTGTTGAAACATGGCGTTCCCCATCCGAAAAGTTATATCATTGCTACCGATCAGGCTTTTGAAGAAGATTGTTACCCCTGTTGGATCAAGCGCGGAGATTCTCATGCGATGGTGAAGGAAGATGTATGTTATGCCACTTGTAAAGAAGAAGCAGAACATATCTTGGCAGATTTTCGCAACCGCCGGATTCCCACAGCAGTAATCAATGAGCATTTACAAGGAGATTTGATAAAATTCTATGGTGTGCAGGGCACGGACTTCTTCTATTGGTTTTATCCTTCTCCCTGTTCGCATAGCAAGTTCGGACTGGAAAAAATCAATGGCGTTGCCAAAGGAATACCTTTTAGTGTAGAGGATCTCAAAAAATATAGCGACAGGGCAGCCGAGGTACTGAATGTCCCCATTTACGGAGGTGATTGTGTGGTATCAGCCGATGGCGAACTCAGAATAATCGATTTTAATGACTGGCCCAGTTTTGCCCGTTGTCGCGAAGAAGCAGGGGGAAAAATAGCAGAATGTATATACAACCGGGCAAAAATGCAAATGAAATAATAAGGACATGAGTAAGGAGAGTGAGAAGAAAGGAATAGAGGCTTCTTTCAAATCCATGGATACGGAGGAGTTTCTGGATATCTATTTTAATCGTCCCATAAGATATGCATGGGCATTATTTTTTAAGAAACTAAAGGTACACCCCAATGTGGTGACCATTTTTTCAATAATCTTAGGTGTGGGTGCGGGAATCTGTTTCTACTATCCCGATATGAAACATACCATTATAGGCATCCTTTTGCTGATGTGGGCCAACCACTATGACAGTGCCGACGGACAGTTGACGCGTCTCACCGGGCAGAAGACCCAATGGGGACGTATGCTGGATGGATTTGCTGGCGATATATGGTTCTTTACCATTTATGCGGCTATCTGCTTGCGACTAATGAACCAACCGATGCCATTTCATATAGGTGGCGGTATGCATTGGGGTATCTTTATATGGATATTGGCAGCCTTTTCGGGGACTATCTGTCATAGCAAGCAATGCACTTTGGCAGACTATTACCGTAATATTCATCTATATTTCTTGAAAGGAAAAGGTGGCAGTGAACTGGATAACTTCAAGCAGCAACGTGAGAAATTTTACAGTCTGCCGTGGAAGGGAAACTTCTGGTGGAAAACATTCCTTTATTTCTATGGCAACTATACTCGCCAGCAGGAGGAAATGACTCCCAATTTCCAGAAATTCTATGCATTGATCAGAAAGAAATATGGAGATAATATTCCTCAGGAATTGCATAATGATTTCCGTATCGTTAGCAAGCCATTGATGAAATATACCAATATCCTGACTTTCAATACACGTGCTATTGCTTTGTACATTAGCTTGTTGATTGGTGAGCCGTGGCTATATTTTATTTTTGAAATAGTTGTAATGACTTCTATTTTTATATATATGCGCCATTGCCATGAGGCCGTTTGTGCGCGATTGTATCATAAATATGCAGCACTGTGAAAAGTAAGTATAGAAATATATTCCTGATATTTGGAATTGTAGCTATCGTAGTGATGCTCTGTACTTTTGATATGGAGTATGACGAATTGCTGGCAAATCTGCGGAGGGCAGGGGTTTGGTTGCCGGCTGTGGTGGGGTTATGGGTAATTATCTATTTATTCAATACCTTTTCCTGGTATATCATTATCCGTGATGGAAAAAAAGGCACTCCTATTCCGTTTTGGAAAGTTTATAAACTTACCGTCTCAGGCTTTGCCCTGAATTATGCCACTCCGGTGGGACTTATGGGAGGAGAGCCTTATCGTATTATGGAATTGACTCCCTATGTAGGGGTAAGCAAGGCTACTTCGTCCGTGATACTTTATGTGATGATACATATCTTCTCGCATTTCTGTTTCTGGTTTTTCTCCATCTTCTTATATTTGGCTATACGCCCGGTAGACGTGGCAATGGGAACGATGCTGGCTATTGTCGGTTTTATCTCTTTGTTGGCTATTTATTTCTTTATGAAAGGATATAAGAATGGTATGGCGGTGCGTACACTGAAACTGCTGCAACATATCCCTTTTGTTAAGGGATGGGCGAAGCGTTTTTCGGAAAACAAGCGTGAGGCATTGGAACGTGTGGACAGCCAGATTGCAGAACTGCACAGGCAGCGCAAGTCTACTTTCTATGCATCGTTAAGTTTGGAATTTATGGCTCGCATCTTGGGATGTCTGGAAGTTTATTTCATATTGAATATCTTGACTACCGATGTCAGTTTCCCGGCATGTATCCTGATTATGGCGTTCACTTCCCTGTTTGCTAATTTGTTTTTCTTTTCCCCATGCAGTTGGGGGCCCGCGAAGGAGGCTTTGCCTTGGCAGTGGGCGGACTGGCTATTCCGGGAGCATTTGGCGTTTATACCGGACTGATTACCCGCGTGCGCGAATTGATTTGGATTGTTGTCGGTGTGTTGCTGATGAAAGTAGGCAATGGTGCACCTGCTAAAAAATAGGATTTTATGGAAACATTGAAAGATATTAAAGGAGTCATATTCGACTATGGAGGTACGATAGATACCAATAGCCGTCATTGGGCAGAAGTATTGTGGAGCAAGTATGTGGAGCATCAAGTTCCTGTGGATAAGGAAAGTTTTCGCGAGGCTTATGTATTCGGTGAAAGAGCCTTGGCTAAGTATCCGTTTGTGCAACCCCGGCATAATTTCCATGATGTGCTTTCTATCAAGGCCAAACTTCAGATAGAATATCTTGCCGAACAGAGGAAATTGCCGCTGGATGAAATGCAATTACAATCTTATGCAACGAAAGTAGCGGATAGCTGCTATCAATATGTATTGGATGTATTGAAAGTTACCCGTCCGGTGGTAGAGGAACTGGTAAAGAATTATAAACTGGTCTTGGTTTCTAATTTCTATGGCAATATACAGACTATTTTAGAGGACTTCGGACTATTGGGTTTCTTTGATGACATTATTGAGTCTTCTGTAGTGGGAGTTCGTAAGCCCGATCCTGTCATTTACAGATTGGGAGTGGAAGCTATGGGCTTCGATGCAAAGAATGTACTGGTGGTTGGAGATTCTTTTTCTAAAGATGTAGTTCCTGCAAAGGCAGTAGGTTGCCGGGTGGCATGGCTGAAAGGCGAAGGCTGGGGAGGAGAAGTCATAGATGAATCCCCTCCCGATGTGATTATTACTGACCTGGCACAATTGCCCGCTTTATTATAAAGTATGAAAAAACAAAGATATGCATTGGTAAAAAGGGACTATTTAGTTCCTTTTGTTTTAGTTACCTCTTTGTTCTTTTTATGGGGATTTGCCCATGCTATACTTGATGTGTTGAACAAACATTTCCAAGAGGTAATGGATATTACCCGCACTCATTCGGCAATGGTGCAGGTCATGTTTTATTTGGGATATTTTGTAATGGCTATTCCGGCGGGGTTGTTTATTACCAAGTATGGTTATCGCCGCGGTGTGGTTTTCGGATTGTTGCTTTATGGTATTGGTTCGCTGATGTTCATTCCCGGAGAATATTGGATGTCGTTTGACTTCTTCCTCTTTTCCCTGTTTGTCATTGCCTGCGGATTGGTATTCCTGGAAACTGCTGCTAATCCTTATATGACTGAGTTGGGAGATCGGGAAACTGCTGCCAGTCGCTTAAACCTGGCTCAGTCTTTCAATGGATTGGGATGTATCTGCGGGCCGTTGGTGGGTGGTTTGTTGTTGTTCTCGGAGAGTGGGGAGTCGAATATTTCATACCCTTATATGTTGATGGGCGTTGTGGTGCTGGGAGTTGCTTTGATTTTCTCCCGGATCAAACTTCCCGAGATTGTGCATGCTGGGGATATGTCTGGAGAGGTTGCTTCCAAACGAGGACTTTGGTCACATAAATTGTTTGTATTCGGCGTTGTCGCCTTGTTCAGTTATGAGATAGCAGAGATTTCAATCAATAGTTTCTTTATTAATTATGTGGTGGATGATGGTTGGCTCAATGCCCGCGATGCTTCTGTGGTATTGTCTTTTGGCGGACTGGGATTATTTATGTGCGGACGGTTTGTCGGCAGTTGGATCATGCAGCATATTCGCGCAGAACGGGTTTTGCTTTGTTGTGCCATAGGGACGGTACTTGCTACTTTTCTGATCGTTTGCAATTGGGGAATTGTGTCTTTGGTTTCCCTGTTCTTGGTATATGTCTTCGAGGCTATTATGTTTCCTACTATTTTTGCCATTTCCTTAAAAGGTTTGGGCATCCATACCAAGCGTGCTTCTTCTTTTCTGATGATGTCTCCGGTAGGAGGGGCCATCGGTCCGGTGCTGATGGGGTATGTGGCTGATAACAGTAATATGTCTTTGTCGTTTATTGTGCCGTTTGTATCTTTCTGCGTGGTACTGTTATATGCGTGGTATGCAGGCCATAAGTGAAAGATATACGGTCAATCATAGTATAAAGCAACTTCATCCTCTCTAAATTTCTTCTGCCTTTAAAGGACTATTCTGAATAATACTCCATACATCTTCTTCCGTTCCACTGAATGGACCCGATGCTTCCAGTTTCAGCGTAGACATAGCTGCGGCAAAACAACCTGATTCTTCGTAAGACGCCCCTTTATTTCTCATATACAGATATCCTGTAGCATAAGTATCTCCGCATCCTGTAGCATCAACAATGTCTTTGGGAGGATAGGCAGGTATCTTGTGAAATTTACCTTCGGCATAAATCACTGACCCCAGGCTTCCCAAAGTAATCAGTACCTCTTTTACTCCCCACGCTGCCAATTGCAAAGCAGCCGCTTTCACTTCTTTCTGCCCCGTCAATACTTCCATTTCATGTTCATTCACTTTTAATATATCAATATACTTCAGTGCTTCCACCTTTTCTGTCCAGTCTACGGGATAGACTTTGTCACCTCTCACTTCCCGCAAATATCCTTGCGCATCTACTGCTAAAATGCCCTTTGTTGACAGAAATTTTACAACCTCCAGCGAAAAGTCGTCTGCCAGAAGGCTTCCGAGATGAAAGATATGTGCATTTACATTTTGTAACTGCTCCACGGTGAAAGGATCTGCTTTCGCCAATACCCGTTGAGTGCGGTTGTCTTGATTTTCTCCATATGTATTTTCAAAGAATACAGTCCGGTGACTGGGGATTACAGTTACTTTTATACCCTTTGCACGTATATCTTCCACAGCTTTAAATTCACTGGGAGCTAGTGCAGTTACTAATTGATAGTGCTTGGTGTCTTTTAAGTGACTGATTCCATGTGAGAAATAATAAGATGTCCCTCCGGGCATATAAGTTGTTTTCTTCGGCGTTACTATTTTGTCTAATGTAATGTGGCCTATGCAACAAATCTCGTTCATATCTAATTTTCTATTTTAACGGCTGCGAAGGTACAAAAAAAACTAGAAAAAGCATGGTAGTTTTCAAAAGAAGGTGTAACTTTGGCGCAAATCATCTTAATCTCTACTATGAGATGCAATTTTAACAAAGAAATTAGAATGGAAAAAATGAATGTAAAACCGGCAACCGGTAAATTGGGCGTTCTCTGCGTAGGATTGGGCGCTGTTACTTCAACTTTTATGACGGGAGTTCTGATGGCTCGTAAGGGACTGGCAAAACCTGTCGGATCTATGACTCAATATGATAAAATGCGTGTTGGCCGTGGAGAGAATAAGAAGTATTTGCATTATGGTGAAATCGTTCCCTTGGCAAACTTGAACGATATTATATTCGGTGCATGGGATGTTTATCCGGCAAATGCTTATGAATCAGCAGTAAATGCTGAAGTATTACAAGAAAAAGACACCAACCCCGTAAAGGATGAACTGGTGAAAATCGTTCCGATGAAAGCTGCTTTCGATCACAACTATGCAAGCCGTTTGGATGGTGACAATGTGAAAGATTGCAAGAACCGTTGGGATATGATGGAACAGGTTCGCGAAGATATCCGTAAATTCAAGGCTGAAAATAATTGCGAGCGCATTGTAGTGCTTTGGGCTGCTTCTACTGAAATTTATGTGCCCGTTAACGAGGCTGTGCACGGTACTTTGGCTGCTTTGGAACAGGCCATGAAGAATGACGATAAAGAGCATATCGCTCCGTCTATGTGCTATGCATATGCAGCATTATCAGAAGGCGCTCCTTTTATTATGGGTGCTCCCAATACTACAGTTGATATTCCTGCCATGTGGGAATTGGCCGAAAAAACAAAGATGCCTATCGCTGGTAAAGACTTCAAGACCGGCCAGACTTTGGTTAAATCCGGTTTCGCTCCGATTATCGGAACTCGTTGCCTGGGCTTGTCAGGTTGGTTCTCTACTAACATTTTGGGTAATCGTGATGGCTTGGTATTGGACGAACCGGCTAACTTCCGTACTAAAGAAGTCAGCAAGTTGTCTACATTGGAATCAATCCTCGTTCCCGAAGATCAACCGGACTTGTACACAGATTATTATCACAAAGTACGTATCAACTATTATCCGCCTCGCAACGATAGCAAAGAAGGTTGGGATAACATTGATATATTCGGATGGATGGGTTATCCCATGCAGATCAAGATTAACTTCTTGTGTCGCGACTCTATCCTGGCTGCTCCTTTGTGTTTGGACCTTGTATTGTTGAGCGACTTGGCAGCACGTGCAGGACGTTTCGGCATTCAGCGCTTCCTGAGCTTCTTCTTAAAGAGCCCGATGCACGACTATGTAGAAAACGAAATTCCTGTTAATCATCTTTTCCAGCAATATGCTATTCTGAAGAATGCTATCCGCGAAATGGGTGGTTATGAAGCAGATCAGGAAATAGACTAATTTCTATCAAAAAATATTTTTCAGGCGCGGATTACGCGGGTTTCGCAGTGCTTCTTTCTAAAAGACTGTGATAATCCGTGAAATCCGCGCCTTATTCTTTATTTTTCTGCCATAATTGCTTGTTCTCTGCTGGGGAATTTGTAATTTTGTCATATAATAGAATGAATATGGTTAGGTCAGAAATACAAAATGTAAAACTCAGATTTGGTATTATTGGTAATGCCGAAGGGCTGAACCGTGCCATAGATGTGGCTATACAGGTGGCACCCACCGATTTATCCGTATTGATAACCGGTGAGAGTGGTGTGGGAAAAGAAAACTTTCCCCGGATTATTCATCAGTTCAGCCGCCGGAAACATGGACAATATATTGCAGTAAACTGCGGAGCTATACCCGAAGGTACGATAGACTCGGAACTTTTCGGTCACGAAAAAGGTGCATTTACAGGAGCTATAGGCGATCGTAACGGATACTTTGCCGAGGCTAACGGCGGAACTATTTTTCTGGATGAAGTGGGAGAGTTGCCTCTTGCCACTCAGGCACGCCTGCTGCGTGTGTTGGAGAGCGGTGAGTTTATAAAAGTAGGTTCATCCAAGGTGCAAAAGACCGATGTACGCATCGTTGCCGCCACTAATGTGAACCTCACACAAGCCATTGCCGAAGGGCGTTTCCGCGAGGATTTGTATTACCGTCTGAACACAGTGCCTATCAAAATACCACCTTTGCGTGAACGTGCAGATGATATTACATTGCTTTTCCGCAAGTTTGCTTCAGACTTTGCCGAGAAATACCGTATGCCTGCCATCCAGTTGACGGAAGATGCTAAAGCTTTGTTGCTTACCTATCCTTGGCCGGGCAATGTGCGCCAGTTGAAAAATATTACAGAGCAAATCTCTATTATTGAGACTCATCGTGATATTACTGCCGATATTCTGCACAATTACTTGCCGGAACAGCAGGTAAATTCCGGTCTGCCTGCTTTGTTTGGAGTGAAGGCTTCTGCAGGAAAGGCTTTTGAGAGTGAACGCGAGATACTGTATCAAGTATTGTTTGATATGCGGCGTGATGTAACCGAACTCAAGAAACTGGTAAATACACTGATGGCAGAGCGCGGAGGAACACCTGTTCCGGTTCCTGCTCCCGCCCCTGCTACCACGGCTGTTTCTTTTTATCAGGAACCGCCCCGCATGGTTGCAACGGTAGTTCCTGCCACTACAACACCTGCCATTATTTCGACCACCAAGGCGCAACCGGTGGAGGACGATATACAGGACACGGAGGAAGTGATAGAGGAGGAAACTTTGTCCCTGGACGAAGTAGAAAAAGAAATGATACGTAAAGCGCTCGACCGTCATCATGGAAAACGCAAGAATGCGGCTAAGGATTTGAACATTTCAGAGCGCACACTTTATATAAAAATAAAAGAATATGGATTGGATTAAACAACTGAGAGTAGTTAGTGCGTTGATGGTGCTGGCGGGGATAGTGACTGCTTGTTCCATTTCCTATAAATTTAACGGTTCATCTATTGACTATACCAAAATCAAGACCATTTCGTTTGAGAACTTTCCCAACCGTTCCGACGCTTTCGTCTGGGGTCCGATGGAAAGTATGTTCAACACGGCACTGCAAGATATTTATATGCAGCAGACCCGCTTGAAGCAAGTGAACCGTGGGGGAGATTTGCAACTCTCGGGTGAGATTACCCGGTACGAGGCTGTCAACCAGGGAATCAGTTCGGACGGACGTTCAAATATGGTAGACCTGCGCATGACGGTAAAAGTGAGATTTGTTAATAATGCAAATCCTACGGAGAACTTCGACCAAACTTTCTCGGCGAACCGCCCGTATGAATCTACTCAGGCGTTGACTTCCGTACAGGATGAATTGGTAACCCAGATGATTAAAGAAATAGTAGAACAGATATTCAATGCCACCGTGGCAAACTGGTAACCGGTCTTTCCCATCATGACACAACAGCAATTATATGAATGGATAACGCATCCCGAATTATTGAACCGGGATACCTTGTACGAGCTGCGCACGTTGCTTGCACGTTATCCTTATTTTCAGACGGTAAGGCTGCTTTATCTGAAGAACCTGTTTCTGCTGCATGATATCACATTTGGTGAAGAACTCCGGAAAGCTGCATTGTATGTTGCCGACCGTAAAGTGTTGTTTTATCTCATCGAAGGGGAACGTTTTACGATTACCCCTCTCGAAAAGCAGGAGAAAGACGCGGAACAAGCCGGACTGGATCGCACTCTTTCATTGATTGATGCTTTCCTTTCTTCCTTGCCCGAGGAGCCTGCGGCTATGGAATTGCCTATGGATATCACAACAGATTATACTTCTTATCTGCTGCACAAAGAGGAAAAACAGACCTCGGACGAAGATACTCCTCAGATGAAAGGGCAGAGCCTGATAGATGATTTTATAGAGAAATCGGCAGAAGAACCACTTTTGCCCCAGTTGGTGGTGAAAGAAGCGGAACCCATCCGGGAGGCGAAAGAAGAAACCGGTGAACCGGAAGAAAATGAGGAAGATATAGAAGATGAAAGCTATTTTACGGAGACTTTGGCAAAAATATACGTTAAACAGCAAAGATATTCCAAGGCTCTTGAAATTATTAAAAAATTAAATTTGAAATATCCAAAAAAAAACGCTTACTTTGCAGACCAAATAAGATTTTTGGAGAAATTGATTATTAACACTAAATCAAAATAAAGAAAATGTATTTATTATTTGTTGGATTAATTGTGCTTGCAGCTCTTTTGATGTGTTTTGTAGTACTGATTCAGAACTCGAAAGGCGGTGGCTTGTCTTCTAGCTTCGCTTCTTCAAATCAAATTATGGGTGTTCGCAAGACTACTGATTTTATTGAGAAATTAACTTGGGGATTGGCTATCTTTATGGTTGTATTGAGTGTTGCTACTGCTTACGTGGTACCTACTGCTCATGCAGAATCTTCTGTTATCATGGAAGAAGCAGTGAAAGAAGGAGCTACTAACCCGCTGAATGCGCCGTCAGGTTTTGCTGCTCCGCAGACAAACGATGCTGCAACAGAAACTGCTGCACCTGCTGACTCAGCACAGTAATTAGAAAGATTAATTCCTTGCAAGGATAGAAGGCAGTTTGTTTCTCTCTTTTGAGAAATAAACTGCTTTTCTTATATTTAAATCAATGGGATATATGAGGGAAATGTTGTTATTCACATTGGGATTGTGCCTTTTCTCATCTTGTTCACGTAACAGGGCAAGCGTAGAAAAGCATACTTTTACCAATGACACGGTGTATGCCTGCACTCCGGTTATGAATCAGGGGCGTACACAGACTTGTTGGGCTTATGCTATGACCTCGTTTATAGAATCCGGATTATTGGCGCGAGACGGGAGAACGGTTCGTTTGTCGTCCATGTATGTGGTGCGTCAAAAATACCTGAAACAGTTTGATGAATATTACTATTCGCATAGACGTGAAGAAATAAGGGAGGGTAGTTTAGGACATTCTTTTATAACCGTGATGCGCGAAGACGGTTTGCTTCCTCTGTCGGTATATCGTGGAGCTCGTCCGGATGCAAAATGGCACGATCATCGCCGGTTGATAAAAGAGATAAGGAGCTTGGCAAAGAAGGCTGTGAGTCGCCGTAATTTATCTTATTATCGCAAACAAGCTATCGTGCTGTTGGACGAACAAATGGGAGAAGTGCCCGATACCTTCAGCTATAAAGGAATAACATACACTCCTCGTTCTTTTGCCGATTCCCTACGCATAAATACGGAACATTATACCTTGTTGACCAGCTTTACACATCATCCTTTCTATACTTCTTTTGTGCTCGAAGTACCCGATAATTGGGAACACGCTGCATATTACAATCTTCCTTTAGACGAGCTGGAAAACCGAGTTCGTGAAGCTTTGAAGAATGGGCGGACCGTAGCTTGGGACGGTGATGTGAGTGAAGCGACTTTCTATGTTGATAAAGGCTTTGCCGCTTACCCGCAACATCCGGTTACTCAGGAAATACGACAGAAGGGATTTGAGCAATTTGTGACGACGGATGACCATATGATGCATATTGTAGGCACGGCACATGATGAGAATGGAGCATTTTATTACCTTCTGAAAAATTCATGGGGAAAGTCCGGCCCCTATAATGGCATGCTTTATATGTCGGAAGATTATTTTCGTGCAAAGACTGTTTCGGTAATGTTATCGGGAGTTTGATACTTTCATCAGAGATTTTTGTCTATAAAGAAAGGTGAAGAAAAAGCCGCAGAGGTTTGGAAAAAAGTCCGTGTGCGTTGGTGTAAACCCCCGCGTCCTTTAGAAACAAACAATGCGGGCTTTAGAAATGGGTGGCATTTTTCGTTTTTATACTCCAAATGTATTATCTTTGTTTTATCATGTCAAACCAGATCACTTGAAATAAGGCAAAATATATATCTATAAAAGAATGAACTAGAATATTCAAAACTTCAAAATAATAAAAGAATCATGTTGAAATTCATATCATGGAATGTAAACGGCCTGCGTGCCTGTTATGATAAAGGCTTCGTTGATGCCTTCAAAAAATTAGATGCCGATTTCTTCTGTTTGCAGGAAACAAAGATGCAGGAAGGGCAACTGGATGCAAAGTTTGACGGCTACCAATCCTTTTGGAACTATGCCGAAAAGAAAGGTTACTCCGGTACAGCCATCTTTTCCCGCATTGAGCCTCTGTCCGTCACCTACGGGTTGGGGATTGAAGTACACGACCACGAAGGACGTGTAATCACCCTCGAACTGGATTCCTTTTATCTGGTGACAGTCTACACCCCCAATTCTCAGGACGAGTTGCGTCGTCTGGATTATCGCATGACATGGGATGATGACTTCCGTGCTTATCTGAAAAAGTTGGAGGAGAAGAAACCCGTTATTGTGTGCGGAGACCTGAATGTGGCACACAAGGAAATCGACTTGAAGAACCCTAAAACCAATCGGAAGAATGCAGGTTTTACTGATGAAGAACGTGCTAAGTTCACCACTTTATTGGAATCGGGATTTACCGATACATTCCGCCATTTCTATCCGGAGCAGGAAGGAAGTTACTCGTGGTGGTCTTACCGATTCAAAGCACGCGAAAAGAATGCGGGCTGGCGTATAGACTACTTCCTCGCTTCAAATTCATTGAAGGATAAACTGAAAGGGGCGTGCATCCATTCCGATATTTTCGGATCAGACCATTGTCCTGTAGAATTGACGATAGAACTATAAAAACAGGTACGAAAAAGCCTGTGATTTTGTCGCATAAATGCTCCCTGATTATTTGTAATTGGCAAATAATCAGGGACTTATTTTGTCGCAAAACTCTCCATATCTTCTTGCGCAGGATGATAAATTCTTCCATACCTTTGTTGCCAGACTCTAAAAAATAAATTATGAAAAACGAAGCACAAGTATGGATGGGGCTATTTATTGCCTTGCAAGTTCTCAGCTCCTGTCACTCTAAATCCTTGCACACAGATGGAATGTGGGTTGCAGATATTCGTTCTGCCATTGGAAAAGAAACACCTGTTTCAATGAAAGAAGATGTGGAAAGTATAGAATACATTCCGCTGGAAGCGACCGATTCTTCTTTGGTCAGTAACATTACGGACTTGGTAATGAACCATGAATTTATTTTCCTTCAAAATGGAAGGGCACAGCAAATCCTTCAATATACCCGCCAGGGAAAGTTTATCCGCGAAGTGGGCAAAGTGGGGGAGGGTCCCGGAGAATATGCTCCCTACACAATAAATGCAATCAGCCTGGATGATGAGAAAAGAGAATTTTATGCCCATAGACAAGGTATGCCGGGCATGGTCTTTTCCTATGAAGGCGAGTTTCTGTGTACTGATATTACTATAACGGAAGCGGTGGGCAACCGTTACCCTTTGGGAAATGGCCTTAGCGCATTGACGGGAACGCCTTTCACTCCCATTCAGCAATCCCCGTGGCTGGTTGCCTTGAAGGATAGGAACAATAAGCTGATAGCTACTAAAGCACCATTCCCGGCTCAGGTTCCTGCTGATGCCTGTTATATGAAAGAGATCCTGTTTGTACCTTCTCAGAACTCTGCGTTGGCTTATACTCCTTGTAATGATACATTATTCCGTGTCTCTGCATCCGGCATTGCCCCTGCCTGCGTGATCAGTAGAAAGAACGGAGCCGATTATAACGAAAAGGTTGCAAATATCAATGAATTGGGCAAAGACGACACAAACGCATCTATTATAGACCTCTTTACTTTCTTTGAAACTCCCCGTTATTTCTATTTTAGAGTTCTTCTTTTGGGGGATCCTGTCCGTTGCTTCTTTCAGCGTTTGGACAAGGATACCGGTGAATTATTATCCCAGCCGGTGGCACCGGATTTGGCAGATATTTCTTATGGTTTTAGTGACGGCAATGTGATGGGGCTGGAAAACGATTTGGATGGAGGCGTTCCGTTTGCTCCCTGCTTTGCCTGTGGTGACGGGATTTGTGCGCAGGCTGTCAATGCCGAAACAATTGCCAAACTGGAGGAGAAAGGGTATTTAAAAAATAAACCGTCTGCTTTGCAACTGGGGGCGGAGGATAATCCGGTTGTTATTGTATATACATTTAAAAAATAAGTTCCTATGAAACTATTGCATCTACTTTATTTATTGCCCTTTATGGCAGCTTGCGGTTCCGGGCATTCCGGTTCCGAAGGATTACTTTCAGTAAATTTAAGGGAAGAAATGAATCATCCGTCCATGCTCCATCTACAGGATGAGATAGAGAGTGTGGAATATATCCCTTTGGAAACAACGGCCGATCCGGCTTCCCTGCTGGATGGGGTATCGGAGTATGCTGTGACAAGTAAATTCATTTATGTCTCTCCGGTAAAGGAACAACGCATTGTGTTGTTTGACAGGAAAGGGCATTTTATCAAGACACTGATTCCCTTTGGACAAGCTCCCGGCGAATTTAGTAATATTCTGGTAGGGATGCAGGCGGATGAAAAGAATGACAGGTTGTATTTATTTTGCGGCAACTTAATTTCGGTCTATACATTGGATGGGGAATTTATCCGTAATCTCAATAATGACTATCAAGTGGTCTTTCAGCGCATGGTGGACGATGACCGTTTGGCTTCGGTTGCATTTCCTTGTGTCCCCTTCCAAAGCGGTAGTTATGGGCTGGGTATATTCACCACAAAAGGCGATACGGTTGCTATTAAAAATGATTTTTCTTAACCTTTGGTTCCCCGTGAGAAGGCTGGGTTTACAATCAGTATTGCGGTTACTTATTCGGAACAGCAGAAGTCTTTATTGTTTAAAACGGGTTGTAATGATACCATTTTCAGAATCTCGGGAGATAAGATTACTCCGGCTTGCGTCTTGAATCTGCAAAACTCGGATAAAGAAGTGATCCGCAGTCTGGATGCTACGGATTTCAGCAGCTTGCGGAATAAGTTTGGAGAAGACGGGGATATTCTTGTTTCCGACCTGTTCGAGACTCCACAGAATTATTATTTCCGTTGCAGGTATAATGGAGGAGGCTATGTAGCATCTGTAAATAAGGAAACAGGGAAGGTCTTGACCGAGAAATGCGAGCAGCCCGGAGATGTATGGAAATTATCGGATGCCAATCTGCTTTTCGGAATGTTGGGTACACGGAGTTACGGGCACTTCCCCATCTGGGGGCGCATGGAGGGCAACGATTTGGTACAACTTATTACGTCCTATGAATTGGGCCTTTACAGAGAAAAAGCCGATATATCCGTTCCCCATGAATTGAAGGACATAAATGAAGATAGTAACCCTGTTTTTATCATATATAAGTTGCGTAAAAGCTAAAAAGTAATACTTTTGTGGCATGATGAAAAGCCGTTTGTTCATATCGTTATCTATCTGGGGAATGGTGCTGCTGTGTTTCGTTGCATCTTGTAGCCGGGATGAAGGCATTCCGCAGCTGGCATGGGGAAAGCATTACCTGTGGAGTGCGCCCGATTCCGCTTATTGCGTGCTGAAAACAATATCTTCGCCGGAAAAGCTTTCCGAAAAAGAACGGGGCGCTTATGCATTGCTCATGACGCAAGCCATGCATCGGAGCGGGCGGAAGATTTCCTCCGATTCATTGATAGATATTGCCATAGATTATTATTCCCTGCAGGGCACTGCGGATGAACAAGCGACTTCTTTTCTTTACAAAGGATATATATTGGAGGACTTGGGTAAGGATAAAAAGGCCATCTATGCCTATAAACAAGCGGAAGAAGCCGTGAAAACAGCAAAGGACTTGCGGATTCATTTTATGGTATATACGGCATTGGGGCGTATCAACGGGCGGTACGCGCATTATGAGACTTCACTGGCATATTACAGGAAAGCATTGGACTTGAATCTGTCTGTCCCTGCCTGGAAGGAGATGGGAGGCGGATATATCTTTGCCCCTCTCTATCTGGCACAGAGAACGCCTCGCTATAATGAAGAAGTGAAACTGGTGCAGGACAAGTTTCTTGGTTTGGTAGACCGGATGGATTTTTCTTCTCAGGAGAAGATTTATTACCAGTTGGCCTTGAAGGAGAAAGACAAGAAAGAGTGGGAGGCTGCCGCTTCTTTCCTGTTGAAAGCCTTGGAGCGTACTTCTACGGAGGAGGCACGATATAAATATGATTCCGAATTGGCTAACGTATATAAGCACTCTGGAAAGAAGCTGCAAGCGGACAGCTTGCGGAATGAAGCCTTGAAATCATCCCGCAGATTGCTCCGTGCTTCGGTTTATAAAGATATATACACGGAACTACTGGCAGACGGACTTGTCGGGGAAGCAAATGAATATATGCAGCGTTACATCAGTGAATTGGAATTGCTGTTTACATCGGCCGACCGTGCCGAGCTGTTGGAGATTGAAAAGAAGTATGATTATTCCGCATTATTGCGTCAGAATAATGATTATCGCAGTCGCTGGTCCATTACTATCTTGATAACGGTGGCTGCCGTTTGTTCGCTTGCCTTGTTGCTGTGGGGAAGCTGGAAGTTTTTCCGCCATCAGAAGTTGGAGATTCTTCGTAATTATAAGAAAGACGCTTCGGTGTTGCAGCAACAGATTGATGATTTGCAGGAACGTATTGAAGAAAATCAGGGAGAAGCCAAGAACCTGCAAGAACAAATGCTTACTTTGGAAGCCGAAAAGAGGAGTAAGGAAGTTCGTATCCGCCAGTTGGAAGTAACTTTTCGTTCCAAACATATTTCGCTTCCGGTGGAAACGGTGGAAGCGGCTCAGGTCTATTTGCAAATAGTGTCAAAAGAAGCTGCCAGCTATAATCCGGCTGAAGACCGCACTAAACTGGAGCTTTGGTTGAATATATCCCGCAATGATTGGGCAAGACGGTTGGCAATACTTTATCCGTCTTTGACTAATGGTGAAAAAGATATTTGTTATCTGTTTGCTTTAGGGCTTTCCTTTGATGAAATGGCAGAGCTCTTGGGTGTACAGCCACGTTCTGTAGACCGGGTGGTGTATCGCATTTGCCGGAAGATGGGATTGGGGCAGGGGACAAAGAAGAATTTGTGGCGCAAATCAGCCGGTTAGACGATAGCGCCACAAATATATAGAATAATTACATTGCTACTTCAATAGCCAATACTTGGGCTTCCGAGTTGGCTTTGATGCTAACGCTTTCAATGTCCCAGATACCTATTCCGTCACGACGGGAAAGCTTTTCGCCTGCTACTTCTATCTCACCTTCTATGACGAAGATATAAACTCCTGTGTGTGGCTCGTGCATACGATAAATTACACTGTGCCCTGCATCAAGTGTTCCCATAGAGAACCATGCATCCTGTAACAGATGTGCCGGAGTCTTGCCGTTAGGAGAAATGAATGTGGCAAGTTCATTGCGTTTTAGCAATGGGTGGATATCATAGTTATGATATTCGGGCTTTGTTTCTTCCACATTAGGGATCACCCATATTTGCAAGAATTTCAGGTCTTCTGTCTGACTGGCATTATATTCGCTGTGATAGATTCCTGTTCCTGTACTCATCACTTGGATTTCTCCCGGGGTGATGGTACTTTCGTTCTGCACACTGTCTCCATGTCTCAAATAGCCCTGCAAAGGGATGGAAACCACTTCCATGTTCTTGTGGGGGATGCATGCCGAATCCTTCTCCGGGTGCAACCGTATCATCATTCAATACACGCAGGGCACCAAAGTGGATGCGGCGTGGATTATGATAATCTGCAAAACTAAATGTATGGTAGGTTTTCAGCCATCCGTGATTAAAATAACCTCTGGTGTCGGCTTTGTCTATTACTGTCTTCATAACTTTTATTCCTTTCTTTTAAATTGTTGATGTATATATAACAAACGTGCAGGCAGAAAAGTTTTCCAGTGGACATTATATTGAAAAACGGACGTCCATTTTAAGAAAACGGATATTCGTTTTTAGAAAACAGACTTCTGAATTTGAAAAACGGACGTCCGTTTTTATAGTAGGAGAGGGGGAAAACAAAAAAGAGATGAATGAATCATCTCTTCTGTAGAGCGGAAGACGGGGCTCAAACCCGCGACCCTCAGCTTGGAAGGCTAATGCTCTATCAACTGAGCTACTTCCGCAATTTTTGTGGGCAAAGATGGATTCGAACCACCGAAGTCGAAAGACAGCAGATTTACAGTCTGCCCCATTTGGCCACTCTGGTATTTGCCCATTCGCGCTTAAGATTCTATCTCAATTCTCTCATTGAGTAGGTTTGTTTCTCAATTGCGATGCAAAGGTACGACTTTATTTTGAATATGCAAACTTTAGGGGAACTTTTTTTTAGTTTTCCTGCAATTTTTGCTTGAAATCGAGCATTTTTATGGCAGTAATGGCACATTCGTCTCCTTTATTTCCCAGTTTTCCGCCTGCACGGTCTTCTGCTTGCTCCATGGTGTTGGCAGTAATCAGACCATAAATTACGGGGATATTTTCGGTGGCATTCAGTTGGGCAATGCCTTGGGTGGTGCCGGCGCATACATAGTCAAAGTGCGGAGTATCGCCGCGAACTACACAGCCTATGGCAATCACTGCATCCACTTTTCCACTCTTTATCATCTGTGCAGAACCAAAGGTGAGTTCAAAACTTCCGGGTACAGTCTGAACGAGGATATTCTCATCCTTTGCACCGTGTTTTTTCAATGTTGTTACTGCGCCTTCCAAAAGGGGGCCTGTAATGTTACTATTCCATTCGGATACTACGATGCCGAAACGCATATTTTCAGCATTGGGTACTGAGTTGAAATCGTAATCGGACAAGTTATGATACGCTGTTGCCATAATTCTTGATATTTTTATAATTGGTTATACTTGTAGGGGCGGAATACTTTCCGCCCGAATACCGTTTTGTTGTGCATTCGGGCGGAAGATATTCCGCCCCTACATATGTGTTTTGTTTTATCTCTTATTTGATAGATGCACGTTCAATGTACTTATCAATATCCATTGACTGGTAAGAGTTGAAGTATTTTTCTTTCACCAGTGTGTAAGTCTTTATAGCTTCACTGTTCTTACCCAGCTTTTCAAACAACTGACCTGCTTGAACCAAGTAGATAGGACTTAATGCCTGGCTGTCTGCCTTGTCTGCTGCTTTCATCAGTGTAGCGGCTCCTTTGTCCAATTGTCCCATTTCAGCATAGCAGTTACCGATGGTTCCCAAGATAGCCGGGCTAACCAATTGGTCTTTTGCACTGAATTTATCCAGATACTTCACAGCGTCTTCGTATTTGCCCAACTGTGCATAGCAGATTCCTGCATACGCATTAGCCAAGTTGCCGGCGGCTGTTCCGCTGAATTGATCTGCTACTTTCAAGAAACCTTTATAACCAAGGCTGTCACCATTCAACGCAGCTTCAAAATTGTCTGCTCCGAAATATTGTTCTCCTTTGAATAAAGCTTCTGAAGCTTTGATTTCATTTGGTTCTGAAATGAAATGTTTGTATCCCATGAAACCTGCAATGATGATAACTACTGCTGCAATAGTTCCAAGGATTTTTCCTTTGTTCTTAATAAGGAATGCTTCTGAGGTACTCAGTGCTTCTTCCATATCCAATGGATCCTGAGTGTGTTTTTGTTCTGCCATTTTTATATTAACTTTTTTATTATTTCTCGAATATGGTTTTTCGGTCAGCAAAAGTAGTTCATTTATATGTATTAATGAAATTTACGGGCATATTTTTTTAGGTTTTCCCGTTTTTATCCCTAATTTTGTGTCCTCAATTAAACAGAAGTTCTATGATACTGAAGCGCATCTCTATATTGAATTATAAAAATTTGGAGCAGGCAGAGCTGGAATTCTCGCCTAAAATGAACTGTTTTATCGGACAAAACGGTATGGGAAAGACCAATTTGCTGGATGCGGTTTATTATCTTTCGTTTTGCAAGAGTGCTACAAATCCCATTGATTCGCAAAATATCCGTCACGAAGGAGATTTTTTCGTCATCCAAGGCTTTTATGACACGGATAATGGTGATCCCGAAGAAGTGTATTGTGGCTTGAAACGCCGCCAGAAGAAACAATTCAAACGGAATAAAAAGGAATATAGCCGTTTGTCGGATCATATCGGTTTTATTCCTTTGGTCATGGTGTCGCCTGCCGATGCGGAACTGATAGCGGGAGGCAGTGATGAACGCCGCCGCTTTATGGATGTGGTGATTTCACAATATGATAAGGAGTATCTGGATGCGTTGATACGTTATAACAAGGCGTTGACACAACGCAATGCCCTGTTGAAGTCCGAACAGGAACCGGATGAAGAATTAATGTTGGTATGGGAGGAGATGATGGCGACCACGGGCGAGGTTGTATTCAAGAAGCGCAGTGAGTTTATAGCTGAGTTTATTCCTACTTTCCAGTCTTTCTATTCATATATATCGCAGGATAAGGAAAAGGTAAACCTGTCTTATGAATCTCATGCCCTGAATGGAAGTTTACTGACTATTTTAAAGGAAAGCCGCCAACGCGACCGCATTATGGGGTATTCCCTGAAAGGCATTCATAAGGACGACCTGGCGATGCAACTGGGAGATTTCCCTATAAAAAGGGAAGGTTCGCAGGGACAGAACAAGACTTACCTTATTGCCTTGAAACTGGCGCAGTTTGATTTCCTGAAACGTACGGGAAGCAATACTATTCCTTTATTATTACTGGATGATATTTTTGATAAGCTGGATGCCTCACGTGTGGAGCAGATTGTGAAACTGGTGGCAGGGGATAGCTTTGGGCAAATTTTTATTACGGATACCAATAGGGAGCATCTGGATAAAATACTGAAAAAGATAGAACGGGAATATAAGGTGTTTGCTGTAGAGGACGGAAGTGTGACGGAAAGAAAGGAAACAGTTGAATGAAACGGAATGATGCCGAACAGATAGGGGACATGATACGGAAGTTTTTCCGTCAGAATGCTTTGGAGGCGCCGCTGAATGAATATCGTCTTTTGCAGGCGTGGAAGGATGTGGTAGGACCTGCCATCAATAAATATACTACTAATCTTTATATTAAGAATCAGATACTTTATGTGCATCTCGCTTCGTCGGTGCTTCGCCAGGAGTTGATGATGGGGAGGGAGTTGTTGGTGAAGAATTTGAATAAGCAGGTGGGGGCGCAGGTGATTGTAAATATTATATTTAGGTAAATAAGAAAGGTTTCCATCTACCGTAGGGGCGGATTGAATCCGCCCGAATACATAAACGAATACACTTTTTGATGTGTTATCGGGCGGATTCAATCTGCCCCTACAGCGAATAGGGAACAAATGCGATGCGAATTAGTATTTGCCCAGCCTCCCGCTTTCCGTCCAAACCTCATCCATTGTGCGATCAAAAGGTTCGGTTGGTATGCTTTCACTAACTTGGAAATCATAGCATATTCCTATATTATAAGAACAGAGCTGAGGCAACAATCGATCATAATACCCTTTTCCCCTTCCCAACCGATTGCCTTTGGCATCAAAAGAAACTCCGGGAATAACGGCAAAATCAATCTCTCCATATGCTGTGAATGCTTCTCCTGTAGGTTCTTCTATATGATACTCACCGGTTTTCATACTTTCTTTGCCTGCATACACACGAAGCTCCAGCACATCTCCCTTTACTACCGGCAGCAATACTTTTTTCTGCCGGTACCATTTTTCAACGAAATCATGCGTTTGCACCTCATCCCCCAGGGAATAATAGAGCAAGACGGTGCGAGCAGCTGCAAACTTGGGATGCTGCTCCAGCTTCTCAAGCAAAGCAGCGGACTTCGTCGTTAATTCGGTGATGTCGTGACGGCTCTTTTCTTGTGCTATCTGCTTGCGCAGTTGCTTTTTTAGTTCCTTCATCGTCTACTTTGGGTTCTATAGGTTCTTCGGGAGCTTTGGGGAAAGCTTCTCCTTTTTCTAATATTTCCAATGCTTTCAGTACCGGCTTGTCACTCTTGTTTAAGTACTCAATGTAGGCTTCCATGCCTTGCATATTATAAATGATATTGCCGTATAAATGCATATCAAATAGTTTCTGAGACTTGTACATCAAGATGTTACGGCGTTTCAATCCCCTGCTCTCTGCAAAGCTGGCAAATTTTTCTAATATATTTTGTCCTTTTATATACTTCAACAGAGCCTCCTCCGTATCATATTTTTGCAATTCTGCACGATGGGTATCGGTGTACTGGAAAGCAAACTGGGTAATAAGTCCGCGGTTGACAGCCATGCGATAGTATGAAGTAACTCCGGTTGTATCTTGCGGAACAAAAATATCGGGCATAATGCCGCCTCCACCGTAAACCGGACGTCCTATGGAAGTATAATAAATGTGGCTTTCATCCTGCTTGATGCTATCTTGTGAGAAGAACTCTCCATGCTCATAACGGGTAAGAATATCCATTTCATAGTTTGCGTCATTTCCTTTTACATAGGGTTTCTGGATACAACGTCCGGAAGGAGTGTAATAGCGGGCAATAGTCAGACGGATAGCCGAACCATCGCTGAAATCAATAGGTTGTTGCACCAATCCCTTACCAAAGGAACGGCGGCCGATGATGGTTCCGCGGTCATTATCCTGAATGGCTCCGGCAAAAATCTCGCTGGCAGATGCAGAACCCTCGTCCATCAATACAACGATAGGCATTTTCTGGCTGCTTCCGGTTCCGTTGGAATTATAGTTTTCACGCGGAGATTTACGTCCTTGTGTGTAAACAATCAGTTTGTTTTTGGGAAGGAACTCGTTTACCATCTGGATGGCTGCACCCATGTAACCACCGGTGTTGCCACGCAGGTCAATCACTACGCCTTCACAGTTGGACTGATTTAGTTTGGCTAACGCTATCAGTAATTCAGGATAAGTGGTTTCCCCGAACTTGTTTACCTTTATATATCCGAATTTATCGTTCAGCATATAAGCAGCATCTACACTCTTGACAGGAATATCGCCACGTACAATTGTGAAATGCAGTGTTTCTTTTTCGCCCGGACGGAATATGCCTAGTTTCACTTCGCTTCCTTTGGGACCTTTCAACTTTTTCATGGCCTCATAGTTATTCACGATTTTACCTACAAAGACGCTGTCGTCCACTTCTATGATGCGGTCGCCCGGCATCAAGCCTACCTTTTCGGACGGACCGCCTTGAATCACACTGTTTATGTGAATAGTGTCTTGCTGGATGGTAAATTGAATACCGATTCCACTGAAACTGCCTTTCAAATCAGAGTTTACAGCTTCCAGATCTTTTGCAGGAATATAAGACGAGTGGGGGTCCAGCTCTCCCAAAATCTGTGGCATGGCATCTTCTACCAGTTCGCCCATGTTGACTGTATCCACATATTGGTCGTCAATGATGCGCAGCAATGCGTTCAGTTTATTGGACGATGTGTTGATGATGCCCAGGCGGTTGCCGGAGAAGTGGTTGGCGTAAAAAGTTCCAATCAGTATTCCGGCTACGATGCTCACAGCAACGATAACCGGCATAAAACGGGATGTTCGATTCTTGCTCATATCTTTATTTGCTATTATTCGTTGGGGTTGATGTAAATCACTTCAATATTGGCGCGTTTCAGCAGGTCAAGCCCATCTTCCAATCGGTATTTCTCCGAGTAGACTACTCGTTTGATTCCTGCCTGAATAATGAGTTTGGCACATTCTATGCAGGGGGAAGCGGTGACGTACATGGTTGCTCCGTTACTGCTGTTGTTGCTTCTTGCAATTTTGGTGATTGCATTTGCTTCGGCGTGCAGTACGTAGGGTTTTGTTATTCCGTTTTCGTCCTCGCATACATTTTCAAAACCTGAGGGAGTGCCGTTGTAACCATCGGAAATAATCATTTTATCTTTCACGATCAATGCACCTACCTGGCGGCGGGTACAATATGAGTTTTCCGCCCAAATACTTGCCATGCGGATGTATCGTTTGTCGAGTTTAAGCTGTTTTATTTCTTTTGTTTCCATTTATTTCACTCTTGCTTTTTGTGTGCAAATTGAATATAGCTTCTTTTATCTTCCGGACCTAGCATCAGGACATTGTTATCGCCTTGATAAAAGACCACGTTATTTAATGTCTCTATAAATTCCTTGCTGTAACTGTTTGAGGTATTAGGATTCCCTTTAATTGTAAAGTGTACCGTCCGGTCTTTCCCGTCAGCTTGCCATGTACCTTCAAAACTTCCACCTTGCATATCTCCTGTAAAGTTTCCGTCAGCTTTAAAGGTAAGGCTGAAATTATGGATCGTTTGTAAAGCTCTCCTTCCTTCGGCTGCAACGGTTTTATCACTATTATTTGCCATCGCATTGTATTTGGGAGTTCCATTTCTTTTGTCCCAATTAGCTTTAGTAAAGTAATCTACTACATACCATGTTCCGCTTGCAAAGATTTCTTCCACATCATCCTCGTTATTGCAACTCCACAAGAAAGGGAGTATCATTAGCATACTCAGTATATAAAGAATAGATTTCAATTTCATATCGTTTAGCTTTTAGTTGATAATTCCGTTTCTTTTCAGCAATGCATCAATGCTGGGCTCTTGTCCACGGAAACGTTTGTATAAAGTCATAGGATGTTCTGTACCTCCCTTCGACAGGATATTTTCGCGGAAAGAAGTGGCAACTTCCTGATTGAAGATTCCTTTTTCCTTGAACAGTGAGAAAGCATCGGCATCCAGCACTTCCGCCCATTTATAGCTGTAGTATCCTGCTGAATATCCACCTGCCATGATGTGCGAAAATTGTACGGACATACAGGCATTCTCTACTCCGGGGAGCACTTGCGCCTTTTTCCAAGCCTCTTTTTCATAGGCGCGTACATCTCCTTCAAAAGCTTCTTTTCTGTTGTACCATGCCATATCCAGAAGTCCGAAACTAACTTGGCGCAAACAGGCATAAGCTACATTAAAGTTTGATGCATCTACTATCTTCTGAATCAGTTCGGCAGGAATCTGTTCTCCCGTCTGATAATGTTTAGCGAATGTGTTCAGAAATTCCTTCTCTATGGCAAAGTTCTCCATGATTTGTGAGGGAAGTTCCACAAAATCCCAATAAACGCTGGTTCCACTCATACTGGGATAAGTGGTGTTTGCAAACATTCCATGCAGGGCATGTCCAAATTCATGCAAGAAAGTATTTACTTCTGAGAAGGTGAGCAAAGCAGGTTTGTCGGCCGATGGTTTGGTAAAGTTCATGGTGACGGATACGTGAGGGCGGCTGTTGATGCCGTTCTCTATCCATTGTTCCTTATAGCTGGTCATCCATGCTCCCGAGCGTTTTCCGGCGCGTGGGTGGAAATCGGTATAAAGCACAGCCAGGAAACTGCCGTCTTTGTCGAAAACTTCATATGCTTTTACATCGGGATGATATACCGGTATTTCCTTATTTTCTTTGAAGGTGATTCCATACAAGCGTGTGGCTAGTCCGAGTACACCCTTTTCTACTTGGCTCAGTTCGAAGTAGGGACGCAATTCTTCTTCGTTCAGATTGAATTTCTTATTTTTCAGTTTTTCTGAATAATAAGCCCAGTCCCACGGCATCAGTTGGAAATCATCTCCTTCCAGTTCGCGTGCCAATACTTCTACTTCTGCTACCTCTTTTTGGGCGGTAGGGGTATAGGCATCCAGTAACTGGTTGAGCAATTTATATACGGTGTCGCTGGTTTCTGCCATGCGTTTTTTCAATTTATAGTCGGCAAACGTGGGGAAACCTAATAATTGCGCCAGTTGCATACGGATGTTTACCAGTTGCTTTATGATCTCTATGTTATTGTATTCATTGTCATGAGAACACTGGGTATTATAGGCCATATACAGTTTTTGGCGCAATGAACGGTCATCGCAATATTTCATAAAGGGAACAAAGCTGGGAGCATCCAAAGTGATGATATTCCCTTCTTTTCCTTTGTCCTTTGCGGTCTGTGCATAAGATTCCATAGCGCTAAGGGGCATCCCAGCCAACTGTGATTCGGTGAGGGATAGCTCATAGTTATTGGTTTCCTTCAACAGGTTTTGTGAAAAACGCAATGTGAGTACACTCAACTCGGTATTTAACCGGCGGAATGTTTCTTTGTCTTCTCCCACCAGGTTTGCGCCGCTTCTTACGAAACCGTCGTATGTCTTTTGCAGTAATTGTTCATCTTCACCTTTCAGTCCCAACTGGTCTTTTTGTTCGTAAACCGCTTTGATGCGGGCAAACAGTTTCTCATTCAGGCTGATGTTATTACTGTGCTCAGACAGTATCGGCATCATTTTTTCTGCCAGTTCCTGCATTTCGTCACTTGTTTCGGCACTCATCAAGTTACCAAATACGGTAGTAACCCGTTCCAGTAGTGCTCCGGATTTCTCCAAGGCAACGATTGTATTTTGAAAAGACGGAGCTTCCGTGTCATTGACAATTGCGTCAATTTCCTCGTTCTGCTCTTTCATGCCCTCCAGCAAAGCAGGTTTGTAATGTTCCATCTTTATCTGATGGAATGGAGCCGTGTCATGAGGGGTATTATAGGGAATTAAAAACGGATTTTTATTTTCTGTCATAGCGTTATATTATTTGACTTACAAAAATGCTAAAAAAAAGTCTCACTTTCTTCATTCTATTCACTTATTTAACAAAGTATATTATATAAATAGGTTTAAAATAAAAAAGCACATGCATTCCTGCTTGTGCTTTTCGTTATTTGTGTATGATGAGGATATTAAGTTGCTATTGAATGTTCTCTGCCAGTTTCTCTAATGCCGGAATGGAAATTTCTTTTCTGTTGAGCTGTATCAGTCCTTTTTCCTGCATATCATTCAGCGCTTTTGATACATTGATTCGGGTTTCGTCAATCATCGCTGCCAAGTCTTCCATTTTTATTTTCAGTATTTTCTCTCCATCCGGTCTCATACAGCGCAGTTGCAGGAAGTTGAGTATTTTTTCTTGTATGCTGCCTGCGTGGCTGTCCCATAACTTTTCGTAGGCTACCTGTGCCCGGTTACTCAGTATATTCAGATAGTTGAGGCGGAATATTTCGTAATTATTCAACTCTGAGAGAACAAACGACTTGTCTATGGTCACTACGTTGATTGCCGTACGTGCTTTGTAGGTCGCTGTATATTTGGTCTGCATGCCGAATAATGAATAAGTCTCTATAACGAAAGGACTTCCGAATGTTTCAAATAAAGAGTATGAATGTTGGTCGTCGGTTGCTTGGGAGATTATCTCTCCATTTAGGAGGAAGATTAATTGGGTGCAAGGTTCTCCTTGCTCCACAATAATATCGTCGGCATTGTATTTACGAAAATGCAACTTTACTTTGCCTATGATATTGGTGAAGTCATTTTTACATAAACCCTGAAACAAAGGGAGTTGTAAAAGTGTATCATACATTGTTATTTCCATAAGTTCTAAATGTTTGTTAAGTTATAGTTTAACATACAAAGATAACGATAAAACGAGGTTAATTATTGATAGCCCGCGCAACTTTTATCTTTTTTATCGTTTCTTACCGTCTACTAATGTTTAAAAGCAGAAAACTTGCGGGCTGTATAAAAAATAAATATATTTGCACTCAAAAAAGGAGGAGCTTATGTTTGGTTCATTTAATTTTCAAGAATTTTTAAGTGCGTTTATCGTGCTTTTTGCTGTAATAGACATCATTGGATCTATTCCTATCATATTGAATTTGAAGCAGAAAGGTAGGAATGTGAATGCTAATAAAGCAACGCTTATATCTTTTGCTTTGTTGATAGGTTTCTTTTATGCAGGAGATATGATGTTGAAGTTGTTTCAGGTAGATATTGCCTCGTTTGCGGTGGCAGGTGCTTTTGTTATCTTTTTGATGTCGCTGGAGATGATTCTGGATGTGGAAATATTTAAGAATCAGGGTCCTATCAAGGAAGCTACATTGGTTCCGTTGGTGTTTCCGCTATTGGCGGGGGCAGGTGCTTTTACCACTTTGCTTTCTTTGCGCTCGGAGTATGCTCCTGTTAATATTGTCTTGGCATTGATATTGAATATGATATGGGTGTATATTGTTTTAAAGTTGACCGACCGCATTGAGCGTTTCCTAGGAAAAGGGGGGATTTATGTAATTCGCAAGTTCTTTGGAATTATCTTGCTGGCTATCTCTGCCCGTTTGTTTACTGCCAATGTAACGTTGTTGATAGAACAGTTTCAGAAGGCGGCGGAATAAAGTTCGCATTCAACCATTTTCGAGGCTGTGTCAAAACTAGAATTTGCTATCATTTTGTTGTAGGGGCGGGGTTTGCCCGCCCGAAAATGGTTTGTCTTGCGTATTCGGGCAGGCAAACCCTGCCCCTACCAGTGTCCATTTGATAGTTGCTTCGGAGTTTTGACACACCCTCCACCACTTATTTTTTTATGATAAATTTCTTCATCCCTTCCGTGAAATAAGTTTCGTACTGATCTCCTTCGCCGGAACAAATAAAGTAAGCATCCAATTCGGGATGTGCTTCACAAAAAGCCTTGGCAGAATCCAACCCTATCACCATAAAAGCTGTAGCATAGACATCAGCACTGGCGCAATCCTTTGCAATAACGGTGGATGACAGAATGCTATGCTGAACCGGATAACCGGTACGCGGATCAATGGTATGTGCATATTTCTTTCCTCCTTTATAATAAAAATTGCGATAATTGCCGGAGGTAGCCATTCCCACATCACTGATGGCAAGAATAGTCTGCAACTCCTGATTCACTGATAAAGAATCATCTATCGGTTTATTGATACCAATCTGCCAGGCATTCATTTTCGGATTCTTGCCTCTTACGACCACTTCTCCACCTATATCGACCATGTAATTTTTAATCCCTTTGTTTTCCAGCAGATGAGCAACCGCATCTACTCCGAAGCCTTTGGCAATAGCACTGCAATCCAACATGATGCGAGGATCTTTCTTGATGATTTTGTTGTTCTCTAAGGCAACATTGTGGTAACCGATGATTTGACGCAAGCTATCTACCGTCAATGAATCTACCGCGATTGACTTTTTAAATCCGAATCCCCAGGCATTGACCAGTGGGGCAACGGTAATATCGAAAGCTCCATTGGTTTCCTCGGATACTTTTTGCGCTAAACGGAATACGTGTACAAAGAAACTATCCAATTCCACTTCATCGCCATGATTGACATGTGTAATCACCGAGTTGGAATTGAAGGGCGAGAGGGAATTATCCACTTTCTGCAACTCGGCTTCTATCTCATTCTTTAAATTGGCTTCGGACTGGTAAGTGATTTTGTAGACCGTGCCGAAAACAAATCCTTGATCTGTATGGAAAGGTGGTTGCTTTTTCAGGATAATAACTGTGCCTATAATCAGAATGGCTAGAAACGGCAACTGCCACATTAATTTTTTCTTGTTCATAGCTCTATGTTTTAATTGAGAAACAAATGTTCTATCAGTATTTTAACACCGATGGCAATCAGTACCAAACCTCCCCATAGTTCCATACGCAGATTGAAACGCTTGCCGAAGAATACACCGACCCAACTTCCCAGCAGTGAGATGATGAAAGAAGTAAAACCGATGATGGCGATAGGGGAAAGAATGGAAGCAAAGGATTTCATTCCTACAAAGGCGAATGAGATGCCTATTGCCAGTGCATCAATGCTGGTGGCCACAGCCAAGGTCAGTACTACTTTCAGGTTGGTAGGGTCAAAACAGCATTTGTCTTCATTGCTGAAACTTGCCTTAACCATGCGTCCTCCCAGAAAAGCCAGTAAGCCGAAAGCTATCCAGTGGTCATAATCCTCTATCAGATGACTGAAACGGCTGGCGGCAAACCATCCGATAATCGGCATGACAGCTTGAAACAGTCCGAAAAAGAAGGTCATAACAAAAAAAGTGCGCCAGCAAATGCGACGCATGATAATTCCACTCGTTATGGATACAGTGAAACAATCCATAGCAAGGCTGACAGCAAGTAGCCATATCTCTAAATTAGTCATTAGTTAAAACGGTAATTTATATATTAAACTGTATGTAACTCCCAGGTTTGTCGAATTATTTTTTCCGAAACCGGGGATATACCAAAGTTCTGTATGTTCCGCCTTTTTCACGTTCATGCGTATGCGATAGCGCAGTGACCATCCCATGTAGAAATTCCTATATACATTTACTTTGATTCCTGCCAGTAGTTCCGCCCAGCTTACACTGGTTTTCACTCCTTCGTAACTGAAAGGTATTTCCGTGTTTCCCCATACCGGGTCTTGCATAGGCGGAGCATCTACATCATAAGAAAAAGAGGTGAAACCATAGCGGACGCCTCCATACAGGAAACCGGGTAGATAGGGTTTCTTAAAGAAGAAATTATAGTTCATACCTATGCGGAAATAGGGGGCTGATGCTTTATAATGTATATTGGTTCCATCATCGGTGGTGTCGGTGGTGCCGTATCCTATTTCGGCAACCGGCACATATCGGTTTTTCAGGTTTACTTCTACGCTGACTTCCGTACTGGTTATATCTCCGCCGAATACTTTGCTTCCCAGGCCATAGATATCCACACCAATGGTGGTGCCCTGATATAAGGGAACTTGTTCCTGCTCTTCCTGTTTTACTGTCTTCTTCTCTTGTGCTGCCAAGGTAGGGCAGTACAACAGCATACTACTCAGTAGCGCTAACAGTGTAATATATGTTGAAATTCTTTTTTTCTTCATTATTGATATCCGGGTTTACTGTCGATATTGAATCCAGGTGGTTGGTGGTGTATCTTATACTTTCCACTTTATAAAACATCATTGTGCCACATTCTATGTTGCTCAGGTATGGAATGTTCTGATGGGTAATCTCGATGGTATCACGCATCTTTTCCGTGTAATGCATTACATAAGTGGTTTTTGCCGTATAGCTCAGGGGCAGGCTCATGCTGCTTTCGGCTTTATTATAGATGGTATCATTCAGGAGTGAATCTTTCACCACTGTTTCCTTTATGCTTCCGTCTTCCAGCGTATCGCGTACAATGACATCGGCAATGATGAATCCTGTAACGGTAACTGGTTCCGTAAACTTGACTGATGAATGCGTTGCTCCGTCCAAAAAGTCGAAATGGGCAAAGGAGGAAGTGGTAAGCGGGCAATCGGTTTCCCCGCAACTTTGCATCAATGCACTTGAGGCAACCAGGAACAACAGGATTATGACTGGTAGTTTCTTCATCTTAAAACTCTTTCTCTATTTTATAGTTATTACGTTCAGGAGCGTTGCGGGCTATCAGTTCTCCGATGAATCCTGCCAGGAACAACTGCGTACCCAGTATCATCAGGGTGAGCGCCAGGTAGAAGTAAGGAGAATCTGTTATTAATATATAAGGTAGACCGTGTGACAGCGCATACAGTTTATGAACACCAATGATGATGATGGAAATAAAACCGAAGATAAACATCAGCGACCCTAAGAACCCGAACATATGCATCGGCTTGATTCCGAATTTGGACAGGAACCACAGGGTAATCAAATCCAAATAGCCGTTAAAGAAACGGTTCAGACCTCCGAATTTGGTCTTTCCGAATTTTCGTGCCTGATGCTGGACTACTTTCTCGGCTATCTTGGGGAAACCTGCATTCTTTGCCAGGTAAGGGATGTAGCGATGCATTTCACCATAAACTTCTATGTTCTTTACTACATCACGGCGGTAGGCCTTCAATCCGCAGTTAAAGTCGTGCAGGTTCTTGATGCCCGAAACGGCGCGTGCTGTGGCATTGAACAGTTTGGTGGGGAGAGTCTTTGACAACGGATCGTATCGTTTCTGCTTGTATCCCGAAACCAAGTCATAACCTTCTTTTGTAATCATTCTGTATAGTTCGGGTATTTCGTCCGGGCTGTCCTGCAAATCGGCATCCATGGTGATAACCACATCGCCTTGTGCTTTTTCGAATCCGCAATACAGGGCGGGGGACTTTCCATAATTCCGGCGGAATTTAATGCCCTTTACGTTGTCCGACTCGGAACGCAATTTCTCTATTACTTCCCATGAACGGTCGGTGCTGCCATCATTTACAAATATTACTTCGTAACTAAAGCGGTTGGCGTCCATTACACGCTGAATCCATGCAAACAGTTCCGGCAGGGATTCTTCTTCGTTGTACAAGGGAATAACTACAGATATATCCATTTTTATTGATTTTTCTTTTTACGCATCACTAACAATGCTGTGGGAATAGCCATCAGCATGCCAAAGAATATATTATTGGTAATCATTTGAAACGTCAGTTCCAGCGGGGTAAGTCCTGCAATCAGGTTGAGGGCTTCGTCGTATTGCTTTAATGCCGGCATTAGTTCGGCAGATGCCGTTTCTTTAATCTGTCTCCACATGGCCTGATAAGTTTCGATTACGAATCCGCCATCTATGTAGCGGAAATATATGTAATGCGCCACCGCTACAAAGATGGAGGCAAACATATACATAAAGGTAGTGAATAGGAATGCACGTGAAAAAGTTACGGCTCCATCGCAATACCTGTCTCTGAATTTCTTGGCAAATATATAGCCCAATACGGGCACTCCTAAAGTAAGGACCATAAAAAGTAATTGTAGGAAAGGTATTCTCAATCCTATTGGGAAGAGCATGAATTTAAAGGCCCACAAGAGCCCCATGCTGGTTCCATAGCGCATTGCGCATTCCTGCAAAGTAGGTTTATTATTCGTCATTCTTTATTAATAAGTGCACAAAAGTACTTCTTTTGTGGGAATACGCCCTATAATTAGGGGTGAAAAATGTATTTTTTCTGCTAAAATGAAAAAAAAGTAGGCAGAAGTATTGCCATTCTGAAAAATATGTCTACCTTCACACTCGCAAAACAAAAATGGGTAAGTCCTATACGGCCAGCTCCCGATGAATCCTCCAGGGCTTGATCGCAGCAAAGGTAGTTGGTTGTAGCGGCGCGATATAGTAAGCTTACCCACCCGCCTCTTTAGCTCAGTTGGCCAGAGCACGTGATTTGTAATCTCGGGGTCGTTGGTTCGAATCCGACAAGAGGCTCAAAAGGAAGCGAGAAGGACGAAGGAAACTTCATTCTTCTCGCTTTTTTATTTATATTTGTGTCGCATTTAGTTTTCGAGATTGGCATAGCCATAACTCATAGAGTTCATTTTGTATGATAGAATCACAGATTGCAACAAGATTGTTGCCGGAAAAATGCCGTGAAGCGGTGAAGGTCCTTTTAAATAAGGTGTACGGGTATCAGGAGTTTCGTAATTTGGAGGTCTTTAATGACTTATTCAAAGGGAAAGAAAAGATTCAACTGTCTCAGGGACAGTTAATTGAAGAAGTAATCGTAGAAGCCGAGAAAGGGATCAAGGGAGATCCGTCTGCCCATAACTTGCTTTTGACTGCCCCTACCGGAGCCGGAAAATCATTGTTATTCCAACTTCCCGCCATCTATCTGGGCAATGAATACCGCTTGCTTACCATTGTAATTTCCCCTCTGAAAGCCTTGATTGTGGACCAGGTTGAAACCTTGCAGGAACTGGGTTATGACCGCGTGGCATACGCTTCGTCCGATCTTTCGCCCGAACAGAAGAATGAGGTATATCGCCGGGTGCGCGAAGGAGAGGTGGATATATTCTACTTGTCTCCGGAATTATTGTTGGCCTATGACATCAGCCATTTTGTGGGCGATCGCCGCATCGGGCTGGTGGTAGTGGATGAGGCTCACACGGTGACTACATGGGGTAAGGACTTTCGTGTGGATTACTGGTTCCTGGGGCGTTATCTGGAAAACTTGAAGAACACGTTGGGTTATGTTTTCCCTGTTTTTGCGTTGACGGCTACGGCTGTATGGAATCCGGAGGGTGGAAATGATATGATATTCGATACGATACGTTCCCTGCATATCGCTCCGTGTGCGCTCTATGTGGGTACGGTGAAGCGTGCAAATATCGTTTTTGACATTGCTGCAATGGCTATAGAGGAAGGTGAAACATATGACAAGGCAAAACAGCGTGTGGTTGCCGCCCGTGTGGAAGATTTCCTGAAAGGGCATAAGACGATTATTTATTATCCTTTTGCCGGAGGAATTGATTTGAATTTGAAGACTTGGGTGCAGCCTGCCAATTGGCATTGGGTAGCTTCTTATTATGGCAAGAAGGATAAAGAACAAAAGGCGGAGATAATACAAGGGTTCAAAGAAGGTGAGAAAAAGATCATTGTGGCTACAAAGGCTTTCGGCATGGGAGTCGATATTAGCGATATTGACCGTGTGTATCATGTGGCGCCATCCAGCACTTTTGTTGATTATATTCAGGAAATTGGTCGTGCGGCCCGCGATAAGAATATCACCGGAGTAGCGGTCACTGACTTTAATGAACGCGATTTTTATTATATGAACCGCCTGCATTCTGCGGGGGCTATTTCTCAGGATCAGTTGGGAATGATATTGAAGAAGGTATGGGAGATTTACCTGATGAAAGGCCGTAGCAATGAAATGCAGATTTCTTTGTCCGACTTTGAGTTTGCTATCAAGTTGCCCCGGAAAAAGAATAAATTGGAATATGAATCAGATTTGGAGCAGGTTATAAAGACAGCCCTGTTGTGGATTGAAGAAGATTTGAATACCCGTCATGGCGGATGCCCCATTGAGATCAATTCTCAGACATTGTTTACGGATGGCTATGTGCAGGAAAAGACGGGTGATGCTGCTTTTCGTAATAAATACAAGCAATATATGACTCCGGTAGCAGGTACGGAAGGGGTTTACAAAGTTTGCTTTGAGGCGCTGTGGGAACAATGTTTCTCGGAAGTGGGGTATCGTGAGTTTAAACGCGACTTGTATAATGGCAAATTATTTGAAGGAGTGCGTGCGGCAGCGGTCGGTAAACACGAGGCTTTGTTAAAAGAGAGTGCGGAAACTATTTGTGATAAGCTGGCAAGCCTGCTAAAGAGTTTAAAAGATTTGTTGACTGTGAGCCTGTATGGCAATAAGGGTAAGTTTGAAGAAGATGATTTGCGCAGTATTTTTGCGGCATATGATATGGATGTACCTTCGGCGAAGCGTTTTATTTCTTCGCTATTGGAGTCCAGGGTGGAAGAGGGCAGAAGTGTCAGCTACATTACCAGTGCCAAGAAAAAGGATGAGGATAAATTGATGTTTACCGTTACGCGCGGATTTGATTTGTTGCTTTCCCGTTATCAGAAGTTGTGCGCGCAGCGAATTGTAGGAAATAAGGGTGACCGGTTATTATTCTATGTCACTCCGTTCTCTGATTTGAATATGTTGCTCAATCTTCTCTCCATGCTCAAGGTGGTGGACTTTACGGTAGAGGGTGGCGTGCCTTCTGTGGTGGTTCGTATCCATAATGCCGGGGTACTTGAGAAAGAGGCTGCTTCGGGAGCTTATAAGAATATGGTGCTGGAGAATAATGAGAAGATCTTCCAAGAGCAGATAGAACTGTTCCGCTTGTTTTTTGGGAATACGAAGTTGGATGATGAGCAGCGGTGGGAGTTTATAGAGGACTATTTTACGGGGATGAGACTGGAGAGGTTGAAAGAGAAATATTCCTAAAGTCTTATCCGTTGGCGGAATTAAACAATGGCTACGCAATGACAGCCACTGTTTAATTCCGCCAACGTTTTTTATTAATAATCTGGTTCCTCCCCCTGTTCCAAACCAGCCATGAGCAAGTAATCATAACAGGGTTTCATGCAATAGGCTGCGATGCCCGATGCAATAGGCTGTGATGTTCAACGTAATAGGCTACGATGTCCGTTGAAGCCTATTGCGTTTTTTTTGTTTCTTCATATAAGGAAAGAGAGAAAATAGATGATTGCAAGAACTTAAAAAAACAGGAAATAATTTTCTACTCTACTGATAAATTCCTACCTTTGCCACGTTTTCCATGTCAGAGCTTCCGAAAGGAAGTAATGGGAAGTGGAAAATATACATATATAGAAAAGACGTTTACTTGACGTTTTGTTCTTGACTCTTCAGAATCTCGCAAATTCTAACCATCGTCAAAAACAAAGCAATAGTGGATGTCTGCGAGGTATGTTTATACCCTTGTTGCATCTTTGTTTGTCAAAGGTGTATTCAGGTCGTTATACATATCGGCGTGGGCTTCTGCGTTGCTCGTTCAGACGATGGGGCAATGCGAGAGACTTGAAGAGTGGGACGAGTAACAGGTACAGATTCCCGCGCTTTTTTTATATATAGGTATCGCAAGTTTTTTATCTCATACATAAGAACCGTCCGGTTCGGGGATCTGCGGAAGGTCATCGGTTGACCCGACAAACTGCATCTGTTGATAGTGCGGATCCCAAATCTCCTATCTATTGAATATAGCTTCATCGGTCAACTAAATCACAAGGGGCCGATTCCCTTTGTATTTTACGATGTTACTCGTAAGTGATTGAAATATAGGATAATACCTGTACTTCAAAGCTCCATAACTATGCTTTCAAGTGAAAAAATGCAATGGTTTGCCATGCGTGCCACGTACCGTCGGGGGATGCAAATCAAGGAAATGCTGGATCAACGAGGAGTCAGTAATTTCATTCCTATGCGCTATGAAGTTAGGATAAAGAACGGACACAAGAGGCGTGAGCTGGTTCCTGTCATCAGTGATTTGATATTTGTCCATGCCGTCCAGTCCGAACTTCAGAAAATAAAGTTCAAATTTCCTTATCTTCAGTATATGATTGACATCCGCAACGGACAGAAAATTATTGTACCTGATGAGCAGATGAGGCAGTTTATAGCTGTGGCAGGAACTTACGATGAACATCTCATCTTCTTCAGTCCGGATGAAGTGAATCTTCGTAAAGGTACGAAAGTCCGCATCATTGGTGGCGATTTTGAAGGTTATGAGGGAGTCTTTGTAAAGGTAAAAGGTGCCCGTGACCGTCGTGTGGTTATTAGTTTGCAAGGGGTTATCGGCATGGCCATGGCAACTCTTTCACCGGATTTGATAGAAGTGATTTAATAGCCTTTGTCATGCTGAACAAAATGAAGTATCTGAATACATTTACCTTATATAATAATGAATAGGACAGAATCTGTTCCTTCCGGCATCCGTCTCCAACAGCTGATCCAAAATCACCATATTGAAATCCTCGCAAGGGAAAAGAATAATGGCAAGTTTATCCACCTATATAATATAGGTACATATTGGGTCGCTTTCGAGCGTTCTGCCTGTCGGCTAAACGGTCTTTTTCCGAGCAGTGAGATATCCTTGTTTAGGGTTCCCGGTTTTCCGGACTATGTAGTGATGGCTTCCATTTCCGTTGATGAGGCTGAAGTTTATTTTAGCAAACACATAGTTTCCCGTGACGGGGTTCACCATAAAGTTCTGTCTGATAATCTATTAGCAACAAGGGACTACTATAAATGGCATGAAGTGGCGGTGAGATCCGTATTGCAGTAAAAAGTCAGTTGACTTAAATGGCAAAGTAACTTAACTTACTTGCCCAACTAAGTTAAGTTACTTGCTCCACGAACTTGACTTACTTTTTTGGGGCTGACTTCAGTATTTATATGTGAGAAGGGCAGGAAGTTTTTCAAAAATGCCAAGTTCTTTTCTGGAAACTTCAAGTTCTTTCAGGAAAAGATCAAAGGCTTTTTCCTCTCACCTGAGGTGAAGTTTTCTTCTTTGTGATTTGCAACGATTTGTTTATCAGTTACTTTTGGCAAAAGGCATAAAAGGAACTTTTTGTTTTATAAGTGGTATAGGAACTTTTATGTAACATATTACTAATGTGTGGGGCGAAAGGTTACTAATGTGTAGGGTGTAAGATTGGTAATGTTTTACAAGTGAAATATATATTACATATAGGAGCTGTACACTTGAGAGATACCACTGTTAGAGATGATATATTCCTGTTGGGTGAAGGGGTCATAGCCTAAAAGGATATATGGTCGAAATAGGAAAAAGAATAAGTTTGACAGGTGGATATGTGAAAAAGAAATTAGGATTAGAGGAATAGTTCAGCGGAGAAATAAAATAGCTCATGGGATTGATATTTGCGATTTGGTTTCAATGGATAGAAATCCTATAGATTCTTAAGATTTAGATGATGTTTTTACCTTTCTTGATGCTGTCGTTAATTGCATTGAGGATATGAGAATGTTAGCATCTCCAAATTGGTAAAGGAAAAGTGGAAAAAATAATGATGTTTACTGTTTACCTATAAGTCTGGGTAACAGATGAATTCAATAAATATTATTCTATGTTCAAGATTTTAGATTGTACTTTAAGAGATGGTGGATATTATACCAATTGGGATTTTTCACCAGAAGTTATTGATGCCTATATACAGACAATGAATCATCTTCCTGTTGATTATTTGGAAGTCGGTTATCGTAATAATCCATCTAAAGGATACATTGGTAAATTCGGCTATTCGCCAGTTTCTGTTTTGAAGCATTTGCGTGAGATATGTACAAAGAAAATCGTGGTGATGCTGAATGAGAAGAGCACTCAATCCGCTGATTTGGCATATCTTCTTGAACCAATTAAGGGATTAGTTGATATGGTGCGCATTGCTATTGATCCAAATAACTTTGATAGAGCGTTAATATTGGCCCAACGTGTAAAAACCATGGGATTTGAAGTCGGTTTTAATGCTATGTATATGTCTAAATGGAATGGTTATAAAGATTTTCTTAGTAAGCTCAATAGGTTGGATAATGTAGCAGATTTGTTTTGTATGGTTGATTCTTTTGGTGGTGTTACTCCCAAGGATATAAAAGAGATATTTCAAATAGTAAAGAATCAGACATCTTGTCCTATAGGTTTTCATGGTCATAATAATCTTCAGATGGCATTAATAAATACTCTTACTGCGATTGATTGTGGCATAGACTATATTGATGCTACAATTTTAGGAATGGGGCGTGGCGCAGGGAATCTTAATATGGAATTACTTCTTACCTATCTTAATAAAAAAGGACTTGATGTAGATTTTAACGTTCTTGGTGATGTTATTACTGCATTTCAACCTTTGTATGAACAACATAAGTGGGGCACTAATCTTCCTTATATGATTTCTGGGGCTAATTCTATATCTCAGAAAGAGGTTATGGAATGGGTCACTAATAGAACTTATAGTTTTAATAGTATTGTTAGAGCTTTGGATAACAAGAAAAATATGGTAAAAGATAATGCACGTTATCCATTGTTGCAAACGCTAAAGGTGTCTAAGGTATTAATTATTGGGGGAGGGAATTCTTGTATTGAACATTCAGATGCCATAAAGGAATATATTCTTTTAAATCCCGAAATGACTCTTATTTTTGTAACAGCCCGTTATGTGGCTTATTATAATGATTTGCCTAATCAGAAGTTTTACTGTTTAGTAGGTAGTGAAGCAAAAAGGTTGAAAGGTAATATGTCAGAAAGAATATTTGATGGAATGTGTATTTTGCCTCCCTATCCTCGATTGATGGGGACTGAAGTTCCAAAATTTGCAGAAAAATCAACCTATGAACTTCCTGAAATAACATTTACTAAATCATTTCCAGACTCTTGTACAACAGTTGCATTGCAAACTACTTTATTTCTCGGTGCAAAAGAAGTATATATAGTTGGATATGATGGCTATAGAGGAGGAATACTTTCAGAAAAAGAGATGGATCTTTCTAATGAAAATAAAACATTATTCGAAGATTTCAAGAAAAAAGGTTGTACTGAAATAATTTCATTAACCCCATCTTTATACAAAAACTTTAATGTAAAATCAATCTATCAATACTTGTAATATGGATAAAATAGCATTTTTTTTGCCTACTCGTAAAGGTAGCGAGCGAGTAAAAAACAAGAATACCCGTCCGTTTGCGGGTATAGAAGGAGGACTTGTTGAAAATAAACTAAGACAATTGCTCCTTTGTAAAAAAATAGATGAGATAATACTCTCTACAAATGATGAAATATGTGTAGAGGTGGCCAACAAGTTCACATCAGATAAGCGTTTGAGAGTTATACCCCGTCCTGATGAATTATGTATGAGTTCTACAGATCTTCAAGATTTAATCTGTTATGTACCAACTATAAGTGATGCAAATCATTTTCTGTGGGGGCATGTGACGACTCCTTTGGCAGGTCCTGATGAATATGATAAAGGAATTGAACTTTATTTATCTAAACTTCATGAGGGATACGATTCTCTTGTAGGAGTAACTGAACTAAAAAACTTTTTATTGAATAGAGACGGAAAATTAATAAATAATACCACAGATATTCCTTGGCCTAGGACACAGGATTTGGAACCATTGTATGAGATAAACCATACTATGTTCCTTGCAAGAAGAGAGGTCTATATTAAGCAAAAGAATCGTATAGGTCATAAACCATTGTTTTATGTTATGGATGAAATTCATTCTAAAGATGTTGATTGGGAGGAAGATTTTACTATTGCTGAGATTATGTATGAAAAAATATATAAGTAAATGAATATATTTGGGTTGTGTCAGGTTGAAAAATATATGGTTTTGATAATATTTCACCCTGCTGGAATAGATGAATAAAAGGACTACAAAATATTGAACTATGAGTTATAGCAGTTTTTAAACTATCCTACATGTGTTATGTTAATATCTATAATTGTTCCTTTGTTTAATAAGAAAAATTCAATCTCTAGAACTTTATCTAGTCTGTTATCTCAAGATTCTAATAATTATGAAGTGATTATAATAGATGATGGATCGACAGATGGAAGTGATGAAATAGCAAAAGAATACGTTTATAAGTATCCTCTAAAATTTAGATATATATATAAGAAAAATCAGGGTGTCTCATCTGCTAGGAATGCTGGATTATCTTATGCAATAGGAACATGGATTATGTTTTTTGATGCAGATGATATTGCATTGCCTAATATGCTTGCTTTGTTTGAAAGGCTTATTGTAAAATACTCTTCTTATAAAGTAATAACTGCAAATTATAAAAGTTCTAATCCCGCATATGGTAAAAATGAAAGGTTATATAAGAAACCATCCTTTAAATATTTTTGGTATAGAACATTTAATCTCCGAATGGGCACTGTTGTCTTTCATAAGTCTATATTTGATAATGAAAAGTTATTGTTTAATAGCGAATTGTCATTCTATGAAGACCTTGACTTTTCTCTAAGAATCTTGGACTTATATGACATTGTGTATGTTCCTGATGAAGTGATGGTTTATAATACAGCAGACAATGGGTTGAGTCGGGGATATCATCCTTTAAATAAAGATTTTGCATCAAATATTGATATGAATAATATAACATTGAGGAAACTGTATAAAAGTCTGATTTTGTATGGGAATATTTATGCATCTTACAAATATCGGAGGAGTATTAATGATTTCTATGGATGTTCTTATTATAGTAATAAAATGGAACGGAAGAAATACTTTTTGACCATTTACTACATATTTAGGATTCCCTTAAAGATTAGAATGACAATATTTAAATATTTCAAATGTAAGGTGTGATTATATGCATTTAGATTCTATTGTTTTTAAAGGACTTCGAAAAGTGAATTTTGGAGATGTCTTTCAATTTCTAAGAGAAAAGAATAGATGTAAAAAAGAAGGCAAGGGTAATGGCTTTTGGTGTGCCTTGATTTTTTTTCGTTTGTTTTATAATAATTGGTGTTATGAATTTAACAAAAGTAAGGGTGATGCAAAAATTATCTTTTTTATGTCACACGAGAATAATAGGGTGAGTACTCAAACTAATTTTTTAAATATAGCTAGTATTGTAGATATAAAAGATATTCTTATTTCGAGGCTGGAAGATAGAAAAGCTACTTTTAAAATAAAAGCTGGTATAAAATTATTATGCTTTCTTTTTATTTGGCTTTTTCAGATGAGGGGATGTTTCCTTTCTTTAAACTATAGATTACAGATACTGTATGGTTTAATACAACTTAAGGCTGTTGAGGATATCATCCGAACTATAGATATAACAAAATATCAGTTATTAGTTGTTTTTTATGATGCCATTTTTATGGAGTCATATCTTGTTCAAATTTTTAAAGGATATGGAATTAAAACAGCAACAATGCAACATGGGCAGTTTGTTTCTCAAAGAAAGAGTCCGCAGAATTTGGAATTGTCTGGCATCGAATTTATGGCGTCAAAAAGTGATTACTTTTTGGCTTGGAATAAATTTACAGTTGAAGAAGGTGTTAAACAGGGGCTTTCTATTGATCGATTTATAATATGTGGTATTTGGAGTCTTACAACAAGTTTGAAGAAATGGGAAAATCCTAAAAATAGAATCTTTGGTGTTGTTTTGACAACCAAATTAGCCGAAAATCAGAATATATACTTGATACAGACAGCAAATTACATATCTAAAATAATGAATTATACATATTATTTAAAGTACCATCCTAACTTTAAAGGAGATGAATATGATGAATATGTTGATGTATGTTGTTATAGAGGAAATATTCAAAAAGGTATTGATTTGGGAGAATATTCATGCAAGGTTGAATTTTCTTTGGTTTGCGGATCTTCTGTGTTTATTGAACTAGTATACCTGAAACATCCTATTATAAGATACTCACCTGGAGGTGAAGATGATAAATTTAGAGATGTAAGATATGGGGCTTTTTTTAGAAACAAAAAAGATTTAATATATATGCTTACTGAGAAGTGTATAGATTTTAATGATGAATTATTTGATTATGTGTGTACTATTGAGGATATCTATGCAAAGTATCGAGAGACATTTAAAATGTTAAGTGATGGGTAAGATTATTTTTGTTACATTTGCAGACCAGAAGTATTATACTTCTTTAGAAAGAATAAAGCAAGAAATATTGAGGTTTAACTGCATTGATGAAGTCTATTTTTGTACTGAGAAAGAACTGGAAAAGAACTTTATCCATTCTATGTGTTATAAAAGACATAGAAGAGGATTTGGATACTGGAAATGGAAGCCATATTTGGTGAAAAAGTTTTTAGATTCTATTGATTATGGAGATATATTGATATATTCAGATGTGGGGAACGAATTTAATATAGGGGGGCTGACACGTTTCAGAGAATATATAGATTTGGTTGATAATAGCGAAAGTGGAATCCTAGTCTTTTCGGAAAAGTATATAGAAAAATACTGGACAAAAGGGGACTTGTTGAATTATTTAAATTTATATGATAAAAAAGAGTATATAGATACTTTACAAATATGGTCAGGGTGTTTCTTTCTAAAAAAAACGTGCGCGAGTAAATTATTGGTTGATGATTGGTTTTCGCTTCATATGGACCATTATGATTTGACAACAGACAAGCGTTCTAAAGTCCCTAATCATAAAGGATTTATGGAACATAGGCATGATCAGAGTACATTTTCTTTACTTGTAAAAAGATTTTCCTTTATTTGTATTAAGAATAATGAAGTTTATCCAATAGATGGCAGTTGGCAAAGCATGGAACTATGCCCAATATTAGCTAAAAGAAATAAGCAAAAACCACATCCTATTATATTATGGAAATTATCGTTTCCCTTTAGATTCCTTTTAGGCGTTTATTTAATTTTATTTGAGAAAATGCATTATCGCTTTTCTTGGTGGTATTAATCTTTTTGTTTGTGCAATTTGATGAATAATAGTGAAACATTAAAAAAACAGGCGGTAAAAGGTGCCTTTTGGACATCTATAGAGAAATTTTCTAGTCAGATTTTACAGTTTGTTATAGGAATAATTTTAGCACGTCTATTATCTCCTTCTGATTTTGGTGTGGTTGGGATGTTGTCTGTTTTTCTTCTTATAGCACAGACTTTTATAGACTCTGGATTTTCTATTGCTTTAATTAGAAAATCTCAGTGTACAGAGAATGACTATTCTACTGCTTTTTATTTTAATATATTCGTAGGGATTGTACTATATTTCCTTTTTTTCTTTTCTTCAGGCTTAATAGCCGATTTTTATAATGTCCCTGAGTTGGAAAATCTTACAAAATTTGCGAGCCTTAATTTGTTGATAATGTCTTTCTCTATAGTCCAAAGAGCTATTTTTATCAAAAAGATTAATTTTAAAATCATTGCCATTGTTTCATTAATATCAGTATCTGTTTCTGGTGCGATTGGTATTTTTTTAGCTTATAATAATGGAGGGATATGGTCTTTAGTTGTGCAGGCATTATTGAACAGCTTGCTTACTTCCATTTTATTTTGGCTATTTTCAGAATGGAGACCTAGATTACTTTTTTCTATAACTTCTTTTAGAGAAATGTTCTTATTCGGAAGTAAGTTGTTATTAACAGGTTTGTTAAGTACATTTATGTCAAATTTGATATCATTGATAATAGGGAAACGATATACTTCTTCTGATTTAGGATATTATTCACGTGCAGATAAATTTTCACAAGTACCTACCTCTGCTTTAGGAAGTATTTTTCAGAGTGTACTGTATCCTGTATTTAGTAAGGTACAAGGTGACAATAATGCTTCCATTTCTATACAAAGAAAAACTCTAAAAACTGCTTCATGCTTAATTTTCTTTTTAATGATTTTGTTAGCTGCGTTATCACAGCCTATAATCTTGTTCTTTTTAACGTCAAAATGGATCGATGCTGTTATTATCCTGCAACTTTTATGTTTCTATCAAATGTTTTCTCATATTCATATTATAAATATAATATTGATACAAATAGGTGGAAGATCCGATGTCGTATTAAAATGTGAATTAATAGGAATACCTATAACATTGTTGGTATTATTCGTATTTATGAATTATGGGCTAGTGTCATTATGTATTGGCTATATTATAATTCGCCAAATTAAACTTTTTATATCACTATATTATACTGGAAAGTTTTATTCGTATGGATATGTAAAACAAATGAAAGATAATTTACCCTATTTCTTTATTTCTATATTCTGTGTTTCTTCTGTTATGTGCTTCGTGAGTTATTGTAATATTTCAGGATATTGTATTCAGATATTACTAACAACTGTCATGTCTATACTTTTGTATATACTATTCTTGTATGTAAAAAGAGATGAAGTGCTTTTTTCTTTATTGTCACTAATGAAAAAAATATATGGAAAAAATAAAAGTTTTATATGATGCTCAGGCTTTTGAATTTCAGACACATGGTGGTGTCTCTAGATCATTTTCGGAGTTGATTACACATTTCCCTACAATCATTGATCCTATATTAGCAATAAAAGAAAGTGATAATATTTACATTAAAGAATATAGTTTAGAAACGACTTCTCCGCTATATAGAACATACGATTCATTTTTAAATGGAGTAAAGTTTAAGGGAAAGGGACATTTGTTTAATGCTTTGAGTTTTTTTTCTTTCTTTCATAATTCTACTAAAATAAATAGGCGGGCAACCCTCGAAATTTTGAATTCTGGTGATTATGATATATTTCATCCTACTTTTCTTGATACCTATTTCCTTCCATATAAAATGAAGAATAGACCTTTGGTGGTGACAATACATGATTTAATAACAGCTAAATATCCACAATATTTTAAGTGTACCCAGCTTGAAGCACAAAAGAAATTGACTGATGCTGCTACTCATATTATAGCAGTTAGTGAAAATACGAAAAAAGATATAATTGAGATTTTAAATGTACCTTCATCAAAGGTATCAGTGATTTATCATGGTACTCCAGAATTAGATAATTCCTATTTATTAGGATTGGGAAGACCTATTGGCTTTGAATATTTTTTATATGTAGGAAACAGACTCCGTTATAAGAACTTTCAGTATTTATTGGAACAAAGTTCTAAAATTCTATTAGACTCAGGAATTAAATTGGTTTGTACAGGGTATCCTTTTACGCCAAATGAGATAGATATGATAAAAAGGGTAGGGCTAGAAGGCAGCGTTGTTCATCGTTTTGCTAGTACTAATGAATTGTTTTCATTGTATAAATATGCTAAAGCTTTTATATATCCGTCATCTTATGAGGGTTTTGGAATGCCTATTCTTGAAAGCTTTATATGTGGTTGCCCTGTTATATTGAATAAAGCTAGTTGTTTTCCTGAAATTGCAGGAGATGCTGCTTTATATTTTGATGTTAATGAAAATAATGAATCTTTATCGTGTGTCTTGGAGCGTTTTATAAATCTTTCTGTTTCGCAATTGTCTTTGTTGGTTAATAGAGGATATGAACGTGCGAGAAAATTTACGTGGGAAAAGTCTGCTAGTGAATTGGCAAATATTTATCAAAGTATTTTGTAAAATGGGAAAGACAATATTTGTATATGATGGAGCCGGACAGACATGTAATAGATTTTGGTCATTGCTTCCTATAATTGTAAGAAAGATGCGCACAAAGGAGAATGTATGTGTATTAGTCTCTGATCGTCAACTGGCGAATTTCCCTACCCTGTTAGCTAAAGGTTATTTAATTTTTCCCTTTTATAACAACTTGTTGTATCGATTTTTGGGCTTTAATAAGGCGAACTATATCTACTATATTTTATTTAATAATAAATTTTTTATTATTGGGTCTAAGTGTATTAATAAACTATTGGGCTACGATAAATTTGTTGATTCTTGGAAAGAAACGTTAGATTTTCATTACCTAATAACTGATCAGGAAAAAGAGATAATACGAAAGATTTTTCTTCCATCGGACGCGGTTCGTAAAATAGTGGATGGGGAATTTCAGAACTTTAAAAATCAATCAGAAATAGTTATAGGAGTCCATATAAGGCGGGGTGACTATAAATACTTCAAACAAGGTATCTTTTATTATGATGATAAAAAATATCTTGATGTTATGAAGCAAATAGAAAAACTTTTTTCAGCTAAAGTTTCTTTTTTGATATGCACCAATGAAAATTTTGGAGCGAAAGAATTTGTAGGGGTAAATTGTTATAGATTAACTGTTACAAATCCTGTACATGAATTATATGCTTTGACTTTGGTTGATTATATAGTAGGTCCTCCGTCTTCTTTTTCAAAATGGGCATCATTTATTGGAGATGTACCTTTGATGGAGCTCCTTCCCGAACAATTGTGTGTAAGTAGAAATGATTTTGTTATATATAATCCAATAAATAACAGAGTTAGTTTAGCTTTATCTAATTATTGAATATGTTGATTATTGCTAAAATTATTTTGTTTGTATTATGTGTATGCATGTTTTGCGTAAAGCGTAAATATAAAATTATTTTATTTATAATTCCATTATTGCTTTTTAGGTATGTAAACTTATTTCCTGGAACATTTTTCTTTTCTATTGCAGATCATTGTATTTGTACAAGTTTTGTTTTATCAGAATTACGTTTTCTCAGATTCTCATGGAAGCAACTAGGTACTACACATATTACTATGGCACTGCTGTTAATAATGGCTTCTGACATTGTGACAACTGTAAATAGCAATAATAACATTATTGAGGGGATAGTTCTTTTATTGGAGGATTTGTTATTCAAATATTTAGTAATATTATATGCTTTCCACTGCTATGATGAATATATTTGGAAAGTTAAAGTTCCTAAGGTTATTTTTTATTGTCTAATTATTATGACTTTAATCGGTGTAATAAACTTTTGTACTCAATCTAATTTTTACATAAACTCTATTTGTGCGGTAGATGCACCTAATAATTTGGATTTAATGGATGGGCGTTTTCGTGTAACTGCAACTTTCATCGATCCTTTTCATTATGGTTTTGCATGTGTTATTTGTTTTCTATTATTATTGTTTTCATATGTTAATGACATGTGTTCAAGAAAGATATCCTTAGTAGGATGTGCTATGGCTGCTTTTGGTCTTATCACTAATGGTAGCCGTACATCTATAATTGTTGTAGTTATTTCTGTCTTTATATATTTTTTGAGGGTTATGACTGTAAAATCATTGATAAAGAAATCTATACCGATAATACTCGTTAGTGTTTTTTTTATTATGAATTTGTCTGCGCTAAGGATGAAAATTGCTGAATCTATATCTATTTTTCAAATAGATTCAAAGGTGCCTGGTAGTTCCTTGTCTATGAGGCTTACACAATTTGAACTGGCCAAAGATTATATGGATAATAATTTTTTATGGGGACATGGTATTGATTTTGTTAATCGTCATTTTTTTGGGAAAAATGCGGTTATTAATGCCGATATGGATGCTTTTGGATTTGAAAGTGAAATTTTTCATTTGATGATTAATAAAGGCATAATAGGCTTATTGGCATATTTGTTATTCTTTTTGTTTCTGTTTGCTTTCTTTTTTCTTAATAGACGTATAAATCACGCTGATGTTATTGGCATGGCTATTACATTTTCCTTTTTCTTTTTTTCAATAGCAACAGGTGAATCTGCATCGGCTCCTTTAGCTTTTTTAGTGATAGGAAGTCTTATAAAAGACGTGCAGATATCAGATCGCCAAATAAAAACTGCATAAATAGTCAGTTATAATAGTCTAAAAATTAAAGTATGTTGATTTCTATAGTAATAGCTACATATAATGCTGGGCAGACTTTAAAAAAATGTTTTGATAGCATTATTACACAATTGACTGAGGAAGTTGAATTAGTGGTAATTGATGGGAATTCCAAAGATAATACTAATGAAATAATAAAAAAATATGCAGAATGGATAGCATATACTATTTCAGAACAAGATAAAGGCATTTATGATGCTTGGAATAAAGGTATAAAGGTGGCGCGAGGTAAGTGGGTTGCTTTTATAGGTGCAGATGATGTGTTGTTACCTAATGCTATAAAAACTTATCTCAATGCTATAAATGTCACCCCTAATATTAATTCGTATGATTATATATGTGCTCATAACGAATATGTGGATCAGTATGGTGTCTTATTGAAAGTGATGGGAAAAATTCCAATTTGGAAGAGAATGAGGAGAATGATGGCAGCAGCCCATGTGGCTTCTCTTCACAACAAGGAAAATTTATTTGAAACAATTGGAATGTATGATCTGAATTTTAAAATATGCGCAGATTATGAATTGTTGTTGCGTAAAAGAAATGAATTGAAATATTTAATGCTTGATACACATATAGCTCAAATGAAAGTTGGAGGGATGAGTTTTTCTACTAAAGCAATTATTGAGGCTTATAGAATTAGAAAACTACATCATAGTTTGCCAATGTGTATTAATGAACTATACTTTCTTCGTGATTGGATTGCATATAAATGGTTCATTATAAGAAAAAAATATATATGCGGAAAGAAAATTGACGTATTATGAATAGAATATTTTCTTTTTCGAAATGTAAGAATGATTTAAAGCCAATTCTTTCTATCTGTATCCCTTGCTACAAGCGTATAAATCAAGTACGGAATACGTTAACGAGTATCTATGAAACGAATGCTGAAATCTCCTTGGTCGATTATGAGGTTGTTCTTTCTGACAATGACCCGGAAAGGGAAATAGAAGTATTGATGGATGAATTTGCAGACAAACCCAATTTATTTTATTATCACACAGAGTGTGAAGGCTTTCTCAATTCGTATCATGTGCTGACTTATGCAAAAGGCGAGTTGCTAAAACTTCACAATAGCCAAAATCTATTTCGGAAAGGTGCATTACGACATCTTCTTGATGAAATAATACAAGAGAATACGAATAAAACTTTGATGTTTCATACGAATGGATTTTTAGGAAATAAAACTATTTGCAAATATGATAACTTCAATGATTTTATGAGTGCATTGTCATATTGGTCTTCATGGAGTGGAGGGTTTAGCATTTGGAAAGAAGATTTTGATGCAATAGGGAAAATAGAATTGAATGAATTGTTTCCGCATACTTCTGTCTTTTTGACTCAATATGCTGCCCAATCTTTTCTAATAGATGATACACCTATATATAATGTACAGCGCATTGCAAAAAGAGGAGGGCATAACAAGTTTAAGGCTTTTACAATAGATTATCCGTCGTTGATTATGGACAGCTATATGAAAGGGCATATTTCATTGAACTGTAAGAATTCAATTTTAAAAGATATTTGTACTCAATATCTTCCTACTTTACTCTTTAATAAATATATTGTGCGTATTGAAACTTTTGATGCGACTGGATATAGAGAGAATATCAAGCGGTATTTTCCTGAATATGCCTATTGGGTAGCATGGATTAATGTCATATTCGTTCCTTTTAGAATGATTGGAAGAAAGTTCCTCTGAGAAGTTAGATCCTCATTATGATTGGAAAAGAACTGCAGAATGTAATGCAGACGATATATCAAGCGATATGGAGGAATAGGAATGATTGATGAATATTACGACATTATGCATACGCTAAGCTTTACCGATGCTTTGGATTCGATGACAGTTTACATGAGGCGTCAAGGAGAGGCGGTGGGATGAAACTTTATCATGAAAGTAATGTAATCAATATTTTTGGGAACAGAACGTACTATATTTTATCTTCGGAAGCTATGACAGACATTGATTATATGATAGAACATGTGGCTGCCGACTTGATAGTGCTGCTTATAGAAAAACGTGGATTGACTTTCACGGAGGCTGTAGATACCCTTTATACTTCAGATACTTATACTAAACTCTGTAACAAAGATACAGGTCTCTATTATCAAAGTCCCAAGTATGTGTATTCGTTCTTGGAACACGAGCTTAAAACAGGAGTGATGGGCTTATGAAAGTTTGTTCTCAAATGTAACTCTTTAAAAATATCAGGAGACTGGAAAGTAATAGTTTCAGTCTTTGCTCGTTTTAGACAGCAGTAGTTGTATTTCATTAATATAATATTTTTTTCTTGATATCCCCAGCTACTTTCTGTAGTTGGGCTAAACTTCATACACTTAATTTTCTAATGAAAATCGCCTTTATCAGCACCCGTGGTATCCCTAATAACTACGGAGGCTTCGAACAATTTGCCGAATACATTTCTGTGGGTTTGGTAAAAAGAGGTCATGAAGTGACCGTCTATTCTCCCCATTTTCATCCTTACAGGGAAAACACTTATAAAGGAGTCCGTATCAAACATATCTACAGTCCTGAAACATGGATGGGAAGTTCCGTAGGAAGTTTTTTCTATGATTTCGCCTCACTGCGTGATGCATTGAAACGGGAAAAGTTTGATATTATCTATGAAGCCGGATACACAAGTATCGTACCTGCATATATTTGGTTTGATGTGAAGAATATCAAGCATCCGGTATTCACAACAAATATGGACGGTCTGGAATATAAGCGCACGAAGTTTAATAAATGGGTGCAAAAGTTTGTCTTCTGGGAAGAACGGATGACGGTAAAGCATAGCCATTACTTGATAGCCGATAATATGGGTATCCATGACTACTACAAAGAGAAGTATGGCAAGGAGAGCAAATTTTTGGCATACGGAGCGGATATTCACGATGATTATAATCCGAAGTTCTTGAAGGAATTTGGTCTGGAGCAAAACAACTATTACTTACTGGTGGCGAGACTGGAACCCGAAAATAATATAGTAATGGCAATTGATGGTTATTTGGCATCTAAAGAGAATGGGCTTAAACCATTAGTCATTGTAGGCAAGACCAATACTCCTCATGGTAAGGAACTGGTAGCCCGGTATGGTATGGAGAAGTCGATACGCTTTACAGGTGGTATCTATGATTTCAAGACGTTGAACTCGATACGTAAGTTTTCTTTTGCCTACTTCCACGGACATTCAGTGGGGGGAACGAATCCGTCATTGTTGGAGGCTATGGCTTCCGGTTGTTTTATTTTAGCTAATGATAATCTGTTCAATCGGGCCGTGTTGAAGAATCATGCGGAATATTATAGCACATCAGTAGAGGTAACGGATTTATTGAATAATATGGATGTAATTGCTGTTCGTGATAAGGAGACGTTCATTGCGGCAAATCTGGAGGAAATTCGTTCTGAATATTCATGGGAACATTTGGTAGATGAGCATGAAAAATATTTTGAATGGTTGCTTGCACAGAAACGCTAAAAGAAGAGATGGGATTAATTCATTATAAGAAAAAATATGCGTGATGTTTGCGGTTGCATCGGCATGTCTGTTAATAAGTACCTCTGTCCATGGGCAGGCTTTAAGAGGTACTACAGGATTGCTTCATGCACCTACAGCCGATATGCAGCGGGATAAAACATTCATGTTCGGTGGTAATGTGTTGGATATAACTCCTCTGCATTACTATGATTTTGATGTAAAATATACGTTCAATTATTATCTTAATATTACGATTTTTCCATGGCTGGAAGTGGGATATACCTGTACGTTGAATTATGCCAATGAGGGTTCCACTTATTTTCCGGAGCAATCGTGGGGGAAATATACTAATCAAGATAGATCTTTCAATTTCCGGTTACGCGCGTGGAAAGAGGGATGGTGGAAAGCGTGGACACCACAGATTGTGATAGGAGTTGATGATCCGGGCACCCATGACAGTTATGGCGGAGGAGGAATATCCAGTCGTGACCAGAATGGAGGGAACTGTTTTTTTACCCGTTATTATATTGCTGCTACGAAGCATTTTGATTTTGAGAATCTGGGAATGTTGGGAGTTCATCTTTCATGGGTGTTGGACCGACCTGCTACCTGGGAACATCATAATCGTCCGGCAATAGGGGTAAATTTCCGATTGGGATTGCCTGCGCAGGAATCTTTTGCTGTGAAGATGATGAATGGCTTGAATCTGATGGCAGAGTATGATGCAAGGACTTGCAATATAGGCTTTGAATATAGTTTTTGGAAAGATCATATTAACCTCATAGCAGAACTAAATGACGGAAAATATTTCTCCGGCGGTCTTGCCTTTAAGGTTCACTTGAAATGAGTTTGTTTTTTGATTTTTACCTCAAACCGGAATTATCACGATCCGGCTTGAGGTATTCTTTATCTAAATATTTGGAATCTAAATAGCTTATGCTTTAAAATTGTGCGCAATCTTTTTGTATCCATACACGGCACGACTTCCCAATTCTTCTTCAATTCGTAGCAACTGATTGTATTTCGCCATACGGTCGCTACGGCTCAATGAACCGGTCTTGATCTGTCCACTGTTGGTTGCCACTGCAATGTCTGCAATTGTAGCATCTTCCGTTTCACCGGAACGGTGGCTTGTCACTGTGGTATAACCATTACGCTGTGCCATTTCAATAGCATCCAGTGTTTCGGTCAGTGAACCGATTTGGTTTACTTTTACCAAGATAGAGTTTGCACAACCTTCACTGATACCTTTTTCCAGGAATTGCACATTGGTAACGAATAAGTCATCACCTACCAACTGGCAACGGTTACCCAAACGTTCTGTCAGCATACGCCAACCTTCCCAGTCGTTTTCTGCCATGCCATCCTCTATGGAATCAATAGGATAGTCCCAACTCAGTTTTTCCAAATAGGCCACCTGCTCGGAAGCAGTACGCTTTTCACCTTTAGCACCTTCAAACTTGGTATAGTCATAAATGCCATCGTGATAAAATTCGGAAGAAGCGCAATCCAAACCGATAGTGATATGTTTAAATGGTTCGTATCCGGCAGCTTCGATAGCGGCAAGGATACAATTCAATGCATCTTCTGTGCCATCCAATACAGGGGCAAATCCGCCTTCATCGCCTACGGTTGTACTCAAACCGCGTTTCTTCAATACTACTTTCAGTGCATGGAATACTTCGGCTCCCATACGTAACGCTTCGCGGAAAGAAGTGGCGCCTACGGGGCGGATCATAAACTCTTGAAAAGCGATAGGAGCGTCACTGTGTGAGCCTCCGTTTATGATATTCATCATCGGAACGGGCATCACATAGGTATTTGTTCCGCCGATGTATCTATATAAAGGTATATCCAGATAGTTGGCAGCAGCCTTGGCCACGGCAAGGGATACACCTAAGATGGCGTTTGCACCCAGTTTGGATTTGGTCGGGGTTCCGTCTAGTGCCAGCATAGCTTGGTCTATGCCACGTTGGTCTAGAGAATCCATTCCCATCAATGCAGGGGCAATGATATGATTTATATTTTCTACAGCTTTCAGTACACCCTTGCCGCCGTAACGGGTATTGTCACCATCGCGCAGTTCCAATGCCTCATGTTCGCCGGTAGAAGCTCCCGATGGGACAGAAGCGCGGCCCATGATGCCTGATTCCAACATAACGTCTACTTCCACAGTGGGGTTGCCACGTGAATCCAAAATCTCTCTTCCTTTAATCTCTGCAATTTTCATTTTTCTAATATTTATATGTTATAGATGGTTTTATGGATATAACAAAGAAGGACATGGTTTTGTTTGCTCTCTTGATTAAATCATTCACTCATCCAAACTCCCAGCATCACCCCTAGAAGTCCCAGCACCACACTGCCAATAACATAAGCGAAAAAAGTGGGATACAGTCCGGATTTCAACAATTGCAGGCTCTCATTGCTGAAAGTGGAAAACGTGGTGAATCCTCCGCATAGCCCGATGGTGAGCATCAACCTTACTTCATTGCTGATATGTATGCGCGAAGTCATCGTATAAAAGATACCTATCAGTATGCATCCCAGTACGTTAACCGCAAAAGTTCCCCATGGAAAACTTGTCACTCCTTGTCGGGAAATGCCGATGGTAAGTAAGTAGCGGAGTACGCTCCCCGTACCCCCTCCCAGAAAAATGAATAAGAGAGATTTCATATATGTTACATTTTAATGCAAAAATAGCAATGATAATTCATTTGAAGCCAAACTTTTTTAGTAATTTTGCACCCTAATCGAAAATACGCAAAAAGGAATGGGTGGTTTTTTTGGAACAGTCGCAAAGGCTGAATGCGTCACCGACTTATTTTACGGGACGGATTATAATTCACATTTAGGAACCAAGAGAGGTGGTTTGGCTACATATGCCCGGGGAGAAGGGTTTATGCGTTCTATCCACAATCTGGAGAGTTCTTATTTCCGCACTAAGTTTGAATCAGAGCTTCCGAAGTTCAAAGGCAACTCGGGCATAGGTGTCATCAGTGATACAGACCCGCAGTCTATTGTCATCAACTCGCATCTAGGCAAGTTCGCTATCGTTACAGTCGCCAAAATCAATAATATTCCGGAATTGGAGCGCGACTTGCTGGCAGCCAACATGCACTTCTCAGAAATGAGTCTTGGAAAGACCAATCAGACAGAGTTGATAGCATTGCTCATTATATAAGGGAGGGATTTCGTAGAAGGCATTGAGAATGTATTCAATAAGATCAAAGGATCATGCTCCATGCTGATACTGACGGAAGATGGCATCATAGCCGCCCGCGACAAATGGGGACGCACGCCTATAGTGATAGGAAAGAAAGACGGCGCATATGCCGCAACCAGCGAGTCGAGCAGTTTGCCGAACTTGGATTATGAAATAGAAAAATATGTGGGACCGGGCGAAATAATCCGCTTGCGTGCCGACGGAATGGAACAAATGCGCAAGCCGAATGAAGGAATGCAGATTTGTTCTTTTTTGTGGGTGTATTATGGTTTCCCTGTTTCGTGTTATGAAGGCAAGAATGTAGAGGAAGTCCGCTTTATGAGTGGTTTCAAGATGGGGCAGAAGGATGATTCCGAAGTAGATTGTGCTTGTGGTATTCCTGATTCCGGCGTAGGTATGGCTTTGGGCTATGCCGAAGGGAAAGGCATTCCTTACCACCGCGCCATCACTAAATACACACCCACCTGGCCACGCAGCTTTACCCCTGCCAATCAGGAAATGCGTTCATTGGTGGCAAAAATGAAATTGATTCCTAACCGTGCCATGCTGCAGGATAAACGTGTGCTGTTTTGTGACGATTCTATTGTGCGCGGGACGCAGCTTCGCGACAATGTGAAGATCCTGTTTGATTATGGAGCAAAGGAGGTTCATATGCGTATTGCTTGTCCGCCGCTGATCTATGGTTGCCCGTTCATCGGTTTCACTTCTTCAAAGAGTGATTTGGAATTGATTACTCGCCGCATGATTCAGGAAATAGAAGGTGATGAGAATAAGAACCTGGAAAAATATGCTACAACAGACTCGCCGGAGTATAAGAAAATGGTTCAGATGATTTCTGACCGTTTCGGATTAAGCTCCTTGAAGTTCAATACATTGGAGACTTTGGTTGAGGCTATAGGATTACCAAAATGTAAGGTCTGTACCCATTGTTTTGATGGTTCCAGCTGCTTCTGATAGCAAAATAATAAACTATTAATAAAAAAGAGCCGTGAATTGTTTGGCAATTCACGGCTCTTTTCCTATTTTTACAGCAACTATGAATATTAAAACAAAAAGATAATATGACAGTAATAGAACGATTTTTAAAATACGTAAGCTTCGACACTCAGTCTGATGAGAATAGCGGCGTTACGCCCAGTACACCGAAGCAAATGGTGTTTGCACAATACCTGAAATCCGAGTTGGAACAGTTGGGATTTGAAGAAATCTCATTGGATGAGAATGGTTATCTGTTTGCCACCCTGCCTGCAAATACGGATAAGCCGGTTCCCACCATTGGTTTTATAGCACACATGGATACCAGCCCCGATATGACAGGCGCAGGAGTTACTCCGCGCATTGTTTATGGATATGATGGCTCGGACATTGTTCTTTGCGAAGAAGACAACATCGTGCTTTCTCCCAAACAATTCCCCGAATTGCTGGGTCATAAAGGAGAAGACCTGATAGTAACCAATGGCAAAACACTGTTGGGTGCCGATGACAAGGCAGGTATTGCCGAAATTATCTCGGCTATGATTTATCTGAAAGAACATCCTGAAATTAAACACGGAAAGATTCGCGTAGGTTTCAATCCCGATGAAGAAATAGGACTGGGAGCGCATAAATTTGATGTAGAGAAATTCGGTTGTGAATGGGCATACACCATGGATGGCGGTGAAGTAGGAGAATTGGAATTTGAAAACTTCAATGCTGCTTCTGCCAAGGTAATAGTGAAAGGGTGTAATGTGCATCCGGGCTATGCCAAGAACAAGATGATCAACTCTTTGCGTGTAGCCAATGAGTTTGTAAGCCTGCTGCCTACCGATGAAGTGCCGGAAGCTACCGAAGGTTACCAGGGATTCTACCACTTGGTAGGTATGACCGGAGATGTGGAACAGACCGCTATCTCGTACATCATCCGCGACCATGACCGCGTTAAATTTGAAGCATGCAAGGAAAGCATGAAGAAATGGGCTGAAATCATCAACAAGAAATATGGTGAAGGAACCGTGATTGTGGAACTGAAAGACCAGTATTACAATATGCGCGAAAAGATTGAACCGGTGATGCATATTATTGATATAGCTTTCAAGGCAATGGAAGAAGCGGGAGTAACCCCGAAAGTAAAAGCCATTCGTGGCGGTACGGACGGAGCGCAACTTTCTTTCAAAGGATTACCTTGTCCCAATATCTTTGCCGGCGGACTGAATTTCCACGGAAGATATGAATTTGCACCGATACAGTCCATTGAAAAGGCAATGAATGTAGTGGTGAAAATTGCAGAAGTGGTAGCCAGATAACGAAACAGATTTTATTAACCTTAAAATATTAAATTAGTAACATGAAAACAACACCGTTTACCGAAACACACATTGCCCTAGGGGCAAAAATGCACGAATTCGCAGGCTATAACATGCCTATCGAACACTCGGGAATCATTGACGAACACCTCACCGTATGCAATGCCGTAGGTGTCTTTGACGTATCCCACATGGGCGAATTTTGGGTAAAAGGCCCGAATGCACTCGAATTCTTGCAGCAAGTGACTTCGAACAACGTAGCAACCTTGGCCATAGGCAAAGCTCAATATACTTGCTTCCCCAATGAGCAGGGAGGTATTGTGGACGACCTGTTGGTTTATCACTATGAATCCGAAAAATACCTGTTGGTAGTAAATGCCGCCAATATAGAAAAAGACTGGAACTGGTGTGTCAGCCACAACACTGTAGGTGCAGAATTGGAAAATGCTTCCGACCGCATGGCACAGCTTGCCATCCAAGGTCCGAAAGCAACAGAAGTATTGCAGAAACTGACTTCGGTTAACCTTTCTGAAATTCCTTATTACTCTTTCGCTACAGGCGAGTTTGCAGGACAGAAAGATGTAATTATCTCTAATACAGGCTATACCGGTGCCGGAGGTTTCGAACTTTATTTCTATCCCGAAGCAGGTCAGGCTATTTGGAAGGCAATTTTTGAAGCCGGTGCTCCCGAAGGTATCAAACCCGTGGGGTTGGGTGCGCGCGATACATTGCGCTTGGAAATGGGCTTTTGCCTGTATGGCAATGATTTGAGTGATACCACTTCTCCATTGGAAGCCGGACTGGGATGGATTACTAAGTTTGTAGACGGAAAGAACTTCACCTCTCGTGTCTTCCTGGAAAAACAGAAAGCCGAAGGATTGAAACGTAAACTGGTTGCTTTTGAAATGGTAGACCGTGGTATTCCCCGCCATGGATACGAACTGGTGAATGCCGAAGGTGAAAAGATAGGTGAAGTGACTAGCGGCACCATGTCTCCGATGCGTAAAATAGGAATCGGTATGGGTTATGTACAGACTGCATATGCAGCTTTGGGTACTGAAATCTTTATTGATGTACGCGGACGCAAGTTGAAAGCTGTGGTTGTAAAACCGCCGTTCAGAAAATAAAAACGCGAATATTCAGAATTATTTCTTGAATATTCGCGTTTCCTAACTACTACAAAAAATGAAAAAACTGCTTTATTGCTATATTAATCAATCTTCCAGTTCATAGGGCAGAAGTTCCCATACATCATCATATACATTACTTCCACTCTTTCTTCCCACAATAAATCCGCGTTCACCGGTGGAGAATGAAGATGTTCCGGTACGTGAACTTCCTCCAAACGGTGTGTACTGCTTTGTTTATGATATTGGCATGACGGGCTATAGTATGTTGGGCGATTTTAGCACGGCAGAGACGGGGAATCTATATAATGAAAAGCAGTTCATTCCGCAACGAATCGGTGGAGGACTGACTTTTGAGAATAAACGATGGGTGGTAACGGGGGATTACAGTTGGATGCAATGGAGCCGTAATCACTCTTCGGTTAGTTCGGTGAAGTATATAGACCAGCATCGTGCCAATCTGGGGACGGTATTTATTATGCCTTCCCGCAAACCTAATCCTGTGGAACTGATGATGGGAGTAGGATATAGCAACTCGTATGTAGTGTTGAAGCAAGGCAAAATGTACAATCTCGATATAAGTGCCGGTGCTGCTTTCCCCATTCGTGAAACGGTGGTATCACTGGGAGTAACTTGGCGTAAGCAAATGAATTCCCGTAGTAATCTGATGCAGGAAGACCGGTTGACGCTGAATTTGAATATCACATTTGGTGAGAAACTGTCCCGTGGGAAGATTTTCTAATAAAATGCGGAATGGAGGATGAAAATGCTGATGAACACACTTTAATATGTTTTACCATCATAACATTCTCCTCCTAAACTCTCCACAAACCACTGCCGTAGCTATCGCCACATTCAGCGACTCGGAAGTTTCCCGTTCTTGCGGATAATTCGGAATATACAATCTTCTGTCAATTCTTTTTTCCACCTCCACGCTCACTCCTTTTCCTTCATTTCCCATCACTATCAACCCATTAGCCGACAGTTTTTCCTTATAAATTACCTCTCCATCCAGAAAAGTCCCATAAACCGGCACATCTCCCTTTACTTCATCAATCAACTGCGGCAACGAACAATAATGTACCTTTACCCGAGCTAATGCCCCCATAGTGGCTTGAACCGTCTTCGGATTGAACACATCCGCCGTGCCCACCGAGCAAAAGATATGCTCAATGCCAAACCAATCTGCCAGGCGGATAATGGTCCCCAGATTTCCCGGATCCTGTACATCATCCAGCGCCAGGCAGAGGGAAGTCTTCATCACCTCCGGGTTCAACTCATAAACAGGCTGTGCAAATACCGCCAACACCTCTTGTGGTGCCTTTTGCAAACTGGCGCGTGACAATTCTTCCTGTGTCACTTCAATCACCTCATCGGCCACCAAAGACTCCTGCATATGCAACCATCCGGAAGTAGCCACCAACAACCGGCAAGGGAAATGCCCCAGCAAATCGCCTACCAATTTATGCCCTTCGGCCACAAAAACCTGTTCTTCCTTACGATTCTTTTTTAATTCCAGCGAATGGATATATTTAATTTTGTTCTTGCTCAGCATGATTATTTCTATTAAATAACAAATATTTGGAGCAAAGCTAAGAAGATATTTTCAATTAATATCTATCTTTGTAGGTAAATTTGCGAAGGTTACGGATTTGTATGAAGAAAAGCGCGCACCCTTATATTTACACATTTATAATAGCACTATGTACTTCATGTTCGGTTAATAAATTTATTCCGGAGGATAAGTATTTATTGGATGAAGTCAAGATTGTATCGGATACGAAAGAAGTAAAACCTTCGTTATTCAATTCGTATGTCCGTCAAAATCCCAATGCAAAGTGGTTTAATCTGGTCAAGGTTTCTATGCGCACCTATTGTGTGTCCGGATTGGATTCCACCAAGTGGATCAATCGTTTCTTCAGGAAGATAGGGGATGCTCCGGTGATTTATGATGAATCCATAGCTTCAAAATCTCAGGCGGAAATAGAAAAAGCCGTGCGCAACATGGGATATATGGGCGCCACCGTGAAGCTGGACAAGAATGTAAAAAAGAACAGGCTGAAACTGGCATATAGCATACAGGCAGGGCGTCCATATGTGGTGCGACATCTGGCTTATGATATTAATGACCTGATGATTAATGACTATATGCAGCAGGATTCTGCACAAAGTATGTTGCATTCCGGTATGCCTTTTGATGTGAACCTGCTGGATGCTGAACGTCAACGCATCACCAAACTGCTTCAAAATAAGGGATATTATAAATTCAATAAGGATTTCCTGGTGTATCAGGCAGACACAGTACGGAATACTTACTTGGTGGATCTTACACTGAGATTACTCCCTTACCAACGCCAGAAAGAGGATGTTCCGCAAAAGCATGAGCAATACATGGTGAGGGATGTGAATTTTATTGCCGACAATGAAATTATGTCCCTGCAAGGGGAAAGTTCTTTGCAGAATTTTGACTCTTTGCAATACAAGGGATATAATATGTATTATAAAGATAAGATCTTCCTACATCCCCAAATGTTGCTGGATTTCAACCGCATTCGTTTCGGAGAACTATATAATGAGCAGGATGTACAAAGTACATACGCCAATCTGGGGCGTCTGCGTGCCTTGAAATACTCTAATATCCGTTTCAATGAGATAACCGAGAATGATAGTACCAAGCTGGATGCCTATGTGCTCCTTGCCGAAAGCCAGAATAAATCAATGGCATTTGAAATAGAAGGAACAAACTCTGCCGGCGACTTGGGGGCTGCCGCTTCGGTTTCCTTTCAGCACCGCAATGTGTTTAAAGGCTCGGAAGCATTCACCATGAAAGTGCGTGGCGCGTATGAAGCAATTACAGGGCTGGGGACTTCTCAGGATTATGTAAACGATAACTATCTGGAATATGGCGTGGAGAGCAGTTTGAACTTTCCTCAATTCCTTTTTCCCTTTCTGTCCTCGGATTTTAAAAAGAAAAGCAGAGCTACTTCTGAAGTGGGAGTGAAGTTCAACTCGCAGATACGTCCGGAGTTTTCGCGTATGCTTGCCTCTGTCTCATGGAGTTATAAGTGGAGTGATAAAAAGCGCATACAGCACCGCTTTGATTTGATAGACGTGAACTATGTATATATGCCGCATGTGTCGGACACTTTCCGGATTTATCTGGATAAAATGGCCGAGACTAACTCACTCTTAAGAACCAGTTATGAGAATCTGCTCATTGTGCGCATGGGGTATGGTTTTACTTACAATAGTGCCGGAAATACGATGATGAGAACTCCTACCACCAATTCTTACTCCATTCGCGTGAACTTTGAAGAAGCCGGAAACTTGCTGTATGGGGCATCTAAATTGGCACATTCCACTCCCCGGGAAGGAAATAGTTATGTACTGGCAAATATTCCTTTTGCACAATATGTAAAGGCGGATTTTGACTTTGCAAAGAACTTTATGATTGACCCTCGAAACTCATTTGTGTTCCATATTGGCGCGGGGGTGGCGTATCCGTATGGCAACCTGAAGGTACTTCCTTTTGAGAAACGCTATTTTTCCGGTGGTGCAAACAGTGTGCGTGGATGGTCTGTGCGTTCCTTGGGACCGGGAGTTTACAAAGGCAATGGCGACGGAAGCATGAATTTTATCAATCAGGCCGGAGATATCAAATTGGATTTGAATGTGGAATACCGTACTCATTTGTTCTGGAAGTTGAACGGTGCCGCATTTATTGATGCCGGTAATATATGGACTATCCGCGATGATTCGGAACAGGAGGGAGGCGTGTTTAAGTTTGATCAATTCTATAAGCAGATAGCCGTTGCATACGGACTGGGCATACGTTTTAATCTTGATTATTTGATTTTGCGTTTTGATGGTGGTATGAAGGCAGTGAATCCGGTAGAAACGGGAAAAGACCGGTATCCGGTAATTCATCCCCGTTTCAGCAGGGATTTTGCATTTCATTTTGCTGTAGGTTATCCATTTTAAAAAAATATATATTATGATAGCAGGAAAGAAAACATATACAATAGAAGAAGTGGACGAGTTGAAGAAATGGTTTGAGGCACAGACTCTTCCCACGGATATGCGTATAGATAAAGCAGCATATACGCCTAATCTGAAAGATACGGTGGATATGCTTTTTGAGCAGGCGTATATCTGCTATAATAATCCTAAAATGCAGGGTTGTCTTCTTTTGTTAGAGAAAATTAAGAGCAATTTGGAGAAAAAAGAGACGGGCGCGTGAGCAAATAGGACTTCATATTGTTATAAGTGTATTATAATTTAATACTGGCAGTATGAAGAAAAATTTGTTGTTGTATGGGGTGTTTCTTTGTGCCCTTTCGGTATCCTCTTGTTCCGGAAATCCAAAGAACAACCAAACAGTGGATACCCGTAGCATGAGTGCAAAGAATGCTAATGAAGTAATGAAATACTATGATACTTCATTGAAGGTTCTGAAAAGTTTGGTTAATGAAGATGAGATAAAAACAGTATTAGGGTATCTGGATCGGAGGATAGCTTCAGATTCTCTGCCTGCATTGACACAACCTGTGATTTCAGCACAAGATACAGTTTTTGTCGCTCATCCGGGTGATTATTTTAATGAGGAAGACCGCCAAAATCTGAAAGAGAATTATGGCCGTATGTTCCGTTCCATTTCTGCATTTTATGAAAATTATAATACCTATCGGGTTTATATGCAGAATAAAGCATATGAAAAGGATAAGTATGCCTTGGCAGACAAAATTAGAAAAGAAGAACTTCTGCTAAGTATCGCCTTGTCTGAGTACAAACAGGTAATCTTTGATATATTAACTCCTGTGGTGGAGGGTGCTAAAACCGCTTTGACTCCAATCGAGAAAGGAACAGATAAATCATGATCTATAAAATAGAGGTGGATGAAGATGTGGCCGCCTGAGAATAGGCGGACACCACCTTCATTTCGTTGAAATACGGACATTGAAGAAGATTCAATCGTTGTTGTCTTCTTCCTCGTCTGTGAGATTGTTAAGTTCCAGTTCCAGGTTTCTTAATTCTTGTTCCCAGATTTTCTTGATATTTCCGGGTGCATCTTTAGGAATATTTCTCAAGCGTTCTTTCGCCTGAGAAACCTCGTACTCTAATTGGCTACGTCTGCTCATTATTCTTCTTGTTTAAGTTTATCATATAACAAAGAATAAGGCGGAAAGTTTAGTCTTAAAGCCAAACTTTGCCCTACATATACTGTTGGACTTTGCTTTAAAATAGTCATCTATTGCTTAGATTTAATAAAATTGTTAATAACTTTCATATAACTTTTCTATAAATTATGTGAAGTTTATTGTAGGGTTTTTTATCTTTGTAGCAGATTAATTGAAAAAATCACTGTAATATTATTTGTTATGGAAAAGTCAGTCATTATAAATAGAATTAAGGAATTGTGTAATGAAGAGAACGATCGAGTTATAAATTTGAAATTCTCTTATAATGATAATCCATTCCATGCAAAATATCTTTTCTTGGGTAATCGCTTGTATATAACCAATACATTGATAGCTCTTGAAGTGGAGGATTTGGATCTGGATGTTTTAGAAAAGATAGGTGATATTTTGAATATATACGATAACTGATTTTCCTTGCTTGCAGCCTTTGGATGGCTGTACGCTCATTTGTAAGTTAAAGTGGCGGCCTGTGATGGGTAGCCACTTTTGTTTTTGTTGGGATATATAAAAAAGGAGTAACAAAAGTTACTCCTTTTTGTACACCCTCAGGGATTCGAACCCTGGACCCACTGATTAAGAGTCAGTTGCTCTACCAACTGAGCTAAGAGTGCATTCATTTCTAATTTGCGGTTGCAAAGGTAGGAGTTTTCTTTTAAACCTCCAACATTTTGCATCCTTTTTTCACCATTTCATCGAAATTTATTCAAACTCATAAAGTTCGGAAGGCGTATTTCGCTTTAAAGCAATGACTTGCACGTCTTTGCCTACTAACACGCCTTTGCTTCTCAAGGAGAGTTCCACCGTCTTATATGCCAGTTCGGGATGATTATTGTCTTTGCTAAGGTGGCAAAGCCAGATATATTTTAATCCTTCATTGATGTTTTCTGCTAAAAACTCTGCTGTCTCGCGATTGCTCATGTGACCATTCGGTCCGGAGATACGTTCTTTCAGATATTGGGGGTATGGACCCATCTTCAACATTTCTTCGTCGTAATTGGCTTCCAGTATCAAGTAATTGGCTTTACATATATATTGGGCAGCGGTAGGGGTAATGTGTCCCAAGTCGGTAAGGAAAGAAAAGGTCTTACCATCTATGTTCATGCAGTAACCCACGTTGTCTGTTCCGTCATGGGGAACTTTAAAAGCGGTGATAGCGAAATCTTCCAGCTTCATAACTTCTCCTTTATGCAGGTAGTGAATGCAGGTAGATAGTTTTTCAGTTATGCAATAGCTTTTGTTGATGCCTGCATGAACCTCCGGAGTAGAATAGACCGGTATGCCGTATTTTTCTCCTAAATGCCCCACAGCCTTAATATGGTCTGCATGGTCATGCGTTACAAATACTGCCCGGATTATGTCCAATCCGATACCTAATTCCTTTAATGTTTTTTTTATAGTGCGGATGCCAATTCCTGCATCTACCAATATGCCATATGTCTCTGTTCCCAAAAAGTAGCAGTTGCCGCTACTTCCGCTCGCAAGACTTATAAATTTGATTTTCATGTTATTGCGTCTCCCAATTCTAGTAAATCCCCACGTTTTGTGTTAAAAGAGTCGCAAATATACATAAAAAAAGGGGGAAATAAAATAGAAACGGGCTTTTTCGGATAGAGGATTTCATTTCATGTCAACCGGATAAAAGCTATGGAGTGGATAAATAATATCCTTTTCCTCTGACTGTAACCAATTTATAATCGGGAAAGCCTTTTAAAACTTTTCGAATAGCCTTGATATGTGCATCTATCTTTTCATTGGCATTATCATCAGTAGGCCAAAAGGTTTGTTTTATTTCATCGCGACTAATGCATAAACCCGTTTTCTGATAAAGGATATTTAATAGGGTGAGATCCAGTTTCTGAATGTTGCACGGTGTACCATCTATAGATAGTTCTTGTTTTTCCAGGTCTATCAGCATTTGGTGAAAAGTTGTTTGGGAGGTCTTTTCTTTCCTGTAGAAGATTAATATAGCGGCAACAATAATGAATTGTCCGACAACCCAGAAGATGGTATTATCAATGTGTTTCAATATGGTTGTCAGATTATAATCTACCCAGGCTTGCACGCGAATATCTTGGGCAATGTCCAATGTATAGCGGGGGGGGTGCAATGGGCTGAGGGAGGAATGATAGAATCATTATTGCTATATTGCAATGCTTGCTTATTATAATAGGTGGTACCGGATGTACCTGTGACATTATGGCTGGATAATATCGTTTGAAAAACAGAATTCAGTTCATCTGCTTTTATAGGTTTTAGTTGGGACAGGATATATTGGTTCAATAACGGCTTGGCTATTTGCTCATTCAGACTATCTTTAAAAGTATAGATTGTTTTCCCTTTCTTGGTTCTTATAGTGTATTCCTTTACTTTTCTGTCCAGCACAGGTGCAAGGGCATACATTTTTATATCCCAGTTTGTCGGTTCCGGATGGTAGTAACTGATGTAGGCCAATCTATCGTTATAGTCTTTGGTGATTGCTTCTTTGAAAGCATAGTTTATTTCATTTTTTATTCGTTCTTTGCTATTGTGAAAGGCAATATATAGGGTGAATATGATTGCAGCGATAATGGCTGTAAGTATGATAATATGCGTTTTGCTCCTTTTCATCGTATAAATTTTGAATGCAAAAGTAAATAACTAGGTGGAAAAAGCTGTTGTTTTCTTGGTTTATTTTTGCGGAAAAGAAAGAGTTCAGACAAAGTTCAGATAAATAATTTGAGAGAATATGAGTTTTTATTCTTCTTTGCAACAACAAAATATTTCACGAATTAATAAAAGTAATAGTATGAAAACAAAAACAGGTTTAGTTTTTCTCTTTTTATTATCGGTGATTATGATGAATGGTCAGAATAATAAAAAGAGGAAGTATTTGAGAAAGGTGTTGAGTAATCTGGAACAGATTAAGTCGACCACATATGATGAATGTACAACAGCATGGGAACCCGGTGATACAGTGCCCTTATTTACACGCACTCATTATATTGAGGAATATGATAATCCCCACGATACCACCATCGGGGCAACTTATGTGGAATATGATAATATTCTTGAGAAAAAGGTATTTCTGTGGGGATATGATGGTAATATAGATGCCTATGCTTATCACGAAAATAAGGGAGTGTTGATTGATGATTTTTCATCGAATAAACATCCTTTCAGACCTTTAACTCCTCCGTTTTTCAATTATGCAAAAAGTGTGATCCGATATGCGCTTACCACTTCGGATAGCATTATCACCGACCTTAAAGACATAGGAGATGCTTATCATTTCAGGATGGAAATTCACGAAAACCAGCAAATTGAATTTTTCGGAAAGGATTATCACCTGACTAATCCATATGACCCGAATCCCGTTTCTATTTATGAATTATGGATAAATAAGGAGAATGATTTGCCCTATAAAAAACGAAGAGAGACGTCACAAGGAACGAGTGTGGAAGTTTGCTCAAATGTAGAGATCAATAAATTGTCCATTGAGAACTTTAGCTTATACGACTATTTTCCACTGGATTATGAGATAAGAAAACGTGGTGAGCAGGGGAAGAAACAGTCAAAACCTAGTCTTGTAGGAGCCCAAGCGCCGGATTGGACTCTGAGAGATATCAATGAACAAGACGTATCACTTGCTGGGTTTAAGAGCAAAGTCCTATTGATCAACTTTACAGGCGTAGGCTGTGGCCCATGCAAAATGGCTATTCCATTTCTGAACGGATTAAAAAATCAATTCAAGAAAGAGGAACTGGAAGTGGTAGCTATAGAGAGTTGGAAACGAAAGATTCATTCGATTCAAAACTATATAAATACAAATAGGATAAACTATAAATTATTGGAGGGAAATGATAAAGTAATACAGAATTATTTAGATGGTAACAGAGGAGTGCCTTACTACTTTATACTGGATGAAAATAGAGTTATAAAGAAAATCATATATGGTTATGGTAAGGGCACAACTGATAAAGAAATAACGGATGCCATCAAGGAGTTATTATAAGAAAAATCCTCCACCTGGCTTACCGGGTGGAGGAGAAATCTATCAGCTTCCTGATTCTTTAGAACTGGAAGAACTTCTTTGCATTATTATAAGCAATATCTTCTACCATCTGGTTTACACGATCTATTTCACATGCGGGGATTTCACCGTTTTCTACATCGTTGCCCAGCAAGTTACACAGAGTACGGCGGAAATACTCATGACGCGGATAAGATAGGAATGAACGAGAGTCCGTCAACATACCTACAAAACGGCTTAACAAGCCCAACAATGACAATGCATTCATCTGTTTTTCCATACCATCTTTCTGATCAAGGAACCACCATCCTGAACCAAACTGGATCTTACCCGGAATAGTACCATCCTGGAAGTTGCCCAGCATAGTAGCAATTACTTCGTTGGCACAAGGATTCAAGTTATAAAGAATAGTCTTGGTCAGTTTGCCTTCCGTGTTCAGACGATCCAGGAACTTAGACATAGCTTTGGCAGTAGTAAATTCGCCTATTGAATCGAAACCGGTATCAGCGCCAAGAAGCTTGAACATCTTGGTATTGTTGTTACGGATAGCGCCGTAGTGGAATTGCTGAGTCCAGCCTTTTTCCCAATCCATCTCCCCGAAGACAATCAACATGGCAGATTTGAATTTCAGAATTTCTTCTTTAGTCAATTCTGTACCGCCATATACCTTATTAAATATAGCTTTGATTTCTGCATCGGTGTAATCTTCAGCATAGAATTCTTCAATACCATGGTCGGACAGTTTGCAACCTTGCTCTGCAAAGAAATCATGGCGTTTGCGCAATGCTGCTATCATATCATCGAAAGAAGAAATAGTAACGCCGCTTACTGCCGACAGTTTTTCTACATACGCACGGAAATCAGCAGGTACTTCTACTGCCATTGCCTTGTCCGGACGCCAGGTGGGAAGCATCTTTATTTCAAAACCGCTTTCGCGAGTCTTGATGTGATATTCCAGTGAATCAATAGGATCATCGGTGGTACAAACCGTTTCTACGTGATAACGGCGCATCATGCCCCGTGCAGAATATTCCGGTTGAGCCAGTTTCTCATTACATTCATCATAAATTTCACGGGCTGTTTTGGGGTTCAACACCTTATCAATGCCGAAAGCTGTTTTCAATTCCAAGTGAGTCCAGTGATATAGCGGGTTACGGAATGTATAAGGTACGGTTTCCGCCCATTTCTCGAATTTTTCCCAGTCTGTGGTGGCTTTACCGGTGCAGAAACGTTCATCTACGCCGTTGGTACGCATGGCACGCCATTTATAATGGTCTCCGCCCAACCAAATCTCTGTCAGTGATTTGAATTGATAATCGTCAGCAACCATTTGAGGGATTAAGTGACAGTGATAGTCGATAATAGGCATTTTAGCCGCATGCTCATGATATAACTTCTGTGCAGTTTCTGTCTGGAGCAAGAAGTTTTCATCCATAAAGTTTTTCATAAGTAGTCTTTTAATTTCTATATAATTGTTGTTTATTTTGACTTTTATTAAAAAGCTATTTCTAAAAAGATGTCGAAGAACATCCCTTTAGATTTATTAACCGTTATCGAACACGAAAGTAGAAATTTTATTTGGAATAACAAAATTATTTGTATCTTTGCGGCGAAGATTTAAAGATTTTAAATGCTTTAGTAAATGATAGTATGTAAAAACTTGAATATATATTACCGTTTATAAGAAAGCAAAGATAAGATGGGTACATCGTAAAATCTGTTTCGTCTTCTTCTATAAATATAGATATGAATAAACACATAATATAATAAGAATATGAAAGCATTAAACAAGGAGACAGCCATTAAGGCTCAACGTCCCGAAAGAATCATTCAATTTGGTGAAGGTAATTTCCTCCGTGCATTTGTAGACTGGATTATCTACAATATGAACGAAAAAGCTGATTTCAACAGTAGTGTAGTCGTAGTTCAACCTATTGATAAAGGTATGGTTGATATGCTGAATGCGCAAGATTGCTTATATCACGTCAATCTGCAAGGATTGGACAAAGGCGAGGTAGTGAACAGTTTGACTAAAATTGATGTCATCAGCCGCGCATTGAATCCTTATTCTCAGAATGCCGAGTTTATGAAATTGGCAGAGCAACCGGAAATGCGTTTTGTGATCTCTAACACTACTGAAGCCGGTATTGCTTTTGATCCTGCCTGCAAATTGGACGATGCTCCCGCTTCTTCTTATCCGGGCAAACTGACTCAATTACTGTATCATCGCTACAAAACATTCAATGGTGACAAGAGCAAAGGCTTGATTATCTTCCCTTGCGAATTGATTTTCCTGAATGGTCATAAGCTGAAAGAAACTATCTATCAATACATTGAATTGTGGAATCTGGGTGAAGACTTCAAGAAATGGTTTGAAGAAGCGTGTGGTGTTTACGCTACTTTGGTAGACCGTATCGTTCCGGGATTCCCCCGCAAAGATATTGCTGCCATTAAAGAGAAATTGCAGTATGATGATAACTTGGTGGTACAGGCAGAAATCTTCCACTTGTGGGTGATAGAGGCTCCTCAGGAAATAGCAAAGGAATTCCCCGCTGACAAGGCCGGTCTGAATGTATTGTTTGTTCCTTCCGAAGCTCCTTATCATGAAAGAAAGGTTACTTTGCTGAATGGTCCTCATACGGTGTTGTCTCCGGTAGCTTATCTGTCTGGTATCAATATTGTGCGCGAGGCTTGCGAACACGAAGTGGTGGGTAAATACATTCACAAGGTAATGTTTGATGAGTTGATGGAAACATTGAATTTGCCGAAAGATGAGTTGAAGAAATTTGCCGAAGATGTTTTGGAACGCTTCAACAATCCGTTTGTAGATCACCAGGTGACTTCTATCATGCTGAACTCATTCCCTAAATATGAAACTCGCGATCTTCCGGGCTTGAAGATCTATTTGGAGCGCAAGGGTGAATTGCCTAAAGGCTTGGTATTAGGTTTGGCTGCCATTATTACTTATTATAAAGGTGGTGTACGTGCCGACGGTGCTGAAATTACTCCGAATGATGCTCCCGAAATCATGAATTTGCTGAAAGAACTGTGGGCTACAGGATGCACTCAGAAGGTAGCAGAAGGCGTATTGGCAGCAGAATCTATCTGGGGTGAAAACCTGAACAATATTCCGGGATTGACAGCAGCCGTTAAAGCTAATCTTGATTCTATTCAGGAAAAAGGTATGCTGGAAACTGTGAAGGGTATTCTCTGATTCGATTAATTGTTAGAATCGTTTATAAATTCCTTTAGGGAGATTTGGCTATTGGGTTGAGTCTCCCTAATTCTTTTCATAATATTTGCAATAACATCCACCGTAGGGGAATTTCAGTGAACTCATATTTTCCGCCCCAACAATAAATGAAAATCTTATTGGACATAGCTTTTATAAAATAGGTAATTAACTAAGATACTCCTGAAACCGCTTGCGATAAGACTCTCCTACGGGAATTGTCATTTTCCCGAAAATAATATTACCACGCTCCAACACACTGATACATTGTTTTGTCCTTTTGCTCTTTTCTGTTAAAAAGTAGTGATTTAAAGCAAAATTAATGATAAGATAAAAGACGTTGTAAGTGGATAATTCTTATTTTTGCATTCAAAAATAGATTAGCTATGTCTGAATTAGCTCCACTGATAAGTGATTTGGCTTTAATCCTGATTTGCGCCGGCATCATGACGCTTGTCTTTAAACGGTTGAAGCAACCTCTGGTTCTCGGTTATATTGTTGCCGGATTTTTAGCAAATCCCCATGTACCTTTCACACCTTCGGTCATTGATATGGCGAATATCCATACTTGGTCTGATATAGGTGTGATCTTCCTGTTATTTGCTTTGGGGCTTGAGTTCGGTTTCAAGAAACTGGTGAAAGTAGGAGGGACGGCGGTCATTGCTGCCTGTACCATCATTTTCTGCATGATACTGGTGGGGATGTTTGTAGGCTGGTCCTTCGGGTGGAAGCATATGGATTGCCTATACTTGGGCGGTATGTTGGCCATGTCCTCTACCACCATTATTTATAAGGCGTTTGATGACTTGGGGCTGAGGCAGCAACGTTTTGCCGGATTGGTTCTGAATATTCTGATACTGGAAGATATACTGGCTATTGTGTTGATGGTGATGCTGAGCACGATGGCGGTCAGTCAAAACTTTGAGGGCACGGAGATGATGTATAGCATTGGCAAGTTACTATTCTTCCTCATATTGTGGTTCGTGGTGGGAATTTATGTCATTCCCACTTTCTTGAAACGCTCCCGCAAGTGGATGGGGAATGAAACGCTGCTCATTGTTTCGCTGGCGATGTGTTTCGGAATGGTGGTGCTGGCTGCCCAAGTAGGATTCTCTGCCGCTTTCGGGGCATTTATCATGGGTTCTATTTTGGCCGAAACGGTGGAAGCGGAGAATATAGAGAAACTGGTAGCACCCGTCAAGGACTTGTTCGGAGCAATCTTCTTTGTTTCGGTGGGCATGATGGTAGATCCCGCTATGATTGTGGAGTATGCATGGCCTATAGTGGCTATTACTTGCGCCATCCTGTTGGGACAGGTTGTTTTCGGCACGGGAGGGGTAATACTGGCGGGCCAGCCATTGAAGGTGGCTATGCAGTGCGGTTTCAGTTTGACACAAATAGGTGAATTTGCATTTATCATCGCTTCTCTGGGTGTCAGTCTGAAGGTGACGAGTGATTTCCTTTATCCCATTGTGGTGGCGGTGTCGGTTATAACTACGTTCCTCACTCCTTACATGATACGTCTGGCTGTACCTGCATATAATAAGGTGGAGAAGCATCTGCCTAACAAGTGGAAAAAGATTTTGGAACGATATTCATCCGGTTCCCAAACGGTGAATCATGAGAATAACTGGAAAAAGCTGCTGATTGCCATTGCCCGGATTGTAGCTATTTACTCTGTGCTGTGCATTGCGGTGATTGCCTTGTCGTTCCATTTTATTATTCCGCTGTTCCGGGTTAGTTTGCCTGTGTTTTGGGCAAATCTGGCGGGGGCGATATTTACTATTGCGTGCCTGGCACCCTTCCTGCGTGCCATCATTATGAAGAAAAATCACTCCATAGAGTTTCAGGCGTTGTGGCAAGATAGCCGTTTCAATCGTGCTCCGCTTATTTCCACCATTCTGCTTCGCATGGTGATAGCGGTTGTCTTTGTGATGTTTGTCATCGAGAAACTCTTTCAGGCTTCCACTACTTTGCTGATAGGAATTGCCATTATATTGGTGTGCCTCATGATGTTCTCGCGCTGGCTCAAGAAGCAGTCCATCTTTATGGAACGCACCTTTATCCAGAATCTCCGTTTCAGGGATGTACATGCCGAGTTTACCGGACAGAAACGCCCCGAATATGAAGGACATCTTCTGTCCCGCGACCTGCACCTTTCTGATTTCGATATTCCGGCTGATTCCTTGTGGGCAGGGCATACGTTGAAGGAGCTGAACCTGGGGCATAAATATGGAGTGCACGTGGCATCCATCATTCGTGGCATGCACCGCATCAATATTCCCGGAGCCAATGTACGCTTGTTTCCCGGAGATACAATTCAGGTAATCGGTACGGACGAGCAGTTGGGAGAATTTGCCCGTCAGGCAGAAAGGGTATCGGCTGCTGCCGAGGAGGAGGACTTGGAAAAGAGGGAAATGAGTTTGAAACAATTTGTGATAGACACCCACTCGCCTTTCTTGGGCAAGAATATTAGGGAAAGTGGCATCCGCGATGAGTACAAATGCCTGGTGGTGGGCGTCGAGAAAGGAGATAGTAACCTGATGACTCCCGATATAAATATACCTTTTGCCGAAGGTGATATGGTTTGGGTGGTAGGTGAGTGTGCAGATGTGTATCGTTTGCTGGGAAAGAAAGAGAAAATGGAAGCAGAATAATAACTAATTTTTAATTTAATAAAAAGAGACCATGAAAAGTGACCCTAAAGATTGTCTGTATTGTCAGAACAATGAAACATTGCATAATTTGATGATTGAAATTGCACCGCTAAGTGTATCACGTGTATTCTTGTTTAAGGAACAAACCTATCGTGGCCGTTGCCTGGTGGCATATAACGGTCATGTAAATGATTTGTTTGAATTAAGCGATGAAGAACGCAATGCATTTATGGCAGATGTAGCTCGTGTAACCCGTGCTATGGATAAGACTTTCCATCCCGAAAAGATAAATTATGGAGCATATAGTGATAAACTTTCCCATTTGCATTTCCATTTGGCTCCCAAGTATGTGGACGGTCCCGATTATGGTGGCGTATTCCAAATGAATCCGGGAAAAGTTTATTTGAGTGATGCGGAATATCAGGAAATGATCGCAGAAATCAAGAAAAATCTGTAATTCCCCATATTGGGCGAACCTCCGTGTTTGCCCAATCAATCCCATCTTCATCCACCGTAGGGGTGGAAAATTTTCCGCCCGATAACATTCACTAAAAGGAGCGGCAATAATGATGTAGGGAATAATTCTTTTTATATCTTTGCATCAAAGATTATGTTTAAGCACACTTGTGTGAGGAAGGTGTGTGTTGTTGGAAATTCCCATTAAATGAATTTATCCCCTGTTTTATATATCATATTAGCATAAAACATTCTAATTTCGAAAATAGAACCATAATATAGTGAACTTTTATCTCTGTTTTCCGTTTAATTAATTACTTTTGTAGTCAGATTAGGATTACAAGACATATCGCGTGGTAGGTATAAAAAACGAAAGGAATACGAATATGATACAGGAATTTAAAATTAAGAATTTTCTTTCTTTTAGGGATGAAACAACTTTGAGCTTTGAAGCAACGAAAGATGATACTTTTGAAGAATATCAGGTAGTTGAAGTTGCTCCGGGAGTGAGATTGCTGCGATTTTCATTGGTCTATGGAGCAAATGCAAGCGGTAAATCCAATCTTTTAGTAGCCCTGAATTTCCTTCGTGAGTTTTGGTTTGAAAGGAGGGAAGATATGGATCAAACCACTGATGCCATACCGTTCCTTTTGGATACGGAAACACCGGAATTGCCGTCTGAATTTGAGATAAAATTCTACATTGGTGATACTAAATACTGGTATCTGCTGTCTATTGACAAGAAAAGGGTATTGTCGGAAAAACTCTATTATTATAAGAGTGTGCAGCCTACTATGTTATTCTCGCGCGAATGGGAACAAGGTCAATCAGTAATTAAAATCAATCCAGTTGCGGTCAAAGTCAGCAATACAGCCTTGGAGGAACTAACTCTGAAATGTTTGCCGAATATGTCATTCTTTGCTGCACGAAATCAGGTGAACTGTGCGCTTTCCTGGATTGATGATGCACGAGATTGGATGAAAACAGGATTTCTTCCGATGATTGAACCCAAGACACAGATGTTTGAATATGCAGGAAGCAAAATGCTTGGTGATAGTGAATTGAAACAATATATGCTGAACTTCATCAAACAGGCTGATTTCAATATTACCGCAGTTACTACTAAAAAAGAATCAGTACCTATACCAACTTTTGTACGCAGCGCTATTTTAGAAGATACCCAAATTTCAAAATCTGCAAAGGAGAAAATATTGGCAGAGCCGATTCTCGACAGATTGGAAACCGATTTTGAACATACAGTCAGAAACAAAAGGGGCATTGAAAAATATACGCTGCCCAACTCCTTGCAAAGTGAAGGAACACGCCGTACTTTTGGTATTGAAGCTGCTATTTATGAAGCCCTCAAGAATGAAAAGGTATTGTCTATTGACGAAATAGAATCATCTTTGCACCCGGATTTGGTAGAGTTTATCATTGAACAGTTTTTGAAAACAAAAAATCGGAGCCAATTATTGATAACTTCACACTATGATCCTCTGCTAAGCACTGTTGACGACCTTATTAGAAAAGATTCCATCTGGTTTACCGAAAAGGAAGAAGACGGAAATTCAAAACTTTATTCTTTGGTGGAATTTAAGGGGTTAAACAAGATTAGTTCTTTCCAACGGTCATACAGAAATGGAGTCTTTGGAGCATTGCCGAATATCAAGAGCTAAAATATACAAAACATGGCAAGAAAAGAAGCAATCAAACCCAAATTTCAAGAAAGAACCACCATTATAGGTGCAGGTATTACTGAACGATGGTATTTCTCTCATTTACAGGCTTTGTTTAATCTGAAAATAAAGATTCGCCCACGGTTCTTTGGTAATGAAAATATCAATACACTAGAAAAACGTATTGGGCAAGTATTGGATGAAGGAGGCAGAGCCGTTGTTGTTTTCGACGCAGATGTCTCGATGTGGAATGAAACAGAAAAAGAACGGTTAGTGAGATTAAGAAAGAAATACGTTAAAAATAAACGAGTCGTATTATGTGATAGCTTGCCCTCAATAGAATATTGGTTTTTGTTACATTATGCAAATGTTAACCGTTATTTTGGAACATCCAAAGCCGTAATAGAAGAATTGACAAAATATGTAAAGGACTTTAATAAAACGGAGTCGTTTCTAAAAAATCAAAAATGGGTATTTGATATGTGTGACAAAGGTCAATTGGATATAGCCTTTCAACGTGCTCAATCATTTGGTACGGAGGGAGAATCATATACCAATATATGGAAAGCAATAGAAAATATTTGGCCGATAAAATCTGATAAACTTTAATTAGTAAATGTCCTTTTGCCACAAACATATCTTCTTTTTCCTTACCTCTTTTGTTTAGGCGGATATATTGTCCGCCACCCTTTTTTTACTGATACCCACCGTATATATCCCGTAATTTCCGGAAAATCCTCCTATTTTTCCCCTAAAATCCTATTTATTTTAGAAAAAACAAGCCTTATTCATAAAATAATCACTGAATAGTTTTATATTTGTTTTTTTATTCATAGTTTTGTACCGGAATAATGATACTGCTACTTGCAAAGTAGCAGTCGAAACACACACTATTATGCTAACACTTTTAACCCAACAAGCTTTGGCAGCCTTGCATGACATTGCCAACCATAGACGCTCTCGCTTGAATAATTATCAGATAAGCGATGCCGATTTCATCTCTTTGCTTGGCAAACTGGAAAGAGCCGGCCTTATTTGTTTAAAAGCCGATGAACCTTCGGGTAAACTCCTTTCTTATAGCCTTACCCGTGCATCGGGTCGCATTTCCCTTCTCAATGTGCTTGAGGCGATAGGGGAACACTTAAATTGCAACCATCCCACTTCCGAGGAATTTTATATGCGTTATGGGGCAGTCGCTCAAAAATTAGGCGTGATAAACCAACTGACCCGTTCCTTTTTGGAGGACATTAAACTGACCGATTGCTGATTATGATAAAAGGAATGCCGGATATCAGATTGCTGCTGTTCTCCCTGTATATGCTGTCGGGATGTCTTTTCTGTGCCCATGCACAGGAAAGGCGTTCACCTGCACTGGCTGTAAAGACGAACCTTCTTTTTGATGCCGCGCTGATGCCCAACTTCGAAGTGGAACTCCCCCTCGGCCGTCGGTGGTCCGTGAATGGTGAATGTATGTTCCCTTGGTGGACTTTCTCCGGCAACCAGTATTGCCAGCAAATCTTGTCGGGTGGGGCGGAAGCCCGTTGCTGGCTGGGCAACCGCAGGCGCCGCCTTCCGCTGTCGGGGCATTTCCTCGGTTTCTATGCCGGCGGTGGCAAGTATGACCTCCAGTGGTTGAAGGAAGGCTATCAGGGAGAATTTTTCATTGCTTCGGGTGTCAGCTATGGCTATTGCCGCCATATAGGGCGCAACTTCAATCTGGAATTCAGTTTGGGCATCGGCGTCTTGCGCACTTATTACCGGCATTACCATATGACGGATCACTACCGCACCTTGTTGTGGCAAAACAACGGACACTATACCTGGATAGGACCTACCAAGGCAAAGATCTCGCTGGTGTGGCTGCTGAACCGCAAGGTGAAGAAAGGAAGGGCACGATGAGAGACATACGATATATGTTTATTTTTAGACAAAAGAACATAAGAACAAATTTCTCCTTATCTGTTCTTTTGTTCTTCTGTCTGTGCTTCTCCGGTTGTGAACGCCGCGAGCTTACCTACTACCGCGAGGCCGAAATAACCATCCGTGCGGACTGGAGCCGTTCGGGATTGGAAGAAGCAGGCATGGGGGCCACGGCTCTATTCTATCCTGCTGCCGGAGGGGCTCCCAAAGTGGTCCTGATGGGTGACCGTAAACAAGAGACGGTCCGCCTTTCTCCGGGCATCTATCATGTAATCATCTTCAACCGCACCTTCGATGACTTTAGCGGCATCGGCTTTCGTGGCGACACCCATGCCACGCTGTCGGCTTATGCCCGTCAGGTGGAGTTGCGGGATGGGACGGGGGAGACGGTTATTGTGGGCGTGCCCGAGGCAATAGCGAGTGATGCGGTAGAGAACTTTGAGGTAACCGAAAGTATGTTGGGCAATTATTCCCCGTTAAATTCCCGTCAAGCTGCACCCGGTGATGCGGAGAGTCCTGACCCGTGCCTGCTCTGCCTGTCTCCGCGTTCCCTGGTGAAGAATGTGGTGGTGAAAATCAATATCAAGGGATTGAATAATATCCGTTCTGCCGTGGGATTGTTGGAAGGTGTCTCTGAATCTGTGCTGTTGAAGGACGGTACTCCTTCGGGCAATCTGGTGACGCAGCAGTTCGAGTTGGGTGAGATCCGTTTTGCCGATGGTTCTTTGACCGAGGGCAGTGTGACGGGTAATTTTCCCGTCTTCGGTTTTGCCACGGAAGTTCCGCACCGCTTTGTGTTGAAAATGCTTTTGGTGGATGGCAAGACGCAGTTGGAGCAGGATTTTACCGTTGTTCCGCATGAGTTGGAGGAGGAGGGACGCATCACCCTCTACATGGAGGTGGATGCCGAAACCGTGCCCGATGTGAAACCGGAAGGCGGCAGTGACTCCGGTTTTGATGTGGATGTGGACGACTGGGGAGATGAAAAGGATAGTGATATAGAGATAAAATAAAATTTGAGTCATTTAAAATTGTAATCGTATGAAAAAGAATTATTTATTATGGGCGTTGGCTGTCGTATCATTGGCAGGCTGCTCGCAGAATGAGATTACGGAGGTGAGTCCGGATGCGCATCCGGCTGTTGGGTTTAGTGTATATACGGGGACACAGGCACGTGGGGCGGAAACAGATAATAATGCTATACAAGGAAGTGGTAAAGGTTTCGGCATATTGGCTTATTATACGGGACAAAGTGATATGGGAACGAGCTCTACTCCTAACTTTATGTGGAATCAGCAGGTGACCTATGATACTAGCAATAAAGTTTGGAAATATACTCCATTAAAGTATTGGCCCAATACTACAGGTGATAAAGTTTCTTTCTATGCTTATGCTCCGTATCTTTCAGATCAGACGGGAACTCCTAAAATAGCGTTATCTGCTAACAATGCTACTGGCTATCCTACCATTAAGTTCACAATAGCTGATGAGGCAAAGGATATGGTAGATTTGGTGACAGATAGCGTTATCAATCAAACAAAGACAACAAGTAATGTGTCATTTACCTTGAAGCATAAATTGACGAAAGCAATATTTAAAGCTAGATTGGGAAGCGATTATTTTAAAAGTGATGGCGATGCAGATAAGACAAAGATCTATATCACAGGAGTTTCTTTGGTAGCAGATGGAAGTACGAATACAGGCCTTTTTTTATATGCTACCTATAAATTTGCAAAAGAAGATGGACAATGGGATACTTCTACTACTTCTTCTTCTGGGGGAGCTGGTTCAGCTCCGGCAGCACTTATGACTAGTAATTATTCTTTAGCTAGTATCCTGAGTACTTCGTCTTCTTCATCGGTTACTGTAGGAAGCACGACTAAAGATGCCATAGAAATATCTTCTTCCACTACAGCAGTGGACTTATTTAAAACTTCTCCAACAGCAGAAGCTCTTTATCTCATTCCTGTCAACTATCTTACAGGCATTGACAGTAACAAGAAAGTTCAGGTAAAACTGGAATACTGTATCAAGACAGAAGATAGTAATTTGAATGGTGGTTCTTCTGTTGTCCCCTGCGAGGTCACAGTTGATTTACCGGATGGTACATTGAAACAGAGCACCGCATACACTTATACTTTTGTTCTCGGTTTAACAGAAGTCAAGGTAGAAGCATCTATTGTACAAGATGGTTGGGTTAATGGTACAGGAGGTGACGTAGCTGTTCCTAAAACAAACTAATTAACAGTCAACACTCCCCCAATCCATACTCAAAACTATTCTCATCCCCTCTTGAGAGGGGGTAGGGGGTGTGTTAGACTACATCCACCAATTTACACCCCACCAAAGGAATGTACAGAAGCCCCCAAGACCGGACAGGATTGAATCTTCCTTTCCGGTCACCAATTATCATAAAGAAAAGAATATCAAGACATTGGGCTAACAGATAAAACCTGGAAAAGACATGAAACCTACGAATACAAAAACCGTAACCATAGGATGCTGGGGAATCATCTTCCCCTGCCTGCTGGCAGCTTGCGACCCTACCGGCACAACCGATGAAACAGAAACAGACCGTGCCATAGGCTTTTCCGCCATTACCACGGAAACATCATCCCCCCGCGCCATAACCGAATCCACCACGGAGGCTCTCACTAATTTTGGCGTCTTCGCCTCCTATACCGGAAGTGCCGATTGGAACAGCGACACGGATACCCCTAACTTTATGTATAACCAGTTAGTATCCAGAGCCGATCAAAGCGCCTCATGGACTTATACCCCTATAAAATACTGGCCCAATACCCCGGGAGAAAAACTGAGTTTCTTCGCCTATGCCCCGCATAGCGGGAATACAACCTCTTACATTTCCCTTTCCGGCAACACCCGGGCAGGATACCCATTCATCACCTATACCGTGCCCACAGACGAAAATTCCCAAATAGATCTGCTGGCAGCAGCCCCACAAATGAATAAGCAAAAGGTGGATGGGCAAAAGATCACCTTTTCCATGTACCACGCCCTGACCAAAGTCACAATCAAGGCAAAGAACGGCGAAAGCCACACCCTTAAAACCATCACCTCACTTTCCATTTCCGCCCCTGCCGGTGGAACATTGACTTTCCGTGTTCCCACCAGTGGCGAAAAACCATTTACATGGAGTAATATTAGTGCAAATACTTCAACATTTACGGCAGCAATAACAACGGACAATCTAATTTCTGTGGAAGATACCCCCACAGGCCTATGCACCTTTTACCTGCTCCCTATAGGCGAACCTACTTCCGTTTCCCTTACATTGGGCTATACCTTTTCCCGTCCAAGTAGCAGCGATACAGATAATACCACCGCCACCATCACCCTAACCGATACCCCGGAATGGGTTCCCGGCACTTCCCTCACTTACACCTTATCCGTAAGCGGAAAAGAGCTCACCATAGAAAGTGCCGATAAGGACATATCATGGGCTGACGGCGGCACAACCGATGGAGAAATTGAAACCACTACCCCTTAATAAAACTCACCCAATAAGAAACATAAAAAAGAAACGATCATGCGAAAAACAAATATTCTATTCTATGCATGCGCCTTGAGTACCGGCATATTGATACTCTCCGGCTGCAATGAATCGGAAACCCCTGCACGGCGAGAATCCCCCTTGCAGATAGCAGCCTCTATTGCCCCGGAAAGAACACCTTCCCGTGCCGATGCTGTCCCGTCCCCGTCTTCTTATGACAAGACCTCTTTCCAAGCGAATGACATAATAAAGGTAGAACGCAAAGAAGATACCCCAAGCAGTCTTACCCCCACCTCCTGCACCTACCGGCTATCATCCGCAGGAGCATGGGAATGGACAGGAACCGAAACCACAAACGGCCCTTTCTATACCTACGAAAACGGAAAGACCTTTATCGCCACCTATCCCTCAACCTTCAATGAAATAGCAGAAGACCAAACAGGCACAGGCTTCCTGAGCAGCAACAAACTGACAGCCGAAGCAACAGCGAGTGACGGAAAAGTGAATTTTAAATTCACCCCTGCCTTCACCAAGATAACGGTAATCATTTACTACCAAACAGCCGAAGCCATATCTACCAGTAATGGACTGACCCTTACCGCCCCCAAACTTCGCGGAGGAACCGACAACAACACAGACCAATCCGTGCAATGCCTTTGCAAAACCGTTGAGGCATCTACCGAACACACATGGTCCGGCATCATCAACCCCGGCACATACACATTAAGCATCAAGCTGGGAAGTACCACCATCTATACAATAACCAGCACTGAATTTGTGAGTGCCACCCACTACACCTACACCCTCTACCGCAAAGGCGACCGTTTTCAAATGAGTAACACGGTCACCATAACCGCCTTCGGTGAAGGAACTCCCGCCGGAGACGAAATAAGCGCCACCTGACAACAAAACAAGCCCAACAGCCAACAAAGCCAATAAAGAAAACAAAGAAAACCAATGAACCGAAAAATGAGAACAATACTTCCAATCACCCTGCCATTTCTATCCTGCCTGCTGCTACTGCCCGCCTGCACGGAAGAAAACCAGAATGGCACCCTGTCCGCCCCCGGATGGGAACCCCTGCGCATCGCCTCCATCGCTATGGACGGCTCCGCCACTCCCCGCAGCATTATTGAAACAGTGGGCAAAGGTACAGGCGAGCTTTCCAGCATAGGCGTGTACGCCGCATACTCGGATGGTGCGGAGTACAAACCCGCCCACGGCAGCAATACCGATATTTATCAGTACGACGGCAGCCAGTGGAGCACTACCGCCACTCATCTTGATGCCGTCCTCCGTCTCCCCACAGCTACGGGAGCGCCCGGAGTGACAGCCTATGCATGGCATCCTTCCGACCTCACCCCCGTGTACCAGTCCAATGGCGGAAGCCATGTCACAGGGGTTGCCATCCCTAACCAAATAACTTTTGATGCCGCCAATCAGAACGACTATCTTTATGCCACTCCTGCATCCGTGCAGGCAGGTACGGCTGCCTCTTTCACCATGAACCATGCCTTGCTGAAACTTACCTGCAAGATTTATAAATCTTCTTCATTGACAGAGGAAATACATCTTACCAGCCTCTCCATTACCGAGCGAAACAACAACTGGCTTACCGGACAGGGAAGCATGCGCCTTGCCGATGGAGTGCTTTCCGGCTTGACAAATACATCGAAACTGGTTATAACGGCGGATGATACTTCCCCAGGATATACTCCCAAAGTGGTTCCGGATACTCAGAACAGTCCTACCACCGTGCACTGCCTGCTGGCGCCTACCAGTGTAACCGGTCTCCGCTTTGAACTGGAAGCAAAAAGCAGTGTACAAACTTACAGTTTCCAGTCCAACTTTGTCACCCCGACGAAAACGGACGGGGCAAAAGGTGAGCACATCATAGTGACCATCAAACTGGACGGCATGGATGCAAAAGTAACCGGCATAAGCGTCTACAAATGGGAACCCTATTCCGATACCTATATTCCGGTAACTCCCGAACCCGAAACCTGAATTGGCAAATTTATAAAAGAACAACTCGTTATGAAACTGAATCAATATATCTATGGCTGCCTTTGCCTGCAACTGCTCTTTTCCGCTTGCAATAGCGGTGACATTGCTCCGTTGCCTTCCGCTGTGGAAGGTGGGGAGGCAAGCCTTCTGTTTACCTTTCCCTCTGTGGATGCACGTGCCTTGGGGGCTTCCCCGTCCGTTGAGAATCTGGCGCAAAATACGGTGTTCAGCGTCTATGCCTACCGTGACGGCGTAAATGTGGGTACAGGGGTTTATCAAGTGGGCAGTGCCGATGTCACACAGGCTTCGGCTGTCACCATAAGGGGCGAAGAAAAAGTATTGAAACTCACCAAGGGGAAATACGACCTCTATTTCTTCTCGTATAATGCTACGGGAACAGGTACAGGCGAATACCCCACGCTTTCACTGGACGGCAGTGGCAAGACAACCCAGGAAAGTAAAGTAACTGTTCCCAATGACAAAGACTTTCTTTCCACCTCCTTGGAAAGCATAGAGATACAGGCAGACCAAACTTCCGGTTTCACTTCCACCGGCGGCACCAAGACTTTTACCGTTTCCATGGAGGAAGCCCCTTTCCGTCACTTGTGCGCCCGTGTAAAAGCCACCTTGGAGGTGCAGCAGAAACCCGTAGCTCCGCAGAAAGTGACCGAATTGTCAGTCAAAATAAAGAATTTGGCTGCCGGCGGCACTTATGTACCGGGAGGAAAGGAGATTACCACTTCCGCAAGAGAAGATAAGAATGAGGCTACTTTCGCCTTTTCTTCCATGAGTTCCGGGAGCGGTGGTTTTACTCCCGACTTCAGTGCGTCCCCCTTGCAGAACCAGTGCAGTTCCGATGAAACGTTTCTGCTTCCGGTGGATGCTTCGTCTCCATTGAAATTCGACCTTTCCATGAAAGTAAAATATACACCCACACAGACTGGTGGTGGTTCAACCGAAAAAGAACAACTTGTAGCGCTTACCGGCTACGAACTCCCCAAGCAGTTGCAGGCAGGCAAGTCCTATAACTTCGTGTTCCGTCTCACCTTTTATGGAGACTATAAGCCTGTAGGTGTGACGTTGGATATACAGGAATATACCCCTGTGAAATTGCCCATAGGCGGTGTAGGAGAAGATTAACAGAAAAAACTGAAAATATGAATCGTAATAAACAATACCTTGAAGTGAGGGCGAAACTGGCAGGTTGCCTGCTGGCTATCGCCATGTGCCTGCCTGCGTGTACAGACAGCGTAGAACCGGAAGTGGGAGGGGATGCTTCCTCACTCCGGCTTTGCCTTTCACTTGCCCTGCCCCAGGCGATAACGGTGGAATCGAGAGACGGAGTAACAGTAAATGGCGTGACTGTAACCGATGTGCGTGTACTTCAATTCGCATCAAGTGATGGCAGTCTGAAAAGTAACAAACAATATGATAATCAGACAGAAACAAAAATTACGACAGATGATGCTACAGGTCTGCCCACCGTTACTACAGGTGATGAGGATTTTGAAGATGTGTCAAGTCGATTTTATATCGTAATCAATCCCGGAGATGATTTAAAAGACGTGCCCACAGACCCGGACACAGACACATCCTTTTCTTCTTTTGCTGAAAGCACTTTCTTGGCATGCACCCATACCGAGGCGGATATTACTTCTGCACCGCAAACCATGGTCTACGGTCCTTATGAATACACCGCCACTACGACCACCACAGGCAAGAAAGCATTGAAACTACTGGCAAAGATGCAGCATATCGGTGCTAAAATAGATGTTTCATGGACAATTCCTACCGATGTGAATCTTGACATAACCTCGGCAGAAGTAGAGAATATTCCTGATAAGTATTACCTCTATCCACAATCTGCCACAAGCCTTACATACAAAGAAGGGGCACAAACTATTTCCTTCAATAGTGATAAGAAAAGTTTAACCTTCTATATGCCCGAAAACAAGAAGGGTACAGGTACGGGTACTACGCAACAGGAAAAAAGCATGACGGAGAAAGGGCCGGGCGGCACTTTGGCGGATTGCACCTGCATCGTGCTGAAAGGCACGTATAAATATAAATCGGATGATATTGCCCCCATCAAAGTAGAATACCGTTTCTACCCCGGTGCGGACATGATAAACAACTACGATATAGAGCGTAGCAAATCCTATCAGCTGGATATAACTTTGAGTGGAGCCAATAGCGCCGATGCCCGTGTCAGCATTACGGATAGCAATGTGTTCAGCATTGGTGACCCTTCGGGTGTAGATCACACTATTATTTTCTAAAACCATAATTTTGAACGTATGAAAAAGCAATTCCTATATTTCGCATTTCTCTTTACCGCAGTTTGTGGCATGGTTTCCTGTCAAGATGATGAACTGGTAGAACCCCTTTATCCCTCTGACGGTTCGGAAGGAGTTTCCGTAGAAGTGGTGTTTGACACGGAAGAAGTAGGCGATGCCTGTGATTACCTTTCTCCGCAAAGCACATCCCGTTCCGTCGCAGTCTGCAATGGCGCTTCTCATCGTGATGTTTCTCATAACGGTGCTTCTCATAATGGTGCAATAAAAGTGGAACTTCTGCCCACATCCGTTTCACGTGCTACGGACTTGAATACGGACAAACCCACTCAACTGACGAATGTCAATATTGTACAAAGGAAAAAAGACAAAACCCTCGTTTCGGTTTCTTTGAACGAACCAGTGTCTCTAGGTGCAAAACAAACTTTAAGTGGATTGAATATTGATGATGACAGCGACTTGTTTATCTTTGCCCGTAACGGGATAAGTGGCAATGATCTTACTACGGCTAATCTATCCACTTGTGCCGTCACTTCTACGGAAATAAACAAGATTACGGAAGATACCGGAATCACAAATATGCCTTACTATCTTCATCTGGAACACGTCAAGATCGTTCAGGATGCTACTACCAATAATTATATAATCCAAAGCAATGAAGGCCACGATGCCCGTCTTCGTCTTCGTCGTCTTGCCTCGCGTGTCAATGTGACGTGAAGTTTCAACGTCTCAGGTTATACCTTACAGGAAGTGACTTTGCAGGACACCCCTTTGAAGTATCTGGCTTTTCCATCGGAAACGGAGAGTACCTATCCCGACTTGATGGATCAGTATTATACCGTCAAATTATATGATGCCAACAACCCGGATGCAACAACAACAACCAATTCTGCTTCCTGCTGGGTAGCCCGCAATGTACGTGGAACGGCAAAAGTTGCCACTGAGGCGATGCGCGACAAGGAGAGAGCTCCGCAAGGCAGCTCTTTTCTGAATTTTGTTGCCATTAAAAATGGCGCAAAGGATAGGTTGATCTATCGCATCTACTTGGGCGGTAACTCCATACAGGATTTCAATGTGCAGGATAATACTAATTATAATTACAAATTGACTTTCAGTTCACCGGAACAGATAGCCGATGCCGATGGTCGTGTGCAGTTACTCAATGGCTCTCCGGCATCCAAAGGAAATACTACCTTTGTCCCTACTGCTAATTGTTTTATGGTGAAACCGGGAGGTAGTTTTCATTTTGATCCGTTCCTCTATCGACAAGCGGGTAAGGATATTGCCAATACAGTATTAAAAGGATGGGCAGGAAAACGTGGTGGTCTTTGTAGTGTGAAGGTATTCTGGCAAACTCGTGAAAATGGTGATACGGGCGACCCTGTATTGGGTATAGCCAATAATAGCGTAACCGATCATACTAATATCGTTGAACTGACCAATGCTGATAATACTTCTTTGACTTCTGTTTCTGCAACGGCTTTTACAGAAGAAAACAAGTGCCATATTCATTGCCGTGTCGCCCCGAATACGAAAGGGGGTAATGGGGTGATTGCCGCTTATGATGTAAATGGAGACAGATTATGAAGCTGGCATATATGGGTTACAGACTATAATCCCGATCCCCATGGGAATTATTCAGTTTTAGATGATGTGTATAAACGGAAACAAAAATATACCAACCAAACAGATAGAGATTATCTTCCAATGATGGATCGCAATTTGGGAGCCAATGAAGGGTATGATTATGTTCCAACTAAGGAATTAGATCGTTCCCGAGCTAGCGGATTGCATTATCAGTGGGGAAGAAAAGATCCTTTTCCGGGTAATTTTTCCAAGAATGCAAAGGGAGACGTGCCTATAATCTCTGGAGAGATAACAGATAACTTACTGAATGTGTATGGTCCTGACGGATATACTTTTATTCCAAGGAAAACTCAAAAGGGAAAAAATAATATTGAGGGTTCTGCCAAACTTTCTGATATTTTATATTTTGGTGAAACTACATGGTGTTCTGAAGCACTCACTTACCTTTGGGATACAGATCGTAATTTGAAGACCTTTTATGATCCCAGTCCTTCTGGATGGCAAGTCCCAGATAAAAGCATTTTCACAAACTATCTAAAAAATGGTACAACGACTGGTCTCGCAAATCTCAATGCAACAACAAACGACAAAACTCAAATTGATAGCGATGGGGGAGTCTTAATAAAATATGATAAAAGTGATGGAAGCAGGGTTACTTATTATCGCTTGAATGGATATCCTCGATTCACAGATCAATATGATGGAATAGGCCTGATTGGCTCTATTTGGTCCAGAAATAATGTTACTACAAGAAATGGGTATTCATATATTTTTGTTGTAGATATCAGAAATGATGCTTATGGTATATCACAGTATCAACAGCAAGATGCCCATCAAATACGTTGCATTCAGGAAATGGAATAAATAGATAGTCTCTGCGATATTAGTCTTGGCAGATATATTATCCGCCCTTTAAAATTATAAAAAGCGTTCTTTGACTTGATGAAAAAAAGTGTGATATAGTTGTATAATTCTACAACTTACATTATCTTTGTCCCATGAAGCGGAAAATAATCACATACGGTGGATATTTTGAGAGGTTTATAGCTACTTTATCAGCAAAGGAATTAATAAAGTTGAATTATATCATTTCTTTGTTGGAAACGGAAGATAGAATGCCCTTGAAATTTATTAAATTTATACGCGAAGGGTTGTATGAACTCCGTATGGAATATAATAGTAATATATATCGTGTCTTTTTTATTTTTGATGAGGGACAAGTGGTCGTTTTATTCAATGGTTTTCAGAAGAAAACACAAAAGACTCCACTCGGAGAAATAGAAAAGGCACTTCAAATAAAGGAGGCTTATTATGGAGACAAACAATCATCAGATCGTTGATTACAGTGCCGTATTGGAAGTCCAATATGGTGCTCCTGGTACATCCCAACGTGCAAAATTCGATGAAGAAGCTTATAGCTTCTATACCAGCCAAATACTTTTGGACGCGCGTAAGAATGCAGGTTTTACCCAAGAAGAACTAGCAAAACGCATTGGTGCTGATAAATCTTATATTTCTCGTGTTGAGAAAGGGATTATTGTACCCAGTGTAGCAACATTCTATCGTATAGTCAATGCTTTAGGGTTGACTGTAGAATTGAAATCCGCCTATTGAAAAACCTCATTAATAATAACGAAAAAATAAGATTATGGATACATCTGTTACGATTGCAAACGATTACTGGCACGTGCTAAAGGATCTTAGCAATGAAGCAAAGTTGGAATTGATTGCCCGTTTGAGCAATTCTTTGCTCCCTGGGAAAAAGAAAGTAAAAGCCCTGTCGGCAAGTAGCTTTTATGGAGTATGGAAAGATGATGATTCACTGGATGTTGACCGTCTGAATGAAGAAATAAAGGTATCTCGCTAACATATCCCGTAGGGGCGGATTGAATCCGCCCGAATGCATAAAGTAAATCGTTTTCGGGCAGATTCAATCTGCCCCTACGGTGGATGAAAGCGTTACTGAAAATGTTAACAGAGATGTGTAGAAAGAGTAGATTTTGAAGGGGGCAAGGGGGATGTTCTCTTTAGAACGATAAACTATCTTATCCCGAAATATTCGCTACACCGTGGCGAATATTGGCATGGCATTAAAAAACGGGCATTCATTTTCCAAAAATGAACGCCCGTTTTTTAAAAATGGACGTTCGAATTTGAAAAACGAACGTCCATTTTTTACAAGGTAGTTAAAGCTCCATATCATTCCCCATCATCCGAAGTTCCATAAATATGTTTTCTGATAATCTGCTCTTGTTTATAGGTCAATACATGGCAATTGGGCTTGTAAGCCGTTTTTGCCAAATCTTCCTGTAATTCCGGATTTGCATTGATATCCCTTCTTAGGGCATTCAATGCACTTCCCGGAGTCATTTCGGGATAAATCTCCATAGCTAGTTCACCTTTCCCTGTAGTGCCTTGCTTTTTTTACCTTTACCTACTTCGTTACCTTTTGTTAGCTTGCTCTGTTCTTCTTTCTGAGCAGAGGCTTTTGTTTCCTGAGTCATATATAATATTTTAAATTCCTTGCAAAGATAATGATTATATGTTTATTCCTATTTCGTAAATCTCACTTAATTTCATCAAATTTCATCGAATCTCATCCAAATTCATCCAATCTCATTGAAACTCATCCAATCTCATCCAATTTCATTCTACCCGATTTTTGCTAAAATTAAAATGCTTACCTTTGTCATGTGAAAGGGAAACACCCTGCCACGTATAGTATTAACTTAAACCTTAACTATCAATTATGGCATTACAGTACACTATCAGTGCCCGTCCCAATCCTGTAAACAGGAATGCGGACCCTAAGTTTTATGCCACGGCAAAATCATCAACAGTGATTGAAGTGCGTGACTTGTGTAAAATGTGTCGTGCTCACTCCACCTTTACGATGGGCGACAGCATGGGAGCTATTGAAACCCTATTGGAGCATGCAATGGAACAGTTGCAGCTGGGAAACATTGTCCGCTTGGGCGGATTGGGCAGCTTCCGTCTTACCATCAACCGCCAGGATGGAGCAGAAACTTTGGAACAATTTAATGACTCCAACATTAAGGGCTGTCACGTTCTGTTTACGGCAGGCGATGACTTGGTGGATATGTGTAACAATATGACCTACCAATGCGCTACCGAGAAAAAGAAGAAGGAAGATGTGGTAGAAAACTAATTGTGAATTTAGAAACTAGAAAAAAGTATGAAACGTACAAATCTAATGTTTATTCTGAAGCTGGTAACGGCTGTGATTACTGCCATAGCGGGAACGCTTGGCGTGCAAGCTATGGTGTAATAAACCGAGCGCGTGGGGAGGGTATCCGAAGGGATATCCTCCTATTTTTATGAATAATAAATAGTAAAACATATAGTTATGAAAATAGACGACAAAAAAGAGTTTTTCTTATCCGAATTAATAGGTAGAATGAAAAGAGGTGAAGCGGTTTTTACGCTGGCTTATTATGCACCGGAAGATATCTTCCATCAGGAATTGTTGCATCGCAAAGTGAGGGGAACATTAGTGAATTATGAACGGGAACTTGGCAAGCCTTACCGCCACCGTCCGGGTTGCCAGTTTGTGGCGTATTGGGATGTGGAGATGGAGGAGTGGCGCACCTTCCGTATTATTCACCTGGTAACGGAAGGGGAGGTATAGACGGATGGCATTACAGACAATGGGCTTGGACTTCTTCTATCTGAGCGTGGACTTCTTTGACAACGACAAAGTGTTATTGGTGGAGCAGGAGTATGACAGCAGGGCAACCCTGCTTGCCATCAAACTGCTGGGCAAAATCTATCACAAGGGTTTCTATTATAAATGGGGAAAGGATGAATGCCTGCTGTTCACCCGCAAACTGCCTGCCGACTATACGGCTGAGTTTGTGCAAAGCGTGGTGGATGCCTTGGTGGAACGTGGTTTCTTCCACAAGGAGTATTATGAAAAGCAGGGTGTGCTGACTTCTGAAAGCATCCAGCTTCATTACTTTGAGGCTGTGCAGCGCCGCAAGCAGGTGGAGGTGGAGCCTGATTACTTGTTG